>Ga0265327_10002164_pt1 | contig 21638 bp, 19 predicted proteins | sample 41621metaG_FD_202089 | JGI IMG/M metagenome (GOLD analysis project Ga0265327, IMG submission 202089) | Rhizosphere microbial communities from Carex aquatilis grown in University of Washington, Seatle, WA, United States - 4-16-21 metaG | ecosystem: Host-associated > Plants > Roots > Rhizosphere...
ATAATAAAAGAAATATTTTAAATAGAATAGGCAATCCTGCTATTTTTACAATGTGGAATATAAAACAGATTTTTTATCGGTATTGCTTAACAAAAAAAGCACTGGTTTAGTTACGAGTATTAATGATCTACGTGATAAAGAATTCAGTGGTGTAAAATTAACTTTGGATGAAAAAACCGCTTTAGCCAATTTTGATAAATACAGAATTTCGATCTTAAACGCTCAAACTGACGAACAACAATTTCACTACAAATACCGTCAAATCCAGGTAATAGCAAATCTCAGTGACTGGCACGAGTTTCTGAAAGAAGAATTTTCCGGCGAATAATTCATACGTTGCCATTTTATTTTTCACTTGTCCGGACCTAGATTTTCCCTGATTTCTTTAGTATTTTTCGCTAACAACATTTTCGAAAAAAAACGGTGTGCTTCCGTATTAATGCCTAAATTTGTATTCCAAAATTAAAAACACACGTGAAAACATTAGGTCAATTTATCATCGAGAAACAAGCAGATTTTCCTTACGCGAAAGGGGAATTATCAAGGCTTTTACGCGACATCGGCATTGCTTCAAAAATTGTAAACCGTGAAGTAAATAAAGCTGGTTTGGTGGATGTTTTAGGTGAAACCGGTGAAACGAATATTCAGGGAGAGCGCGTTAAAAAATTAGACGTGTATGCAAACGATCAGTTCATTGCTGCATTTAAGGCAGGTGGCGAGGTTTGTGCGATTGCCAGCGAAGAGAATGACGACATCATTCCAATTGATACAGAAATTTCAAAGAGTGCCAAATATGTAATCGCCATGGATCCCCTGGATGGGTCTTCCAATATTGACGTGAATGTTTCTGTTGGAACGATTTTTTCGATCTACCGTCGCGTAAGTTTAAGTGGTCCGGGTACAATCGAAGATTTTATGCAGCGCGGCACTGAGCAAGTTGCTGCGGGTTATGTGATCTATGGTTCCAGCTGTATGCTGGTGTATACAACAGGCAAAGGGGTTAACGGATTTACACTCGATCCAAGCATCGGTGAATTTTGTTTGTCGCACCCTGATATGCAAACACCTAAAATGGGTAAAACCTACTCCATCAACGAAGGGAATTATTTACATTTCCCTGATGGTGTAAAAAAGTACTTAAAATATTGCCAGGAAGAAGATAAAGAAACGAGTCGTCCTTATTCTTCACGTTACATTGGTTCTGGTGTAGCCGATATTCACCGCAATTTACTTATAGGTGGTGTTTACATTTATCCAACCACTACAAAATCTCCTAAAGGAAAATTACGTTTGTTATATGAATGTAATCCTTTGGCTTATATCATCGAACAAGCCGGAGGCAAGGCCACAACAGGCGGTAAACGGATCATGGAAATTCCTCTAACAGAATTGCATCAGCGTACGCCTTTGTTTTTAGGCAGCTCCGAAATGGTAGATAAAGCTATGGAATTTATGAAAAAATATTCCATCGAGGTTGTTTAAATAAGATTTTCGAATAATCAAACCGGACAGATCTCTGCCCGGTTTTTTTTATCTCCTTGGAGGAATTCTTTGAATTAATTTAGGATCAATTGGAAAATCTATTACCTGAGAATTTCTAATAAAATCGTTAATTTTTAGAATCGAATTAAACATACTGGATTATAGGTTAATGCTCGGGCAGTGGTTCCTCGGCCTCATGAAATTTTCCTTATAAATCTTTGCGTCTTTAAAAGCGGGGCAAAAAAAGTCTTCTGTAGATTAGGCATTTAATAGGTTCGATGTGGACTTTTTTTGACTGTTTGTGCGAGGGCGCTTTGCTTTTCCGGCCCTTCGCCGGAAAATGATCAAAGCGCCAGCTTAAAGATGCAAAAGATTTTCAGGAAAATTTCATGAAGCCTTGACTTTTTTGTTACTTTTTGCGTTAAGGCAAAAAGTAAGTCTAAGAAAAGGATAACCCTAAATTAACAACCCAACTTTAGTAAGTTTAACACCAAATCCCTTTAAAATTAAGATCTTTCAGCTAGTTTTAATAAAAATATAAGAATGCCCGAACGACCAATAATATTAGTGACTAACGACGATGGTATTTTTGCGCCTGGAATAACTTTTTTGGCAAAAGTGGCATCTAAATTCGGACGCATTGTTGTGGTGGCTCCCGATAAACCTCAAAGCGGCATGGGTCATGCAATTACTATCAATGCTACTTTACGTATTCAAAAAACAAATCACCACAATGCAGAGATGGAGTATGCCTGTAGTGGGACTCCCGTTGATTGTGTGAAGATGGCCGTGAATCATATTTTGAAAAAGAGACCAGATCTTGTAGTAAGCGGAATCAACCATGGTAGCAATAGCTCTATAAATGTTATTTACAGTGGAACAATGAGTGCTGCCATTGAAGGGGCTCTGGAGGGTACACCCAGTATAGGTTTCAGCTTATGCGACTATGCCATCGAAGCAGATTTTGCGCAGGCCGAAAAATTCATTTCTAAAATCATCGAAGAGAGTTTAAAAAATAAAATACCTAAGGGTGTTTGCCTCAATGTAAATATTCCAAAATTAAAAGAAGCAGATATTAAAGGAATAAAAGTTGTGCGACAAGCACGCGCTAATTGGGTGGAACGTTTTGAAGAACGCAAAGATCCGTATGGGCGGGAGTACTATTGGCTCACCGGTGAGTTTGTGAACTTTGAACCTGAGTCTTTAGATACAGATGAATGGGCGCTTGCAAACGGTTATCTATCTGTTGTTCCAACACAGGCTGACCTGACAGCACATAGCACATTAACACACTTAAAACATTTTGAGAAATTATGAATTGGATTCAAAAAGCAGACAAATGGTGGATCGGTTTATTAACCGGACTACTATTTCCATGCATCATCTATTTTTTTTACTGGCTTTTTTTCTACCACAAAATATCTTTTCCAGTAAGATTTACGCAGTTCTTATTGGATGGCTCTCCAAACGGTGGGCATTTAATGAGCAACGTCATGAAAATATGTGGCCTCGGAAATCTCCTTATATTTTATCTTGGTTTAAATGCGAAGATTGACAAATTCAACAAAGGCATTGTAATCAGTGTGTTTTTATATGTATTAATGATAGCGTATGTTACCTATTATCTTGAACCCGAATATATTTAATGAAGTATTATTTTATAGCCGGTGAAGCAAGTGGTGATCTGCATGGAAGTAACGCCATGCGCGAGATCCAAAGGTTGGATGGGAATGCGAAATTTGCGTTTACAGGTGGCGACTTAATGGAAGAGGTGAGTGGTGAGAAAGCAGGAATTCATATTAAGCAAATGGCCTTTATGGGTTTTGTAGATGTTCTTAAAAATATCCGCACGATAAAAAAGAATTTTAAAATAGTTAAAGAAGAAATTTTAAAATTTAAACCAGATCTTTTAGTCCTTGTAGATTATCCGGGTTTTAATCTGCGCATGGCTAAATGGGCAACGGAACAAGGCATTAAGGTAGATTACTATATCTCACCAACGGTTTGGGCCTGGAAAGAGGGTAGGGTAGAAGAAATAAAAAAGTACACCAATAAACTATTTGTTATTCTTCCATTCGAAGAAGCCTTTTATCAAAAACATAATTTAAAAGTTTATTTTACCGGACATCCTTTAATAGATGCCATCGAACAGCAAAAACCAAAATTCAGATCTCAGGAACAATTCGTCAAAGAAAATGATTTGTCTGAAAAGCCCATCATAGCGGTACTTCCCGGAAGCCGGGCACAGGAAATAGAACGTATGCTTGGAATCATGGTCGATGTTACTGCAGACTTTAAAGACTACCAATTTGTAGTAGCCGGTTCTACCAATCTGCCAAAAACACATTACGATTCTCTAAAAAAGCATAACATAAAGGTTGTATTTAACCAGACCTACGAATTAATGACTTACGCAAAAGCGGGCATCATAAAGTCAGGAACATCTACTCTGGAGAGCGCTCTGTTCAAGCTTCCGCAGGTAGTATGTTATAAAGCCGGAAGTTTGTCTTTTGCGATTGGAAAACGTTTGGTAAAAATTAAATACATCAGTCTGGTAAATCTTATCATGGATAAGTTAATTGTAAAAGAATTGATCCAGGAGGAACTCACTGCTAAAAATATTTCTGAGGAATTGAAACGTTTGCTTCTCGATAAAGCATACAGAGAAAATATGATTAACGAATATACTGAATTAATAAAACACCTGGGAGGGGCGGGCGCTTCTTCGAGGATAGCTAAACACCTGGTACTTGACGCTTCGGGCAAGAATTAAAATGCAGAAGTTAAAACAAAAAATAAAATTTTTCCTGATCCCGATTTTAATCTTTGCCGGTTCTACTTCTTTTGTTGTCCCCGCTGAAAGTATTCAGATTCGTGTCTACGCCCATCTAAAAATAAGTGAAGTACATACCATCATAAATCTAGGTATGTATCAATTAATCGGCGATGGCACTATGATCGCAGATTGCCGGCCACTGATGGATTTTAAATTGACTGTTAACGGAGATAGCATTGAAGTTAGGAAAAACGAAATTCTAATGGGTATATTTAAATATATCAAATTTGTAAGCGACAACGGAAGTGAACTAAAGTTAAAACTGAGTAATCCGGATAGAAAAATTCGTACCTATCAGGATGATCTGAGTTTTATGGTCAGTGAAGGCTTTATAAAAATCATTAACGAAATTGTACTCGATAATTACATTGCCGGTGTTACCGAAGCTGAAGCGGGTTCCCGCTCTACCGTTGAGTTTTACAAAGTACAGGCTATCCTCGCGCGCACCTTTGCCTTAGCCCACATTAACAAACATGCCTTAGAAGGGTTTAGTCTTTGTGACCAGGTGCACTGCCAGGCTTATTACGGTAAACCCCGCGATCAAAATATTTATAAGGCCATGGAGGGCACAAAGGGTAAAGTGGTGGTGGATGAAAACCTCAATCTTATTGTAGCAGCCTTTCATAGTAATAGTGGTGGGCAAACAGCTAACAGCGAAGATGTGTGGGGCTCGCATACTTCTTATCTGAGAAGTGTAACAGATTCTTTTAGTCTCAAAATGCCCAACGCGAAATGGGAAAGAAAGATGTTGAAAGAAGATTGGCTGAGTTATTTAAAATTAAAACATAATTTTCCAACTGAAAACGAAGAGGAAAAAGAAGCAGCCTTAAATTTTAAACAAGATTCGAGACTGATTTTTTTAGAATGTAATAATTCAAGAGTACCGCTAAAAAATATCCGTCTCGATCTGCAATTAAAATCTACTTTTTTTAGTATCAAACAAATTGATAAGGACACCGTATTGTTTACCGGACGAGGTTATGGTCACGGACTCGGTATGTGCCAGGAAGGCGCTATGCGCATGGTAAAATTGGGTTATTCCTATACCGATGTTTTGAATTTTTATTATCAAGACATTCAGTTGATCGATTTGCATAAACTTAATTTTTTTAAAGACGAGTAAAATAAGAGGCAAGACGGCAGGGATTTAAGTGAACCAAGACAAGGTTTTGGCGCTTTGCTTCTTTGCGAGAAACAAAGAGAAACAAGAAACCAGTAACACTTGCATTTCCCGCGCTTTTCTTCTAAATTTAAATCATGAAGATTCCTTTAATAAAAATCCTGTGTTTCCTTTTGGTCTATTTGATTTCCGAAAATACCTCTGCCCAGGAACCGCAGACCATAAAGGTTAGAAGAGAATCCAATCTGGTAAAAGCAGTTTTTGATATTACCGATTCTAAATTATTTGTGGTAGATCGGTTTGGAAATCCAAGAGAAAATAAAATCCTCTCCTATAAATTATGGGTGAAAGCAAAACGTGAGACAAAAGAATTCAATGGTTATAGTAATAGTTTAACCAGTGAAATGGTCACCTACTTAAACAAACAAAATAATGCTACCAAAATATTTTTTACTGAAATTTCTGCTGAGGATGACGATGGCCACGCTGTAAAACTCCCGGATGCAATAGACACCTGGTTTCCTGATTGCAAGAATTGCGAAAAAAGGAAAAGGTAATTTTTTTAGAGAAATGTTTCAGTGTCGCATATTCTTTACTGATTTTAAAGAGTTCGCTGCTAAAATCTGACAATAAATCACAGATCTAAATGCAGTAAGCGCCGGCGATTGAGCCCGGCAAATGCCCTGTGGCGCATTTGAGCGAGCCTGTATGTAAGAGAGCTCCTTAATGTTTGTCCCAGGAGGGCAAACAGTAAGAGCGAGTAGCGAAAGCGCGCCCGGGCGCCCAAAAATAAAAATCACCTTTTGAAATTCCAGCAAGTAAACGTGCAAATTAACAAGCAAAAAAAATCCCCGAAAAGAATTCCGGGGATTTTAGTTCTTAATAAAGCTCTTAAAGCCTAGTTAATCGCTGGCAACAAGCCATAAGTTTTACCGTACTCCAGCATTTGCGTTTTAAAATCTTCAGGATATTCAATTTTCACATCCATTATTTCCGTTCCGTTCATTACCGGAACCAGTTTAGGTTGAATAAATCCTGCATAAGGTGCGATGTTTAGTTTAGCATACCTTTCAAGAATTTCTTTGTGCATAGCAGGATCAATTTTCACTCCGTAATTTTCGATCAAGTCGTGCCCGGCCTTATAATCTCCTTGTGACTTCACACGTTGAATTTCTTTTAATAATTCTCCAAACAACACACGTAATTTGTTATAATCGTTAATAACAAAATAAGTTTTTCCATTCTCCACTTTTTTCTCGATCACGTTTTCCTTAGCACCTTTTTCGAATGCCCAGGCTGCAACCATTTTACGGTTACGCATGTGCGCTTCTTCAATTTCTTTACCTGGTTTAATGCGGGCTAACTGAACGATTAATCCTTTGGTAATGTACTCGTCGTAAGCAGCTTTACCACAATCTAAGCTTGGCATAACACCTAACTCAATTAATTTCGGATCCATTAGATAATAGAGCGCAACTAAATCGGCACGACCTTCTTCCAAGGCGCTGGCATAATTCTTCAAGGTCTCATGGGGCTGTCCAACACCTTTTTCTATCTGCCCACTGGCATGACCAATCACTTCGTGCATATCTGTATGTAATTTATCTGCTAAAGACGCGTATTTAATAACACGTTGTTTAATTTCATCATTGTAATAAAATTCATTTACCACACTTCCGCCGGCAGCCATGTCGTAGGCCTCCACAATGTTTCCAAGATTCACAGATTTACTTCCATGTGTTTCCCTGATCCATTCGTTATTTGGAAGATTAATCCCAATGGGCGTGCTTGGCGCAGCATCACCGCTTTCTGTAACAGCATTAATTACTTTAGCGGAAATTCCTTTTACTTCTTTCTTTTTGTGCTGAGGTAAAAGAGTAGAATTGTCTTCGAACCATTGCGCATTAGCACCAATCATCGCAATGCGTTTACTGGCTTCAAAATCTTTAATGGAAACAACCGATTCAAACGATCCTTTTTTACCTAATGGATCTTCATATACTTCTATAAAACCATTTACTACATCCACAGCGCTTTCTGTGTCCTTCACCCAGGCAATGTTATATAAATCAAAATCACCCAAATCTCCTGTCTTATAAAATTTTACCAAAGCTACCAATGCAGCTTTTTGATTATCATTTTCAGCAACAGTTATTGCTTTTTCTAACCAATAAACAATTTTCTCAATAGATTGAGAATACATGCCCCCAACTTTATAGACTTTTTCAACAAGCTTCCCGTTTTCCTTTACCAGCTTACTGTTCAACCCATACATTGGATTTTGAGTACTCTTTTTATTGACCTGGGCTGAATAAAAATCGATTACTTCCTTTTGTGTTACACCTTCATAAAAATTTACTGCAGATGATTTAACCAAATCCGTTTTAGAATCAAGACTTACTTTTTTAGAAGCAATGCTTGCATCAAAAATTAAAGGCGTAATGAATGTGATAAAGTCAGCTTTTGTTTGTCCGGACTGCATCGGAAGCTTTATATCCTCTACATGTTCAAGCACGTGGGCGAAAAATTCCTGCGAGCATTCCGGTATAAATTTATCATTGTTGTAATGGTGATGAATGCCATTACTAAACCAAACACGTTTGGCATAGAGCTCTAGCTTTTTAAAATCATCACTCTGACTATCGTGACTCTTAGTGCTTAAGATCGCTTCCAGAGTTTTACGAATCGTTAAATTATATTTATAGTTTTGATCGTAGTTAATATCTCTTCCGCACAAAGCGGCTTCCGATAAATAATACAACAATGTTCTGGTTTTAAGATCCAGCTCATCAAAGCCTGGAACGTTATAACGCAAAACACGGAGATCGGCAAATTGCTCGGCAATATACTTGAAGTCATTCATAGGTTTCACAGAATCTATTACAGTGTTTTTTTTTGATTTCTCTAGTCCTGCGAGTTCGTTGTCTGAAGATTTGCAGGAGACTAATACGGCTGCCAATGCAGCAACAGTTAGGTAATTTTTCATAGTGTTCATGTTAGTGAGTTTTTTGCAATCCATCCAATTAAAATGAACCCGATGGTGAATTACAGGATGCAAGTTTAGTATTTATTTACAGGTTTTGCAACGTGACCGAATAGTTCGTTTTAGGAGTTTCTGAAAGAGCTGTTTTGAAAAGTTAAGTTTCTGATGTAATACATGCCCTTTAAATATAGATTTTTTTAGAATCGGCTATTTTTTTTCTTATGACAATGCAATCCCTTTTGAGATGGATGCGATTATTTAAAGGAATTCGATTAACGAATATCCGCGCCAGGGACATAAAGGGTTTAGTTCTTTTTTGGCGATGCCGCTTTTATCGCCAAAAAAAACCGGAACGAAGTGGAGCCCGGAATGGCCCGCCTGGGCGCCCAAAAAATATAAAACATACTTTATATGTTCGATTTGTAAATTGGCTCTAGGATCCGTGAGAACTTATGGAACGGAATTAAAACTTTATAAGCTTAACTCTGCTAAGACTATTTTGTCCTTCGATCACACAGAGATAAACGCCTTGTGGGTATCTGCCTAAATCAAGAACGTTATTTCCTTCAACTGCATCCTGGTTGAAAATCTCTTTTCCAGTTAAGTCATAAACATGAATTTTGGCTATGCCTGAATGCTCGAGATTAAAAACGGCATTTGATGGATTTGGATAAATCTTAAGGGTAGTTTGTATAGTGTTTTCCCGCAGAGAAGTTAATACTGACCTGTAACATTGGCTGGTAGTATGGGCTACACCAATGTAAGAACTAGAGGATGTATTTCCTGCGTTAAGGGCTGGACTACCAGCTTGCACAAAGGGCATAACGTTTCCAAAATTCGGGTTGATAAATAAATTGTAATAAGAATCTATCGGATCGCCATTGGAATTGGTATTTACAATCTGGCCAAGGCCTGGCGGAGTTGAATTCATAGAAAAATTGGTAGCGCAATTAAAGATAAGATTGTGATCAAGACTCATTGCGACTCCGGAAATTGCAATGCTTGACGAAGCGATGATGTTATTAGTTAAATGAAGCCCTGTATGCGAATTGTAAATGCCTTGGCCGTTTTGGTTCAATGTATTATTAGCGATCAAAAGGCTGGAGGCATTGTTCTGATCAATTTCGAGGCCTAAAAGGTTATTGTGAATGTAATTATTAATAAGTACAGGATTCGTAGACATATCATAAATGTAAACACCTACCTGGCAATCATACACATCATTGTCACTAACGAGTTCGGAGCCGTTTACATGAAGTCCCCAGTTAAAATTATTAAAATCATTTTTATACAGTGGTGCGGATACAGTGTTACAGGTTATTGTTCCCGAGTTTGTGGCTCCAATGATACCGGATACTTGAGCGTTTAAGATATCGTTGTTCTCAATGTCAACAATTCCTCCGACCAGCTGAATGCCGGTTTGCGCATTGGATATTTTACAATTGGATATTTTGCTTGTGGCGTTCCAGTTTGTAATGCAATAATAATGATCGAATTGGCAAAAGTCGAGAAGGTTTGGTCCACCATACAAATCTAGTGTTCCCCATGATTGTGATGAATTGGAAGGGCCAAACTTTATGGGTAAGGCTGAGGTGCCGCTGGCATTGATCACACCATTTACTGTAATAGAATAATTGCCAAGAAACTTAATATCTGTTCCCGCCTGAATAGCGAGTGTCGTACTTGCAGTAACCGTTAGATTGCCTTGCACATAATAAGTTGTGTTTGAAAGCCATGTGCCGCTTACGGTTCCCGAAACATAACTGGAAGTTCCGGCGGCTAAAGTGAGCGAAGGAATCACCACTGTGTTTGTGAGTGCCGTCGAGAGCCCGTTATTATATAAATACGTTTGGTAATTGTTTTTACTGAATGCAACAGTATATAAGCCTCCCGAGATTGAGATGGAATAGTTTCCCGATGCACTTGTCAGACAAGAGTCTGTTACTGCCGTGCCCGATACCGCAGTAAATTTTACCTTGATTCCTGAGTGATTGGATTGGCCCGCCAGGTAAGCAGTTCCGGATAGTTGCGCAGACACCGAGTTGTGCAAACTGAAAAAAAGAAAGGCTAAGAAAACGAAATTGGGTAGTTTCATGAATCGTGTTTTAAGTAAAGATAATAATTAGCGAATCAACTTGCAAATAGTTAAATTCTAAACCGACTCTTGAGCTTTGAATCTTCAACTGGTTTCGATTAGTCTATTGGCACCACACTTGTATTTGCAATTTAAAAGATGTAAAATTATAAAAAATTAAAAAGCATTTATGGTCGACTATTTTCAAAGGCTGTACACCTTGTTCGCATACGAAGATTTGCTTCTGATTTTTATAGCGATAATTATTGGTTTGGTAATCGGCGCGGAGAGGGAGTATAAGAATAAAACCGCGGGACTTAGAACACTGATGCTTGTGGCAGTGGGGTCATGTATATTTACAATTCTTTCCATTAAAATCGGAGTTGGAAATCCTGACAGGCTTGCTGCAAATATTATTACCGGAATTGGCTTTCTTGGTGCGGGAGCTATTTTTAAAGATGAGAATAAAATTAACGGAATTACAACCGCCTGCACGATTTGGATCACCGCGGCTCTTGGTATGTGCATTGGCTCAGGTCACATTTTTCTGGGAGTAATATCAACGGCTGTGGTGCTGTTTGTTTTATTAAATCTTGTTACTCTTGAAAAATGGATCGATAGAACACACAAAATACATACCTACAAAATAACAACGCGTTATGAGTCTGGTATAATTGAAAGTTTCGAAAAAACGTTTTCAAACTTTCACCTCGAATCACAAAGCCTTTCACAAATTAAGGCTGGTGATACGATCACCATTAATTGGCGACTGACGGGTAACAAAAAACATCATGACAAGTTAAGTGCTTTTTTGTTTAATGATGCTTCCATTCACAAAATAGAAATCTGATCATTCCTGGAATGATATTTGCAGAAAAAGTCAGTATATGAAAAAAACAAAAAATATCTTCCTCAAAGATCCTGAAGAGCAGGATTATCCAGCTGCCCTTGACTACCTGGAATTAATATATACCAGAAGAGAAGCTTTAAAAAAAGTTGCTTTGCTAAAAAAGACACCAACAATTATAAAAAAAGCAAAAGATGTTTTCCGTGCCAGCAGCCTGCCTTTATTACCGAAAGATAATTATCACGTTCAAAAAAACCTGGAAAAATTCAAGGACAAAAATAAGTTATCTCCAATTCTTTTAGTGAGGGGTAAGGAAAAATTAATTATTGCTGATGGTTATCACCGAATGTGCGCCAGTTATTACCTTGCAGAAGATCTGCAAATAGCTTGCCGACTTGTTTAATCATTCAGAAGGGATACTTCGGGTTTTAATTCTTTGAGGCAAATTTTTTAATTTGCGTAATTTGTGTAATTCGTGGCTGTATTTCTTCGCCATTATGCTTTTAACTCCTTCGGATAACAAATAAAATATTTACTCACCGTTTTACTTAAACTCTGAATGTTCAACTGGTCGCTGGCTGCAGCCACATCAATCAATTCGCCGTTACTCATCAAAATATTTATATTGAACTGGTCGGCATTGTAAGCGCTGTTATTCACAACATCTGTTAGCACAAAATAAGAGGCTTCTCTCTTAGTAATGTTATACAGCTTACAGATTTTTTCAGTAAAACCATTTACATAATTTTCAGTAAAAGGTTCATTTTGCATCTCAATCTTAAACAGTTTCCTGTCCAATAAATTCTGACAAAGTTTCGAAAGAATTTTATCTTCATTCTCGCTCCAAACTTTTATAGAAGCATCCAGGTCACTATCGTACAGCTTCGAAAATTTCGCAAGCAAGCCGCTGTCTTTTTCAAAATCTTTTTGCGTAAAATTATTTTTTAAAAATAAAGAGAAAGTAGGGGTAGCAAATAATTCCTTTCCTTCAGAGGATAGTTCCTTTGCACGTTTCAGAATATTTACTACCAGAGTTTCTGCACTTAATACGGTTTTATGTAAATATACTTGCCAATACATTAATCGGCGTGCGATCAAAAATTTCTCAATACTGTAAATTGCTTTGTTCTCAACTACCAATTCATTATTCACTACGTTCAACATTTTAATGATGCGATCGCTGCTTATTACGCCTTCACTTACACCGGTAAAAAAACTGTCTCTCTTCAGGTAATCCAGTCTGTCCATGTCTAACTGCGAACTCACCAATTGGTGCAGGAATTTTTTTGAATAACGGTCATTAAATATTTCTATCGCTAAAGTGAGTTTGCCTTCAAATTCCTCGTTCAGCTTATCCATAAATAAACTGCTGATGGCTTCGTGACTCACCCCTTTAACAATGCTGTGTTCAAGGGCGTGAGAAAAAGGACCGTGACCCACATCGTGTAATAAAATGGCAATTAAAACAGCTTGCTCTTCTTTTTCCGATATTGCAATATCTTTTTGTCTCAGAGTTAAAACAGCTTCCTGCATCAAATGCATAGCTCCCACAGCATGATGAAAACGTGTATGCAGAGCGCCTGGATAAACAAGATTTGTCAGCCCCAGTTGTTTGATCCTTCGCAGCCTTTGAAAGTAGGGGTGATTGATAAGATCGTAAATGAGATCGTTAGGAATAGTAACAAAACCGTATATAGGATCGTTAATAATTTTGCGTTTGTTGGTGTACATTCAAGACTACGGTAAAAATTAAAAACCAAAATTCGTTAATATATTCGTCAATTAAAATAATAGAGATAAATTTAATACGTTATACGTTATATGTTATAAAAACCAAATACAGATGGATAAAATAAAAATATTATGGGCCGATGACGAAATTGCTCTTTTAAAACCACACATTCTTTTTTTAGATGGTAAAGGGTACGAAGTAGTTACTGCGCTGAGTGGAGACGAGGCTATTGACATAGTGCGAGAAGACCGTGGAATTAATGCAGTTTTGCTGGATGAAAATATGCCCGGCATTTCTGGTCTTGAAACTTTATTGAAAATTAAACAAATCAATTCCGATTTACCTGTGATTATGATCACCAAGAGTGAAGAAGAACACATCATGGATGACGCTATTGGCGGGAAAATTGCCGACTATCTCATTAAACCTGTAAATCCGAATCAAATTTTATTATCGCTTAAAAAGGCCCTTGATAACAGACGTCTTGTAAGCGAAAAAACAAATACCGATTACCGCAAAGAATTCGGTCAAATTGGTATGGCCATAAATGATAAATTGAGTTGGGAAGAGTGGGCCGAGCTCTACAAAAAAATTATTTATTGGGAATTGGAAATGGATAAACTCCAGGATAAAAGCATGCTCGATGTTTTAAAGATGCAGAAGTCTGATGCCAATAATCAATTTTTCAAATTCATTGAAAGAAATTATTTAGGTTGGTTGAGTGGAAAAGATCCCAATCCTCCTATCATGAGCCATACGCTTGTAAAGAACAGATTTTTGCAGGAATTAGGAAATGGTCCCGAACCGGTGTTTTTTATTCTCATCGATAATTTACGTTTCGATCAGTGGAAAATAATTCAACCGCTCATTCAGGAATATTATAAAGTAGACAAAGAAGAATCGTATTACAGTATTTTGCCAACAGCAACGCAATATGCACGTAATGCCATTTTCAGTGGACTTATGCCAAGTGAAATTGAAAAACGGTTTCCCGATCAATGGTTAAACGATGAAGAGGAAGGTGGAAAAAATTTACACGAAGAAGCCTTTATGCAAGCGCAGATGAAACGTTTGGGGAAGGATATCAAAATGAGTTATAACAAGATCACCAATTTTACAGCAGGGAAAAAATTAGCCGACAATATAAATAATTTGCTACAAAATAAATTAAATGTCATCGTGTATAATTTTGTCGACATGTTAAGTCATGCACGCACTGAAATGGAAGTGATTCGTGAATTAGCAGAAAATGAAACCTCTTACAGAAGTATTACTTACAGCTGGTTTGAGCATTCACCTTTGTTTGATATAATCAAACAACTGGCCGCTAAAAAAGTGAAAATTATTATCACCACCGATCACGGAACAGTGCATGTAAAAGAACCGACAAAAATTTTAGGCGACAAAAATGTCAACTCCAATTTACGTTACAAACAAGGTAAAGCCCTTGAATACCAGGCCAAGGAGGTTTTCGAAATAAAAAACCCTGCCGATGCTTTTTTACCGAAGCAACATCCAAGTACACGTTTTGTATTTGCACGTGAAGATCGTTTTTTTGCTTACCCGAATAATTTTAATCATTACGTAAATTATTACAAGAACACTTTTCAGCACGGTGGTGTGAGTCTTGAAGAGGTCATCATTCCATATCTTGTATTGACTGCAAAATAAATTCCGGTTAATGAAAACATCGAATGAAAAGTTTGTTTTTAATAGTATGCCTTGTTTGCCTCCATCCTGCCAAAGCGCAGGATGATTTTTTGACGGTATATCATAAAATAAGAAGCTTAAATGAACGACAAAAAACTTTGGAATCGAATATTAAAATAGAGGTGAAAGACAGTGCGCAATTCAAAACATCGGTAAGAAAACATAGTAAATTTCTTTTAGATAGCATCGCACCTCTTACAAAACAAGTAATCAATCTTACTTTTCCTGATATAAACTTTTCTGATGTTGAAAATAAAGCTTATTCTATTTCAGACTTTTCAGGAAAAGAAATCATTGTGAATTACAATTACCTCTACTGCCAGGGTTGTCTCAATAGAATTGACTCAACATTGGCGCGCATAAAGAACAGAAAAGTACAACTCATAGTTCTGTTTTTAGATCAATACCAAAAGGAAATAGGTGATTTAAAAAATTATGGCGACAATGTGCTTATCGGTTTTATAAACGTTGATACAGGAGATTTGATTTCATTGGGTCTTGGAGATAATTCCATGTATTATTTGGATCAGAATCGACAAATTATTTTTTTTGATAAAACAGATGTCATGCACAATGATGTGGCCTGGACCAATTTTTTAAACGCATATTACAGATGAAAGCAGGATTAGAACTGGATATCTCCAACCTTAACGACATTTCGTCTTTCGCCAAAGCTATTCTTGATTTTGCAGGCGACACGAAGATCTTTTTATTTGATGCCCCCATGGGCGCGGGTAAAACAACGCTTATCAAAGAGATTTGCATTCAGCTCGGCAGCGGCGATCATTTTAGCAGCCCTACTTATTCTATCATTAACGAATACGATTATCCCGATGGGAAAATTTACCATTTTGATCTTTATCGTTTAAAAAGCCAGGAAGAGCTTTTGGACCTGGGGATTGAAGAACACTTGAGTTTTGGCAATTACTGTTTATTCGAGTGGCCAGAGCTTGTGGAGAGTCTGATAGGGGGGAACTACCTTAAAATTGAAATAAAAGTGAATGAAAATAATCGTTATCTTCGCGCGACTCACTATTAATCATGCGACACATTATTTTCCTGCTGACTTTAACACTCTTAAGTCAAACTTCTTTCTCGCAAAGAGATTCTTTAAAAAAGAAAAACCGACAATTTTATTTTTCATGGGGCTATACTAAATGTGCCTTTAGCAAAAGTACGATACACTTTAAAAACACGTCACAAAAGTTTAATGATTACCGGGGCAAGCCTGATAATTATGATTTTACAATTTATAATGCTACAGCGAGGGACCGGCCTGATTTTGATAAAATAAAAGATGTCATAAACATGACCATTCCTCAATTCGTTGGAAGGATAGGGTATATGTTTAATAAAAAATGGGGTATTGAAATGAATTACGACCATGCAAAATATGTCGTGAACGATTGGCAGAGAGTACATATTAAAGGCCAGATTGATGGTACGCCTATAGATAAAGATACCACGATGAACCCCGAACGTTTTTTACACTTTGAACATACAGATGGTGCAAATTTTTGGATGCTTAATGCAGTTCGTAAAATTGAAATATATAAACCATCAAAGAATTTTTGCGCTTCTGCCGTTTTAAAACCTGGCGCTGGCGTGGTTTTCCCAAGAACCGATGTTACTATATTTGGACAGGAATTAAACAACGATTGGCATGTTGCCGGCTGGATAGTAGGCGTAGAAGGCGGTTTAAGAATTGAATACCTCAAGCATGGTCTTTTTGAACTCGTTGGAAAAGGTGCCTACGCCGATTACATGCGTTGTTTTATTCTTGGCCGCGGAAATGGAAATGCTAACCATCATTTTTTCTGTGCGCAACTCACTGCAACTTTGGGTTTTCGATTTGATTCGAAAAATTAACGTTATTCAGCGTGAGGGATGGAGCGGCCTGTTTGAGCTCTTATACGACGGCGATAGCCGAGTAAAGAGCGAGTAGCGACAGCCCGACCATCATGAAGTAGAAAACGTTCGAAAAGTCGCACTGTGTTTTCTACTTCATGATGGGCACACCCAAATTAAAAGAATCCATGCGATGAATATATGGTGTCAAAGCAAAAAAATATCTGCACACACACACACGCAAAATAAAACACTCGCAATACCATTCGTCGTTCCAAACGCAAGCGTTACCTTACTCAGATCGTCTGGCTTAACAAGCGTGTGTTGATATACGAGCAAGGCAATAAAGCCTGCAGCACCTATGATATAAAGCCATCCAAACAATCCCGAAAAATAACCAGCCACAACTAAACAGCCTGCAATAAAATGAAATATTTCTGAAACTCTCAAAGCATTTTTCCTTCCTAAAAAAACAGGAATAGATTTTAAATTCTGGCTCTTATCAAATGCATCATCCTGCAAAGCGTAAATAATATCGAAGCCGCTTACCCATAAAAAAACCACCACACTTAACAAAACAGGAATCCAGTCAAACTCCTCTGTCAATGCAATATAAGCACCAACAGGGGCAAGCGCCAATCCAACGCCCAATATTAAATGACACAAAGGGGTAAAACGTTTGGTATAACTATATCCCAAAATAACAAGCAAAGCAACAGGCGATAAATAAAAACAAAGTGAATTAATTAACCCACTGCAAACTACAAATGCAACGCAGCACACAATAACCATAATTAATGCTGAAGTAGGGGAGATAGTTCCTGCAGGAATTTCACGTATCGCCGTTCTTGGATTTTTCGCATCAAATTTGCGGTCTATATAGCGGTTAAATGCCATAGCAGCACTTCTGGCAAAGAGCATACATAAGATTACCAAAATAAATTTTTCCCAGCTGAATTGGGCTTTGCCCGATTGAATCGCCAACGAAAAACCAATCAACGCAAATGGTAAAGCAAAAAGTGTGTGACTGAATTTAATTAACGATAAATAATTGTTGATGGATTTGATCATAAGCATCGCAAAGATATGGATACAAGAAACAAGAAACAAGACGAAAGAGACCTAAGGGAACCAAGAATCAAGACAAGCTTTGCGCACTTTGCGTCTTTGCGAGAGACAACAAACATGATGGTCAGCACACAGCCAAGGTACAAGTTACATCATACAAGATACGGTAAATACAGACAAGTTACCGGGCACAAAATACAAGGTTCAGCATACAAATTAAAGCAGCACACACAGACAAGTTACATAGTACATCATACAAGGTACAATCCACTACTTCCCCCGTCCCTGCAACACAATCAAAATCGTATGAACCAGAATTTTAAAATCCAAAAGCAGACTCATATTCTCAACGTACAAAATATCAAATTTCAAACGATCGATCATTTCATCTACATTCTCGGCATACCCGTATTTAACCTGTCCCCAGCTCGTAATCCCCGGTCTGATTTTATGAAGGTGTTTGTAATGCGGTGCTTTTATAACAATGCGCTCAATGTAATATTTTCTTTCCGGGCGTGGACCAACCAAACTCATGTCACCAATTATCACATTAAAGAATTGAGGCATCTCATCCAAGCGCACTTTTCTTAAAAATCTTCCGAAAGGTGTTACACGCGGATCGTTCGCACTCGAGAGGGATGGGCCGTCTTTTTCAGCATCCATCAACATGGTTCTATATTTAAAGATATAAAATGGTTTACCGTGGATGCCAATTCTTTGCTGTTTAAAAAACATCGGACCTTTTGATCCTAATCTTACAACAATACCTATCAATAAATACAGCCAGCTAAAAAAGATAAGCACGATTATTGAAACACTCACATCAATAAAACGCTTCACTGAAATTTGCCATTCAGGAATGATCTGGTCTTTAATTTCAATAAGCGGCGTTCCTAAAATACTTGTCATTTTTACATGCCCGCTTAAAATATCGTACATGTCAGGAATAATTTTTATAATTACACCAAGATCTCCCAGGTCATTTACAATGTTCTTAATGTATTCGTGTTCCCAGCTTTCAAGCGCAATAATCACTTCTTCAATCTCATACTTTTCAATGATACTTTTTACATCATGGTATTCTCCAAGGTGAGGCAACTCTTGTTTTAATTGTTCCGAATACCCATTTTTTCCTTCTATATGAACGAAGCCAATAAATTTATTTCCAATGCCATATTTCAAGGCATTGATTTCTCTGAACATTTTTAGCGCCCGTTCGTTGCTGCCAATAATAACTGTATTAAAGCCAAATTCACGTTTGTGAATTTTTTTATTTGTATTACTCGAAAGCAGCAAACGGCAAAAGGCAGTGATTATAAAATGAGACGTAAATAAAACAAAATACAACCGGTAATAAAGACGGTAAGAAACCACGGAATCATCCAATAATAAAACAAAGAATAATACCGTAACACCAATGATAGAAGTAGCTAAGAGTTGCACAAATTCATTGATCCGCGATTTGCGCAACACATTATTGTAAGATCCTGATAGATAATAAACGAGTACCCAGATTAAAGGCAAAACAATAACGCTGATAAAATACTGATCGTCGAAAATAGCTCCGGGAATTTCACCGGTCTTCAAAGAATCTATCTGTGTTTTCCGGTAATAATTAAAAATCGTCCATGCCAGAGCCGCTGACAAAAGATCGGTCAATATATAATAAAGAGTGCGTAATTTTCGGCTCATGAGGGGGGCAGGAAAAGTAATTTAATATTGTCTAAAAACATTTGTTTATCTCCGGGAGTTCCATCACCTAGCATTTCAAAGTAAACTTTGTATTTGCTTGTAATAAGCGTGTTCACGGGAGTGGAAAGTTGAACGTAAATTTTGTTCCAGTTTGTCTGAGCATTCACAACAATTGCTGGGCTTGGACTTCCGTCATCTCCCATAAGGCCAACAGTAAACGGAGCGTTGCATTTGTAATTTAACTCCAGGAAAACATTTCCGGTGCTGGGGGGCAAAACAAAACCATCGCTGGAAGAAATTATCCTGGTATTTACGCCGCCGCTAGGCAAGGTTACTCTCAAAGATTGGTTTTCGAAACTGTCTTCTTTAGGTGCATTGTCCATAACCCCAGCACCTACCTGATGAACCGAACGTCCGTTAATCACATCAAAATTTTCAGTCCAGGTAAAAACGGTTGCGGCTTTGTAACTAAAAGTAAAATTGCGTTCAATGGTTGCACCCCCTTTCACTAAAGTGTCAAATCTAATGAAATCAAAAAAAGGATAAAAAATGCGGGTGTCTGATATTCCATTGTTCTTAATGCCCGCAAAAACGTTAATGGTTACATTTTGATTGTTACAGGGTACCGGCATTAGGTTTCCTACCGGGTAAATTCCTTCGAATTGCCCGTCAACATAAAACCATAAATCGGTTATTTTCTGATTGGTGGTTGTGTTGTTTGCACCTTTAGGACTAACAACAACATTGTTTGACTTTAAAAAGAAAGTTGGAGTGGCTGGCTGGTATTTTTTACAGGAACTGAGCAAAAACAAGTGCGCCAATAAAATGAAAAGTAAAAATAATCTCATACGTTGCCAATAAAATCTGTCTTGCGTCGATCCAAAAATAATGAAATAAAACGGTTACGCTGTAATTTTTTTAAGATCACGACTTAAGTTTTTCTTCAATATCAAAGGCTATTTCAAGAGTGCGTATAGCATCTTCTATACCCGCTTTTATAACCTTATTCGAATTAACGTTCTTATGGAACGTATTCAACTCCTCATTTATTGCGTTTGTTGGTAAAATTATTGGATGTTCAAAAATTATTTCTTTTTTTGCCAATCCATGGCCCGGATCAATGATCATATTTTTTGATTTAGTACCGGCAACTTTTATTTTAATTACCTCTGTAATTTTATCTAATAAATTAATACTCACAAGATTATCTTTTGTAAACACCCTGAATTTCCGGCTGTTTTTAAATGCCATTCGATTGGTGGTAATATTTGCTACTACCGAGTTTTCAAATTCTATCCGCACATTCACAATATCCGCCGTATTACTTACGAGGTTAGCACCAGATACATGTATTTTACGCACGTTTGATTTCACTATACTTAAAATCAGATCGAGATCATGCATCATCAAATCTAACACAACTGATACATCAGTTCCGCGTGCATTGTATTGCGCCAGGCGGTGTACCTCAATAAAAACGGGATTTGCAAGATAAGGTAAAGCAGCAATAAAAGCGGGATTGTAACGCTCTACCTCGCTTACCTGGAAAATAACTCCGGCTTCCTGAATCAGGTTTTGCAATTGCTTCGACTCCTTTAAAGTAGAAGTTACGGGTTTTTCAATAAAAATGTGTTTTCCCGAAATAATTGATTGCCTGGCAATTTCAAAGTGTGTGCTGCTGGGAGTCGCGATGTCCACAGCCTCTGTGTTCTCAAGCAGTTCATCGAGGTTAGTAAAAGCTTTTACATTATATTGCAGTGCAAGATCTTTGGTTAAAACTTTGTCTGTGTCATAAACCCCCACCACATTCCAGTTTGGATTTTCTTTCAGTAAACGCAAATGAATCTTCCCTATATAACCCAATCCTATTAAAGAAATATTTTTTACCATAAAGGTCAAAACTAAGTCTTTTAAAAAAGGACTGTTGGTAATTAAAATTTAATTTTAAACACACTTTGTTTATTACTCTTAGTTTTACTTTCTAAACTAATAGCTGTGTTTTACAACGTTTCTAAAGAAGATGAATACCTGTTTCAGGGCAAACGCAAACGTTTGGTTGAAATACTAAAAAGCAAAGGCATAAAAGAAACTAAAGTTTTAGCAGCTATAGAAAAAATCCCCCGGCATTTGTTTTTTGATACCACTACAGCCCGTCCGGCCCTATTAGATCATGCATACAGCGATAAGGCTCTGCCAATAGGAGCCGGACAAACTATCTCGCAACCTTACACAGTGGCATTTCAAAC
>Ga0265327_10002165_pt1 | contig 21635 bp, 15 predicted proteins | sample 41621metaG_FD_202089 | JGI IMG/M metagenome (GOLD analysis project Ga0265327, IMG submission 202089) | Rhizosphere microbial communities from Carex aquatilis grown in University of Washington, Seatle, WA, United States - 4-16-21 metaG | ecosystem: Host-associated > Plants > Roots > Rhizosphere...
CGATGTACCGCCAAGCCTTGCGCTTGAAGCCGGATTTCCACCAGGTTCACAACAACCTGGGCAATCTGCTGCGGTTCGCGGGCCGGCGGGACGAGGCCGAGGCCTGTTTCCGCGCCGCCGTGGACTGCGAGCCGGGCTTTCCCGAGGCGCTCAGCAACCTGGGGATCCTGCTGGTCGAAGCCGGCCGCCTCCCGGAGGCGGAGGAGGCTTTCCGGCAGGCTCTGCGGAGCAGCCCGGCCCGCTTCGACCTGCACTACAACCTCGCGCAGTTGCTGTACGACAGTGGCCGGCTGGCCGAGGCGGAGGCGGCCTACCGCCAGGTGTTGCGGCTCAATCGGGATTTTTCCGCCGCGTCCGCCGGGCTGGGCGTGTTGCTGGCCAAAAGCGGCCGCCCGCAAGAGGCGCAACTCCATTTTCGCGACACCCTCAGGCTCAACCCCGGCAACATCGCGGTTCACAACAGCCTGGGGCTGGCGTTGGCCGAATGCGGGCAGTTTGGCGAGGCCGAGGCCGTCTATCGCCAGGCGCTCGCGTTGCAGCCGGGCGAGGCGGGCATCATGACCAACCTGGCCATCCTGCTGGCGAAAGCCGGGCGGGTCGAGGAAGCCGAGGCCGTCTATCGCCAGGCTTTGGAGATCCAGCCCGGGCGGCCGGAAACACTGCACAACCTGGGCAGCTTGTACGCGGCGACTGGACGCATGCCGGAAGCGGAGGCGACCTACCGGGCCGTGCTGGAAGCCACGCCCAGCCAGACGGACACCATCAACAACCTGGGCGCTTTGTACATGGAAACCGGGCGCATGGCAGAAGCCGAAGCGACCTACCGGCAAGCGCTGGCCGTGGCGCCGGACTCGGCCAAGGTGAGGCACAGCCTGGCCGGGCTGAGTTTGGTGCGGGGCGATTTTGAACAGGGCTGGGAGGGCTTTGAAGCCCGCTTTCAAACCGACCAGAAACACGAGTTTCGCGGGTTTGCGCAGCCCCGCTGGGATGGCAAGCCATTCTTCGGCAAAACCCTGCTGGTGCACAACGAGCAGGGCGCGGGCGACGGCATCCAGTTTCTCCGTTTCTTGCCGGCTGTCGCGGCCATGGGCGGCCGACTGGTCGTCGAATGCCCGGCGTCCCTGTACCGCCTGTTCCGGGAAAGCTTGCCCGACGAGATACAACTGGTCAGATGCCAGGAAAGCCTGCCGGATTTCGACCTGTACTGCCCGCTGATGTCCTTGCCGCTGGCGCTTCAGACCCGGTTGGAAACCATTCCGGCCCAGGTGCCTTATTTGAAACTGCCGGCGCAGGCCGTCGCCGACTGCCCGGCACTCATCGCAACGCCCGGCGCGCCGGTCAAGGTCGGCCTGGTGTGGGCGGGCAACTCGATGCACGGGAACGACCGCAACCGCTCTTTGGACTTTGACTTGTTGGACCCCCTGTTCGCCACGCCCGGCATCACCTGGGTCATCTTGCAAATGGAGCGCCGCCCGGACGGCTTCGACCATCTGGCCGCGCGCAACGGCTGGCTGGACCCGCTCGGCCAGGTCAAGGACTTTGCCGACACGGCGGCGGTCATCGCCCAGCTTGATCTGGTCATCGGCGTGGACACCTCGGTCATCCACCTGGCCGGCGCACTAGCCAAGCCCGTCTGGCTGCTGTTGCCGCTGGCCCCCGATTGGCGCTGGCTGCTGGAGCGTGAGGACAGCCCTTGGTATCCCAGCATGCGGCTGTTCCGGCAGCGGCAACACAAAGCCTGGGCTGAGGTGATCCGGCGCGTCGCCGACGCGCTGCCCGCCGAGCGCGACGCCCTCGCGCAAGCCCAATCGCTTGCGCCTCCCTCCATTTCCTCTTAAGGCCCCCTATGCTTTACGAACTCACCCGCCCCGTGCTGTTCCGCTTCGACCCGGAAACCGCGCACATTCTTGGCCTGAACGCGCTCAGCCTCGCCGCCCGGCTCGGCCCGCTCAATCCCCTGGCCCAGACCCTGCCCGCCCGTCCCCGGACGGTCATGGGCCTGGAATTTCCCAACGCCGTCGGCCTGGCCGCCGGTTTGGACAAGAACGGCGACTGCATCGAAGGCATGGCCGCGCTGGGCTTCGGCTTCCTGGAAATCGGCACGGTCACGCCCAAGCCGCAGCCGGGCAACCCCAAGCCGCGGCTGTTCCGGCTGGTCGAGCAGCAAGCGCTCATCAACCGGCTGGGCTTCAATAACAAAGGCGTCGATTATCTGGTCGAGCGGGTGAAAGCGCGGCATTCCCGTGTGCTGCTAGGCATCAACATCGGCAAGAATCTCACCACGGCGGTGGACAACGCCTTGGACGATTACCTGGCCGGCCTGCGCAAAGTCTATCCCCATGCCGATTATGTCACCGTCAATATCTCCTCCCCGAATACCCCCGGCTTGCGCAAGCTGCAAACCGCTGAATACCTGGGCGAGTTGCTGGGCGGTTTGGCTGTTGAACGGGAGAAGCTGGAACAAGAACAGGGGCGGCGCGTGCCCTTGGCGGTCAAAATCGCCCCGGACTTGGAGCCCGAGGAAATCGGCCCGCTGGTCGAGCAATTGGTTCGGAATAAAGCCGACGCGGTCATCGCCACCAACACCACACTGTCCCGCGTCGGCGTGGAGGCTTCGCCCTATGCGTCCGAGGCCGGCGGCTTGAGCGGCAGGCCCTTGCTGGCGCGCTCCACCGAGACCGTTGCCCGTTTGGCTGACGCTTTAAAAGGTGAATTGCCGATCATCGCCTGCGGCGGCATTTTCAGCGCCGAGGACGCCCAGGCCAAGATCGACGCCGGAGCCAGCCTGGTGCAGATATACAGCGGGTTTATATACCGGGGGCCGGCCTTGGTTAAGGAAATTGCGGAAAGCTTATAAGCACTGATGCCCGAGAACCTCCACAATCCCCATGACCGCTTTTTCCGCGAGACTTTCTCAGGCCGCGAGGTTGCTGAAAGTTTTTTGCGCGGCTATCTGCCTGAATCCGTGACAGAAGACTCTATATGCGATTCCCTTCCTGTTGCAGAGGAACCCTCGCCAGGGGGGACGCCCGGCTACGGGTTGCTGGCGGCATGTAGTCTTTGTACAACTGCGTGATTTCCGGTTAAAGTGAGTGCCTTCAACCTCGACCCACCGATTTTGGTGGTTCGGGCATCATTTCCAAACCATGGGTGTGTGTGAGGTAGGCGAGCATGACGCCAGAAGCCAAGGCGCGGCAACAAATCGACCGGAAGCTGGAACAAGCGGGCTGGCGGGTGCAGGACACGAAAAAGTTGAATCTCGCAGCCAGTGCGGGGGTGGCGGTGAGGGAGCATCCGACGGATGGCGGCCCGGCTGACTACGTCCTATTCGTAAACCGCCAGGCAGTCGGCGTCATTGAGGCCAAGCGCGACGAAACCGGCGAGAACATCACCACGGTCGAAGAGCAAACCGCCCGCTACGCCAATGCCACGCTGAAATGGCGCAAGGACAGCGCACCCTTGCCGTTTCTGTTCGAGGCCACCGGGCAAATCATCCGCTTCACCGATGGCCGCGACCCCGCTCCGCGTTCGCGGGAGCTTTTCCATTTTTTCAAACCGGAACAACTGGCCGAATGGGCCTGCCAGCCCGACACCTTGCGCCGCCGCTTAGCTGAGAGAATGCCCGAACTGCCGAAGCGCAATCTGCGCGATTGCCAGATCCAGGCCGTCACCGGGCTGGAAAATTCCCTGAGCCTCAACAAACCCCGAGCCTTGATCCACATGGCGACGGGCGCGGGCAAGACCTTCACCGCCATCACCGCCGCGTATCGCTTGCTGAAATTCGGCGGGGCCAAGCGCATCCTGTTTTTGGTGGACACGCGCAACCTCGGCAAGCAAGCGCATCAAGAATTCATGGCCTACACGCCGCCCGACGATGCCCGCAAATTCACCGAGCTATACAACGTGCAACGCTTGGCAAGCAGCCAGATCGACCCGCACTCGCAAGTGGTCATCTCCACCATCCAGCGCATGTACTCGATCCTGTCGGGCGAAGCCATCGACGAATCCGCCGAAGACATTTCCCTCAACGAAGTGCGGCAGACGGCCAGCCAAGCCAAACAGGTGCTATACAACTTAGGCCTACCTGTTGAAACCTTCGACTTCATCGTCATCGACGAATGCCACCGCTCCATCTACAACCTGTGGAAACAGGTGCTGGACTATTTCGACGCCTTTCTGGTCGGGCTCACCGCGACGCCTGACAAACGCACTTTTGGCTTTTTCAGCGAAAACATCGTCGCCGAATACACCTACGAGCAATCCGTCGCCGACGGCGTCAATGTCGGCTATGACGTGTATGTGATCGAAACCGAAATCACCCAAAAGGGCGCGGAACTCAAAGCCAAGGAATGGGTAGACCACCGCGACCACCAGACCCGCAAAAAACGCTGGGCCGAGACCGAAGAAGACCTGGACTATGGCGGCAAGGAACTTGACCGCTCCGTGGTCAACCCCAACCAAATCCGCAAAGTGATTGCAGCCATGAAACTAGCGGTGGAAACCCGAATATTCCCCAGCCGGAAAGAAACGCCCAAGACCTTGATCTTCGCCAAGACCGACAGCCACGCCGACGACATCGTGAACATCGTCCGCGAGGTTTACGGCCAGGGCAACGCCTTCTGCAAGAAAGTCACCTATCGCGCCGAGGAAGACGCCGACAGCATTCTGTCCAGCTTCCGCAACGACTACTACCCGCGCATTGCCGTCACCGTGGACATGATCGCCACCGGCACCGACGTCAAGCCGCTGGAAGTCCTGCTGTTCATGCGCGATGTGCGCAGCAAAGGCTACTACGAACAAATGAAAGGCCGGGGTGTGCGCAGCTTAGGGTTTGACGACCTGCGCCGCGTCAGCAACAGCGCCGACAGCGCCAAAACCCGCTTCGTGCTGATCGACGCCGTGGGCGTGGAAAAATCCCTGAAGACCGAAAGCCGCCCGCTGGAGAAAAAGCCGGGCATCCCGCTGAAAGACCTGCTGATCGGCGTCGCTATGGGCAGCCGCGACGACGACACCGTGCTGTCCCTCGCCAGCCGCCTGATCCGCCTCGCCAAGCAACTGGACGACAAGGCCAAGGCCCGTATTGCAAAACAGTCTGGCGGCCTGTCGGTAGCCGAGTTGGGCAAGGCGCTGGTCGCGGCACTAGACCCGGACAAGATCACCGAAACCGCGCTGGCGAATGCCCAGGCGCAAGGCATCAGCCGCGCCGAAGACGACTTGACCGAAGAAGAAATCGCCAAGGCCCGCGCCCAGCGCGTCGCCGCCGCCTGCGCCCCGTTTGACAAACCGGAACTGCGCGAGGAAATCGAATCCGCCCGCCGCGACCGCGAACAGATCATCGACCATGTGAACCTCGATCAAGTCACCCTCTCGGACTTTAGCGAACAAGCCGAAGCCCAGGCGCACAAAGCCATCCAGCGTTTTGCCGACTACATCGCCCGGCACCAAGACGAAATTCAAGCCTTGAGCTTTTTCTACCAACAACCCTACCAACGCCGCGCCCTGACCTTCGACATGATCGAAGCACTCCACGAAGCCTTGAGCCGCCCTCCGCTGATGCTCACCACTGAACGGCTCTGGTCGGCCTATGCCCGCGTGCAAACCGCCCAAGTCAAAGGCGCGGCGGCCCGCCGCCAACTCACCGACCTGGTCTCCTTGGTGCGCTTCGCCATCGGCCTGGACGATGAACTGAAACCCTTCAAAGACCATGTGGACAAGCGCTTCCAAGAATGGATATTCCGCCACAACGCCCAACGCGCCACCGCCTTCACCCCCGAGCAAACCGACTGGCTGCGCCTGATGAAAGACCACATCGCCGCAAGTTGCTGCATTACCCGCGAGGATTTCGACTATGCCGAATTTGCCAATAATGGCGGATTGCAAAAGGTTTGGGCGGTGTTTGGCAAGGAGTTGGATGGGGTGATGGATGAAATGAACGAAGCCTTGGTCGCGTAAAGCCCTGCTGGAACCGTATACTTAAACGCTACCCGAAACCTTGGAGGACACCATGTTGACCACCGTTGAAGCCGTTCTGCAACCCAGCGGCACACTCCGTTTTTTAGAACCGGTGCATATAGACAAAGCCCAGCGTGTGCTGGTGCCCTTCACATCGCCCGATGACGAGGCATTGAGTGGATTGGCGTTGAGCGAAGATTCGCTCGCAACCGACTGGCTGCGCGATGAGGAGGACGAGGCATGGGCGCATTTGCAACCCGTCAAGTAATCCGCGTTTGTCGAAGTCCGTTCGCCCTGAGCCTGTCGAAGGGTGAACGGACTTCGACAAACTTGTCCTGAGCGAAGTCGAAAGATTTTCTAACATTAGTCACACAAGCCATGAAACCATTTTGGGTTTACATCCTCCGCTGCGCCGATGATTCCTACTACACCGGACACACCGACAATCTAGAACTGCGCATATGCCAACATCAAACTGGCACCTGCGACGGTTACACGGCAACCCGCCACCCGGTGAAATTGGTTTGGTCGCAAGAATGTGTGACCCGCGAAGAAGCCTTGGCTGCTGAAATACAAATCAAGGGATGGAGCAGGAAGAAAAAAGAAGCCATGATGCGCGGGGATTGGGCTGAAGTATCCCGCTTAGCGCGCAGCAAATCCGTTCATCCTTCGACAAGCTCAGGACGAACGGATTTGCTGGCCGATGCCCGGGAATACTCCCAAAACCCCGTTCGCCCTGAGCCTGTCGAAGGGCATGAAGGTAATAAGAGCAATGAAAAGGAGTGAGTGGCTTGATTGACTCTTTGAGCATCCCCAATGGTTGGGCGCTAACAACACTTGGCAATGTGTTGCTAGCGGTTGTGGGGGGCGGCACGCCATCGCGTAGAGTGCCTGCTTACTTCGATGGGTCGATCCCTTGGTTCACAGTCAAAGACATGAAGGCACTGAAGCCGGGCGACGCGGAGGAACACATTTCAGAGGCGGCAATCATAGACAGCGCGACAAATCTGATTCCTGAGAATACGCTTATCGTAGCGACACGCATCGCCCTTGGAAGAGCAATCCGGCCAACTATTGCTTGCGCGATCAACCAAGATTTAAAAGCACTGATTGTTGGAACTGGTATTGATGCTGATTTTTTGCTTTATTGGGTCGGAGCGAACGAGAGAATAATTCAAGACTTAGGATCAGGGACTACTGTTAGCGGTATCCGCTTGGAAACGTTGCATGCGCTAAAGTTGCTGTTACCTCCATCAGCCGAACAAACCCGCATCGTCGAAAAACTCGAAGAACTCCTTTCCGATCTCGACGCCGGTGTGGCCGAACTCAAAGCCGCCCAAAAGAAACTGGCGCAATACCGCCAATCCCTGCTGAAAGCCGCCGTGGAAGGCGCATTGACCGCTGAATGGCGGGCAAGCCGCAAATCCGTTCGCCCTGAGCTTGTCGAAGGGCGTTTCTCGGTCTTGCCTCAAACAGATAGCGGAGAATCCAATCCCGCCCGTAGCCAATCCGTTCATCCTTCGACAAGCTCGGGACGAACGGATTTGCTGGTCGATGCCCAAGAATACTCCCCAAACCCCGTTCGCCCTGAGCTTGTCGAAGGGCGTTTCTCGGTCTTGGCTCAAACGGACAGCGGAGAATCCAATTCCGCTTGTAGCAAATCCGTTCATCCTTCGACAAGCTCAGGACGAACGGATTTGCCGGTCGATGCCCAAGAATACTCCCCAAACCTCGTTCGCCCTGAGCCTGTCGATGCCTGTCCTGAGTTTTGCCGAAGGGGGAGAGCGGGTGGCGCGGAAACAGGGGCGCAACTGCTGGAAAGGATTCTGAAGGAACGCCGCGCCCGCTGGGAAGCCAAGCAACTCGCCAAATTCCAAGAGCAAGGCAAAACCCCGCCGAAGGATTGGAAAACCAAATATCCCGAGCCGGTCAAGCCTGATACGACCAATCTGCCGGAATTGCCGGAGGGGTGGGTTTGGGCGAGTGCTGAACAAATCTGTGATTTCATCACTAAAGGTACGACACCACCAAAAGGATTGAATTCGAGTGATAAAAAGGCAATTCCGTTCCTTCGGGTTACAAATTTAACAGCTAATGGTGACTTAGATTTTACTGATAAAGTCTTTGTAACTGAGGATGTTCATCGTGGATTCCTTGCGCGATCCGCAGTTTATCCCGGTGATGTGCTAATGAATATAGTTGGGCCTCCCTTGGGGCAAGTTTCTGTTGTTCCTGCTGACTTTGCTGAGTGGAATATTAACCAGGCAATTGCAATTTTTAGGGCTGTAGAAGGTATATTGCCTAGGTTTGTCTGTCTTTGTCTTTTATCGCCGTCCGTACAGCATTGGCTCAAAGCCCGAGCTAAAACTACAGCGGGACAATCCAATCTTACATTGGAGATTTGTCGTAGCCTGCCGATTCCATTGCCGCCAAGTGTTGAACAACAAGCGTTGGTGGAAGCTATGGAAACAACCAGAAATGGGATTTTTGAACAAGAATTGGCAATCCATTTCAGCCTTAAACAATCCGCCACCCAACGCAAAAACATCCTCAAAGCCGCCTTCTCCGGCCAGTTGGTGCCGCAAGACCCTAACGACGAACCGGCCAGCGTGTTGCTGGAGCGCATCCGCGCCGAGCGGGCGGCGCGGGCGAAGGACGGCAGAAAGCCTGGCGGGCGCAAGGTGAAAGGAACGGCATGAGCAAACGCAAACGGCCGACGTTGCGGCAAAGCACAACAGTATCGCCTAGCTTGCTGGCCAATTTGCGGTGCGTGATTTTAAAAACGGGCGTGGTTCCAAAACCCGTTCGCCCTGAGCCCTTCGGCTACGCTCAGGAGAGCCTTGTCGAAGCTTGTCATGAGCTTGTCGAATGGGGCGAACGGGTTTTGGAACCGCGCCAAAATAAGCGCTTGCAAGCCACCATTACACACCTGCCTCACACCGAAGACGACGCATGAATACTTCCTCCCTGATCCAAAAAGTCTGGAATTTCTGCCACACCCTGCGCGATGACGGCGTGGGTTATGGCGACTATCTGGAGCAACTGACTTATTTGCTGTTCCTGAAAATGGCCCACGAGTATTCGCAGGAGCCTTACAACCGGCCATCGCAAATCCCCAAGGGCTACGACTGGCCGTCGTTGCGGGCCAAGAACGGCGAACCTTTGGAAGCCCATTACCTCGCCACGCTGCATGAATTGGGCAGGCTGCCGGGCATGTTGGGGGCGATCTTCTTCAAGGCGCAGAACAAGATCCAAGACCCGGCCAAATTGTCGCGGCTGGTGCAGATGATCGACGAGCAAAGCTGGGTCAGTTTGGGGGCGGACACCAAGGGCGATTTGTACGAGGGCTTGCTGCAAAAGAACGCGGAGGATACCAAGAGCGGGGCGGGCCAGTATTTCACGCCCCGCGCCTTGATCCAGGCCATGGTGGAATGCGTGCGGCCCGAGCCGATGAAGACCATCGCCGACCCGGCCTGTGGCACCGGCGGTTTTTTCCTGGGGGCTTACAACTGGCTGATGAATCAAACCGGTCAAACACTCAATCCCCGACAGAAGGCGTTCCTGCGCGACAAGACGTTCTTCGGCAACGAGATCGTGCCCGGCACCCGCCGCCTGTGCCTGATGAATCTGTTCCTGCACAATATCGGCGACTTGGACGGCGAATTGCGGGTGGATCGGGCCGACGCTTTGATTTCCGCGCCCAGTGAACGCTTTGACTATGTGCTGGCCAATCCGCCGTTTGGCAAAAAAAGCAGTATGACTTTCACCAACGAGGAAGGCGAAGAAGACAAGGAGTCGATGGTTTACGAGCGGCAGGATTTTTGGGAAACCACGTCCAACAAGCAGCTTAATTTCTTGCAGCATATCGTCGCCATCCTGAAAGACACCGGCAAGGCGGCGGTGGTGTTGCCGGACAATGTGTTGTTTGAAGGCGGGGCGGGCGAGAAGATTCGCCGCAAGCTGTTGGAAACCTGCGATGTCCACACCATTCTGCGCCTGCCCACAGGCATCTTCTATGCCCAGGGCGTCAAGGCCAACGTGGTGTTTTTCGACGCCAAACCCAAAGACGGCAAGGCGCACACCAACGGCGTCTGGTTTTACGATCTGCGCACCAACAAACGCTTCACCTTGAAGACCCGCACCCTCAAGCGCGAGGATTTGCAGAATTTCATCGACTGCTATAACCCGGAAAACCGCTATTTGCGCACGAAGACCGAGCGTTTCAGGTTTTATGCCTACGAGGAATTGATCGCCCGCGACAAAGCCAGCCTGGACATTTTCTGGCTCAAGGACGACAGCCTCGACAATCTGGACGATTTGCCGCCGCCGGATGTGTTGCAACAGGAGATCATCGAGCATTTGGAAGCGGCACTCAGCGCGTTCCGCGATGTGGCGGCGGGCTTGGCGCGATAAGGCTGTGCTTGGGTGCAAGTGAGGACTTCCGTCCGCGATTTTCTGCCATGCCGGCGCGATTGGGTTTGAAGGCCCGCCGGTGTGAGCCTGGCTTCAAGATGTGGGGACAAAAAAGCAAAAAGGCCGAAAGTTCATTTCGGCCTTTTTGCAACGCTTTGTTTTAATTGGTCGGGACGACAGGATTTGAACCTGCGACCACCTGTCCCCCAGACAGGTGCGCTACCAGGCTGCGCTACGCCCCGTTTGTTGTGCGCGCCAAGTGGCTTGAAGCGCACATCAGAACGCGCATATTACTTGATGTTGGCAAAGCGAGTCAAGATCCATTCAAGGCCCGGCCTGGATAGGAAAAGTCTGTTGCTCTACACTAGGCGTGAAAACTGAAGGAGGTGTCTTATTAGCGGTCAATCGAAAGGGCGGTCTGCGCCATGAAGATCACGTCGGGAATCCACTTCCGGCTGTCGCTGTTGGGCGTTTTGCCGGCGGGGCTGGTCGGGCTGGCCTTGGCGGCTTATTTCATCCAGGTGCGCGTCGCCGACCTGGAGCGGAATCTGGACATCCGCGGCGGCCTCATCGTCCGCGAGTTGGCCCAGGCCTTGGTGGCCGCCACCGCGTCTGGAGACCAGGCGGTGTTGCGGAATCTCGCCGAGGCGGCCTTGCGGGAAGACGATGTCGTCCAGGTGAGCGTCTCCGACCGGCAGGGGGCCGTCTTGGTCGCGCGGGAAAAAACGCCGGCGGGCGGCGCGGAGGAGGCCGCCGTCGGCTGGGCGCGCACCGTCCCCGTCCTGTCCGATCCTCCGCCCATGGAGGCCTTGGCGGTTTCCCCGCGGCCGGAGATGCTGGGCAGCGTCAAGTTGGTGTTGTCGCGCGACGGCACCTTCAAACAGCAGCGCGATACAATTTTGTTCAGCCTGGTGGCGCTGCTGGGCGGGGTGGCGGTGTCGGCGTTGCTGGCGCGCCGCATGGCCAGGCGGATCAGCGATCCGGTGATGGCCTTGACCGCCGCCGTGCATGAGCTGTCCAAGGGCAACATGGACGCGCGCGCCGAGTCCGAGGCGGAGGCGGAGCTGGCCTATTTGCAGGCGGGCTTCAACGCGATGGCCGCCGAGTTGAAGAAAAACCGCGAATCTTTGGAACGCCAGATCCGGCAGGCCACGTCGCGTTTGCAAGAGGCGTTGGCGGCGCTGGAAAAGCGCAACCAGGAGTTGGAGTCGGCGCGCTGGCTGGCGGAGGCGCAAACCGAGTTGAAATCGCGCTTTCTCGCGCAGATGAGCCATGAGATTCGCACGCCGATGAACGGCATCGTCGGTTTCGCCGAGCTGTTGGCGAACACGCCCCTGGCCGAAGACCAGCTTGAGAAGCTGGGCCTGATCACGCGCTCGGCCAAGAACCTGCTGTCGATCATCAATGAAATTCTCGACCTCTCTAAGCTGGAGGCCGGCAAGATCAGCGTAGAAAGCCGGCCTTTCAGCCTGCGCCCTTGCCTGGAGGACATTGTTTCCCTGTTGTCCACCCGCGTCGCGCAGCCGCCTATCGCGCTGTGGATCGAGCCGGCGGTTCCAAAGGCCATTGTGGGCGATCCGGTCCGGCTCCAGCAGGTTCTCGCCAATCTCCTGGGCAACGCGCTCAAATTCACCCAGCGCGGCAGGATCGTGGTCCGCGTCCGCGTCCTGCCCGATTTCAGGCGCTTGTTGTTTTCCGTGTCGGATTCCGGCAGTGGCATTTCCCCGCAAGACCAGGCCAAGCTGTTTTCACCTTTTTTGCAATTGGGGGAAAGCGCCCTCGGCGCCGAGAGGGGCACGGGCCTTGGGCTCAATATCAGCCGGAATATCGTCGAAGGCATGGGCGGGGCGATCCACCTGGCCAGCCGTCCGGGGAAGGGAACCAGCTTTTGGTTCGACCTGCCGCTGGTGGAGGCGGCCACGTTCGACGGCCCGCCGCCATGGCCAGGGCTGGTCGCGCTGATCGAGGCGGACCGCTTGTTCCGGCTGGCCTTGGCCGGGCAATTGCGCGGCCTGGGCGCGACGGTCGAGGCTTTCGCGACGCTGGACGAGTTCATCGAGCGTTTCGGGACGGCGGCGCGGCAGCCGCAGGCTTTGCTGTACGGCCTTTGGCCCCGGCGGGAGAAGGCGGACGCGTCTTTGCCGCGCTGGCTGGAATGGTGCGAGACCCGGCAGATCAAGCCCGTCCTGGTCTTCCCCTGCGGCGAGCGGCGGCTGGTCGGTTTTTACCGCAAGCGCGGCGCGGCTTGTCTGTTCCACCCGGTGCGCAGTGAAGCGCTGGTCAAGGCCGTCGGCGGCCCTGAGCCGGCCCGCGCGGCCAGCACGGCCCCCGCGCCGTTGGCGGTTCCGCGCGGTCTCAGGCTGCTGGTCGCCGACGACAACGAAATCAACCGCCTGTTGCTGCGCGCGCAGTTGGAAAGGTTTGAGGCGGACATCGTCGAGGCCAGCAACGGCCAGCAGGCGCTGGATCGGTTGCGGCGGCAGCGCTTCGACCTGGTTTTCCTGGATCTGCAAATGCCGCTGGTGGACGGGCCGCAGGTGCTGCGCGAGTTGCGCGGCTATCCCGGCCCCAGCCGCCACGCGCCGGTCGTCGCCATCACCGCTTTTTCCGCGCCGGGGCAGCAGGAGTCCGCCATCCGGGACGGGTTCGCCGCTTGTCTGATCAAGCCTGTCTTGGAGGCGCAACTGGTCGGCCTGGTCGGCGCGCAGTTGGGCGCCGAGGCAGGCCAGGCGGCGGAGGAGGCCGGATGGCCGGCCTCTGTCGAGGGCTACGCCTGCGCCATCATGGAAAAATCCAGCGGCAACCGGGAATTGGCCGGGGTGGTCGCACGCAAGCTGTTCGCGGAGTTGCCGCAAAACTTGCACCAGTTGGAATGGGCGCTAAACCAGCGGGATCTGGAAAAAGCCCGGCATTGCGTCCACACCATCAACGGGTCGGCGGGTTTTTCCGGCCTGGACAGAATCCGGCTGGCCGCCGCGAACCTGGAGTCGGCTTTGGGCCGGCGGGAGGGGGCGGATGCGTTGGCGGGGCTGTGCCAGGCTTTGGCGCGGGAGATCGATGCCTTCCTGGCCGCGCAAGGCGGGATTCTCGACTGGGTCGAGGGCGCTTGGAGCGCGCAGGGGTAAGGGCGCGGGTTATTTTTTCCCGGTCTTGGCCAGCCAGGTGTTGGTGTCCTCCAGGCTTTGCCGCGACAGGCTGCCGGCCCAAAGGCGCAGGGCCGCCAGGGAGCGGATGTAGTGGTAGCGGGCCTGGGCCTGCTCGAAGCGCGATTGCAGCAGGTTTTTCTTCGACTCCAGCACCGCCACGATGGTGGCCACCCCCAGCTCGTAGCTGCGCTCCTGCGCGTCGCGGGCTTTTTCGCGGGCTTGCACTTCGCGCCCGGTGGAGTCGATGCGCGCCCGGCCCGCCTGCGCGTCCAGGTAGGCCGTACGCGTCTCCCGCTCGATTTCGCGAAATTTTTGCGCTTGCTTTTCGATGGCGATTTGATAATTGGCGATGGCCTGGCGCGCCGCGGCTTCGATCCCGCCGCCGGAATAGATCGGCACGGACAGTTGCATGCCGACCGAGCCCACGGTGTAGCGCGACAGTTGGCGGTTGTCGAAGCCGCCGTTGTCGGCATAGGTTTCGGTCAATTGCAACGCGACTTGCGGCAGATGCTCGGCGCGGGAGCTGGCGATGATCTTGCTGTTGGCCTCGATGGCGTGTTCCAGCGCGATCAGCGCGGGATTGTTGTGGGTGGCGTCGCGCACCCATTCGTCCATCTTGCCCGGCACGCCGGGCAGATTGTCCCTGGCCAGCGGCGCGACGGATTCCACCGGCACGCCCGCCAGTTCCCGCAGCTTTTCCAGGCCCACTTGGCGGGCGTTGTCGGCTTCGATCTCGCGGGTGAGCAGGGCTTGGTAATAGGCTTCGACCTCGTACAGATCGGTGACAGGGGCCATTTGCAGCTCGTGCATCCTTCGGATGCGTTTCATGTCGCCTTCGGTCAGGGCTTTTTCGCCTTGGATGGCGCTCATCTGGTCGGCCGCTTCCAAGACCATGAAATAGCGCTCGACCAGGTCGGCGGCCACGGACATGTGGGTCGCCTCCAGCTCCAGCTCGGTTTGCCGGACGGCCTCGCCCGCCCCTTGCAGGCGCAGGTAGTCGGGCAGGTCAAACAGCGCCTGGCGGGCCTGGAGGACGCCGCGGGTGCCGGGGTAGTTCACGGTGGTGTCGTGCTCGGGCGTGACAATCTTGCCTGTCACCGACGAGGTGACGGCGGGGATGGTTTGGGTGTAGCGGTTCCAGGACAGGGTGCCGATGGCCGACACCTGCGGCAGCAGCTTGCTCATGGCCTGGTCTTTTTGCGCCTTGGCCTGCTCGATGGTGTATTCGCTTTGCTTCAGCGTGGGGTTGGTGGCCAGCGCCTGCTCGTACAACTCGATCAAGTCGGCTGCCGGGGCGGCCGTCGCGCCGCCGGCCAGCAGGGCGGCGGCCAGGATTTTCAAAGGTGTGCGCATGGTGGGTCAGTCTTCGATGAACGAGCGGGCGAACGTGTCCGTCAGCGGACGTGACAGATATTGCAAGAGGGTGCGCGCGCCGGTGTTGATCAGCACTTCGGCCGGCATGCCAGGCACCAGTTGCAAATGGTGCTGGGCGAGTTCGCGGACGCCTTCTGGCGTGACTTCCACGCGGGCCAGGTAGTAAGAGGGCTTTTCCGCCCTGCTTTCATCGACCAGCTTGTCGGCGGACAGGCCGATGAGCTTGCCTTCCATTTTCGGCGTTTCCCGCGATTTGAAGGCGCTGAAGCGGATTTCGGCGGTTTGGCCGACTTTGACGCGGTCGATGTCGATGGGGGAGACCTGCGCTTCCACGATCAGTTTTTCGTTCTGCGGGACGATGTCGAGGATGCGCCCGCCCGGCGGGATGACCGCGCCGATGGTGTGCACGGCCAGGCCCAGCACCATGCCGGCTTCCGGCGCTTTGACGACGGTGCGCCCGACGGTCGCCTCCAGGGACTGGATCTTTTCGCGGGTCTCGGACAGGTTGGCCTCGGCCTCGCTCATCTCTTTCGCCACTTCGCGCTGCAGCTCTTTTTTCAATTGCAGGATCTTCAGCTCGGTTTCGCTGACTTGCAAATCGGCCGCGGCGATGTTGGACACCAGCTCGCCTTGCTGGCCTTCGTTCTGCGCCAGGTTGCGCTCCAGTTCGCGGACTTTCTGCTTTTCGGTGAAGCCTTCCTTGAGCAGGTTTTGGAAATCTTCCAGTTCGCCGCGATAGGAGGCCACCAGCCGGTCGCGGCTGAGTTTTTGCGCGCGCAGCCCCGAAGCCTTGGCACGCAACTGCTCGATTTGCTGCTGGTAGACCGAAATTTCGCCTTCCTGCGCCTGCCTGCGCACGGTGAAGGTCTGGTTCTGCAAATGGATGGCTTCCTGGACGCGGGGGTCGTCCTCATGCTCGGTCAGTTCCTTCGGGTACCGCACTTTGTCCAGACCGTCGCGTTGCGCGATCAGGCGGGCCTCGCGGGAGGCGGCGATGTAATACTGTCCGCGCAGCACTTCGAGCTGGCCGCGCCACTGCGTGTCGTCAAGGGTGACCAGCACCTGGTCTTTGGCCACGCTGTCGCCGTCGCGGACTTGCAGGGTTTTGATGATCCCGCCTTCCAGATGCTGGACGGTTTTCCGGTAGCCCTCCACCATGATGGTGCCCGGGGCCAGCGCCGCGCTTTCCAACGGGGCCAGCGCGGCCCAGCCGCCGAGGACGCCGAATATCAAGAAGATGACGAGCAGGCCGAGCCGCCGGATGGGGCGGTCGTCGCTGCGGACTTGGGGCGTGGTTTGCTGCATGGCGCTCACAGGGGAAGGGGGGCTAATTCACAGACAGGCTGTTCGCCGGGGCGCCGGCGGGCGCGGGCTGGGCCGGGGCCGCCGGCGGGGCGGGGGGCTTGCGCGCTCCGCCGGTCAGCAGGGCCAGGCCCTCGTCCCTAGGCCCGTAAAACGCCACCTGGCCCTCCGCCAGCAGCAAGATCCGGTCCACCTGGCTGAGAATGTTGGGCCGGTGGGTGACGACAATGACGCTGGTGCCTTTTTTCTTCAGGCTGACCAGGGTGTTGGCCAGGGCCACATCGCCCGCCTGGTCCAAATTGGAATTGGGCTCGTCCAGCAGGACGACCCTGGGGTCGCCGTACACCGCCCGACTGATGCCGACGCGCTGCCGCTGGCCGGTGGACAAGACATGGGCGTTGCCGGCCAGCCGGGTCTCGTAGCCGTCCGGCAAGTGCAGGATCATATCGTGGATGCCGGCCATCTGCGCCGCCTCCACCACCTTCGCCGGGTCGATCACGCCGAAGCGGGCGATGTTTTCGCTGATCGATCCGTCCAGCAGTTCCACGTCTTGTGGCAAATAGCCGATGTAAGCGCCCAGTTGCGCGCGGTCCCAATGGTGGATCTCGGCCCCGTCCAGGCGGACGCTGCCCTTTTCGGCCCGGTAAATGCCGAGGATCGCCCGCGCCAGCGTGGACTTGCCGGCGGCGCTGTGGCCCAGCACGGCGATGTGCGTGCCCGGCTCGATCAGCAGGTTGATGTCCTTGAGGATGGGATGCTTCGCGCCCGCCGGGGTGACCGACACGTTTTCCAGCCGGATCGCGCCCTTCGGGGCCGGCAAGGGCATCGGCGGCTCGCGGACGGGTAGCCCTGAGAGCAGTTTGTTCAGCCGCTCGTAGGCTTGGCGCGCGCCTTGGAAGCCGCGCCAGCCGGCGATCATCAGATCCAGCGGGGCCAGCGCGCGGCCCAGCAAGATGGAGCCGGAAATCAGCAGGCCAGGGGTGATTTGTTTGTGGATCGTCAGATAAGCGCCCAGCCCCAGCACCAGCGACTGCACCGTCAAGCGGAAGGTCTTCACCAAGGCGCTGATCAGGCCGCCCTTGGCGCTGGCCCGCGCCTGCAAAGCCAGCACATTGGTCTGCTTGTCCTGCCAGCGCTGGCGCATGTGCGGCAGCATGCCCATGACCTCGATGGCTTCGGCGTTGCGCAGATGGCTCTGGGTCAACTGGCTCGCCTCGATGGATTCCTTGTTGGCCTGCTGGAGGTCGGCGCGGGTGGCGACTTCGTTCCAAACCGCCAGCCCGCCCAGCACGGCGATGGAAAACACCGCCGTGACGCCGAACCAGAAATGGAACAGGAACAGCAAGATGACATAGATCGGCATCCACGGCGCGTCGAAAAACGCGAACAGGCCGTTGCCGGTCAGAAATTGGCGCAATTGCAGCAGATCGCCCAGGGGCTGCGAGGAGGATATCTTGCCCCCGCTGGCCAGCGCGGCGGCGAACACGGAGTCGAACACCCGGCCGGAGAGCAGTTGATCCAGGCGCGTGCTGACGGTGATCAGGATCTGCGAGCGTATCCATTCCAGCCCGCCCATGACCAGGAACATGAACACGACCAGGATGGTCAGCATGAACAGGGTCGATTCGCTGCTGCTGGTGAGGACGCGGTCGTAAATCGCCAGCATGTAGAAGGAGGGGGCCAGCAGCAGCAAATTGACGAATAGGCTGAAAAACCCCGCGAAAAAGAAAGACGACTTGCAAGCCCTCAACGCATTGCCCAGCTCGGAGCCGTCTGCGGAGGGGCGGGGTTCTGTGTTATTGGCCATCGTGCCTGTCCGTTGGGGGGATCCGGTGAATTTGACGTGAATGATGAGGAATTCGAGAGCGGGGCGAGGCCGCGGCCCGGCGGCAAGCTTCAAGACGAGCGTCTGCGTGTAGCAAGCTATAGTAACATCGCCGGGCCGTCCGATACCATACGGCTGGCAATAGAAAATCCCGCGCCCAGGCCGCCAAGGCGCAATGAAAAACGCTTCACGCGACACCGATTTTGTTTGCGCCGTGCCATTGCGTGAGGCGGCTTTTGTTCGCTGGAGCCTGCGCCAGCCATGAGGCGGGCCGCCGGCTTGGTCTTGTGGGAACTCGCGGCTTTGGCTTAGGAGAAGATGAAATCGTCGGCCGTGACGGCGGCGACGCCCGCCAGTTCGATTTGGAAGTCCACCTTCGTGTCCCCATAATCGAAGGACAACACTGGATGGGCCGCATCCGACTTGTTGAGCAGGGCTTCGGGGCCGGTGCCGCTGAAACTGGACACGAACGTCCAGTGCTCCACCCCTGCCGTGGACGGGTCGGCATCCAGCGCGGAAAGGTCGATTTTGTCCGTGCCCGGCGTAAAGTCGGTGATGATGTCGCGCATGCCCAAGCCAAGGCCGGTGTCACCGCCGCCCGCTTCTCCCGTCCCGTGCAAATAAGCGAACACGTCATTGCCCGCGCCGCCGGTCAGCCGGTCGACCCCGTAGCCGCCAGTCAAGGTGTCGTTGCCACCCTTGCCGTCCAGCGTGTTGTTGCCGGCGTTGTCGGCCAGGATGTTGTCGAATCCGTCGTTGCCGGTGCCGTTGAGGTTGGCGATTCCGGTCAGGGCCAGATTCTCGACATTCGCCGACAAGGCGTAGCTCACCGAACTTTGCACCCAGTCCACGCCGCCAGTGGCTGCCGCCTCCGTCACCGTGTCGCCAGTGTTGTCGATCACATAGGTGTCGTTGCCGGCTCCGCCGACGAGCTTGTCCGCTCCGATCCCCCCGTCCAGCAGGTTGGAACCGGCACCGTCGGTGATGGTGCTGTCCAGGTTATTGCCCACTAGACCCCGTAGGCCCGGGATGTCATGGTCGGAGTAGTTGCTTATATTTTCGATGTTGGCACTCGCCACGATCTGCCCTCCGGGGTCCCTTCCCAGCTTCACATCAATAGAGTTGTTCCCGATGCCACCCCTATGATTTCAAGAAATTTTTAGATTCCAAAGACCCGCCGGGATCAAAAACAGATATTCGATGAGCGGATCCGTGTGGTTTCTGATCCGGTGGGTCAGGCAATGGAAAACCTTCATCCCGCCAATGGCATGCTCGACAGGCACGCGGGTTTTAGCCTGTTTCCGGTTATGCCTTTCCTGCGCGGCGGTCAGTTTGGCGTCGGGGTTCTTCTTTGATTTCCTCGGCCTTTTGTGCGGCAGATGTATTTTGGATTTCCCGCCGTAGTCTGTTTGCGCCCCCTGGAAGCCAAGGTCGAGCCACACATTCACGCCGCGAAACCACTCGGACTTGGGGTCGAATACCCTTTTCATCAGCGCGTAGTCGTGGACGCTGCCGGCGGCGAAGCAGAAGAGGAGGAGGATTTGGCGGCGCAGGGTGGCGACGGTGAGCGCCTTGAGCGTGAAGCGTTTTTTTTGCCGCTATAGCGGGCGTCGCGGAGCGCCTTTTCCTGCGGCCGGACGCAGGCGCACTCCAACCCGTCGATGGCGGTGCCGCCATATTTTTCGACGAGTTGGGCGAACTCCTCGGGCGTCCCCGGCGTCCTGGCCGGCAGCACGCCGAGGTCTGACAGGCTCCGCAGCAGGACGGGCAGGAGGCGCTCCACATGGTCGTGGGCATGCCCGGAGCTGAGGCCGAAATGGAACCCCAGCACGTCGAAGGTTGGGTATGTCTTGAGGTAATATAGAACGAAGAAAAGTTGCTTCTCCGGGGTGTCGAGCCGGCCTTTCGGCCCGCCCGACGGAACCTGCTTGATATCCCCATTCAGGAGCCGTTCCTGTTGGGTGGCCCGGCAGGCCACCGCGAAGGCTTCGGCGAGTTTGTTGAACTTGGCGCGGCTCATCCCGACGACCGACTTGATAACGCGGCCATGCTTCTCATCGGTCAGGCTCAGAAAATTTTCGTGGGCCATTGTCAACTACCTTGCAAGAATCAAAAACGCTATTGTAAAGCAGTATAAAAAACATGAAAAGCGTTGGGTACAAGTCTATTTCGTATTTATTCGGCATCTTCAACGCCGTCCTTCGTGAACAGGTGGTGGTCGCCGCGTATGCGCTCCGAAAATCCCATGCGCAGCAGGATGTGCCGAAAGTCGTCGAAGGCTATATTCGCATCGGAACGGCCAGATAAAATGTGTTGGAGCAATTTGGCGTATTTGCCCATTGAAGTGTTGGTCGTTTGTTGCTTGGTTTGGGTAGCCGATTAGGGAGCAGGCAGTGTGATTGCCTGCCTAAGCGGAATTTTGCGCAAATTGCCTAGAATGCGCCGCATCAATCGAGTAACGCGAACGATGCGCTTCGTTCCTCAGCGCATCCTACGCAGGCTTAATACTCTAACGCTTTTGCACAATCTTGCCACAAAGCAGGATGCTGGTGCCGAAACTCAAGAAATGGCGTTTCATTCTGGCCTGTGCCAATAAAACACCAGCCTAGCAAACCATGTTCATCGGCATCCCGTAATTGCTCAATGAGCGTGTCCGCAGGCATATTAGGATTGTCCAAAAAATGCTGAATCTTTTTCGCGAGACGGCGGTAAGTCTTTCGGTATCCTGTCGCCAATGCTTCGCGCCAGTTAAGTTGAAGCACCTCGACCGTTTTCTCGCCCTTGGGGCAATAGGCCTTGGCCTGAAGGTCAAACCGGGCGCTTAAATTCCCGGTGTCCGGGTCAAAATCCAGATAGCGCCAAGGCTCCTCCTTGCTGGGGTCAATCAGCAACGGACGCTTACCTTGCAGCGGAAATTTGTTGCCTTTGAACCTGCCGCACTCGCTGCAACACAATAGCAGATTGCGCCAGCGAAACATCCGTTTCGGATAGTCGGCTTTTGGCCGGAAATGTTCGATGTCGGAGCCATGGGAGTCCAGGCAATACATGCAACGCTCCCGTTCCCCGGTCATTCGCCTAAGCGTGGCGACAACTGCCGCCACCGCTTGGGTCTGCCGGGCGCTTTTCCACTCAGTGGAGGCATCCAAATTGCCGCTGGCAAGTTTTTCGTTGGCTTGTTGTTGCCGCTGATTAAGATAAGCGAGTGCGGCGGGGGGCAATTCCATGCGTTTTATCCGGCGCACGGTTTACAGCTCCTCTTCGTTCTTGCCGAATATCTCAAGTTCGCCCATTCGGGCATTTTCTTCCGGCGTCAGTTGCGCACCCGCGCGGCGCTTCGATTTCAATTTGGCAAACTCGGCACGAGCCTCGACGGCGCGCGGCGAACGGGTGTTTTGCAGGCCAAACGCCGAGGTCAGCAAAATCGTGTCGGGCCGTGAGGCGATGACCTTGTTATATTCTTCCTTGGACAGCGCCTTCGGCTTGTCTTGGCTGCCGGGTTCAGGCAGCACGAACAAGCCGTTGTCGTCGGCGGCTTGGCAGATGATGGGGCTGTGGGTCGTGACGAGAAATTGGATGTTCGGGAAATGCCGTTTCAGCCAGAAGCCTATTTTTTGCTGCCATTC
>Ga0265327_10002166_pt1 | contig 21620 bp, 11 predicted proteins | sample 41621metaG_FD_202089 | JGI IMG/M metagenome (GOLD analysis project Ga0265327, IMG submission 202089) | Rhizosphere microbial communities from Carex aquatilis grown in University of Washington, Seatle, WA, United States - 4-16-21 metaG | ecosystem: Host-associated > Plants > Roots > Rhizosphere...
CTTGGGTTGGCCGACGCCAAGCTGGGGCTTGGCGCTCCGAGGAGTTCTTAAAGTCAATGGCTTTGGCGCGCCGCGTGGGAATCCATTGGCTCCGCGCTGCGGAGCGTCGGCGCAAACCAGAGTAAAAGATCAGCGGCGAAACCAGCGGCTGAACCAGCCTCGCGGTTTGGGGTGGCTGGGCGGGGACAGGGCCGGCTTAGCTTGGGAAACCGCGTCGGTCTCAGCGGCGGGCAAGCGCTCCAGCAGGAAGGCCAACTCGGCTGCTGTCGAATAATGCAGGCTGGCATCCTCGGCCCAGCCCGGCTCGCGACTACCGGCCAGCAGGGCTTGCAGCGCGTGGAGAAACGCAAGGTGTTCTTGCCCATCCGGCCTTTGCAGTAATTGCGCTATCACCTGCTGGAGTTGGCTGACTGCCGCCGCATCCGCTTGCCGCAGGGCCTGCCAAACATCCTCGACCAAACGCCCCGCGCCGGAATGGTTCTCCCCGCCGTCGCGCCGATAGGCCAGATAAGCTTGCAAAGCCTGCTGCCGCGCCGCTTGCGCTGCTTCTGGATTGCCGCTGGCGAGTTCCAGATCGTGCAGAATGTTCCAGGTTTTCCAGGGTTCAGCCGCATGGCCGTAGGGCTGTTTACATTCAAGCGCCCGCCGCAGTTCCGGGCGGGCGAGTTCGTAATGGCCTAGTTGGATTAACACATTCGCCAGATTGCCGCGGGCAACACCTTCATAACGTTTATCGCCCAGTTGCGCATACACATCCGCCGCCTGCCGGTAAAATGCCACGGCCTGTTCCGGGCGCTGCCAATCACTGTACAGATTGCCAAATTCGTTCAGGCTACCCGCCTCGCCCGCCCGATTGCCCTGCTGAACTTCGATGGACAACGACTGCCGATACGCTTGCTCGGCTGGCGGGTAGTGGCCGCTTTGCCTATGCGCCATGCCGATCTGATGCCAGATCGTCGCCACCGAGCCGGGTTCATCCAGTTGGCTGAATAGCGCCAAAGCGTCTTGGTAGCCTTCCAGCGCATCGGCATAGCGTTTTTGATCCAGACGTACCCACGCAAGCTGGCCTTTTGCTACCGCAACCTGCCGTGTATCTTCCCGCTTTTCAGCGCGCCAGATGTCTTCTTCATAGACCGCAGCCGCCGCATCCAGCCGCCCCAAAGCTCGCAGGCAATCGCCTTGTTGGGTCAGCGTGACCGAGGTCATGCGTGCGCCGCGCTCGCCCAAACTTTCAAAACGCTGCTGCGCCTGCTGGAATAGCGTCAAGGCTGGCTCCGCCGCGCCGCCAGCGAACAAAACCTGCCCCAATAGATTGATCGCCATCGCCAGATCATAATCCGCATCCGGATAAGCCTGTTCCCCGGCCTGCTGGCATTGCCGCAATAGCGCTTGCGCGGACTCGAACGCCTGCGGCACCGCGTTTTGTTGCAATAGCCGTTCGATGCTGAGGCGTTCGTGTTGAAAGCGGACGTGGCTCCAGGCCCCCAGTTGCCGGGCCGCTTGCTGGCGCAGCCCGACCACTAAAGCCAAGGCTTGCGGGCGGTGGAGATTTTCCAGCAATTGCTCGATGCGGCCGGCTTTGGCTACCAGTTCGGCGGGGTCGGTGGGCGGTTGCGTAGGCGCTTCCAAAGGACGCGACCGATCATCTCCGAGGCATGATTCGTCGCGCCCATGGGGCGCGCCTACGGCATCGACCGACTCGGCCAATTGTTGGATAAACGCCAGCAGATTCGGCAATTCCCACTGGGTCAGCCGCGCCGCCAGCTTGGCATCTTGGGAACGCTGCTGATACAGAAAATCCACCAGCGCCGACATCGCTTGCCGCCAGCGTGGCCGGTAAAGCGCCGCCTCGTCCGTTGTCAGCGACAGGCTCAGATAAGGGCATAAGGCCGGGTCTAGGCGGTGATAGGTATAAGCCTGCTCCTGCGCCAAACCGACCGCGACCAGTTCAGCCAGCAAGGCTTGGGCTTGCTCGAATTCAAGCGCCAAGACTTCAGACAGCACAACCGCATCCGCGCCATCGTGAAACACCGCCAAGCCCTTGACCCGTTCCCTTGAGGTCGGCGGCAAGCGCCGCAAGGACAGTTCCACGCTGGCGAACAGCGATAGCTCGCGCTGGCCGGGATGGCGGGCGTCCAATTCGCGCATGATCTGCCGGACATTCGCCGTCGTCGCTTTGACGCCCTGGACGCTGAGTTCCTGCGCCAACAGCACCAGGGCGCGGGCATGGCGGTTGACAGCTTCGACCAGCGCGGTGACGGCTTCGGGCGTGTTGCCGGTCTCATCGGGCTTCATGTCCAGCCCTTGCTGGCGCATCACCTGCGTCACCAGTTCGATGGCGTCGGCTGCGCTGAGTTGGCCTAATGTGACTTGGCGGTGTCGGTGGTTGAAGGGCTCGGGGAGGGGTTCGCGGGTGGTGAGCAGCAATCGGGTTTTGCCCACAGGCAAGGCAGGGATAACATCGCTTGAAGCGATGTTATCCCTTAGCGACGCAAACAATCCCAACAACGCCTCCACCGCCGTCCCTGCCGCCAGCAAAGTTTCCATATTGTCCAGCACCAGCAAGCAGCGGTGGTTTGCCAATTCGCGCCGGATCGGCTGCAAGGCTTTTTCCAAATCCTCGCCATATTCGGCCACCGTGTAATTCGGCAGCAGTTGCCGACCCAGCGCATCCACGACCGTGCGCGGTTCGCTGTATTGCTCCAGGCTGACGAAGGCGCAGCGGTCGAAGCGGTTGCTTGCCACCAGCCAGCGTGCCAGTTCGACGGCCAGCGTGGTCTTGCCCTCGCCGCCGACGCCTGCAATCACCGCGTAAGGCTGGCGTTGCAGCAGCCGTTCCAGCTTCAGCAATTCGCGGCTGCGGCCTACAAATTCATGCTTAGGCGGGTCGGGCAATTCGCCGAGCATGGCCTGGCGTTGCGCGGCTTGCACATCCAAGGCGCGGGCGCTGGGCAGACGCGTGAACAACTGCGGGTCGTGCTGTTCTTGGTACAGAATCGGCACAAACCAGTCGTGCAGGCTCAGCCCGCCCGCGCCCTGGATGTTTAAGCGGTGGCTGTCGCGCATCAATTCCGTTTGCCCGGCCAGCATCGCCAGCCCGATGCGCTGGCCTTGCGCCAAAGATTGATAAAAAGCGGTCGTGAAGCGGCGGGCGGTTTCGACCAACACGCTATGGCTCATCGCGACGACGGAACTGACGCCGGCTTCCAACAGCCGCGCCGCGACTGAGGCGCTGGGGTCGGCCTCGCTTTGCGCGGTTTGGCAGGCTTCGAGGAACACCAGCGGGATGCGGTAATCGCGCAGCAGCCCGGCCAGCTTGTCGGCATGGACGAGTGCCATGCGGCGGTTTTCTAGTTTGTCGCTGTCTTGCGGGTCTTCAAAGCACAACGCGCCCAGCCCGTGTTCGGGATCGTAGACGCCGTGGCCGTCGAAATGCAGGACGTGGTAAGGCTGTTTTTTGTCATGGGCGCGTTTGAGTTCTTGTTCCAACGCGGCCAAGGTCGGCGGGTTCAACACATGCAACTCGGCCAGATCGCCCAGGCTTGCCGCCGCCGCGACCAAGGGCTTGGCGCTGGCGCGGTGGTCGAGGTAGCCGACGCCTTCCTGTTCCGGGCGCGGGCTGGCGAGCAAGATGCGGATCGGCAAGGCGGCGGGGCGTGGGATTTGGTTGGCATAATTCGGCAGACGGCGGCGGACGCGCACCGGGTTGGCCCCCTCGCTCAGATAGGCTTTATCGTCGCGCAGCAATTCCCAAGGCAGGCTGATTAAGCGGCTGGCGGCGGTGCGGGCATTGGCTTGTTCATCGGCGGGCGCGTCGTCCAACAAACTGGCATCGACGCGCACGGAAAAGCGGCGGTCGGCTTCGGCGCGGGCTTGCTGCCAGCCGCTGACGGCTTCCCTTGCTTGCTCTTTGCCTAGCACGGCTTGATATAAGGCTTGGCCCCAGCGCGGGAGGTCGGCCTCGATGGCGGCGGCGCGTTGTTGGAACAGCCCGGCGGGCCAGCGGTAATAGTCTTCCAAATACCAGCGCAGCCGGTCTTGCTCGATTTGGCCGACGGGCGACACGAAGCGGAAGCGCTTGCTGCTGACTTCGGGTTGGAGCTGGGTGTCGGCGGGCGTGTGGATCAGTTCGGCTTCGGCGCTGAGTTGGAACGCGCCATTGTCCAACTGGGTCAGCTTCGGGCTGCGCAATTCCAGCAACAATTCGGCGACGGGCTGGGCTTCCGGCTCGTCCGCAGGCTGGATGTCGTCGGGCAGACGCTGGCCCAACGCGGCGAGGATTCGCGGCAGGGCTTCTTGCAACTGGCCGGGGGCGAGTTGAATTTTGACGCCGACCGGTTCTTCGTCAAACCAACTCGACAAGGCGGCAGGTTCGATGCCGGGGAGCAGCAGCGGGATGACGCGGTAGTCGGCTTGGATTTTGGCGGTTTGCTCGGCCAGCCTTATTTCCTTGCGCACCCAGGGCGAGTTGATGGTGTTCGGGCTGAGGACGGCGAGGACGTGCGCGGCGTCGCGGATGGCTTGTTCGATTGCGGGATTCAGCCTGTCGCCGCCGCGCAGATTCCGCGAATCGACCCAGACGTTGATTCGATGGCTTTCGAGCTTTTCGCGCAGGTCTTTGACGAATTCGTCGTCGGCGCTGGCGTGGGAGATGAAAACGGATTTCGAGAGGCTGGCGGCCGGCATGGCGAGTCCTTGAGGTTAAATCCGACAGGGCGTGGAGGCTGATTATGCTTCAGCCTGCGCTGAAACCCAAGCCGCCCGCCACACCAGGATTGCCGGGTTTTACGCCGCCGCCAACCAAGCCCCCACCGCCGCCGCCACCCAAGCCGGATCGTCCAAAGGCAAATCATGCCCGGCCCACGGGTGGGTTTCAGGTTCCAGCGCCCAGGCGCGCGCGATGGCTTGCGTGCAGGCGGGATCGACCATGCGGTCGCCCAGGCTGTTTAGCAATAACAGCGGAATGGGCGGTTTCTCACGCGACGGGCGGTAACGGGCCGCCGCCCACAGTTGGCGGAAGACATTGCCCAAGCCGACCGGATGGTTTTGGTGGATGGCGGCGCGGCGCTCGATGAAGTCTGTGGTTGGCGCGGGCAGCGCCGAGGTCAGTTCGAGGATCAAGCGCTCGCGCATGGCCACATCGCCGCCCGCCGCGACGATACGGGCCAGCAGCGGCCAGCGCCGCCAGCAAAGCCGCCGGGTCAAAGGACTCAAGCCGCGCAGGCTGGTGTTGATCAGCACCGCTCCGGCCAATTCGGACGGATGCCGGCGCGCCCATTCCACCGCGACCATGCCGCCTAAGGAAATGGACAACAGATAAAACGGCTGTCCGCCCTGCCCTGCCGCCGCCATCAGACCTAAGGCTTCGCCGCGGGCCGCCTCCATCATCGCCGCCAGCGAAAGCGGGCTGGGCTGCCGCCAATGCTGGCCGTTGCCGGGCAAATCCACCCGCCAAACCCGCGCGCCGGGAACCGCCCGGGCAAATTCTGCCGGAAAATCGTCCCAGTGCGCGGCCTCCCTGACCAGGCCGCGCAGGAAAACCCAGTGCGCGGGGTTATTTTCGGCCATACCAAAGCGCCAGGCCTTGCGCCTGGTGGTGGCCGCGCCGGGCCGCGTCCATATTGGCCCAAGGCTCCGGAGACTGCGCCGCGCGGTAAAGGAAATCGAGCAGAAACAAATGCCGCCTGAGGATGCGCCGCTCGCGGTGCGGAATGCGGGGATTGAACAGGCCGATGCGGGAAAAAAACTGCCACCAGTTCTTCTTCACCCACAGCCAGGAGCCCAACTCCAGTGTGAACGGGATGAAGCAGCCGTCCGGCTGGGCGGCGCGGTACTCGTCGTAAAGATAGTCCCACAAATCGCCGTGGGCCAGGTATTCCCGCGATTGCGGCTCGATATGGTAGACATGGCGGGCATAGGCGCGGTCGAGCAGGTGCTTCAGCGCGGACACCTCCGCCACGCCGCCGAAAGGCTCGCGGGTTCTGGCGTAAGGAAACCACAACCGGTCGACGACGCCGTAGCCGGAGTGGATGTCGATGCCAATGGCGACCTTGGCGGGGAAAATCTCGCGGCGGACAAAATCGCACACCGCCTGGGTTTCGATTTCCATCGGCGCGCCCTCGTCGCCCCGGAACCAGGGCAACCGCCGCGTCAGCCGATGCCCGCCAAACAAATGCCAAGGCTCCAGGCCGACGGCCTCCACCGGCGCGTTGCGCATCAAATCGACATAGTTCCCGTTGGCGCGCAGATGCAGCGCCATCCCCACCGGGTTGATCAACGGAATCATCAACAAGCGCGTGGTTTCAAACATCCGCTGCGTGCTGCGGTCCCAGCGGGCCAGCTCCACCAAGGTTTGCAGATACGACAACACCACCCGCGTGCCGATGCGCTCCAGCCCATGCACCCCGCCGAACACGGCCAACACCGGGGCGGACGGGTCGGCGGGGCCGAAACTCAGCGCGACCAGCGGAAAGGCGGCGCCCTGATGCTCCACGGTGGCCAGGGTTTCCACCCGGCCCAGCCCGCCCAAATCGCCGGCCAGGCACAGAAGCTCGCGCAGCTCGGGCAGAGACTGCCTGCCGCCGTGTTGGGAGTCGCCGGAATTCACGCCTGCCTATCCTCTCTTTTTCATCTTGCTTGACATTCAACGAAAACGCCGCCATCCGCCGATGGGCGTCGGGCGTGCCGGCCTTTGAGCTTGCCGCACACAAGCCGCCGAACATACCACGCCCATATGACAATCTTGCGCAGGCCCGCCCCACCAGCCTGTCACCCAATCGTCACGCAACATTGACCGGCCTGTCACATGGCGGCGGTACCCTCCGCAGCGCCGATGGAGGAACCCCACTTGAAAATAGCCCTGATCACCGACGCCTGGCGCCCGCAAATCAACGGCGTCGTCACCACCTTGCAGAAGACCTGCGAGCATTTGCGGCTGTTTGGCCACACCGTCGAGACCTTCACGCCGGACCAGTTCCGCAACTGGCCCTGCCCGGGCTACCGCGAAATCCGGCTGGCCATCGGCTGCGGCCCCGGCTTGCGGAAAAGGCTGCGGGAATTCCAGCCGGAGGCGGTGCATATCGCCACGGAAGGGCCGCTGGGCCTGGCCGCCCGCCAGTATTGCCGAAGCGAAGGCATCCCCTACACCACCTCGTTCCACACCCGCTTCGCCGAATACGTCAACCTCAGGCTGGGCGTTCCGCTGGACTGGGGCTACGCCTTCCTGCGCTGGTTCCACGCCGGCAGCGAGCGGGTCATGGCGGCCACCCCCGCCCTGATCGACGAATTGCGGCAGCGCGGATTCAAAAACCCCGTATTATGGTCGCGGGGCGTGGAAGTGGACTTGTTCCGGCCGCGCGGCAAGACGTTTCTGGACGCGCCCAGGCCGATCTTCCTCTACACCGGGCGGGTCGCCATCGAAAAAAACCTGGACGCTTTTTTGAGCCTGGACTTGCCGGGCACCAAATACATCGTCGGCGACGGCCCGCAGCGCGAAGAGCTGGAAAAAAAATACCCGGACGCGCGCTTCACCGGCTACAAACTCGGCGAAGAATTGGCGCAAACCATGGCCGCCGCCGACGTGTTCGTGTTCCCCAGCCACACCGACACCTTCGGCCTGGTCATGCTGGAGGCGCTGTCCTGCGGCGTGCCGGTCGCGGCGTTCCCGGTGCGCGGCCCCCTCGACGTGATCCTCGACGGCAAAGCCGGCCGCCTCGACCAGGACTTGCAAAAAGCCTCCCTGGAGGCGTTGCGCCTCGACCCGGCCCACTGCCGCGAATACGCCCTCCAATACGCCTGGCAGAACTGCGTCCGCCAGTTCGAAAGCCACCTGGCCCACATCGGCAGCCAGCCCGAACCCCGTCCCGTGGCCTGGTGGCGGCGACACTCCCCAAGCTAAGCCGCGACCGCCCGGCCGGCCGGGCAACCGCTGCGCGGACCCAGACAAAGCACAAAAAAATCTCGCGCCTCGACGCCAGGTAAAAATACTTGGCGACACGGCGGGCGTGGCGTTGTTGCGCGAGGCGTTTTTCTATTTTGCGGCTTCGCGGTCTTTAGCATGGGATTTCACCTGCCGCCTTGCGCATCGGGCCGTTTTGCGCCCCACGCAAAGACGCAACGATTAAAACCAGAATGCTTGGCTGGATAACACCATGGCCCTGCCGCCTCGGCCAAACCGCTTGGTTTCTTTACGGCCTTGGGTGTATAAATCCAGACGGACTGACATGATCAGATTCGGAGGGATCAAACGCCTATGACAACCCAGCCGCCCAACCCGCCTGGCCTGGAGCCCGCCGCCTGGTTTCAGACGCTCCTGGAAGACCTCCCGCTGGCCGCCTTGCTGCTGGACAAGAGCGGCCGCGTGGTGTGTTGCAACCGGTGCCTGCTCGAACTCGTGGGCTGGCCCCGCGAGGCGCTGGCCGGGCACGGCTGGCTTGAGCATTGCCTGCCGGACGGCACGGGCGACAGCCTGGCCGCCGTGTTTTCGCCAAGCCTGGCCGGAGACGGCCCGCCCGCCCGCCAACGCGGCGAAATCCTCACCCGCGGCGGCGGACGCCGCCTCGTCGACTGGGACTGCGCCCCCTGCCGCGACCGCCTGGGGCAGACCGTCGGGCTCATCGCCGTCGGCCGGGACGTCACCGAACAGCAACAGGCCGAAGCCGCCCTCCGCGAAAGCGAGGAACGGCTGCGGCTGGCCGTGGAGGGCAGCGAACTGGGCTTGTGGGACTGGAACCTGGAAACCGGCGAAGTGGCGCGCAACGCGCAATGGGCTGAAATGCTGGGCCATGCGTTCGACGAAATCGACTTCACCACCGCGCAATGGAGCAAACTCGTCCACCCCGACGACAAGGCGTCCGTCTGGCGCTCCATCGACGAGCATCTGCGCGGCAAAACCCCGCGGCACCAAACAGACTACCGCCTGCGGACCAAAACCGGGCAGTACAAATGGATACTGGACCGCGCCAAAGTGGTCAAACGCGGCCCGGACGGCCGCGCCTTGCGGATGAGTGGCACGCACACCGACATCAGCGCCCGCCGCCAGAAGGAAGTGCGCGAGCAGGCCCGCACCCGGGTGCTGGAACTGCTCGCCGAAGGCGCGCCGCTCAGCACCATCCTGACGGCCATCGTCGGCCAACTGGAAGCCGAAAACCCCGACCTGCTCTGCTCCATCCTGCTGCTGGACGACGAAGGCAAACGCCTGGCCACCGGAGCCGCGCCCAGCCTGCCTGATTTTTACAATGCCGCGATCAATGGCCTGCCCATCGGCCCCGGCGTCGGCTCCTGCGGCAACGCCGCCTTCACCGGCCAGCGCACCATTGTCGAGGACATTCAAACCCACCCGTATTGGGCGAATTTTAAAGGGCTCGCGGCCCAGGCCGGGCTCGGCTTTTGCTGGTCCGAGCCGATCCTCGCCGCCGACGGCAAAGTGCTGGGCACCTTCGCCCTCTACCAGCGCCAGGCGCAAAGCTCGGGCGGGCTGGACACGCAGCTCGTTGAAAACGCCGCCCACCTGGCGCGGATCGCCATCGAGCGCAAACGCATCGACGACGAGCTGCAACTGGCCGCCCTGGTCTACCAGAACAGCAGCGAGGCGATGATGGTCGTCGACGCCGACAACCACATCATCGGCATCAACCCCGCCTTCTCGAAGATCACCGGCTACTCGGAGGAGGAAACCCTCGGCAACATGCCCAGCATGCTCAGCTCGGGCCGCCAGGGCAAGGCTTTCTACAAGGCCATGTGGGAAACCATCAACCGCACCGGCTACTGGCAGGGCGAAATCTGGAACCGGCGCAAAAACGGCGAAGAGTTTGCCGAGTGGCTGACGGTCAACACCATCCACCACGCCGACGGGACGATCCACCGGCGCGTCGCCCTGTTCTCCGACATCACCAAGAAAAAACAGTCCGACGAACTGATCTGGCGGCAGGCCAATTTCGACCCCGTCACCCACCTGCCCAACCGCCGGCTGTTCCGCGACCGCTTCGAGCAGGAAATCAAAAAAGCGCAGCGCAACGGCTTTTCCCTGGCGCTGCTGTTCATCGACCTCGACCGCTTCAAAGAAGTCAACGACACGCTGGGGCACGACTGCGGCGACGCGCTGCTGGTGGAGGCGGCCCGCCGCATCGCCAGTTGCGTGCGCAAATCCGACACCGTGGCGCGGCTGGGCGGGGACGAGTTCACCGTCATCCTCTCGGGGCTGCCCGACAGCGGCTACGTGGAGCGGGTGGCCAAAAGCATCAACCGGAAAATGGCCGACCCCTTCCCGCTGGGCAACGAAGTCGTCCACATCTCGGCCAGCCTGGGCGTGACCTTCTGCCCTGAAGACGCCACCGAATCGGAGCAACTGCTCAAAAACGCCGACCAGGCCATGTACTGCGCCAAGAAGGAAGGCCGCAACCGTTGCAGCTATTTCACCCCGTCGATGCAAGAAAGTACGCAACTGCGCGTGCAGCTCATCAACGACCTGCGCGGCGCGCTGGCCGAACGCCAGTTCAAGATATTTTTCCAGCCCATCCTGGATTTGGCGGACGACCGCATCGTCATGGCGGAGGCGCTGCTGCGCTGGTTCCATCCCGGCCGGGGGCTGGTCGCCCCGCCGGACTTCATCCCGCTGGCCGAAGAAACCGGGCTCATCATCGCCATCGGCGACTGGGCGCTGCGGGAATCGGCGCGCTGGGCCAAGCGCTGGATGGGGCGGGGGCCGGACGGCCTGCTGGTCAGCGTGAACAGCTCGCCGATCCAATTCAACGACACCAGCCTCCAGGCATGGCTGGGTTATTTCCGCGAAATCGGGCTGCCGGGAAAACACATCATGATCGAGATCAACGAAGCCCTGCTGCTCGACATGAACGCCTGCGTCAGCGCCAACCTGCTCGGCTTCCGCGACGCCGGCATCCAGGTGGCCATCGACGACTTCGGCACCGGCTACTCAGCGCTCTCCTGCCTCAGCCAATTCGACATCGACTACCTCAAGCTCGGCCCGAACTTCATCAACAACCTGGCGAGCAATCCGAGCGACCGCGCCTTGGCGGAAGCCATCATCATGATGGCGCACAAGCTCGGGCTCAAAGTGATCGCCGAAGGCGTGGAGACCGAAGAGCAAAAAAACCTGCTGGCTGCGGCCGACTGCGACTACTGTCAAGGCTTCCTGTTTTCCAAGCCGCTGCCGCCCGAGGAGTTCGAGCAGTTGCTGGGGCGTTAGCGCGTCAGCCCATTGCATGACGCCGCGCTGACGCCGCAAGCAAGTCGGAAGGCCACTTGCTCTACCCACTTCCTTAATGCAACCGCTTCCCCGATAATGACGACGCTTGAATGCCCGCTTCCCCAACGTGCGGATTCGCCTTGGGTTCCCTAATCAGCAACCGACATGATCGTCCCATTAGATAAGCTCCCCCTTGAAGGCGCTTGCGCCGAACGCTTCCTCGCCCTTGCCCAAACCATCGCCCGCACCAAACGGCGCAACCCCAGTGACTTCCACTCGCTGCTTCAAGAAGAGTTGCGCTGGATCAAAGGCCAGACCACCGGCCAACGTGTCGCCTACGAAGCCTCGGTTCGTGTGTTGCTGGACTTGGCGAGGCTAGGCTGGGAAATTCGTGAACAGGGCTATGGCATTGAACTCATAGCCGAACCGTCCCGCTCGCGCCATAGCCTGCCACCCGAAGAAGTGTTGGCGGAAAAACAAAAAACCCGCGGCTATTTCGCCTCCGCCTTGCAATCCCAACTCGGCAGCCCAGTGGTGCGCGATTTTGCGAGGCGAATGGAGCAACCTTCCGCCAAAAGCGGCAAAAAACCTGTCACGGTGCTGATCGCCGAAGGCGCAGAACTCCACGCCCGTTTATTGTCCGCCCGGCGTTCAGGCGGAGACGATCCTCTAGTCGCTGCGATCAGCCCCTATCTGCAACTCGCCAGCGGCGATGGAGTGGACGAACACACCGGCCACCCGTTGCGCGAAATCTGGCGTTATTTCCGCTACACCTGGTCGATCCCACAATTCGCCACACCGGGCCGACAGTTGCTGTACCTCGTCCGCGACGCCGCCCATCCCTGCCATGCGGTGATGGGCATCATCGGCCTTAACAATTGCGCATTGCAAATGGGGGAGGAGCGGGAATACCACCTAGGCTGGAGCCTCAAAGCGTTGTCAGAACGCCTCAAAATCGCCGCCGAATCCCCAAACCGTTTGGTTAGAGAATATGCTTGGATGCAGGCGCAAATCACTGCCGCACTAGAAGACGTGGAAACCAGCCAACTCGTAGAACCCACCGAAGTTGAAATCCCAAATCACGAAACCATCGCCAAACTCAGGCGGCGGGCGCAGTCGTTCGACCGCTTGCGCGACGAGGTGCTGCAAGAACTTCACAAGGGCAGCAGCGATGGGCCTATCCATGTGGCAGAAATGGAAGCCGATTATGATCAGCCGCCGGTTTCCGACGAAATGTTGCTACTGGAAGGCAAGTCCTCCGTTGACCCCGTAATGCAACAAGCCCGCCGCCACCTCGTCGCCCGCAAACGTGCCGCGCTACTAGCTGAATTGCCCCACGCCCGGCTAACCCTGACCGAACAACGCGAAGGCTTGCTGACCCCGGATAGGCTGGCGGACACCCTTAACCGGGAAGATGTCGGCATCGCCCTGCAAACCGTGCTGGCGGCACTTAAGAGCCGTTATGTCGGCATTAACATGTTGGAAATCAGCACTTGTGGCGCAATACCACCTTATAACCACATTCTAGGTGGCAAGCTGGCCGCGCTGTTGCTTTTTTCCCCAGAGATTGCTGACGATTATCGCCGCATCTACTCACGCCCTTCGGTTATCTCTTCTCAAATGAAGAATGCCCCTATCCAAAGGGATAGCACTTTGGTTTATCTCGGCACAACCAGCCTCTATGCCCATGGCAGTAGCCAATATGATTGGCTTCGACTTTCAAGGTTGAAAGCGGCTAATACTGGCGTGATGAGAATAGCAGCATAGCAACAAAAATGGACATTCTCGCCTATTGGAGATTTGACAACTACCTTCGAGACCTTGACGCCGGGGCGGGATTTAATTTCAACTCCAAGCAATCCCGTCTGCATACTGAAATTCATCTAGGCGAAAGACTTTGGCTATTTACCCGGTTAGTCATTGCAGGGAAAAGCGGATACCGGCTACTTGCTCGACTACATGTAACATCAAAAACAATCAATGCGCCGGGATACCAATACGGCCCCTATCGAATCTGGGGCGACACTCGATTATCTCGCTATTTCAAAGCGACTGACAACACCAAGGAAGATGCGTTTGAACTGCTTCGCCTGCTTGAATTTGATGGTGCGAGTTTGCAAGACAAAGATCGCACAAACCTTGCCCAAGCCTGCCAAACGCTTCGCCTACTTCACCCATCGGCAAGCAAACTGCTGGAATCCTTCACTGAGATATTGCAAGATGAACCGCGCGCAATGGCAGTACCTGACGAGGAAAAGCTGGAGCAAGCACTGTACTCACTTGAGCCAAGCCCGCTAAATCAAATTCTCGAATCTCCCGCCATTGCCTACGCAGAAGCATATAAGCAGCGATTGCGGCAATCGCAAGAGCGTAACCGCCAATTAGTTAAGGAACTGCACGAAACTTATTCAGGCCGTTGTCAAGTGACAGGCCACGACAGCCCGATATTATACGGAGTGCCGACCGCTGAAGCTCACCATATTGTTTATCGCTCGCGGGGTGGAGAGGATGTATTAGAAAACATGGTTTTGCTTTCTCCCAATTTGCATCGTGCTATTCACGCGGCAGAGGCACATTTCGATTATAACACCTTGTCGTTTGTATTTTTGAATGGGCGGATTGAACCATTGGTTTTAAATGAGCACTTACAGAGAATGAGCGAATAAAGCCTTTTTAAACAAGTTTGTTTTTCGCCTAGAACTTCACCACGTTTTAGCCTTCAAGAAGTAAATGGGCATGTTTCTCATTTTCGATCTTTGCTTGATAGCATTTCAGTATCATTTGCGCAAGCGAGGCAAATTGCAAGTAAAAGGATGGAGGGCGAATGGCTCCACTATTTGCGTTCCTTGGACTACGATTTTTCAGTTAGATAGGTTATTGAAAATATCATCTGTGTGCCGTCCATATGTCGTACTCGCATACTGGATTACTTTTGCTGCGAAGAAATGTATTGGCTTGCCGTTTTCCTTCAGTTGCTAAACCGGCTGGACGCACCGCTTTAATTACCCATCCAGAGCTATCCAGAGAAGACTTAATTAAATCCAAAGGTTTGGCTTTACGATCTGCAATGCCTCCAAACCGGATAACCATCCTAGCATCGTCAGTGCTTACCCGTGCGGCATTTTGCCAAACTGTTCGCAAGTCATTCGCAAAACTTTCTGGACTTGAGTGGATGATTTGGTTGTCAACGCTATAATCGACCGTGTCGCTTCCTCCTAAGAGCCATCTACGCAGCCATTGATCGGGAAGATAAGTTCTCATCCCGTAGTAAGGGGGGGATGTAATTATCCATTTGAATGGACTGTCTGGTTCTGCTGGTAAAAGGGCAGACTGGTTTCTACTGTCTGCAAGCCTAACCTGGCCTGCACTCTTCTGCGAATCCGAGTAATAACGGTTTGCACGGCGCCGGATAATTTCTATAATGTCAACTATATCCGGCAGAAGGTTGCGTTCACGCCAAAATCGACAGGAATATCCTGGCTTTGGTGCGTATGTGCGAGGGCACTGGTTTGAAAAATAGCTGGGGAAAGTTTTTTGTTTTGGCCCATGCAGCGCACCAAGAATAATGCCGCGCAACGCAATACGAACATCTGAGCTTGAATCTTCCATGAATGCGTGGCGGAAACGGCACAAGCCATCCAGAACCGTAGGGTGATAAGCCAGTTCCCAAAACTCTCCAGACGGAAGGTATGAAGGCTTATAATTGGACAGGATAGCATGTGCTTCCAGCATGATTTCTTCTGCTGAAACATGAACCAGTTTCGCACCTGTAATCGCTGCAGCGACTGGGCTTGAATCCACACTCATTGAACTTAAGCCAACCAATCTGGCAGCAAATCCTGTAGTTCCACGCCCACAAAATGGATCAAGCACTCTATCGTTCTTTTTAGCCCTCCTTTTTAGGATTTTTAACGGAAAGTCAAGTGGGAACATTGTAAAATATGGGCAGATTCCGTTTAGGCTGGCATTTGCTGTCCATCTATTGCCTGTCACTTTGAATGCTCCTTTATTTTCTTTCTTACATAAGATTTTCCAGAAGAATTCTTAAACTCCTCCCAGCCTTGATTTTGTTGGCCATATAGCTTGACCAAAACCGTTTTTACCATATAATAAGCGGCATTATCACGATTATCCCAATATGGAGGAATGACACTATTTATAAGGAATCCTTTTATTCGCCCCCATGCTATTCCCTCTTCTGATTCGATCTTGGAAATAATCGTTACATCATCACGAATCGCATTGACAGCGTTCGCTTCAACTTGCTCTTTAATGTCTACACGCTGGGATTCGCCATCAAGGTCTACCCTTTCCTTGCTTTCGGAAGCAGCCCGTTGCGCAGGAGCAGAATCGCCAATATTGGAAAATATTTTTAATAATTCACCCGCATAAGTTTTTCCAGGTGGATTATTGTAATCTGTATCCCTAACCTTGAACATATTCTCAAAGGAGAAGGCCCGCAAACTAACAGGATAAGGTTTGCCTCCTACCGAACTCCAAAACACGCCTTGACCTGGGATTGGCTCATTGAGCAGAGAGCTTAACAAGTCTTCACTAAAATGAGCATTGGCTTTTTTAAGAGTAGTCAGGTCGGCAGCCGATAGTAGATGAAAGACAAACCAATTATCGCCTTGGCTTAATATCTCGACGGGAATACTACCTGGTTGTTGAGTAATCAATAGAGCACCCAAATCGTACTTCCGGCCTTCCTTGACCCAAGCAATGTAAGGCTCTGAAGCTGTTGCCTTGTCGTTGAGAACAGATTGCGCTTCTTCAACCACGGCGATGGTCGGGATGGTTTTCGGATCATCGCTGGTAAATTCCTGTTGGTTTCTGTCGAATATTCGGCGGAGAATCAAGCCTGATAACGCGAGCGCTTGGCCTCCCCGCATTTGCGACACATCAATCACACACAATTTTCCTTCTGACAGCGAATGAATGAGCATATCCATTAGTTGGCTACTCCGGTCATGCAGCATTTTCACAATGACCGTCATGTTAGCCCGTGCCGCCAATGCTTCGGCTTCTTGTTTCTGCGGGTCAAGATCAAGCAGGCCGCATATGTCCTCAAGCGGCGTGGCATTGCCATTCGCGTCAATTAGGTTGACTATGGATTCCCAGCGTTCCTGGGAAAGTCCGCGCAATTTTCGCACGTTTTGTTGTTCTTGCCGTTCTGCGTCCACAGCAATGGCAATTACATCCGTAGGTCTTAACCGTCGAATATCAAGGCGGATGCCTCCAGCGACAAATGATTGATAAAATAGGCTGGTGCTTTTTCTTGGGGTAAACACCACTAGCTTGTCTTCCAACGCAGGCACGTCGCATAGGCCCGGACGTCCTTTATCATCAGGCCAAAAATATTCGCCGTCCGGATCAAAGATCACCGTACCTACAGGTACTTTCCGATCTTTTCGCTTGGTCACATAAGGCGTTGTCTCGTAGAGTTTGCTAAAAAGCAATTTGTTCAAATTCGACTTACCAAAGCCAGCACGGGCAAAAATAAAACTGCGGCGTGATGCCAGCGATTCCACAGGAAAACGAATCATGACCTCAGGTGATACAATTTGCATCCAATCTTGAGCCTCAAGATGCTTATTACCGGAAGCATAAATGTACTCGCCAAAAGCCAAATGACCTATCGGTACTCCCTTAATCGTGTGACCGGCGATTTCCCTCAAAACCTCGTCAGAAGGAAACGCAACCTTACTGCCAACATGCGGTAAACGCCGATGGGACGGGACAAAGGTCAGACCTTTTTCATTCTTCCGAAGCACACCTAAAACTCGAATATTAACCCTATACTTAAGATATTGCTCTCGCAAGTCCTCTGGAATATCGCGGTTCTCCTGTACAGCACGAATATTAAACTCTTCGCCAGAACCAAAAGAAAGCTTACCTTCAGATGAGAAGGATGCAATGCGCCCAAGCACAGCTTCGTCAGGCGTTTCCAATTGCACCAGCAAAAATTGACCATGCATTGGTATGCTTTGAAAATGGTTTTGATAAGGCATCACAAGGTCGGCATGGAACTCAAGCCCTCCTTGTTGAAATCCTCTGAATATGCCTGCGACTTTGTCTTTGGAAAAAAGCTGAATTTCTATCACATAACCTCCCATTATCCATATCGTTTTTGTGCTGGATCAGCATCTTGGAGTTGGAATGAATCAAGCGCGACGGATTGCTCACCCAAAGATTTACGCACACCTTCGTAAATAAAATCTTGAAGAATATCAAAGTCAAAATCAACTAGAGCCGCGTTTTCGTGTGCTTTTTGCAGACAGCGCGGATAGTATGGAACTGGAAAACCATTGATGGCATCGGATAGCATCGAGCCTATAATGGCTTGGGCTTCTTGTCTTTGTGGCACAAATATGTCAACAGGCCATATTGGATCGCGTCGATTTGCGCCAAATTTCACCAGAAACATTTTTCCGCCAACAAACTTGTTGATCTCACCTCCATCCTCTGCCCGATCATCGCCTCGCGCAAATTCTGACCAAATATAGGCGCGCTCTTCAATATCGCGTGGCACTTCCACAAATGCCGGATAGTCTGTTTGCAAAACACCCTCTAATGCCATCGCTAGACGGTAGCGGGTCAAGACTTTACTGTGCTTGGCAACACCCGCGATATAGACACGACGACGGTTCTTTAGCCACTGTGCTTCAATCCGCTGCGCCATCCCTTCAAGAAGCCGTGCGAAGCAATCTTTGGAAAAGACCTTACTGCGGAGCAAACCGTCAGATATAATTAGCGTATCAGTGCCATAGTCTTTATTTAGAATAGAAAATAGAATAGCCCATTCAAATAGTTCTCTGTAAACTTGAACCCATGATGGAGAAACAGGCTTGCCTATGCTGCTTGGACGAATCATTGGTGAAAGATCAGATAGATGCTTGACTTGAAGAAAGCTCATCATTTCTCCTAAAGCAGAGTTTGGTGTCCCATCCAAATTGAAATGTCGCTGTCCAAGCACATCAATTGGCGTAGTGGGCGAGACAGCCTCCAAACAATATTCATTATTACTACTATCCACTACCCGAATAAGCTGGATCAAAAACGGATCGAATTGAAGTTGGTTATTCCCTCCATCAGTACCCACAAGAGAGATCGAAGTCGTGGCACGTGGTTGAATGCGACGCACCTGTGATTTTAGCGGTCGAATTTCTTCTCTTAATTCGTCTAAAATAGACTGATCCGCACCTATGCATTCTGCTATTGCCTGTTTCAACTGATGTTGGCTTGATGGGTCAATCATTGGCATCCCCCAAAATATTAATCTCACACATCTGTGAGTCTTCAAGTTCCGGCGTCACTTTTCCCAAGCTCGAAGATGACACCAAGTGGCGTACATGGATAGGTTTTTATCTTGGCTTGCACGTGTCCTTTCAGAAGCACGGGGCGCGTAGCTTGCTGACATAAGCTTCCACTTCGGCCATGTTCGCTGATTTACTAGGCGAGAGTGGAAAAAGCCGCATCTAATGTAGCATAAAATCGAACGCTCCCGGCGACTCCACCGAAATCATTCTGACTTCCACAGACGCCAAACTGGCGCAGATGGAGTTCGCCCGTGGCAATCAATTTTTGCTCTGGCTCCAAAGCAGGAGTTTTGGAACACGCAAAGCAAGTCATCGGCTTTGCCGACTTGTTGCTGGTGGCGCGGGATTTCCAGCGCCGTTATCCTGGTGCTTTAGTGGTGTCGGTCGATCATCCCCTGGCCCGCCTCTGGCTGCGTACGGGGTCGCAGGTTTCCGGGCAGCGTTGCGACTTGCTGGTGTTGTGGCGGGACGAGGCAAGCGGGGAGTTTTCCATGATGGCTGTCGAGGTCAAAACTTCGGACGGTGACCACCTCACCAACAGCCCGACCCGCCACGCTGACGCGGTAAAACAAATCGAGCATACCTTGGAAGCCTTGGCGGATGGGCTGGGGGCGGCGGCTTCGACGCAAAGTTCGCCGTTGTCCATCCCGCGTTGCGAGATGCTCAAGCAAACGTTGGTTCGCGCCGCATTGGCGCGTTCGGGCGACGCGGCGATGGATAGAAGCAACCGCCGCCGCTTTGGCGCTTGGTTGGCAGCACTGTTTCCGCAGGAGGACAAGCCCGCGCCCACTGTGCGTTTGAGTGGTTGCGTAGTAAGCGTGATGCTGCGCCGGGCGGCGTCGAGGACGGACGAGAGACTCACGTCCTCCGCCCCCTGGCCGTTGTCACACCGGGAGTTGGGCGAGCGGGATGTTGAGGAGTTATTGGCGTGGGAGGCGGGCAAGGAAACAGTTCCTCCCCCTGTTTCGGTCAGTGTCACGCTTGCGCCTGAAGCACACGAGATTTCTTTGCCTTTCACCGCGAAGCCAGCCACCCCCATTATTGCCGCACCCAGATTGCCTGAGCAGCCCATCCCAGCTACTAGCGGAACGGCAAACAACCCAAGTCGTTCGGCTACGTTGGACGCGGAATCGAGCAAGGAATGGCCTCCCGCAGTCAACCGCTTAGGGATGATTGGGCAATACCAGGAGGTTGATTTGTTGGTGAAGCAGGCTGTATTTGCGAAAACCATGGGGGCGCGTTTTTCCGACAAACTTTTAGTGGGACCTGCCGGTGTGGGGAAAAGCACTCTGGCGCGGAAAATCGGCGAATTGCTCCTAAACCGCGAGCCGGTGTTCTGCAATGGAGCGGATTTGCGCAAGCCTGCCGACTTGTTGGAGCGCTTGCGCCGGGAAGATTTGGTTCCCAACGATACCAATGCCGGTGCGTTGGCAATTGTGCCCAGCTTGGTCTTTATCGACGAGGTGCATAGCATCGGCAGCTTGGCGGCGACCACTTTGTTGAGCGCGATGGACGACCGGCGGACAACCTCCATTGATGGCAGACTCTATGATTTCAAACAGGTGATTTTCCTGCTGGCAACGACTGACCAAGGCAAACTGACTGAAGCGTTCCAAAGCCGACCCGACAAGACTTGGTTGCGACCTTATACCCTGCACGAGTTGGCCGGGATCGTCTGGCTGCATGGCAAGGAATGTTTGGAGGGCAGCGAGTTGCCACGGGAATCCTGCTATGAGATCGCCGCCCGGACACGTTGTAGTCCAAGACGTAGCGTGAGGGATTTGAGCGAAGTACTGCGTCCGCATTTTTTCCATCAAGCCATGGAGTCGCAAGACAATATCCCCACGCTGCGCCAAGTGGCGGAGTTGATGACCGTCGGCAACATTGCCGCGTTTTACGAAGGGAAACGCATTGATTACAATGGCTTAGACGATTTAGCGCGACGCTACCTAACGTATCTGAGACAACACGGCGCGGCGTCTGAAGCCACGTTGATGCAGGCGTTAGGGTTGGCGGATAGGCGGGATTTCAACGAGGTCACTGAGTACCTCCTCCGGTTAGGCTTGATCGAAACCAGCTCCGCTGGAAGGCGCTTGACGCGGGATGGAACCAAGTACCTCAACTCTAGCGCGCCGCCGGATTTGCGAGAGCGAATTTCGCGGGCAATGTGAGCTAGACAGTTGCTGGACTATCCCGCCTATTTCACATTGACGCCACGCAGGACTTCGGCAAAGATGTCGCAGTGTCGTGGACATGCAGGCAAAGCCACCATCGCAAATTTGCCCAGACAAAAAAAACCTTGCCATTTCTGGCAAGGCTTTGATTTTGTTTGGCGGGACTAGCAATCGAATCGCCCGCCAAAAGCCTTGCCATTGCTGGATTCTTTAAATAAAAATTCACCCGATACCGTCAAAAGTACCGTCACAGATGCGCCGCTTGAAGGTTTTTTGATATTTTTCGGCCTGGCGGATGGCCGACTAGGGCGAGGGGTTGGCCCGGTGCCGGTGGCCCTGGTGGCCGACCAGCGCCCCGGCCCGCAGGCTGGCCCAAGGCTCCCGGCAAGGCCGGTGGCAAGGGACGGCGGGGCTTCAGCGCCCGGCCCGCGCCGGGGTGGCCCCGGTGCCGTCCAGCCCGACCGGCACGCCCCGGCCAGGCCAGCAGACCCAAGGCTCCCGGCAAGGCCGATGGCAAGGGACGGCGGGGCTTCAGCGCCAGGCCCGCGCCGGGGTGGCCCTGGTGCCCGTCCAGCCCGACCGGCACGCCCCCGGCCAGGCCAGCAGGCCCAAGGCTCCCGGCAAGGCCAGTGGCAAGGCCAGTGGCAAGGGGCGGCGAGACTTCGCGCCAGGCCCGCGCCGGGGTGGCCCGGTGCCCGACCGGCACGCCCCGGCCTTGTCAGCAGGCCCAAGGCTCCCGGCAAGGCCGGTGGCAAGGGGCGGCGGGGCTTCAGCGCCCGGCCCGCGCCGGGGTGGCCCCGGTGCCGTCCAGCCCGACCGGCACGCCCCCGGCCAGGCCAGCAGGCCCAAGGCTCCCGGCAAGGCCGGTGGCAAGGGGCGGCGGGACTTCAGCGCCCGGCCCGCGCCGGGGTGGCCCCGGTGCAC
>Ga0265327_10002167_pt1 | contig 21615 bp, 17 predicted proteins | sample 41621metaG_FD_202089 | JGI IMG/M metagenome (GOLD analysis project Ga0265327, IMG submission 202089) | Rhizosphere microbial communities from Carex aquatilis grown in University of Washington, Seatle, WA, United States - 4-16-21 metaG | ecosystem: Host-associated > Plants > Roots > Rhizosphere...
CCGTTGGACGCGTTATGAATCGTCAGATGCTCGGCCCCCCAGATCAAGATCGACTCTTTCCCCTGATGCTGAATGACCAGCGGGGTGGTATAGCCGTGGTCGCACTCCGTCGGTGTCGGGTAGTTGCGAGCGACCTTCCAGGCCATTTCGCCTGTCTGCTTGTCAAACGCGGCCAGCCAGGATTCCCCTTCATGCATCCGCACCATGACGACATGCTTTTCCGTCAGTATGGGGGATGTCCCGTGATCCCAGAACAGCGTGTCCTTGCCGAATCGTGCGACCAGGTCCGTCTTCCAGCGAGTCTTTCCATCCAGATCGACTGCCGCGAGCGTACCACTCTTGAAGTACGTAAAGATCCCGCTCCCATCTGTCACGGGCGACGCATTGCTGCCGGATCCATTCCGATGTTTGCCGGCATTCTCTTTGCCAAAGACTGCTCGCCACTTTTCGGCCCCCTTCAAGTCGTAACAGAGCAGGGCGTCGTTTCCATCGACCGGCGCGGTGACATAGATCAGGTCGTTAAGCAGGATTGGTGTGGAGCATCCTTTGCCCGGAAGTTCAGTTCGCCAGAGATACTTCTCGGCGCCAAACTTGACTGGGTAATTCCCCTTTTCAACGCTGCCATTGCCCAGCGGCCCCCGCCATGATCGCCAGTCTGGCGAGTCCCCACCCCAGACGCTCTGCAGTGAGAAACAGACTACCCAAGCCGTTACAACCAGGAATTTGTGAGACATCGTTGGTGCAAACCTTTGTGGAATTCAGGGGATTGTGACTCAAAGGCCATCGCACAGCATACCCGTTTGGGGTCTTGCTCGAAAAGTCGCACACGTCGCCGCGAGAGAAAACTCCAGGCGAAGCGCAACAAGACGTCTGCCTATCCGATGTTGACATTCTCCGAGCAACTCTCAAATGTCCCTCCATGGTCGGTCTTCGCCGTCGAATCCGCGGCCGGCTTGCCACAGATTCGGACAGATGCAATTCCCCCCACGATGGAATCCGGCGTTGGGCTGACACAGATTGCACTGTCTCCCACGGTCAATGCCACACGACCGTTGATTCGGACGGTCGTTGCCGCGGGGGGAACAGGTCCCCCTCCTGGCCCCCCCACATGCGGTGTCCCGTTCGGATTCTGCTTCAGGCACTTGTGGAAATCTCCCATCCGAAGCGCTCCAGGCATGATCTACTCCTTGGTTTTCTTCGAAGGCTTTTTGGGGGCAGGAACCCGGCGCGCCGGCTTTTCGGGTAAATTGACCGTCTTGCACTCGGCAGAGCAGGATCCGCCAGGTGGATTGAGATCCACGACGCTTCCGTTGATCGTCACTCCAGAAGAACTGATCGTGATAAAGCTGGAACCGACACGCAGCGTGATCGAACTGCCAGCCTCCAACACAATTTCACCTGCCTTGACTCCATAGGCCCCGACAACGTCGGTGGACGAATCCCCCGCAATCTTCCATTGGCTGTTCGAGCCGATTTGCCAGTCCGCATCGCTGCCGACATTTTCATACCGCGACTTGACCGTCTCGATCCGTGTCTCGCCGTCCGTATTGACTTCGAGATCTCCCGAGGAATGCAATTGAACCCACGGATTCCGCGGGTCACTATTCAACAGCAGGCCATGCCCCGGAGTGACGATCCCGTCCAGTTGTGAATTTGCGGCGGCATCAAAAGGCCAGTGCGAAGGATGATCAAGCACTCGTTCAATCAGTGGAAGTTCCATTTCTCCTTCCTGGAAGGAGACCGCCACTCGATATCCCTTCCTGGGGAGAAAGAGTCGATGGATCTCACGAGACAAAGGAATGGGCGTCGATCGTGTCGCCGACCGGTCCAAATCAAACTGAACGACAAACCGACCGGCCTCATCCGGCCCGTCAACAATCGTGGCGGCCAGATGACCTGCAAGAGCGGGCTTGGGATGCCGGCGCGACAGTGTAAACGGAGCCTTCCCGGGAACCGCTTCAAAACGGTTTGAGTAAATCCCCGTGGCCTGCGTCGCTTCGTGTCGAATGGCCACAAGCCGCATCGTTGAAGTCTTCCGCACAACCGTTGTCCCGTCGATCCTGAAGGTTCCCCCGACATGGAACGCGCGAAAGTCGCCATGCCCATCGGCCCGGCGCGAGTTCATCAGGTTGGAATCCAATCGCCGCTCGGCGAGTCCCTTACACTCCTTGACGGTATGAACCGATCCCGCGTAGTCATACACGGTCCCCAGATGATTCGGCTGCTGGCACAATGCATTGCTGACCACGCGTCCCATTCCATCTTCCGAGCGGGCTTCCACCACATAACTCTTGGGTCCGGCATGGACCGTGCGTCGCAAGTAGGCGACTCGCCCAGTACCCTCGGCATCCGGGCCGATCGGCCCAATCTCCAACAACGGCGACGCGGTCACCAGTGCTTCCGGCCTGCGGCCAAGATGCAGTTCATGGGATGAGCGGGAAAACGTGAACCAATACTGATATCCGTCCTCCTCAAGAAGCCGGTGCACGAACTCAAGATTGGATTCCCGGTATTGCCAACAATGAGGTCGCGCGGAGGGCGGCGTTTGAGGGTCGGAATGCCACTGGTATTGACCGGCCAATCCATGCTCATCGAGCACGAGTGAAACGATCTCTTTGGTCGTCTTGTTCGCGAAGTATCGACAATCCGCCGTTTTCGACAGTCGCCAGAGTCTCGGACGCAACTCCAGAATCAACAGCGGAACGCTGCGGGGATCCGTCGAGTCATTCAATGACAGGCCAGCCACTTCGCCATGAAAGATTCGTTCCTGATCGACGGGATGATCCGATGGGGATAGCGAGACCGAGAGCGACTTTCCGACAATCGCCTCGGCGAACATGTCGAGATCCAAAGTCGACGGTTTGCTCGGGCGAAGTTCCAGATACAACTCAAACGGCTGACTCAGCCGCTCGGTCGCGGTCAGACCCACGGGTCGAAGTACTCGACCGACTGCAGGCATTCCATACACAGTTATTAGCTTCGGCACTTCGCCCTTCAGGATTGAAGCGAGCTTTTGCTTTTTGCTGATACGAGTAGCCATCGCGTCGGCCCTTTTATTCAGGATTGAGGGAGTTTCTCAAGATGGGAATCAAGTTGTCTTCTTGCCCCTCGACCGTGGAGGGGATCTTCTGCAGTTCTCGGCTCTTGGGAGTGTGAGGGTTCATGTAGTACACATTGGCATCACTTGATCGAGAAATTCGCCGTCCGTCGGGCATGATCTCAGTCCAGTCAGCATGCCACGAAATGGGCCGAACATCATCGATTGACTTCCGGATCCGAACCGTGACCGTCGCCTCAACACCAATCCCTTCGCGCAGCAGGTTGTCCCAATGTTTCTCGATGGTGTGGTTATAGGCGCCGCGATTGATCCGGTAGTTCTGCGGCGCCAGGTTCTCGGCAATGTCAGGTGCGCCGAACCTGGCTCCGATCAAATGGCCTGCGTCATCGCCTTTGAAATCGACATTGATCGGCTTATGCGTCTTCGATTTCTGGTCATGAACCTTGACACGATCCGGCACGCCGAGTCGGCCCTTGGCGGTTCGCTCGATATAATCTTCCCACTCCTTCGGACGTGGAAACTCGAACTGGCGACTCACGTCCGGAAGGGCGACACGCCGCCGCTTACGTGGCCGATGTGGCATGAGGTTGCGAATCCGCTGTTTCAATGACGCAATCAGGACGCTGCCTCGTGACGGGAGCCAGCTCAAGGCGACCTGCAGCTTTTCCAATGGCGCCTGCAGCATTTGACGCGCCCGTTGCGAACGTTCCATGACAGCAGCCACCCTGTCAAACGTCCGCAGATACCGCGGCAGTTTGCCTCCCTTGGCCAGGTCGCCAATATACGGCAGCATTCCTGCGCCGCTCATCGCCGCATCCAGCCAGCGTCCCTGCGAGACGGCAAGCAGCGACGACATCCCGTCACAAAATGGAGTCGGGTCGACAATCCCTGCCAGGTCAAGCGCCATCTCGAAGAGTTCCGCGCCAATTTGGCGGAGTTCCTCGTCTTCGACATCTGTCCGCGCGAAGCCCGGCGCCGCCTGCAGTCCGTCAGTTCCCGGCAGTACGATCAGGGGAATCAACATGACTTTCGTCCTCCATCACCGAGTACTTCATGGAAACGTCGTCATCAGCACGACCATCAAGCGGCCAGGCCGCGATACCGACACAGCTTCCCAAAGCATCGGGAACGCATGCAGGAACCTGGTCCGCCCTCAGGATCAGTACCACATCCATCTGCGGTCCCGCAGGAATCAAGTCGAACAACAGTTGTCGCAACGACCGCCACGCGCAACTGGATTCCCCCGGCAGGAACTCCAAATAGTCATCCCAGTCGATGGGTCCGATTCTCAGTTCTGCACACCGCGGTGTTTGAGTCACAAACTGCACGGGGACCCCGAAGTAGTCCGTCAGGATGCATTCCAGGTCGCTGGACGCGCCACGACGGATCAACCCGGCGTAGTACGCCGAAAACGCCCCGGGCAGACCGCTTTCACCTCCCAAACCACCGCAGGCTCGAAGCTCGGTCACAAACTCCTGTTCGGATTGAGGACAGGAGAATGGATTGGCGATCCGCCAGACAGCATGCATCAATTCAATAAGATCGTGATGCAGAGATTCGGGACAATCGCCGGGAATCACAGACGGATTCACACCGACCTCAGTCCGATCTCCTTCGTCCACTGCCGACAGCACCTCCGATCGACTTGGCGTCGTGGCCGCAATGGCGATCCGCATCGCATTCGCAGAGCGTTGATTTCTGGTCAGACGAAGTAGCTGATGAAGCTCAAACTGGCTCGGCGATTCGACCAGGATTTGGCTGGCGGTCGTTATCGGATCGGCAAGCGGCGTTTGCATGTCCGTTCTCCAGCAGCATGAGACAGCTTGAATTGCGTCGCAGTCGAAGGGGGCGCCAACAGCGAGAGTCCCCGATCAAGGACACTCGCCACAAAGAACTCCTGAACCGAATCAATCGCTTCAAGATCCAGATCGACGCGGATCTGCACCCCGGGGAAATCCGTCTCGTCCGCGGACGAGACAGTGACCCGTTGAATCGCTTCGATCAGGGGCAGCATCGGACTCCGGGGAAGCCGTCCTCGCGTGCCGACATACGGCAACGCCGATTGCTGCAACAATGCACGCAGCGCCGATGTGGCAATCTCACTGCGCGGATGAAACAGACTGTTCGCCAGGCATTCCGCGTCCAGTTCCACGGGATCAATCGGCTTGGGACAAAGCATCGGGGACATCGACACCAGTTTTCCCAGTTCTCCCTGATCTCCCGTCACCACGGAATCCGGTTCAACCTGATCCGCCTGGTTGTCTGCCAGATTCAATGCGACATTCAGATGAACGCCTTGTTCGTCGATTCCACGTCCGCAATTCGCCACTCCAATGTCGAGCGAATTCTGCTGCCGCCTCAGACAGTACTGAACCTTCGACAGGACGCGATGCTTCCATGCGTGTCGCTGCCCGAGCCAGGGGAGACATTCCAACCATTCCCGACTGGCAGAGTACGACTTGACCTGCCGGATTCGAGTGATCACTTCCCCTTCCGGAACAGGGATCGGTCGAAACGTCGAGGTGGGTGGAACCGTCACGTGCACAGAAGTCTCACGTTGATTAACAACTGGCAGACAGTTCAATCGGATCGAACCAGGATCGACGGCCCCGCCAGATCCGGGAAAAAGCATCCGCAATTCGAGCGATTCGCTACGAGGTCCACTGTATTCGCAATCGAAAAATGTCAAACCGAGTGGCGCATGAAACATCGCCGTCAGCAACCCGCGCGGTCGAGACCCCAAGGGTGATTGGAACAGGGCATCGCCCTCTTCAATGCCGCTCGTTGTCAGCGTCACTGGAAGCCACTCCCCACCCACGCGGACCGAAATGCGGGCATCCCGTGTCACCTGGACAAACGATTCCATGTCCGAGACATGAAACCGCAGCCGAGTGGAAATCGGTTGACGACTGGTGCTCTGGATGCACATCTGCAGTCCCGGCATCCCAGCGACGGTAATGAGTTCAATTCGTTCGATCTGTACAGGAACGATCGACTCTGGCCGCACGGTCACAAACTCTACCATCCGGTCCGCCACGCTGGCCGTGAAGAGGTATCCGGTCGGCAGTTCCAGCACTTCGGTGGCCGGTTTGACCGCCACAACCGCGACGGCGGGTCGGATCACAATTCGATCGGGCGCGACAAATTCCATATGTCGCGCCGCCCGCACTTCACCAGCCCTGGCGATCTCTGTCCGCATTCCATTGACCGCCTCCTGCCAGCTCTCAATCTGTCCACGATCGGATTTCATGGGTCCCCTCCAGCGCCGGTCGACTTGGGGTCGACCGGCGCCAGGATTGAAGCGGATTTCGAGAACTACGCTGCCAGGCCGTTCGGGTTGTAGACCGCTTCGGCATACGTTCCATCGGGAGTCAGGCGTTCCCACTTTGCGTACTGAGCGTGCACCGTGACCTTCACCAGGCCACCCCCTGTCTCGTCGACAGTCGTCTTCACATCAATTACTACGACCTTCTTCAGGGTCAGGCGGCGAATGATGGTCCCATCCCGATCGCTCTGCACGTCCTCGAACACCATCGATCCAAGTTCCGCCATGTCGATACACTTCTGACGAATCGCAGCCACAGAGGCGTCTTCCGAGAAGTGAAATGTCACCGAACCAAGGTCGATCTGTCCGGCGATCAGCTTGCCGGCGCGCTGCGAGGACGAATTCGTCAACTTGTCTTCGTAGCTGTGCACTTCGGTCTCGCCGCCGCGACCCTGCTTGATGGAGTAGCCCTTCCAGCCTTCGGTCTTCATGAAATTCATGGTCATTCCCTGTCATTTTGAAGCGTGAAAAGAAGAGGAGTGGACGTTCCACTCCCCGGATGACGTCGCGTCGAACACCTAGTCCCTGGCCTGGATTTTCAACTTCACGTGCGCTTCCGCCAGGAGCGTGTGCGGCGTGATTGTGGCATTCGCCAGGAAAATGCCGGGCAGCGGCATGGTCACGGTCACCGTGACGGATTCCAGCGGCTTGCGAGCCAGTGCCTCCTGCGAGACCGCCTTGAGATCCGGCGTCACGAACAGCTTGAGCTTCTTCTCGATCATCGCCGCAATCGTGTCACAATCGACCGTCAGGCCACGCGCGTAGCGAAGTTCGCGTTTCAGAATGTGGCCGAACTCAATCGACAGCATGGTGTAGGCCAGCTTGCTTGCCAGAACCGCGTCGGCATCCTTCCGGGCGTCTCCGGTCATCACCGGAACGAAGGCAGACACCGAGTCGAACGCAACCGCATAGTCCTTCCGCTTCCAGGGCAGAAACGCCATCAGGCCGCATTTCTTGAGTTGCGTTTCCTGCAACTCGTCAATCACACAGTCCAGCGTCATCACTTCGCCATTCTTGATCACGCCAGGCCGATTCTGCTTGCCACCACCCAGCACACCGGCGATCCGACTGCCGTTGGTATTGGCGGTGTAGCTGCGGGCCACACTTTTGGCGACGAGCAGACCGGCCCCCACCCGCAGTTCCCCGTTCGACTCCTTGAACTGCGGCGATGCGGGACACGGATTGGCCTGCGGGTCATATGCGCAGCGGGCGTTCGCCTGGCCGACGATCAACACCCACTTCGTCGAACGCGGATCCTGCTGCAACGAGTGCAGCGATGCGTTTTCAAGCTTGCTGAATTCACCGCGGATCTTGATTGCCGGAGGCAGACTTTGAAAATCGGCGGGCAATTCGTCTGGGTCTTCCACCGGACAGACCACTTCGGGACGCGCCGTGGTGATCAACGCGAAGTGGGCTTCGTCCGCCATCTGCAGCAGGGGCTTGATGAGATCCACATCTTGCGCACCGACCTTTGGCAGCCAGTGGACGATCCGATTGGGCTGGCCGCCCGGGCGATGGAATTCATTCACGACCAGCGACTGATACAGTCGCGTCCCCTCAACCAGCCCTGCGTCCGCCAGGTCCTGACGGACATCCTGCGGAGTCACATTCACGACTCGGACACGCAAGCCCTGTCCATCCTGCTGGAAGACTTGTTCCTCCACCGCCGCATAATTCGATTCCAGTGCTCGCGTCTCGAGATGTCCCAGGATGGCCGATTTCAGGCGGTCCTTGCGCAGTTTCAGACCGGCAATCATCGCGGCGAGGAATTCATCCAGGTGCTTGTCGACAAAGTTCGCACTGTCGCCAATCACCGTTCGAATGACCTCGGCCACCGCCGCGTCACACGACTTCAACTTGGTCTCCACCAGGGTCGCAATCGGGGCGAGCTTGTCCTGGGGAGCCAAATCCAACAGATCCGAAATTCGATTCACAGGCGTCGTAATCATCCGTTCCTCCCTTGGAAAAATGAGTGCTGTCAATTCATCGCGGGTTGGCTGCGACTACTCACGGTCAATGGTGTTCTCCGGCACGGCGACCAGGTTCAGCAGGAACTCCTGCAGTCGACTTCGCACGGCGACTTTGCGATTCAGCGTCGATTGCAACCGTTCCAACTGCCGGATCATTTCGTCCAGCTTCACAATCTCGGGGACCTTGCGATCCAGTTCGCCCGGCCAGAACTTGCTTCGGCGTTCGAACTCGACGTCGATGCCGATGGACTGGTCCGGATCGTCCGTCAGGACATCCGGGACGGTGATCTTCACACGCGGACGCCAGACGCCAATGGTCTCGTCAAAATTGGTGGGGCTCACATCGCGTGCGGCGAATCGCTGGGCCTCACGCTCGGCAACAAGAGTGTCGTCTTCGTCTTCTGCCGGAGGTTCCCGATATCCGGTCATGTCGCCAATCACGGCCTGGAACGGCAGGTCTGGATCCTGCTGTTCGGGGGGGAGATCTGAAGTCACGGTGATCGCTGATTTTGCTTCCATAACGGATGACTCCTTAAAAAGAGTGCTGAACCGGACAGGTGGACGGAGGTTGCTGATCTGAACTACACGTGAGATCCATTCGTGGCGGGCTTCATCCGATCGAGGATCGCCTGGGGCATTTCGACCGATTCGCCCTTGGATTGCGGCGTGGCATTAGTCGCCTGTGGGGCGGTTGCCAGGGCCGGAACGGTGGCTTCCGGTTGTGGCCGTGCCATCACGGTGAGCGACTTGCGGGAGAGCATCCGACCGATCAGGTAGACTTCGCATCCGGTCGCGATCAGCGTCCCGATGGTCGCCAGTGCCATCGTGAACCACCCCATGCAGGCGCCAACAACCAAGGCAGTCGGCAGAGCGACCGCGGCGATGCTGGCGGCCCCGCGAGAGGGTTGCCAGCGTCCCACGACGTCGTCAGACAACAGCGAATTCACCGAACGCGCGGTCGTTACGGCGTTCCACAGGTCCTCACCCGCGCGGACGCTGAAACCCTCAATGTCATCGATCGAATCGCCGTCGTTGGTCAGTCGCAGGTGGACCAGTGGCTCCGCCAGATAGGTCACATTCGGTCGCGGTGTCACCACTGACTGCGACAGCTTGACCGAATCGATGGACAGACCGGGACAGAACGGCAGTTCCTCGCTCCCTTCGATCTGAACGATCAATGGCGCCGACGAGTGCTTCAGCACGTCGGTCAGAAGATGCAGCTCAGGCGCAACCTTGTTGCATTCCGAACCCACCAGGTCTTCCAGGTCGCGATACAGCGGAGCCGCTTCGCGTTCCGACACACCGACCAGGGGGTATCGCAATGCCGGAGCAACTTCCGCTAGCTGGATGTCGAAGCGGGCATCCCCCAACGAGCTTGTTCGGGCGTAGAACTTCGGTCGATCCTTCTTGAGCTGTTCTTCGCTGATGCAATAGATCTCACGCAGCGCTTCAAGCAACGAGTCGCCAGCTGACATGCCGAGCCTCTGCTGCAACCAGTACGCGCGAGCCAGCACACCTTGAATTCCCAGGGCGGCCAGATGCCGCCAGTGCAGGGCCAGCACGTTGACATCACCCAGCAACCGCTGCAGCGACGTCCGATTCAGTTTCAAGTCCACACCGGCGATCGTCCGCGTGGTGTAGCGATGACCGCCGCGGCGAATGACCGCCATTTCTCCCCCACCGGCGATTGTGGGTTGCGGCCAGTTGCGGTCCACTTCGACGTTGCGAATCTGCGTTCCCAGGGGATCGCAAATCAGTTCCACCTGAGCCCGGGCATCAATGCGGTGAACGTTGATGGCATTCACCATCGCGGCGTGAGCTGCCGACGCTTCGATCTTGCCAGCACAAAGGATCGTAATGTGAGTCTCGTTCATCAGGCACCTTTCATTCATTCGAGGAAACCAAAACCAGTCATCGACGATCAGTACTTCCAGAAGAAGCACTGACGTATTCCGGCAACACATGCTCCGACGGCCAGCGCAGTTCGATTACCAGCCCTGACAGCAACTTGACCGTTGATTCCAGTTGCTGAATTCGGGCCACCAGCAAATCAAGAAATTCCACGGAGATGGGAGTTCGTGTGGGGAAGGGTTGGTTCAGCACCGACTCAATCTCCTGAGATTCGACCGAATCCTTTCCCAGCGCCTCGGACAGGCGCTCGACCACGGACTGTTTCTGAACCAGCGATCGACACGCCTCGCGTCCCTGTCGGGCCGCTGTGGCGATTGAAGCCGTCGTCTTGGGCGCCGCGGTGGGGTCCGGTGTGATTGCCATGGCAATCCTTGCCGTGACATCCGCGGAACAGTCTGGAATCAGATCGCAAAGGGCTCGTCGAATGTTCGAAGCGGATTCCATGGGACTTCTCCTGTAGGACATTGGCTCGACGGGCAGAAGAATAGAGGAGCCCAAGACCCCTCATTCACAAGTTGTGAAATTCTCAACCCGACGTGTCGCGGCGACTGACGTCACCTGCAGTTCGGGGGGCAGTCAGACTTCGCCTGGAAGTCCATGACGTGGCATCAATTCGAGTCCCGGAATGGCTCACATCGTGGTTGAGAACGAAGTGTCCCCGGATGAAGGAGACTCGCCTGTCGACGCATCTTCAGACGGGAGTTCATCTGGGTTCGCAGCCACCCATTCGCGACAAGGCTTCACCGAGAGCCGCGAGGAGTCGAAGGGCCTCGATCAAGCACACGGCGATAGCGAGCATGTACTGAGCGCGTACTGACATCATCAATGACGCGGCCCCAGTCACCAACGTTCGGGCAGCGGTCTCATTCCATTGGCGACGCTCATTCCTTGCGTCCACGTGCCATCTGCCTTTCCTGACGGCCTGCCTCCACTCAGCAATAGATGTGCCCAGCAATGAGAACCGGATGAGAGCCAACGACTGATACTCCGTAACCCCCACCGGCGAATCAGAAAACGCGACAACGGCTCGACCATCCGATCAGCGAGAGAATTGTAAAAATGCTTACAAATCCACGGATCTGAATCCGGGAAATGCGAATTGAGGTCGACTAAACTTCGCCATCACCACGCCACTGGGGATATAGCACGGCCGTGAAGCAGGCCAGCGAATGCGACAGCCTGAGTTGCCACGTATGATCGCACTGCCAGAGCGAAGTGAGAACTTGTGCGAGCCCAGTCGATTGGTTACAACCCATTGACTTGGATTGACCCATCGCGAAGTCGGTCGCAGGGTGGGCGCTGATCTTTTCGGGACGGATCATAACCAGGGGGCAACCCCTCATTTCTCGGTTCGCGAAATACGACCTGCAATGGCCAGATTCCGATTTGATTGCACCCGGCTCACGGATCTGATTTCCAAGTCGGGTGAAAAAATGTACGCCAAGGCAGGAGCGATCTGGCTGCAGCGTCACATTGAGCTGGCGCTGATTAAGGATGCCGCCACATTGTCCCGATTAATCGCGGACGAAACCGATGGGACAATCGCGCAGTCGGCGATCAGTCAATACCTGAGCGAACAGCGGGCAATCAGTCCAGATAAGGTGATGTTGCTGACACGCTTTTTTTTCTTCCGGCACCATTCGTCCGGGGAGAGACTCGATGAGTTTTTTGCCTTCCCTTCACCAACCGACAGCGCTCTGCTGATCCTTTACCAGGCAGCCTCAACCTGCCTCAAGGAGGTAGTCCGCATCAAAGAGCCAGATGTGGTTGTCACCGATTATCACACGATCGCCTTGTTTGCGATGCAGGGACCTCGCTGGGTCAGGGTCCAGCAGTTTCTTGAAACAAATCGCCATCGAGCGGCCGAATACGCAAGTGAAATCGCCACCGATATTCGAAACCTCGCCAAGAAACTGGGGATTCGCCATCCCAGTGGCCTTTCGACGCTCACTGACCTGCTGACGATCGAAGAGAACTTTGGCAAATACTGGCTGAACATCCATCGTTGCCTGACCCAGCCGGAGGCAAACTGATGTCAATTCCTCCGGATGTTCTCAGACGGTTACTCTTCGCGGGACACACCACGCGAGATATCGAGGTCCAGGAACTGATCGCTGAGTTGAATGCAGAATCGCCGGACGAGTCCCTGGCCGCTTCAATCTCTGACATCTTCAAATCGTGGAGCGAATCGACCACCGCCCGTCTCTATTCGACGCAGTCAATGGCTGCCTGGTCCCAAACCGCCAAGGCATCGCGAAAGCTGGTTCAGGAACTGTCCAACGTCGCGATTCCCACGGCGGAACTGCGAAAGTATATCGATAATCTGTATGCCACCAACCCGGATGTTGACAGTTCCGGGCCTGAAAGCATGCTGCGCAGCGTACTCGAAAGCTTCCTCGCCGATCCGACTGCGATCAGAAGACCGCGGACAGCCGGACCGGCCGACATCTGGCCGCTATTGATCGACATTGCGCTGAGAAAATGGTCGGATCGGCAGGCACGAACCGGCGAAGCCACTCCTCCGACGAATGCGTTGCTTTTGGAAGCGAGTGAGTCGGCCGAATTCGTCAAACTCCTCGGTGGACTCTGTCGAAAGCTCTGGTCCATGCTGAGCACGGGAGAGGAACGCATGCTGGCGGGGCTTTGTCTACAGCAGAAATCCCTGGACCAGATCAGCGCCGTCAGCAAGATGTCGACCGAAGTTATTGATCTTCTGCTGCAGCAGTTGCGTGGCCACATTGGGCAACTGGCTCTGACGGGAGTCGAATGACCATGCCGGTGACCTTGTCGCTGGCACACGCGCGGTCAGCCCTGCAGTTTGAATCGGCCTACTGGCAGGAAGGGGCGGCGGATGTCCAGGCATTTGCATTGCAGGACGCCAAGTTTCAGAGCGCACTGACGGATCTGCAGTCCCGCCTGAATCGTGTCCGACTGGAGATCCTTCAAAACTTCGAACGTGAAACTGGAAACTGGACTCGTGAAGTCCGTGCGTCGAAGCTCGATGAATTCGACCGGAAGTGCGAGCAGGCGCTGGAATGGAAACTCGAATCCGGTTCGCCGTCCTCACAGCTCGATGCAGAACGGGCCCAGCGCAATTCCAGTCGCCGTGACGGGGTGCTGAGGACATTAATTCGTAACCAATTCAGTCAATGGCTCCGCAGTCACGGTGCGGTCCCGGATCCCGAGCAGATTCTCAAAGACTTTGAAGGCATGAAGGTCGACGCCCTCTTCTACCGGGAAGTCCTCGGGCAGCTGAAGGTCAACCGGTGGCGTTTTACAAACCGAAAGCACCTGGCCACCGGTGGGACAGCCGAGGTCTTTGAAGTCGATGATCGCCAGTTCGGCCGCAAGGTGGCGCTCAAGCAACTTCGACAGGATCTGGCGGTGGAGAATCACGGACCGCTGATTCAGTACGAATCGCAATTGACGGCACGACTGAATTATCCCGGTGTTCCATTTGTACTCGGCACCGGACAATGGGATCGGCGGCCATTCTTCGTCATGGAACTCCTTCCCCGTGAAACATTGCTCGACGATCTCAGTTCGTTTCATACATCGCGATCGGCGCTCATCCGTCAAAGCGTCCCCTGCCTGCACCTGCTGCGGCGATTGATCAACGTCTGTGAAATTGTGCAGCACGCACACGATCAGCGAATCGCCCACCATGACATCAAACCGACAAACATCCTGTGTGGACAGGCCCCTGTGGAGACCTACTTGATCGACTGGGGATTCGCGCGACGCTACGACGGGGAAATGCGTCATCGGGATCTTGAGAACGGAACTCCAGACTATATCGCGCCCGAACGGGTCCGAAGCCCGATGGAACGGGCCACGCCCGGAAGCCCTCATGGCCTGGACCTGAAAACGGCCATCCGAACGGATGTCTACAGCCTGGGGGCGACACTGTACCACCTGATTTCCGGGCGATCCCCGTTCATGTGTCTCAGCGAGGGGGAAATCATCCGTGCGCTCAGGCGATTGCGGGCCTCCATGGACACAGCCGCCTTGCGAGCTCAGCCAGCCTGGGCGCTTGTCAATGAAGCATTGACGGATCCGCGGCGCAATCCACTGGTGTCGGGCCTGCGAGCCGATCAGAACGAGTCCAACAAGAATAAGATCATGCAGCTGAAGTTGCTGCTGGTCCCGCATGTCCGATTTCCACCGCCACGGTCTTCAACGCGGCGGGAAGTCGATCGCGAATTGATTGGAATCTGTCGCAAGGCGATGCATCAGGATCGCGGGCGTCGATATCAAAGTGCGAAGGAACTGGCGTCGCGCCTGGATGGCTGGATCGTGGATGCTCCGAATCCTGACTTTGCCACCTGGCCCGTCCGTCATCCGTTCATCTGGCTGCGACGGCATCCGCGCCTTCACAGATTTCTGAAGGGCCTGCTATTGGTGGCCCTGATCTCGTGCGCGATCGCGGCAGTGGTGGTTGCCCAGCCGCAATTCGCAACATGGTCCTGGTATTCCGAGCAGATTCCATTCCTGCAGAATTGGAACCCGGTGAGTGATCGCAGTGTTCCGGTCGAGGAACCTCAATCGGCAGCGGAAGACTGACACAGTGCTTTTGGCAATAGATGGTAAGCGTGCTCTTCGACGGGGGACGTCCAGTCGCGATACGCGTCAATCGGACGTGGCATGCCAAGAAAATATCCCTGCGCCATTTCGAATCCGATCTCTTCGCAGATCTGTCGCTCACCCACGGTCTCGATCCCCTCGGCAAGGGGTGTCACGCCGATGTCGCGAATGGCATCAACCAGACTGCGCACGAACCGCTGGGCCGATGGACTTGCCTGATCCAGCCCCGTGATGATGCTGCGATCGAATTTCAGGCAGTCGGGGCGGATCGAGGCGAGTTCGGCGATGCGCGCCTGCCCCGCACCGAAGTCGTCGAATGCCAGTCCGATATCGTGGTCGCGCAGCAATGCGCGAAAGCGCGCCACGCCAATCACGTCCGTCACGGCTCCTTCATGGACTTCGATGACAAGCTTTTGAGTCGGTGAGGCCTCTCTCAGGCGGGTCACCCAGTCCCAGGCATCGTCTTGTGTAAATTCCGCAGGGTGCGTGTTCAAATAAATCGGCGGCACATCCTGGAATTCATGACTGACTTCCACTCCCTTGCGCCGCATCAGATCACTCAGGCAGGCTTCCATCTGCAAATCGGCCGCCGCCGCAAACATCCGGCCGGGAGTTTCCAGGCCGATCAGGCGACTGCGTGCCAGAACTTCGAAGGCCTCGGTGACTCCACTGCGCAGATTGACGATGGGTTGAAAATACGGAGTAATGATCTCTTCACGCAGCAGTTTGTCGAACTGCACGCGAGCCAGTGCATGATCGCTGAAATTCTCTGACATGGTGTGCGAGTCGCTTTTGGGCGACGACGACATCACGCGAAAGGAGACATCTGCAAACTGGATGACGTCATCGGCCTTCAGTTCGGCGACGTCAAAAATACGCTCGCCGTTGATAAATGTCCCGTTGGTGCTCTTCAGGTCCCGAACGAACAGTTCATCATCGACGGTGAACAGTTCCGCATGCAGACCTGAGACCGTTGTGCGAGGAATTGTCAACGAAGCCTCGGGACGCCGCCCCACGCGAAATGGAGTGGGATCGATGAGCTTGGCACAGCTCTCGCCCGTGGTGCTTACTTTGCCAACCAGAAGCCATTTACTCATGGAAGCCGTCTCTCCACCTGTCGCTGATGTCGCAAATCCGATGAAGCCACGATCAGGGCGGCCCTTTTGTGCCCGTCGTCGCCAAACATCAGTGATCGCAGGGAAACGTAGCTTGCAATCCGGCAGCGTGCTTCGGAAAGGCGATGATTTTGCCGGCACGCGGGTGACATTCCGTTGCCCTGCCCGCGTCGAACGTTGACCAGTATGGAGCCCTGCCTGATCAGAACGTAGCGATTGAGCGGATTACGCAGTCAATTCTCACGGTTCGATCGAATTGTGACGGCCGTGGGAACGTGAGCGTTGAATTGAACGGTGCCCTGGGGGCAGAACGTCGCTCCGCGTCACGAAACCTTCCGCATGACTGGCGACTTTCGCGAGCTGTTGCATTTTAAGAACATCGTGGACGTCGCGAATCGGAAACGTGTCCTAGAGTTCTATGTCGTGCGCGTGGCGCCGTCTGGTCGTGCCAACTCATGGTGTCGATAACGGCCCTGCCCACATTCCAGGAACTTGAACATGACAGCACCGCAGACCGACAAGCCGTTTGAAGTGGACGCCGAGCTTCTGGCGCAGCTGACATCGTCCGATACGTTCTGTCCGCCCGAACCGAAAACCATCGCCGAAACCGGACTCAGCGAACAGTTCATCGAGGCTCTGCTCTGTCGCCACCTGGCCATGATTGGCGGAAACAGCGGCCGACGATTGGCTGCCGCCATCTGTCTGCCGTTGCGACTGGTGGTTCCCATCCTGGAATCGATGCGCAATCGGAAACTGTTGACTCATGCGGGGACGGCCCCGCTGAACGACTATAACTACATCCTGACGGAATCCGGCCACGAACAGGCCCGCGGACATCTCCGTCAGAGCGCCTACGTCGGGCCTGCTCCAGTGCCACTGGCCGAATACGTGGATTCGGTGGAAGCCCAGTCGATCGCTGACGAAGCCCCATCGCGCCAGAAGCTTCTGGAAGCGTGCCGGAATATCTCGGTTGAACCCAAGATCTTCGATCTGCTGGGTCCAGCGCTCAACTCATGTGCCGGCATGTTCCTGTATGGCGCTCCAGGCAATGGAAAGTCGACACTGGCCCGCTGCGTAACAAGTTGCTTTGGCCAGTCGATCTGGATTCCGCACACGATCATCGAAAGCGGAGAGATCATCAAGTTCTATGACACTCAGTTCCACAAGGCTTTGCCCGAGGAAAGGGACAGCCTGCTGCGCGCCGCGACAATCGATCGCCGCTGGATCCGTGTTGAACGGCCGACGGTCGTCGTCGGGGGGGAACTGACTCTCGACAACCTGGAACTGCGATTCAATCGCGATCGCAATGTGAACGAGGCTCCGTTGCAGCTGAAAAGCAATTGTGGTTGCCTGCTGATCGACGATTTCGGACGTCAGCGAATTGCCCCGGGCGAATTGCTGAATCGATGGATCGTCCCTCTCGAGTCGCGCCACGACTTCCTGACGCTTCCGAGCGGGCGCAAAATCCAGGTGCCGTTCCAGCAGCTGATCATCTTCTCGACAAACCTGGAGCCTGAGGATCTTGTGGACGAAGCGTTTCTGCGCCGCATTCCCTACAAGATTCACATGACCGATCCGACTGATCTGGAGTTTCATCATCTTTTCAAGTTGTACTGCGCCAAGTTTGGCTGCGAATACCGCAAGGACGTCGTCAACTTCCTGTTGGAAAAGCATTACCGCCAGCCGGGTCGGGCCAAGCGCCGTTGCCACGCGCGTGACCTGTTGACGCAGGTGCGCAACTACTGTCGCTACCACGGTCATGAACTCGAACTACGGCCGGAATACCTGGACTCGGCCGTGGAAACGTATTTCGCAATGGTCTTGAAATCCAAATAGTCGATGACCGCGCCTGATGACACTACGCACGCGCGTTTCGGAATCCCAAGCCATGTCAAATCCGCATACACCTGCAGGCGGCAACGCGAACATTCCTGAACCGATTCCCGGCTATCGATTGCAGGAACGCATCGGTCGGGGAGGATACGGCGAAGTCTGGAAGACGCTTGCTCCGGGTGGAGTTCCCAAGGCAATCAAGCTGATCTATGGAGACGATTCGTCGCGACTGGCGACGGAACTCAGATCACTGAACCGGGTCAAAGACGTCCGCCACCCGTTCCTGCTCTCGATTGAACGAATTGAGCAACAGGGCAACCTGCTTGCCATCGTGACCGAACTCGGCGACAAGAATCTGCAGCAGCACTTTCAAGACTGTCAGGCCAAGGGACTGCCGGGTATTCCCCAGGATGATCTGCTGGACATGCTGCGCGATGTGGCGGATGCTCTTGATTACATCTATGAGGAATATGCTCTGCAGCATCTGGATATCAAACCCGCCAACCTGCTGTTGTTCGGTCGGCGTTTGAAGGTCGCCGACTTCGGTCTTGTAAAAAACATCTATGAAAGATCCACATCACTGGTCCATGGATTGACCCCGACCTACGCGGCGCCCGAGATCTTCGAAGGTCAGCCAACTCGCGCCTCGGACCAGTACAGCCTGGCGATCCTGTACCAGGAAATGCTGTCGGGAATCCTGCCATTCAATGGCCTGAGTCCCGCGCGGCTGGCCACACAACATCTTCGCGAGACTCCTGACTTGCGGCCGCTGCCTGCGGCGCAACAGCCGATCATTGCGAGGGCTCTCTCCAAGGATCCCCTGCGCCGGTACTCCAGCAGCATGGAACTGATCAAGGAGTTGATTGCGGCGCGACAGTCCCCTGCCAGTCCGGCGGGCATCGGCAGGGAGCGGCCATCGACATACGACCTGCCTGTTCGAGCCCAATCGAGCCACTCCGCGGATACGTCCCCTGCCGTGGCACAGACGAACTCCACAAGCGGTCTTGTTCCGCCTGCATCCATATCGACGACGCCGCGGACGACAGCGCCGACGATCGTCATCGGCATCGGTGGAACTGCGGGCAAAGCGCTGCAGCGACTTCGGCTTCGCATCGCGGATCGACTGGGCGCGACCGACTCACGCCCGGCCTTCAAGCTGCTGTTCCTGGATGTGGATCATGACGCCTTGAACGAGGCCAATGAAAATCACCAGTCCTGGAGCGAACTGGAAACTGTCCCGACGCCACTTCACAGTTCCGCGGATTACCGCGAACAGGGGCACTTGCACCGTCGCTGGCTGTCGCGCCGCTGGCTGTTCAATATCCCGCGCAACCTTCGCACGGACGGGTTGCGGCCACTCGGACGGCTGGCGCTGCTCTCCAATGCCAAACGCGTCATGACTTCGCTCCGCTCCGCGGTTCAGAACATGTCGGCCACCTGCCCCGGAACAGCTCCACGAGTTCTGGTTGTGGCATCGATCTCGGGGGGAACCGGCAGCGGCATGGTGCTGGACCTGGCCTATGCCGCACGTCAGGAATTGCGGACAGCCGGATTCGCGGACGCCACCGTCGACGGAGTCTTGCTACATTCGACACCCGTCGGGGCCGGCCGCGACAAGGCCGTCCTGAATGCAATCGCCACGCTGGGTGAACTGGATCACTACAGCGCCCCGGGTAGCTTTTACCCGGGCGAACCACTGATACAGATTCCTCCCTTCCATGGAAACAACCAGACATTTTCCAATACCCAGTTCCTGCACCTGGGTGAAGACCTGGACCATTCCACATGGCTGCGAGCCGTCGACAACGTTGCCGAACTGCTCTACTGCCGAGTGGTGACGAATGTGGATCAGGTGGTGGGAAGTCCCCAGTCGCACACGCCGCATGAATTGCCCAGCATGGACCTGGTCAAGGTGCAGCAGATTGGTGGATATACAGGAAGCTTCGTCGATGATCTGACACGACAGTTGTGTGTCGACACAATCGACGGATGGTGCAACTCCGAATCGCAGTCGGAGCTGGGTGACCGTCGCCGTACGAGTTCGACGGCGACACTGATGATGACTTCGGTCCAGGACAGCCAGAATCCGAGGTATCAGCAGCTGACCGCCGCAGCCGAGGCCCGGCTGCTGACCAGTGGCGTCGACGTCGATCAATTGCGAGTTCGTTCGCGCGAGATGCTTGAGCAGGAAATGAAAGTTTCGCAGCGAGACTTTCTGCAGGCCCAATTTGCCGAAGTGCTGAAATCGATCAATGACGATGTCCCTGATCACGAGGTCGCCCGACTCGTCATTTCGTTGCAGGATCGCGACATCGGCCTCGATTTTGGCGAGCGGCCCACCGACAAATCCCGCACAACACTATTCGATCTGCTGCATTCGCGCCTGGCATCGCAGGCCATGCCGATTGCCGCACGCTTCCTGTCCTGGGTGTGTGATGTGATTGATCAGCCGACAGGCGGTATCGATGCGGCACGACATGCGGCGGAAGCGGGCCGCGATTGCCTCCGGGAAATCATCACGGTCCTGGGAAATGAGATCCGCGAGTTGCAGACCCGGCAGACAGCGTCGCGAATCCAGTTGTTGTCTCCTCCAGGGGCAGACTCTGCATCCAAGTCAGGTCGGGGATGGCTGGCGCGCCGCGTCAATCCTCGCGCGGCCCTGTCGGAACAATTGATTGTCCATGGCCAGAGTTCATTCGAAGAACTGCTGGAAGTTGTTGTTCATTCCCAGTTGCGCGCGATCGAGGCCAATGTACTGGCCGTCATCGACCACCTGCTCAACATGGGGCACGAACTGAAACAACTTGGTAAGCGGATCGGCGATGACACGGTTGCGGCAAACTCTGATCGCGGGATCCCTTCAACCTATGAATGCCTGCTGCAGAAGTGGCTGATGGAACATCGCCCGCTGCTGGTCAGGGCCCTGCGAGGAAGGATCGAACAGGAGGTCCTGACCGGCCCCAGGAAGCTTCAACGCTATCTGCAGCATCGCTGTTCGTTTGAAGAGGCACTGGGCGGGCCCTTGCGCCGCTACGCGCGACAGGTCGTCTTACACAGCATCGATTGTGCCTTGTGCTCGGCACTGGAATGCAAATCGAAGGGGCCGGACAACCAGAATCGCGAGATCTATGCTGCGATTTCACAGATCCTTCGCGAACCATGGCCGCTGGATGGGGGCGGGGCCGAGCGGGCCGCGCTGGTGGTTCCCGCCGAGTCGGGGCGGTCGGCGTTTCATAGCCGGACTTCGCCCGATTTGCCTCGCGTGGCGATCCTGCTGGCGAAAACAAACAACGTCGCCATCTGCCGTGTGCGCTGTCATGCTGCCATTCAAAACGTGGTCAAGTCAATTACTCACGGACAGGACAGTTTGATGGCGGTTGCTGCAAACCTGCATAGCCGGATCGATGTCGAATGGAGGGTTCCTGTCACCGCGGCCGATCCACTGTCCGAAGCGGAATCACCCGCCGGAGCCTGGTCTGAAGTTCCGCAAACAGTGCCATTGGGATAAATCGCCTGGTCGTTATCGGCTTTCCCGCCAGGGTGAAGCCTCCCAGATACTGAATACCGCCCCCATGAGAATGATTGTGGGCTGCGGTGAAGTCAGTGGCACGACTCCACACAATCGACTAGATTGTTGCCAGCCGCATAAAGGATGTCGGCATATTGTCTATTGTATATGGAGATACCGTGAACCCTCTCATTTCCTGGTCCATCTTCCTGGCGTGTGCCGTCTCGACGACATCTCTTCTCGCTCAGGAAGGCGACCTGAAACGATTTCATGGCCTTTGGGAAGTGACCGAACTTGTCGAAGACGGCAAG
>Ga0265327_10002168_pt1 | contig 21606 bp, 16 predicted proteins | sample 41621metaG_FD_202089 | JGI IMG/M metagenome (GOLD analysis project Ga0265327, IMG submission 202089) | Rhizosphere microbial communities from Carex aquatilis grown in University of Washington, Seatle, WA, United States - 4-16-21 metaG | ecosystem: Host-associated > Plants > Roots > Rhizosphere...
GGCGTGTAGCTACAAATATGTCGCGCCTAACGGCGCTGAAGAACGGCATGACGTAATGGCTTATTGCAAATTGGATATTGGAAATTGCCAATGCCAAGGTTGGGGACTCGTGTAACTGGAGCATTTTCAGAAAAACTGTAGCCGTTTGGTCGGACGGAATGGGAAGCGGTCTTTTTAAAGCTGGGCTTCGTTTTCGCTCAGTTACAGGGTTCCTTGAACCTGCGCCTTCGCTCAGCCTCGCCCAGCTTTAAAAATCCTCGCTCCAAACCGGCTACAGTTTTTCTTCAAACGCTCTCGTCCCTCCGAGGGGGGCGGGGAATGGATGCCGATAACAAAAACACAACCCCGGGCTTGGGGCCGTGGGGTTGTGGGCGATTATGAGTTTGCCTTGGCGCTAGCGGTCAATAGGTGTAGCTGGCCAGGAATGAGTTGTCTTCGCCGTTGTGGACGACTTTGAAGCCGACTTTGCGGCAGACGTGTTGCATGGCATGGTTTTCGCCCAGGATGACGCCGCTGATGCTGGTGAGCTTTTCGTGCCGGCCAATTTCAATGACGCGGCGCAGGAGTTCGCAGCCGAGGCCCTGGCGCTGCCATTCGTCGCTGATGAGGACGGCAAATTCGGCTTCGCCGCGGTCGTGTTGTTTGCTGAGGCGGCCCACGCCGAGGACTTTCTTTTCCTCGCCCTTGGGGACTTTGAGCTCGGCGACGAGGGCGATTTCGCGGTCGTAGTCGTTGAAGCAGATGCGGGTGAGGCGCTCGTGCGCGACGCGTTGGGAGAGTTTGAGCGCGGTGAAATAGCGGTTGTACACGCTTTCCTCGGACAAGGTTTCGTGGAACTTGACCATGAGGGGTTCGTCCTCGGGTTTGATGGGGCGGATGAGGACGGGCACTTTGTTCTTGAGCTTCCACGGGGTGGAATATTGCAGGGGATAGGGGCGGATGGCCGGGCGCGGCAGCTTGTTTTCCGGGGTCTTGAGGTCGTGCAACACGACGCGGGCATCGAGCGCAAAGATGCGTTCGGCGGAGACGAGCAGGGGATTGATGTCGAGTTCGGAGATCCAGGGTTGTTCGACGACGAGCTGGCTGAAGCGCACGAGGAGTTGTTCGAGCGCAGCGAGGTTGGCCGCCTTGCGGCCGCGCACGCCTTTGAGGGCGGTGTAAATCTTGGTGCGTTCCATCATGCGCCGCGCGAGCGTGGCGTTGAGCGGCGGGAGGCCGAGCGCGCGGTCCTTGAAGACTTCCACCAACTGGCCGCCGGTGCCGAAGAGGAGGACGGGGCCGAATTGCGGGTCCATGCTGCTGCCGATGATGATTTCGTAGCCATCGAGCTTGATCATGGGCTGCACGGTGACGCCGAGGAAGTGTTCCTTGCCGGCTTTCTTGGTGCAGGAGCTTTCAATGGCTTTCCAGGCCTGGCGCACGGCGGAGGCGGTGCGGAGATTGAGCTGCACGCCGCCGACATCGGTCTTATGCGTGATGGTCTCGGAGTAGAGCTTGAGCACGACGGGGAACCCGAGCCGGGCGGCTTGCTTGACGGCGTCGCTCTCGGTGAGGGCGATGTGGGTTTCCACGGTGGGAATGCCGTAGGCGGCGAGGAGTTTCTTGGACTCGAACTCGGTGAGAATGGTGCGGCCGGCCTTGCGGACTTCGTTGATGATGGCCGTGGCTTTCTCGCGGTCGATTTCGCCGTGGGCATCGTCGGCGGCCATGGCGGGGGTTTCATAAAGCTGGCGCAGGTTTTCGCTGTAGCGCCACATGTAGTAAAACGATTTGGCGGCGCGATCAGGATATTTGAACGTGGGAATCTGCGCGGCGTTAAGGATGTCTTCGCCCTTGGCCACGATGTCGGCGCCCATCCAACTGGCGATGACGGGTTTGTTGGGGATGTGGGCGTAGGGCTTGAGGCATTCGGCGGTGGCCGTGGGGTCGGTCATGGCCTGGGGCGTGAGAATGACGAGGATGCCGTCGGTGTTCGGGTCTTTGGCGGCAATTTCCAGGGACTTGGCGTAAAGCTCGGGCTTGGCATCGCCGATGATGTCGACGGGGTTGTTATGGCTCCAGGTGGGCGGGAGAATTTTGTTGAACGCCTCCATGGTTTCGGGCGTGAGGTTGGCGAGTTGCGCGCCGCTGCCAATGAGCATGTCGGTGGCGAGCACGCCCGGTCCGCCGGCGTTGGTGACAATGGTCAGGCGCGGGCCTTTCGGGCGGGGTTGTTTGGCGAGCACTTCGGCCATGTCGAACAATTCGGAGATGGCTTCGACGCGGAGCACGCCTACGCGCTGGAAGGCGGCTTGCAACACTTCGTCGCTGCCGGTGAGCGAACCGGTGTGCGAGGCGGCCGCCTTGGCGGCGGCTTCGGTGCGGCCGGGTTTGATGACGATGATGGGCTTGGTGAGCGCGACTTCGCGGGCGGCAGACAGGAACGCGCGGGCGTCGCCGATGCTTTCCATGTACATGACGATGCTCTTGGTGTTCGGGTCATCGCCGAGATGTTGGATGAGGTCGCCCCAGCTTACATCGAGCATGGAGCCGAGCGAAACGAAGGCGCTGAAGCCGACGTTTTCCTTCAAGCTCCAGTCGAGAATGGCGGTGCAGAGCGCGCCGCTCTGGCTGATGAAACCGACGCTGCCGGGCCGGGCCATGTCGGCGGCGAAGGTGGCATTCAATTTTGCGCCGGGAACCATGACGCCGAGACAGTTGGGTCCGACGATGCGGATGCCGGCCTTGTTGGCTTCTTCGCGGACCTGGCGTTCGAGTTCAACGCCCGGTGCGCCGATTTCCTTGAAACCGGCGGTAATGATGATGACGCCTTTGACGCCCGCGGTGCCGCAGTCTTTGATAATGCCCGGCACAGTGGCGGGGGGCGTGATGATGACGGCCAGGTCGGTTCCAGCAGGTACGGCGGTGATGCTCGGGTAGGCCTTGATGCCGAGCACGGTGTCGCGCTTGGGGTTGACCGGGTAAATGGGGCCGGCGAACCCGCCCTTGGTCAGGTTTTCCAAGATGGTGCGGCCGACGCTGCCGGGATTTTCCGTGGCGCCAATGACGGCGATGGATTTCGGGGCAAAGATGGGTGACAGCGTGCGCCGCGAGGTGTGGAGAATATCGTGCGCGGATTCGATAGGGTTGGAAGGCGTGGGGTTGGTCATAGTCAATGTTCGTTTAAAGTCAATCGCTGTCATGAAAATGACAGCGCCTAACATTGCCGACTTCCCTCGTTTTGGCAAATTATCACCGTATATTGCGAATCAAGCCGGGCGGTATCAGTTCCGCTCAATTTTTACGTGGGCAGGTTTAGCTGCCAACGGGCAAGCATGATTGCAAGCCGCGGTGATTATTTCGGGCCTTGGGAGTCGAGCCAGCGCACCGCGTAACGTACGAGTTCCGTGGCCGTGGCGAGTGCGAGCTTCTGTTTGATATTGGCGCGGTGGACTTCAACGGTTTTGACGCTGAGGCGGAGGCGGGCGGCAATTTCCTTGGTGCCCACGCCCTGGCCAATCAACTGGAAGACTTCGAACTCGCGGTCAGATAATTTGCGCACGGGCGAGCTGGCACCGCCCGCGTGGCTGCCTGAAAAATTCTCCAGGATGCGCGCCGACATTTTTTCGCTGACATATACGCTGCCCGCCAGCACCTGGCGGATGGCTTGCAGGAATTTCTGGCCGCCTTCCTGTTTCATGATGTAACCGCGCGCCCCGGCCCGCAACACGCGCTCGGCGTAAATCAGTTCATCGTGCATGGAAACCACGAGGATGGGCAGATCGGAATTCAACGAGCGGAGGTCCTTGATCAACTCCAGTCCGTTTTTGTCCGGCAGGGAAATGTCCACCAGCGCGAGGTCGAATTTTTGCTTGGACACGGCGCTGATGGCCTGGCCGGCATTGTCGGCTTGGGAGGAAACTTTCAAGTCGCCCTCGTTGTCAATCAACTGGGCCAAGCCGGTGCGCATCATGGGATGGTCGTCCACTATGAGCAGGCGCTTGGGGGGAGTTTTACTTTTGGCAGCCATGATAAAGTGTTATTTGGCAGTCGCCGGCGGGTTGGGCACGGAACAAATGACAACGGTGCCGCCGGTGGGGTTGGGCTCAATGGTCAACGTGCCGCCAATCATGCCCGCGCGGAATTTCATGATGCGTAAACCCATGCCGGTGGGCGGGGAGTTTTTATTGAGCTTGATGCCAATGCCGTTGTCGGTAATGCCGAGGTAAAGCCAGCCAGGGTCGCGGTTGAGGTGAATGGTGATGATGGTGGCCTTGCCGTGCTTGAGGGCATTCGAGATGGCTTCCTGCGCCAGCCGGAACAAATGGGTGGCCATGGCCTGGCTTTGCACGACCACGGGCCATTCGTAAATCAACCGGCATTTCACGCCGAAAATTTTCTCGATGTTCAATGCGTGTTCCTCCAAGGCCGAGGCGAGGCCTTCGGATTCCAACGTGACGGGCGACAGGCCGCGCGCGAGGGCCCTGGTATGGCCAATGGCTTCGCGGACGTGCCCGGCAATTTCGCCGGCGCGCCGGGCGCCATCTTTGAATTTATGGGCCAGTTTTTTTTCCAAGACCTGGCTCATCATCTCAATGCCCGCGAGATGCTGGCACAAGCCGTCATGCAAATCGTGGCCAATGCGGCGTTGTTCACGGTCGCTGACTTCCAGGATTTCCCGTTCGAGTTGTTTGCGGCCGGTGATGTCGCGGGCCAGCTTCGACGCGCCAATGATGTTGCCATCGGCATCGCGAATGGGCGAGATGGTGACCGAAATATCAATCAGGCGGCCGTCCTTGCGGCGGCGGACGGTTTCGAAATGGTCCACGGAGGCGCCTTGCTTGATATTTTCGAGAATGTCCGGTTCCTCGCCTTTGCGGTCATCGGGAATCAAGACGGAGATATGTTTGCCCAGGATTTCGGCGCGGGTGAAGCCAAAGATGGCCTCGGCACCGTGGTTCCAACTGGTGATATAGCCATCGAGAGTTTTGCCGATGATGGCGTCATCGGAAGATTCCACGAGGGCGGCATAGTGTTGCGAGGCTTTTTCGGATTCCTTGCGGACGGTGATGTCGCGGATGAAACCGGTGTAGAGCTTGCGGTTCTTGAGCTTGACCTCGCTGACGGAGAGGTCCATGGGAAAGACGGTGCCGTCCTTGCGCTGGCCGGACACCTCGCGGCCAATGCCGATGATTTTGGCGTGGCCGGTGTGCTCGTAGTTGGCGAGGTAGCCATCATGTGCCGCGCGATGGGGCATGGGCATGAGGACGCTGATGTTTTTACCGGTGAGTTCAGCCGCCTTGTACCCGAAGATTTTTTCCGCCGCCGGGTTGACGGACTCAATGAGCCCGCGGTCGTCGATGGTAATGATGCCCTCGACGGCCGTGTGTAGAATGGCGCGCAAACGTTCAGCAGTGTCAAACAATGCCGCCGCCGACTTTTCCCTTTGGGTCCGCGTCCGGCTGGCTTGTTTCAGTTTATACTGTTTGATCCAGGCCAGCAGTTCCGCACGGGACATTTTTTCATAGTCCTTCATCTCACGGATGAAGAAACTATCGGCGAAATCTGCTTCGCTGCCAACTGCAATCAAAGGCATGGCCACCTGTTTGTTACGACGAGGGTGGGCTTAATGGGCGAGCAACTGGGCGCGGTAATCCGTTGGCGACTGGCCGAGGATTTTCTTAAACACGCGGTTAAAGTGGGTGAGCGACTGGAACCCGACTTCAAAGGCGATCTCGCTGACGCGTAAATTGGGGTTGAGCAGGAGGTTCTTGGATTTCTCAATGCGCACGCGGGCGACGTAGTCGGTGAAATTAATCCCGGTAACTTTCTTGAACATTTTGCAGAAGTAATAGCTGCTCATGTTTACGGCCTTGGCCACCTGGCCCAAGGAGAGTTCCTCGGTCTGATGTTCCTGGATGAAGGCGCGGGCCTTGGCAATCACGGGGGGCTCGGAGTTTTCGCGTTGGATGAAGACCTGGTTGCTCACCATGGACAGGTGCTGGGCGAAAATGCTCAAGAGCTTGAGCGCGGAATCATGTTCCTTGGGGGTAACGACACGGCCGGCAAAATAGGCTTTACGGAGTTCCTCGGGGGTGGATTCGACCTCCCATTTTTTGCACAACTCAGCGGTTTTTTTGAATTGCGATTCGGTGGGTTTCTTGCGGAAAACCTGACCGATCTGGAGATAGCCCACCAAGCGGTCGCTCATGCGCACCGGTACGGCACTATCGCTGAGGCCAACGGGACAGGTTACGGTCTCCGGTTCGTTGGAGGCTTGGTGGCAGAGGCGCTCCTGCATTTGGAGGCAGGCAGCGCAGGAGCGGTTCTTCTTGGACATCAAGGCGCAGAAGGGGTTTTCGTTGCGTTTGCCGTGATGGGGTAATTGCCAGGTTTCGACGGGTTGGAGGGCCACGGGCATGCCGGTGAGGTCGCTAAAGGCACGCTCGTAATCGCGGTAGATACGGGAGTTGGTGAGAGCCTCGACCAAGGCCCGGTTATCCTGCCCGTTTTCGGGCGTTTCCGAGGTGGTAAAACCATTGACCGCCACCTGATTTTCAGCGGCATTCACTGCCGAAACTGATTTAGCAATTATTGTTTGCATGCGGACAATTTAAGGTGAGTAGCCCACAATATACAATTGGTGCAACACCTGATTGCGTTCGGTGGGAATGGATTAGAGCACTAAGGGAAACCCCTAGAGCGGGTACTCCATGAAACACGAGCGCGGTCCGCGCGGTCGTCCGCCGGGCGTCACGGTTTGCCGGCTTCCTTGGTGAAGGCGCTGACGTCAGTGAGCTTGGCGGCTTTGGCGGCATCCATCACGGCGACCATGCGGCCCCACGGCGCGTCTTTGTCCGCGCGCACGGCGAGTTTTGTTTTGGGATTTTGGGCGGCCATGGCGGCCAGTTGTTTTTGTAACTGGTCAACCGTGTAGGGCATGTTATTTGCCCCCAGGAAAATGACGCCATTGGAGGAGATGGTGACAATCACCGGCGGATTATCGCTCACGCCTGGCTTAAGCGCTTGGCGCGAGGTGGGCAGGGTGAGTTGCAACGACGGCACTTGCTTGAACGTGGTCGTTACCATCAGAAAAATCACGAGCACGATCAAGACGTCGATCAACGCGACGATAATGACGGCGGGCGCAGTCCGTCGTTTGTGGGTGAGAAATCTCATTTTTTATCGGTGTATTGGCGGCGGATGAATTCGTCGCACAAGGTTTCCATTTCCACGGCGAGGATTTCAACTTTTTTGCTGAAGTATCCCCAGGCCACAAGCGCCGGGATGGCGATCAACAAGCCGAACAGGGTGGCTTTCAAAATCAAGCTGATGCCTTGCGCGAGGCGGGAGGCGTTGTTGAGGCCAGCTTCGCCAATGTCGTTAAACACATTCATCATGCCGATGATGGTGCCCACCAGGCCGAGGAGGGGCGCAATGCCGACGATGATTTCCAAGACCACGAGGCCGCGTTCGAGCCGCACGACTTCACGGCGCGCGGCGGTTTCGAGCGAGCTGGCGTTTTCCTGTTTGGGCCAGTCCAGATGATTGGCTGAGAACACCAGCAGCCGGCCCAAGGGCGAGGGATGGTTCTCGCAGGCTTCGCGGAGCTTGGCGACATCCTCCGGAGTATGGCATTCAGTCAGGGCATCGGCGATGGGCTGTGGCGCCACCTTGCTCCAACGCAGGACGTAGGCCCGCCACAGGATGACGGTCAGGCCAACCACGGAGGTTAGAGTAAGCAAACAATAAACGGCTAGTTCCATAACGTGTATTTAATAATAGTTAAAGGTGAAGACATATTCCCGATAATTCGCACCAATCATCCGCTCCATGTCCGAGGGCCATTTGGCGAATGGTTGGGCCTCCTCGATGGATTCCTGGCAGAGATAGCCCTGCAATTCGCCCATCGTATTTTCAAGCGACTGCACTTCTATGACGGTCCCGTCTGATTTCAATTTGAAGCGGACCATCACCTTGCCGGGATGCGACCAGGCATGGTTGTCCAGATAGTTGTCCCAGCGCGTAACAATGGCATCGATCAATCCGCGGTCATATTCCCCAAACGGGGTGGCTTTGGCGTCGAACGCTGATAAGTCGGCGCGGCGTGCCACGCCGCCTTCCTGTTTCATGCTTGGTCCAGGGGTTTGATCGCGCTGGCCGAGGGCCTGCTTCAAGGTGCGTGGTCGCGGCGATGGTTGTTCGGGGCTGGGCTGTTGCTTGGCTGTGGCGGGGGAATTTGTCTGATGCCTGGCCAAATCCGTTTCGCCAACGGGTTGCGGCATTTCGAGCTGAGGTTCGATTTGAGCCAGTTGTGGCGGCGGCATCACCGGCTGAAGCGCGGGGGCAAAGGCGGGTTGCAGCTTGGGCAGTTGCGGAGTATTGTCCGGCTTGGATTCCTGCTGGGGGACTGACTCCTTTTTGGGCTGCACGTTGGGAACGGTTTCTGCCTTGGGTGCCACGGTTTGCGAGCCAATGATTTTGGGCGCGTTTAAATTGCCAACTTCTTGGTTGGCGGCGTGCGAGTTTTTATTGGAATAGAATTTGGGTTGCTCCGGGGCATCTGCATCCGCATGCGATACGTCAACAAACATGTCCGGCTCTTCCGGCGGCTGGGCGGCGGGATTTGTTTGAGTTTTGCGATGCGCCGTAGCCTGTAATTGAGTTGGCTCCGTTTTCTTTTTCCACCAGTTGTGTTTGTTGCCCTCGAAATAACTGCCCCACCCGGCGAAATGCACACACAAAGACAATAGCAACGCCACCGCAATCCGCGCGATTTCGCCGCGGCTGAAGCGCAGCGAACCAGATTTTTCGGAGGCGCGAGCCATGAAAGGGTATTTTGCCTTAGGTTGGAGTGCCGGGCAACTACGAGATTGGTTTTAGGCAAATTTTGTTTAGCCGGGCCAAATGACTTGTTGCATATTTGCGCACCCCTATGTCACAAACTTATTCCGCCCAGAGCACCAACGGCGTGCCGGATTACATTGTCATTGTCAGCAATGAAGACGATTACCACAGCAGTTTTCATCACTTTGCAGAAAAGGTAAACCGGAAGCTCCGGGCTGGTTATCAACTCCACGGCCAGCCCTTTAACATTAATAAAACCTTGTGCCAGGCGATGATTCGGATTGAGGGTGCCCAACCCAGCGGCGACACCACCATTTTTTACAAGCGTCCGGAAGAGTCCAACCTGCTCTAGCGCCCTTTTTAGCGGGCTATTTCCGTGATTCGTGACTTGCAGTTTGGCTGCGATTTGCTTTCATCGCGGCATGCCACAAGCTTCCCTGGCTGCCATAGCCCAATATTGTGACCGGACGTTGCGCACGCATGAGATTGGCGACTACGACGGTGCGGTGAACGGTTTACAAGTGGAAAATTCCGGCACCGTCACGCGTATTGCCGCGATGGTTGACGCCAGCCTGGCCACCGTAAGAATGGCCGTGGCTGCCAAAGCGGACCTGTTGATTGTGCATCATGGGTTGTTCTGGTCAAAGCCCCAGCCTTGGACGGGGAAGAAATATGAGTTGATCCGTTTGCTCGTTGAAAACAACGTGGCGGTTTATAGTTCACATCTCCCCTTGGATGCACATCCCAAACTGGGCAACAACGCCCGGCTCGCCGCCGCCTTGGGGTTGAAGAAATTAAAACCATTTTTTACAAGTCATGGCCAACCCATCGGTTTGCAAACTATAACCAAGATTTCGCGGGGGGAACTGGCCGGTCGGTTGGCGCGTGCCACGGGAACAAAACCCACGGTTATTCCCGGCGGAAAGGAAACTTGCCAGCGCATTGGCATTGTCACCGGCGGGGCAGGGGGCGATTTGAAACTGGCCGCCTGTGAAGGCGTGGACACCTTTATCACGGGTGAAGGACCCCATTGGACGTATGCGTTGGCGGAGGAGCTGGGGTTGAATGTTTTTTACGGCGGCCATTACGCCACGGAAACGTTTGGCGTGAAAGCGCTGGCGGCAGAGCTTTCAAAGAAGTTCCGTGTGCCGTGGCAATTTATAGATCATCCTACCGGTTTATAACCTATGCGTTCGCTGGTCGCGTTGGCCATTTAAAGCACGCTGCCGCAATATCGCGGGCGCGGCAGGCCGGGATATTTCAGTGGCGCTTCGCAAAATCTTTCCGGCATCACCCCCACTTCCATTTGGAAGCCGGATTGATTTATAGCTACAACGTTGTGCTTTTTTCTGGCTGGTGGTAGCGATTTGACAGCCATCACGTTTCACCTGGGCTTTACATAAATATGCGGGCCAGGGAGCAAACCCGAATTTTCAACCATTCAAAAACTGGCGAGTACTTGGCAAAGGAGGTGGAGTTTTTTTAATAGACGAGGCTGACACTATAAGGATGAATCGTCGTATCCTCCTGGTGTTGGCGTTGCTGTTTCTGGCCCTGGTTCCGGCCTTCGCCGGCCTGAAAAACAGCGATTGCCTGGATTGCCATGGCGATAACACGCTCTTCAAGACCAACTCCGCCGGTAAAGCGATTTCATTGTTCGTGGACGCCGCCAAGCTGAAATTATCCGCCCACCGGACCAACGATTGTATCAGTTGCCACACGGACGTCACCACCAAGCACCCGGATGACAACAAACTCCTTGCCCCGGTCAATTGCGGCGTTTGCCATCAACGACAGACGGATAGTTACCAGGCCAGTGTGCATGGGCTGGCGCTTAAGGCCGGGCATGACGACGCGGCTACCTGTCGCGATTGCCACGATTCGCACGAAATCATTTCCGATAATTCGCCTACGTCGCCCATTTACTACACGCGCCAGGCAGAGACGTGCGGGGCTTGTCATGAAAAAGAAGCCCGCGAATGGGCGCAAAGCGTGCACGGCAAGGCGGTTATGGCCGGTTCGCATGATGCCCCCACCTGTACCGGCTGCCACGACGAACATAAAATTCGCTCGCTCAAGAGCAGCTCGGCCATGGCCATTTCCGAGGATGTTTGCAGCCGGTGCCATGCCTCGGAGCGGTTAAATACGAAGTACAACTTGCCGGGCGACCGGGTAAAAACCTTCTTTGATAGTTATCATGGTTTGGCGGCGCAGTACGGTTCCACCGTGGCGGCAAACTGCGCCAGTTGCCACGGCTTTCACAAAATACTGCCGTCTTCAGACACCAATTCCACCATCAACAAGGTTCACCTTGTCGAGACCTGCGGTAAATGTCATCCGGGGGCCAACAAGGAATTTTCGTTGGGCAAAATCCATGTGGAACCGGACGGGCAGGCGGGTGGTGCTGACTTCGGCAGTTGGTTGAACCGCTGGGTGCGGCGCATTTATCTCTTCCTCATTTTTGCCACGATTGGAGCAATGTTTGCACACAACGCCACGCTGTTCATCAAGAAGACGGCGGCGCGGTTGCGCATGACGGAGCGACCGGTGGTGCGCATGACGGCGTCGCAACGCTGGCAACATTTCGTGCTGGCCACGAGTTTTATTGTGCTGGCGGTCACCGGTTTTGCGCTTAAGTTTCCAGACTCCTGGCTGGCCAAGGTATTGGGCTCCAGTGAACCGTTCCGGCGCTGGACGCACCGGGTGGCGGGCATCGTGATGATGTTGATTGGCCTGTACCACCTGATTTACCTCTTGAGCACGCGCGACGGCCGCAAGCTGGTGATGGACCTGTTTCCGGTAAAGAAAGATGCCGCAGACGTCTGGCAGGCGGTTCGCTATTTGGGCGGTTTTACAAAGCAAAAACCGCAAATCGGCCGCTTCGGGTACGCGGAGAAAATGGAGTATTGGGCGGTTGTTTGGGGCACCATCATCATGGGCGCAACCGGCCTGGCCATCTGGCTAAAAATTGACGTCACTCAATACCTGCCGCGCTGGGTGGTAACAGTGGCCACCACGATCCATTATTACGAGGCCGTGCTCGCCTGTCTGGCCATTATCGTGTGGCACTTCTATCACGTTATTTTTGACCCGGAAATTTACCCTCTGAACACGGCCTGCCTCGATGGCCGCATCTCCGAGGAATTCCAGGCCCATGAGCATCCGTTGGAACCGGAAACGGAACAACGCCGGGCCGACCAGCCGGGCAACCTGGAGGGCGGTAAAGAAATCTAATCTTGCATTTAAGTTAATCCTGAATCTTTAACGTCGCCAAATGTTGCGTAGTAAATAGCAAGAAATGGTGAGCACGGTTCCGGGTGCGGTTTTAAGGTTGAATCCAGATAACAACAACCATAGCCAGACAACCAGAGAAACGGACATGAAAATCTTTGTTGCAGGACTTAGCTACAAGACCACGCCAGTGGAAGTGCGTGAGAAGCTTGCCGTTCAACGCTCACGGCTCCAATGCTGCGGCTGCCGGCTCAAGCTGCGCGGCGGCTTGGATGAGGTGGTGCTTCTGTCAACGTGCAACCGGGTGGAAATCTATGGGGTTTCGCCGTGGATTCACGGCCGGGTACACCAGCTCTTTCAGGAATTAACCGGCTGTGACCATGATTTGACCCCCCATCTTTACGTTAAGGAAGGTGCGGAAGCGGCTAAACACCTGTTCGCTGTGGCTAGCGGGTTGGATTCCCTCGTCATTGGCGAGACGGAAATCACCGGCCAAGTCAAAAATGCGTATCAAATGGCAAAAGATGCGGGGTTGGTCGGCAAGAAAATGAACCGCTTATTTCAGACCGCATTATCTGTCGTGAAGCAAATTCGCACCAACACGGGCATTGGCCGGGGAGCCACCTCGGTGGGCAGCGTGGCCGTGGAACTGGCTGAGAAGGTGTTCGACGCCAAGCTGGGTGAAAAGACCGTAATGATTTTAGGTGCCGGCAAAATGGGCGAAGCCTGTGTGAAGCATCTCGCCAAACGCGGCGCCAAGACGGTGTTGGTGGCCAATCGCTCGGTGGAACGCGCCGAGAAACTGGCAGCCGAATTCGGTGGCCGGGCCGTGCGGATTGAAGATTGCGCCGCCGCCATGACCGAAGCCGATATTTTAGTCAGTTCCACCGGCAGCCCGGACATTGTGTTACGGCGTGAGGATGTGGCCAAGATTTTGCCTGCCCGCCGGAACCGTCCACTGGTGCTCGTGGATATTGCCGTGCCGCGCGACATTGATCCCGCAGTGGCCGAACTCCCGAACGTTTTCCTTTACGACATTGACGACCTGGAAGCGGTGGTGCGTGAAAACACCAAGAACCGCGAGCAGGAACTGGCCGTGTGCCAGTCCATCATCACCGAACATACGGCGGAATTGATGGCCCGCTTTGCCGCCTCGCACTCGCGCCGCACCCCGGTGGAAGCCGTGGCCGGCTGGGTATTGGACGGGGCGGTCGCATAAACAATCAGAATAAAAATTTGCCATGAGCAACAAACTTTCAACGAAGGATCTGGCGCAAAGCAAAGTGCTCGGTTTTTCGCTGGAACAGCCGGCACCGCGCGGCGCCGGTTTGGAACAACTGAAACAACAGCACGTGCAAACACACAAAACTATGAAACAACTAACAATGCTCCTTGCCTTGGGAGCCACAGTGGCATTAATGCCGCTGGCGGGAAAGGCCACGATTATCGGGTCGTCACACGACTTCAGTTCATCGGGTACAGCTGGGGCGGTCTATTCCCAGAGCGGCATCGCCACGTTTACGTGGGGCGGTGAAACTACCACCTATCAAAATCCCTGCCAGGTCTGCCATATTCCCCACAAGGCGGCGGCTTACAGCGCGGCGCATGCCCCGTTGTGGAACCACGCCGTGGCCACAAATGCAACCAGCAAGTACATCACCTATGATCAAGCGGGCAGCGCCCACTTTAACGCCCTCGGTTTGGGCACGTTGACGCTCGGTTCCTCGGTGGCCTGCTTGAGCTGCCATGACGGTTCCATTGCGGTCAACCAAAGCTATGGCAAGACCTCGTTCAATGGTAATGGCGGCGTGGGCACGAATGCCCCGAGCTTCGCCATCGAAGCGTATGACACGGCCACGGGCAAGTATGATTATTCAGGCGGCAACGACCTGACCCATATGCACCCGATTGGCGTGAGCTACTCGGCGGCCAAATTGGTTGATCCAGACCTCGTGGCTACGCCTGCGTTGGGCACGCCTGCGGCTCAATCCACCTTTGGCCGGATGCTGAAGGGCCCGGATCAAACGGTTGAATGCGCCTCCTGCCATGATATTCATCGCACGATTGGCGCCTCGGCCACCGTCAGCCACGAATTGATCGTGGACTTGAATGGTGCCGCCCTCTGTTTGACCTGCCACAATAAATAATTGTCAGACTGTCACACGAGGCCCCGGTTGTTTACGGGGCCTCGTTTTTTATAACCGGTGATCGCCGGCTTAGCAAAAATTGCGAACACAATGACAAGAAGCGTGTAGTTGAATTATCTGGGCCGGGGCAAAGTAAACGCAGAAACACCGCTGAAAATGTGCCGGCGGGAGCCAAAAATAAACTGCTAACAGAAAGCAACTTACTATGAAGACCAATGCGTTTAACTTTTTGCCGCTGGTTGCGGCGCTCGCCTTGCTGGGCGGCTGTGCCACCCCGGTGCAAACTTCCAAAAATTATTTCTTCTTTCCGCCGCCGCCCAATGAGCCGCATTTGCAATATTTGACCGGCTTCAATTCCGAATCACAATTTCGTGGCGGCGAACAAAAAACCTTGATGACGTTTCTTACCGGTGAACGTCCGCCGAACCTGGCTTTCAGCAAACCCTACGGCGCGGCGGCCGGTAACAAGAAACTTTATTTCTGCGACACCGATTACAATGCCGTGCTGGTGGTGGATTTGTTGACCAAACATTTTCTGGTGCTGGGCGCGGCGGGCGAGGGCGCGTTAAGCCAGCCGTTGAATATTTCCGTGGATGCAGACGGCAACTTGTACGTGGCGGATGTGGGCCGCAACCAGGTGGTGATTTATAACAAGGACGGCGGCTATATGTCGGCCATCGGCAAAATGGATGAGCTAAAGCCGCGCGACGTGGTGGCGGATCAGGACCGGATTTATGTGGCTGATTTGCAAAAGCACGGCGTGCGGGTTTATGACAAGCAATCACACAACTGGTTGTTCGATATTCCCCATACGCAAGATGCCACCAACCATGCGCGCGCGATATTCACACCCACCAATCTGGCCATGGATAAAAAAGGCCGGTTATATGTTTCAGATACTGGCGCTTTTCGCGTGCAGGTCTATGACCGCGATGGCAACTACCTTCGTTCTGTAGGCGAGATGGGCGATTCGCTTGGTCAATTCGCGCGGGTCAAAGGCGTGGCGGTGGACCATGACTGCCGGTTGTACGCGGTGGATGCGATGTCGCGGGTCGTGCAGGTATTTGATGAGAGCGGCAAAATGTTGACATGGTTTGCCCAGCCGGGTGAAGCGAGCCTGGTGCAAACGCTGCCGGCGAAAGTGGCCATTGATTACGATGACGTGCCTTATTTTCAAAATTTCGCCGCACCCGGTTTCAAGATCGAGTACCTGGTCATCGTGGTGAATCAAATTGGCCAAAATAAAATCAACGTTTACGGGTATGGGGAGAAAAAGTAATTAACCCAAACTCTTAACTTCTGGTGAACCTGGGAAGAACACAAGCGAAGTGCGGTCTGCTGCTGCTGGCCTTGCTGGCAGTGGTAACGACCGGCATCCTGCTAACCAGCGGTTGCACTTCCGCCACCAAGCGGAAATTGCTGACCACGTTCTTCGATGGAGTTCCGCCGGAAGGAGGCCCCACCAACCGGGTGGCCGCGCAAGTTACTTCCGGGACCAATCACCAACCGGCTGCGGTTGCCGCCCGCCCGGCTTGGGCCAAGCCGGTGGAAAATATCTTGCACCGGCCCTATGCGGACAACAAATGCGCCGCCTGCCACGGGGAGGGGATGATGACCGCTGAGCCCAAGCTGCCGCCGAAGCAATTATGTTTTACCTGCCACAAGGATTTTCTCGCGGGCGTCAAAGTTAAACATCAGCCGGTGGACGACGGTGAATGCCTGAGCTGCCATAACCCGCATGAATCACCCAACAAAAATCTGCTGGTTTTGAAGGGCAACTTGCTGTGCCTCAAGTGTCATGACGACCCGCTTGCTGCCGGCAAGGTGAAGCATCAAGCGGTGGAGAGCGGCGACTGTCTGGATTGCCATGCGCCGCATGCCACAAATTTCAAGGGCCTGCTCAAAAAATCCCTGAAAGATACGTGCAGTGATTGCCACGACGATTTGACTGCCAAAAAGAAGGTCGTGCATCAACCCGTTGGCGACGGCGATTGCATGGAGTGTCATACCCCGCATGCAAGCAAATTTAAGGGGTTGTTAAAGAAGCCGGTCAAGGAAACCTGCCTGAATTGTCATGATGATCTGATTGGCAAGAAGAAGGTCGTCCATCAGCCCGTTGGTGATGGTGATTGTCTCGAATGCCACAACCCGCATGCGACCAATATCAAGGGCCTGTTAAAGCAACCCGTCAAACAGACGTGCGCCAGTTGCCATGACGATATTCCCGGCAAAAATGCCAAGGACGTGCATCAGCCGGTTGGCGATGGTGATTGCCTGGCGTGTCACAACCCCCACGCCACGGATAAGAAGGGGCTGCTCAAGAAGTCCGCGCCCGCATTGTGCTGGGATTGCCACGATAATTTCCTGGAGAAGGCCAAATTCAAACATGACGTGGTGGAGGATTGCACCGGCTGCCACAAGCCGCATCAATCCATGGAAGGTAATTTGCTGGCCAAAAATATTTTGCAGCTTTGCGGCGATTGCCATGACGACAAGGATTTGAAAGCGGTGAAAGGCCATGCGGGAGCCGAGGGCAAATCCTGTGTGCTTTGCCATGACCCGCATGTGGGCACCAATGCCAAACTGTTGAAGCCGTCTGCCCAGCCAAAATAAATTCATGCCTCCGCGCGCCAAACCATCGAAGCTTCGCCAGGACGCCAACGCCTCAATTTGGGCGCTGGTTTCCCTGATCCTGGCGGCGGGTGCGGCGCGCAGCTCGGCTCAATATGTGGATTGGAGCGGCTCGGAGCAGACGGATCAATGGACATCGGTTGCCCCACGGTTGCGTTATATCAAGACGGATGTGGAATCCGAGTGGGATACTTATTCATCCACCGGCTCCTCGCAGTTGCAGGCCAACCGGATATTTTTAACCACTGGGTTTGGGTTGTCTTGGAACAATTACATTTACCATCCCTATTTGTTGTCGTACTCGCTGCTGATGGAGCCGGCATATTATCTGCAAGAAAACACGGAATCCGGCGCCACCAGCCAGGCCAATCTCTGGCTCCTTACCGGTTCGTTTACGGCCAACATACTGGAAGCCAAACCCTACGCCACCGCCGCCACCTACACCCGCTCGCATGAGGAGGTGAAATACGATTTTTTCAGTTCCGCCACGGTGGATACGGAGGGCTGGGGCGTGCGCAGCGGTTGGTCAACGGGGCCCGTGCCGGTGTCCGTCTCCTTGTCCCAATCGCATGAAGACAGCTCGGGTTTGAACCAGGATTCCATCACGGATGAAACCGAACTCAATCTGGAAGCCAAAAACGAACGGCGCAACAATGACCAGACTGATTTAAACTATCAGTACAATATTTTTCAGCGCAGCACGACCGCCGGGCTGTACAACTATAATAGTGAGGAGGACTATCAGCACATATCACTGGCGGACACGGAAAATTTTCACAAGAGCACGTTGCATTCGTCCATTTTGTTCACGGACATCCAATCGCCGAACTCCACTTCGTCTGACCAGCTTAACGCGATGGTCAATTGGAACGTGGAGCATTCACCCACGTTGCACAGTTATTACGACTATTCCTTTTCCGAAAATTCATCCGGCCCATCTGATTCCTATGAAAACACGGTCACGGCGGGGGTGACTCATCAACTTTATGACAGTTTAACCTCCGGCGGTGAGGTGCATGCGTCACAATTGGACAGCACGTCGTTTGGTTCAACGCTGGATAGTTATCAGTTTGGCGTGAGCGAGTCCGAAAATTACACCAAACGCCTCGGCAATTGGGGGCATTTGACCCTGGCTAACAATGCCACTTATGACTGGAACGACCAGGAGACCAGCGGCACGGAGCAAGTGATTGCCAATGAATCCTACGTGGTGCCCGCCACGGGCTTGGTGCAACTCAAACAACCCCGTGACATAGCTGTCTCCACGGTGACCGATTCCACCGGCACGATTCCGCTGCAACTTGGCTTGGATTACAACCTCATCCGCACCACGAATCCGTGGCAGATTCAAATCAACAGCCTGGGACCCGCGCACATCGCGCCGGGACAATCCATTTTGGTGACCTACACCATCATGACCAACCCCTCGGGCAGCTATACTGAACTTGGCAATGAATCGCAGGCATCCCTTTCCTTCTGGCACGACCATGCGAGCGTGTTTGCCCGTTACAGTTTTACTGATAACCAGGCGAGTTCGGCGCAATTTGTCCTGGAGAACGAGCAGGAGTTTGGCGCTGGCGCGGACTTGAACTGGCATGGTTGCGCCGTGCATGGTGAATATGTTGACCACCGCTCCTCGATTTATAACAGTACGGCGTACACGTTCTCGGAAAGCTGCGGGCTGATGTCGTTGCCGCGCTCTTCCCTGGGGCTGAACATGAACCAGCAATGGAGCACGTCGGTTTATAACATTGGCGCGACCAATTCGACGCAACAGATGACGTTTTACGATTTCATGCTACACTTGGACAGCCATCCGACCGCGCATCTAACCTGGACAGCCGAGGTTGGTTATCGCCGGCAACGCGGCTTTGGTGCGGACCAGAATTTGTTTGCCGCGCGGACATATTTGAACTGGACGGTGGGCAAACTCGAGGTGCACTGCGGTTACGAGCATCAAAATCAGGAGTTTGACCAGCAGAAATTGGATCGCGATTACGTGTTCCTCCGCATCCGGAGAAATTTTTAATGCGAATCAGCCTGCAATTACGAAACGGTTTGGTGCTGCTTATGGCGGCGCTGGCGGTTTCTTGCGTCTCGACCCAGCCTGCCGCACCGGGTGCTCTGGTTAAACGCCCAATCTGGCCGCTGCCGCCCGACGAACCCCGCCTGGAATATGTCAAATCCATCCGTGGCCCGGCGGACATCGGGCAATCGCCTTCCGTTTGGCATCGCGTCTCCAACTGGGTGACGGGAGACACCGGCGAAGCCATGAATTTGCAGAAGCCTTTTGGCGTGGCCCTGGATGAAACGGGAAACCTGTGTTTGACGGATACCGGCGCGGGCGCGGTTTGCTATTGTGATTTTGTACACAAAAAATGGAAGCGCTGGGAAGCGGTGGACAAAGAGCGATTTAAATCACCGGTGGCAGTCGCCCGGCGTGATGGAATTTTTTACGTGGCTGATTCGGAATGGGGCAAGGTTGTGGCTTTCCGCGACAACGGTAAAAAAGTATTCGAAATCAGCACGCCCTTGCAACGTCCGGCCGGGCTGGCCGTGGCTAGCGATGCGTTGGTCGTCGCCGATTCACAAGCGCACACCATCTTCGTTTTTGATTTGCAGGGGAAATTGCGTTTTCAATTTGGCACCCGTGGCGCGGGGCCGGGTGAATTTAATTTTCCCACGCATGTCGGCGTGGATGGGCAGGGGCATTTACTGATTACCGATTCCATGAACGCCCGCATCCAGGTATTTACCCCGGACGGAAAATTTATTTCCGAGATTGGCAGCAGCGGCGATACCTCCGGACATTTTGGCCGGCCCAAGGGCGCGGCGGCTGATACCTACGGGCATATCTATGTGGCGGATGCGGTGTTCAATAATGTGCAGGTTTTTGACCTGAACGGCCAGTTGTTGCTGACCTTGGGTGAGGCCGGGGCGGAGCCGGGGCAGTTCGGCCTGCCCAATGGCATAGCCATTGACGGCACCAACCAAATTTACATCACGGACTGTTACAACCGCCGGGTACAGGTTTTAAAATACATTGGCCAGCCATGAAACGTTTGCAGAACATTTTTTGCGGTCTGTTGGCGCTGACGCTGTGGTTTCCCATGGCGGCTGGCGCTGCCAGCGTGGTTAATTCGGTGCACAACCTTTCGGTCAGCGGGCCGGGCCCCATCAAGGCGTCGTCCGAAACGGATGTTTGCATCTTTTGTCATACGGTACACAAGTCCAACGGCCAGACGCCGCTGTGGAACCACACCATGTCGAGCTGGACCAATTATATTGTCTACAGCAGTTCCACCTTGAAAGCGGTCGTGGGCCAGCCAGACGGCTCGTCGCGCTTGTGCTTGAGCTGTCATGACGGCACGGTGGCCTTGGGCAGTGTGAGCAGCCGGACCACGGTCATTGATTTAAACGGGGTAACCCAGTTGCCGAATACTGACCCCGATTTTATTGGCACGGACTTGTCCGGTGACCATCCCATTTCATTTGTTTACGACCAGCCGCTTGCTTCGCAAGACGCTTCGCTGGTTGACCCCACGTCGCTTACTGGCAAGGTCAAGCTGGAGAACGGCAAGGTGCAATGTGTGTCTTGTCACGATCCGCACAATGACCAGTTCGGCAACTTTCTGGTGGTGGCAAATCAAGGCTCGGCTTTGTGCGCCTACTGTCACAAAGAACCGGGCTGGTCGGGTTCGGTTCACGCACAATCAGCCCAGCCAATTCCAGCCGGGTTGCTGGCACCCAAGGTGGCGGCTAAAGCCATTTCATCCAAGTCTGCGGCCAAGACGCAGACCAGTCAAAGCGTTGCCAGCATGGGATGCGAAAGCTGCCACGTCAATCACCGGGCTGGTGCCAAGTCCTTTATGCTGCGGTTTCAGGCACCGGAACAGAACTGTCTTGTTTGTCATAATGGCAAGGTGACGACCAAAAATGTGGCGTCTGATTTCGTGAAAGCGAGCATCCATCCCATTACCCTCAACAGCCAGGCGCACAAGGCCAACGAAGACCCCATCAATCCGGACACCCGGCACGTGACCTGTGTGGATTGCCATGACCCGCACTCCGCCACCAAGGCGTCGGGCATCAAATCAAAATCGGTTACCTTGGGAATTTTTGGCGTGCGGGGCGTCAGCGCCAGCGGTGCGATTATGCGGCCGGCCCAGCATGAATACGAAATTTGTTTCCGTTGCCACGCCGATAGTATCGCCCGCGGCCCGGCCACGGTTACACGGCAGTTTGTGCAGACGAACACGCGCCTGCAATTTTCCACGGCGAACCAGAGTTTCCATCCCTTGGAAGGTCCGGGACGAAATCCCAACGATGTGCCGAGTCTGCTTTCGCCGTTGCTGCCCTCCAGTTTAACCACCTGTACCGATTGCCATAACAGCGATTCCGGTCCCAATGCCGGTGGCATCGGCGCCAACGGCCCACACGGTTCCATTTACCCGCCGCTCCTGGAACGCAATTTGTACACGCAGGATTTTCTGCTGGAAACGCCGCAGGCCTACGCGCTCTGCTATAAATGCCATGACCGCACCTCGATTCTGGCCAATCAAAGTTTCCGTTATCACAGCAAGCACATCGTGAATGATAAAACCGCCTGCACCACCTGTCATGATTCGCATGGCGTGGCCAATGCGCCGCACTTGATCAACTTCAATACGACCTATGTGACGGCCTCGGCCAACGGGTTGTTGCAATACAGCAGCACAGGTGTGAATCACGGTGTCTGCTCGCTTACCTGCCACGGAACCGACCATAAGAA
>Ga0265327_10002169_pt1 | contig 21603 bp, 19 predicted proteins | sample 41621metaG_FD_202089 | JGI IMG/M metagenome (GOLD analysis project Ga0265327, IMG submission 202089) | Rhizosphere microbial communities from Carex aquatilis grown in University of Washington, Seatle, WA, United States - 4-16-21 metaG | ecosystem: Host-associated > Plants > Roots > Rhizosphere...
TTGGTATAGCCGCCGATATGGAACACATCGTCGCCGCCATTGCCGATCAGGGTCTGGCCGGAGCCGGTGGCATAGAGGCCGTCGGCACCCGTGGTGCCGTGAGCGGTGCCGGTCGAATCGGGGTTGACCGTGGTTCTGGCTTCGGCCGGCGTGGGCGTGGCGAAAGGTGTTGCGATCACCGGGCCGGCGGCGCTCAGGCTGGGGGGCGGCGGTGCCGCCGCCGAAGCGTTGGTAATGTTGCCCTGAATGGTATCGCCCGTGGATTGCGTCGTATCGACATGAACGGCGGCGTTTCCGGTATCCGTGGCACCGACGAAATTAAAGCTATCGATGAAACAATATTTCCACGCGTATGCGGATGCCGGCCCTTCTCCTGCCGGCTATTGTCATCGATGCCGGAAGAGCCATCGTTTCCCGCCGTGACGATTATGCGCTACGGGGAGCGTCGTCTGGGTCCGAGGGGCCAAGGAAAGCGCCCGTTCAATCCCCGCCGCGAAATTCCTGGCCATATTCTCGACCGTATAGCGCTGTGCCGTCGCACGGGCGGCCGCGGACATCCGCAAGCGTTCCTCCTCGTCGAGGATCAGCCGCGCCAGCCCGGCTCCATAGGCCTCGGCCGTCGCCGGCGTCACGATCCCGTTGACCCCATCGGTGAGATAAACGATCTCGGGGCTGTGATTCGCGAAATCGGCGACCGCGACCGGCAGGCCGGCGGCGAAGGCATCGAGGATCGAGAGACCGATGGTGGCGGGCATGGCAAAGACATCCGCCGCCGCGAGCAGGCGCGCCTTTTCAGTGCCATAACGCGGTCCCAGGGGATGGATCCAGGGCTCCCGCTCCGCCTGCGCCTTGATCCAGTCCTCCAGGGCACCGCCTCCCACCAGCGCCAGTTGAAGATCGATCCCGGTGCCGCGGGCGCTCCGGCAGGCATCGAGCAGGAATCCGATGGCTTTCTGCGGCACGAGACGGCCGCAGAAGACCGCCATCGGTCTTTGCCCGATGCCGATCTCCTCCCGCAGCCCGGCACGCTCTTGCGCCGTCAGGAGCACGGTCTCCGTCCGCTGGCTATTTTCGAGCGTGGTGATCCGCTCGGGCGGGAATCCCGCCGCCGCCACGATGTCCCGGCTCAACGAGGTATAGGCGAACCAATAATCCACCGCGCGCAGAAGCCTGTTCTTGAGGGTCTTTCGGAAAGAAAAGCCGTCCCCGGCCTGGAAATGCGTACCATGTCCCCAAAACGCAACGATGTTCCCCCGGAAAGCCCTGAGAAGCAGCGTCGGATAGTTTATAAGGGCGCCATTGGCCTGTTCCAGAATCACGAGATCGTAATCCGCCAATTCGCGGACCAGCGGCTGCCACCACATCCCGGCGGGCAGATAACGGTTCCGGACGGGACGGCAACAAGCCACCTGTTCGCGGCTGTCGCTCAAGCCCTCCTGCGGTTGCGCCGCACCGGCGAACACGGTGAGCTTGATACCGTCCCGAGCGAGGTCCGCCGCCAGGAAATTGAACATCTCGACGCGATAATGAGGAATAAGCCGCTGCACGATCGCAATGCGTTGCCCTGTGGTTCCGGTCATTCTGCGGCTCCGTGGAAGTTGATATCCAGTTCCGGGCAGTGGCCCCGATATTTTCATATATCGCTCGCAATATCTTCCAGTTGTTCTCAGCGGTGTACCGGGCCTCATAGGTGCGGCGGGCTTCTCCGCGCATCGCCTTCAGCCTCTCGGGGTTGTCGAGACACCAGCGGACAAGCCCGGCGAGCGCGGCTGGATCCCCCGGCGGGAAGAAGAGGCCGGTGCGCCCATCCTCGATGATCTCCGCCGCCGCGCCGATCTTCGCCGCGATCACCGGGGTTCCGACGGCAAGGCTCTCGATCAGAACCCGGGGAAGGCCCTCATACCATTCGCTGGGAAAGACCAGGAACGCGGCGCCGGCCATTTGCCGCATGACCACATCCTGGGGCTGCTTGCCGAGCCACTCGACTCCGCCGGCTCGCACCGCCATGGCTTCGGGGCCGTCGCCGATCACGCGGAGCGGAAGACGCCCGCCAACCTCGCGCCATGCGGCGAGCAGGGTTCCGATCCCCTTCTCCGGCGCGAGGCGGCCGACGAAGAGCGCATAGCCGCCATTGCCATCGCCCGGCACCGGATCGTCGGCCAGAAAATTCGGCTTGATCGTCAGTTTCTCGGTGGGGAGCCCGAATTCAATGAATTCCCGGCGGGAAGACTCCGTGAGGGCAATGAACGCATCGACCTTGCTGGTCCAGGTCCGAAGCCGGCGGTGCGTCATCTGCATCGCCACGACGGCGGCGCTGCCGGCAAGGCTGCCGCGATAGCAGCGGTGACGGAGCGCCGGCCAGGGCACCGCCCGCCCGACACAAAGCCGGCAGACTTGTCCATCCCGGAACTGCGTCGCGCAGGCACAGAAGAGCCGATAATTGTGCAGGGTCTGCACACAGGCAACGCCCTCGGATTTTACGGCGTGGTGCAGGGCAGGCGAGAACAGGGGGAAGAAATTATGGACATGGACCACATCGAAATGCCGGGCGCGCAGTAGTTTCCGCATTTCGCGATAGGTCTTGAACGACCAGGTGGCATCCACGCCGGTCCATAGCGCGCTTCCGGCATCGATCTCATGGTTGGATCGCATGAACGGGACGACTTCGCACCCGTTCGACAGGAGCAACTGCCGCTCGGCATCGACGACTTCATCCTCGCCCCCGCGCTGCCGATAGGCGTTGTGAACCTGCAGAACCGAAAGGGGGCGGAGGCCGGTCATGCCTGTCCACACAAGAGCGCCCGCTTCCGGCCCAGGCTTATCCCTGAAGTAGACATATGATCTATGCCGTTGAAATATTTTGGTTCTGCCGCATAGCCGAACAAACAGGGCGATGGAAAAACGGTTCCAGGACGCCGGCCCGCATCCCATGCCGGATTCAACATGCCGGATTCAATCGGCGGCATGATTCCGATCGAGGACCGAAGCCGATCTTCCGGCATCCGCGGCCGGGCTTTGCGCCAGGACAATCGTCAGGACCGCCATCAGCGACATCACCCAGACGGGATGCGCCCCGCGAAGCAGCGAACTCTCGGTCAAATTGTGGAAAACGCCCTCGGCCAGATAGGCGATCATGAGAGCCGCCGGCGCGCCGTTCCCGATCCGGAAGAGATCCCGCAACGCCGCCGAGAACAGCCGTAGAAACGGCCAGACGAGAACCGATATCGCCAAGGCAAGTCCGATGTATCCGATCGTGACATTCAGATCGAGATAGCCGTTATGGCCTTCGGCGATGTCCCGGATGAGGGGCGAGCTGTCCTGAGCGCCCGGCCCGTTGGTCCCGACATCCCAGAACGCCCCGTATCCCACGCCGGTCCAGGGGTGGCGGGCGATGAAGATTTGCAGGAATTGCCAGATCTCCGTTCTGCCGGTGAAAGTGGGGTCACCGAATAATGTCGTGAAGATCGTACTGGTTGAAAAGAATGCGAAGGGAATCGCGAGAAGGCCGACCGCGCTCGATGCGAGCGCCACATTCATGACCAGATAGGTTCGGCCAAGCCTTATGCCGTGCCACACGATGCCGGAAACGGCAAGCGCCGGCCCGAGAACGATCAGGGACGTCTTCGAGGATGTCAGGATAAGAAAGCCCACGCATGCGGCGGCGACGGCCAGACACGCAAACTTGACCAGGGGCTTGCGCGTCGTCAGGAAGCCCGCCGCAAAGATGGCGCCTACCGCCTCCAGCCCGGCGAACGCGGTCACCAATACGACGAAGATCCGATCCTGCAAGCTGCTCGCCATCCCGCCGAGGAGCGCCCATTTCACCTCATGGATCACGGCGCCATAGGCCTTGATGCCGTCACGCAGCCTCGTCCCGCCACCACCGCTCGATACCAGCGCCAGCCCCACGATCCCGGCGGCCCATCCGCCGCAGGCCGGAGCCGCGAAGAAGGCGAAGAGCAGCCAGTCCGGCGGCAGGCAAAGAATAAGCACCACGAGCGTGGAAAGCCCGACCAGAATATGCACGCCGTCCATGATGCCCACGGCAAGGACGAGCGACGCCCCGAAAGCCGCCTGACGGGGATATTCCCGGACCAGGAAACTGCTTAGAAGGGCGATGGCCGCGATACTTGCGCCAAGCGGCTTCGGCACCCAGACGGCGTCCATCGTCAGAACGGCACCTCCGGCAATGCCGGCCACGAGCAGCAGAAAGGCGATATTGACGAGGAAGAGTCCCCGCAACAGCTTTTGAGCCTCGTCCCTGGATGCCGCCGGCACATGGATATTCAGGGGCACGCCGACCAGCGCGGCCTGGAAGCCGACGGCAACCACCGCGATCTCCCCCCATAGGCTGAAAAGCCCGAGATCCGTCGGCACAAGAAAGCGTATGGCGGCAAGGCCCAGGATGAAGTTGAAGCCGCTCATCGCCACCTGATCGGCCAGGGATGCAAGATAGGCGCGCCGGTCGCTCAGACGGTGCTTGGCAAGCCGCCGGAAAAAACCGGGCTGGCCTCGAAGCCTGGCTTGGCCGTCAAGCATCGGCGCCGGCTCCAACCCCGGCCTCGGCCCTGGCCCCGGCCAATGCTCCATAGGCCTCCAGATGGGCCTCCACCACCCGTTCGGGATCGAGGGAATCCAATGCCGGAAGCGGCTCGGGCCGGGGGCGGCGAGCCCAGTTCAGCGCGTCCGCGAGCTGGTGCTCGTCGAGCGGGCCATCGAAGAGCCTGACCCAGTCGCTCCCGACGCTTTCCGCCAGTTCCGGCATGGCGCCGCGGTTCGGGAGCAGGACCGGCCGCCCGAAGGAAAGGGCCCAAATGGCACTCCCGGAGTTCAATATGTCGAGATAGGGCAGCACCACGAGATCGGCGGCATTCATGTAGGCCGCGACCGCATCCTCCGGGATCTCCTCCAGGAAGCGCCGCGAGCGCCCGCGCCATCGAGATGACGAGAACCGTCTTGCCTTCGCCGGGCACCGTCGAGGTGAAGAGCAGCGACACCGGGGAAGCGGGACGCTTCAGCAAGCCGGTCGCCGCGCTGATACTCCGCAGCGATTCCGCATAGGCGGAAACCGGGTCTTCCAGGATCTCGTCGAACGGCCTCGCCTCCCCGGACGAACGGGCGTTCAGGCGCGGAAGAACGCCAAGGACCGGAATGCCGAGATGACGCTCGACCCCTTCCCGGCTCATGAACCCGTGCTCCATCATTTCGGCCACCGCCGACGAGGCCACGGCGAGCCCCCCCGACAACAGGAAGGCGACGCCAAGGAGAATTCCCTTATGCGGAAAGGAGGGATTCAAGGGAAGAACCGCCTCCGAAACGATGCGTGCGTCCGGCTGCCGAAGGCCATTCTGTTCAAGCTGCTTGGAACGGCCGAGGAATGTGTCGAGAACCATGCGCCGGGCGTCGGCCTCCCGCTGGAGCGCCCGCAAGCCGATATCGAGCTGCTGCAATTGGGCCGAGCGCGCGCGCAATTTTTCGAGATCGCCGCCCAGGGAATGGACGCGCCCGTCGAGCACTTGCAGCTCATTGCGCTGAGTGGTCACGGCATTCCGGAGTTCGTCGGAAATCTGCCCGGCGACGGCATCCTGCTCCGCCCGGTTCTGGGTGACGGCCGGATGCATCGGCCCGAAGTGTTTCGTCAGCTCCGCCCCGGTATTCCGGAGCAGCGCCTGCTGCGTCGCCAGGGTCTGGATGAGCGGCGAGTCGAGAAGCCGGCCAGCCGCCGCCGGGCCTTTGGTGTGGATTGCTTCCTCGACACTCGCGAGCTTCGAGGATGGCCATGCCCCCCGACTCCCGCAGCGTCGGACAGAAAAAGACGTCGAATTCCGGCAGTATCCGAATGAATTCCTGCTGGGGGACGCGCGGGCGCCATTCCATCACCCCATCCAGCCCAAGCTCCGCCGCGAGTTGCCGCATCCGGCCTTCGTCGGGTCCGTTCCCGATAATCGTGAAGACGCAGGAAAGGCCGGATTTCCGGGCCTGCGCCACGGCATTGAGCGCAAGGTCGATGCCTTTCAGCCAGCTGACCCGCCCCGAAAAAAGGATACGCAACGGGCGGGCGGGCGGGCGGCGCAGCGCGGGGACAGCCGACAGGTTGCAGCCGATCGCAAAAAGCTGCCGGCTTCGGGCACGGCAGCTTTGGGGGAGCAGCCGGAGGCTGTCCTCCGAGGTCACGAGAATCCGGTCGGCAGAGCGCAGGCACAGGCCCGCCAGCGGGTCCAGCTTCACGAAGGCATTGGCGAGATCGCGAAAACCTTCGAACCACCTTAGCCGGTACGGCAGATGCCGCCGCAAGGAACCAGGGATCGACTCGCCTCCCGAACCCGGCCCCAGGATGAAGTACGGACCGACGAATCCCATGAAGGTCGGAAAGCGCAGCGTGACATAGGTGACATGGTGAACCAGATCGAACGGCCGGATGCGATGGAGCTGCCGGGCCTTGAGAGCGGCGGCCACCTGCCACAAATAGTATTGCGCATAGTGCCCCCAATATCCGCCGAGCAGCTTGCGCGCCGGAATGGCGAGCCAGGGCCATGCATCGACATAGCTGAAATGGAGGGTCGGGACCGTCACCCCATACCGCTCGATCTCCGGCGCATGGAGGTGACGCGTCAGCACCGTCACCTCATGCCCGCGTTGCGCGGCCTCGATCGCCCAATTCCAGCCAACGGCGGTTTCCGAACCCTTGTCCGGGCAACAGGCGAAGGCCGACATCAGAACTTTTTTCGGTCCTGCCTTCCCTGCCTTCGGCTCATCGGCATAGACATCGTTCGCCGCCGGCATTGAGGCCCGGTTGGCGTCCACACTTGGCAATGCGGATTCCATCGATTCCTGATCCAAGAGAACGCGTTCCATATCAATGAAATAGCCTAGGCGATGCATCGCATCACTTGGTCTTGATCAAGGCATATATTTATATGCCGACACGGAACAAAGATAATTTATAACATTTGTTGATGTACTATTTAAGTATTACATATGATTATCTTGTTTGCTAAAATTACTCCAACGACCGACAATATTGATTTGTCATCCCGAGCCCTTGCGAGGGATCTGTTGCCGCTCCACTGGTGCCAATCCTGGGGCGACAGCGCAGTTGCCTCTGGATTGCTTCGCCTTTGGCTCGCAATGACGGGAATAACGGTCAATATTTTCAGCCGTTGGTATAGGCATCCTTCAAGAGCCGGCATTCGTTCAAGACAGGGGCCGCGATTTGGTGTTTCTTCCGATGACGGATAAATCCTGGATGCGTAAATCCTGAATGCGGGAGAGGCCATTATGTCTAGTTTTAAGGACAATTTCGTTTGGTACGAACTGCTGACCAGCGATGCCGAGGCGGCGGAAGCCTTCTATCGCGGCACAATCGGCTGGGGCGCGCGTGATTCGGGCCTGCCGGACCGGCGCTATACGATACTCACCCTCGGCGATACGCCGGTCGCCGGGTTGATGACACTGCCCGAGGAAGCCCGCAAGGCCGGCGCCCGGCCCGGCTGGATCGGCTATGTCGCCGTCGAGGATGTCGATGCGGTTTCGGCGCGGGTGAAAGAGGCCGGGGGGATCATCCGCCGCGCGCCCGACGATATTCCCGGTATCGGCCGCTTCGCCATCGTCGCCGACCCGCAGGGGGCCACCTTCGCCCTGTTCAAGGGATCGGGCGCCGAGCCGCACCACCCGCGCCCCGCCCCCTGCACGCCGGGCCTTCCCGGCTGGCATGAGCTGCATGCCGCCGACAGGGAAAGCGCCTTCGCCTTCTATACGGGCCTGTTCGGCTGGACGAAGACGGACGCGGTCGATCTGGGGCCGATGGGCATCTATCAGCTGTTCACGACGGGCGAGGCGGCGGGCGGCGTATCGGTCGGCGGGATGATGACCAAGCCGGAGGCGATGCCGGCGCCCTGCTGGCTCTATTACTTCAATGTCGAGGATATCGATGCGGCGGCGGGCCGCGTGACCGGCAGTGGCGGCCGGATTCTCAACGGCCCGCATCAGGTTCCGGGCGGAAGCTGGATCGTCCAGGGCCTCGATCCGCAAGGTGCGATGTTCGCGCTCGTCGGACCGCGCGTCAATGTGGGTTCGCAGGCGGTTTGAGGGGCCGCCTTGATACCGGCGGCCAAAATCGTTGACCCTTCCCTGTCATCCCGACGACCATCGGAAGGAGGGATCTCCGCGTGACGAATCGTGCCAAGACTGGAATCGATGGAGCAGCAACAGATCCCTCGCAAGGGCTCGGGATGACAAGGAAGGGTCAGCATTTTCGGCTGTTCATATAATCGTCCAGTTTTGTTGGCTGGTTCACAGCCGCCGCGGGCCGGGGCGCGTAGGGTTCAGACATCGAACGCGCCGGAGCAACGGGCTCCGGACCATTCACAAAGGAGCTCAAATCATGCGCCGTTCTTCGTCTTTCTTCGCCGCCGTTTCCGCCCTCGCCCTCTTCGCGGCACCCTTCGTCAGCCCGGCCTCGGCCTTTCAGTACAATGTGAATTCCAACCCGCAAAATGCTTTCGCCAATTCCTACGCCTTCGGCGGCTCGGCGAATTCGCTGGCGCTGAACAACCACGGCAACATGCAGGGCAATCTCAAATCGGGATGGGGTTGGGGCGGCAGCCAGACCAATTTCAACAGCAACCCGCAGACGGCGGTGAGCAACGCCACCAGCATCTTCGGCAATGCCAGCTCTCTTGCCGTCAACAACCACCAGAACAACCAGACCAACATCAAGTAAGCCGGGCGATCCGGTCTTCGGCAAACGGCCCGTGGGGTGATCCCCACGGGCCGTTTTATTTTTGGCCTTATCCTTATCATCGTGACCGTCGGGATTTTCTTCGACACTTGGCATAACCGTCCCGTTTTGTTGGCTGGTTCACAGCCGCCGCAGGCCGAGGCGCGTAGGGTTGAGACATCGAACACGCCGGGGCAACGGGCTCCGGACCATCTGCAAGGAGCTCAAATCATGCGCCGTTCCTCGTCTCTCTTCGCCGCCGTTTCCGCCCTCGCCCTCTTCGCGGCACCCTTCGTCAGCCCGGCTTCGGCCTTTCAGTACAATGTGAATTCCAACCCGCAAAACGCCTTCGCCAATTCATACGCCTTCGGCGGCTCGGCGAATTCGCTGGCTCTCAACAACCACACCAACAACCAGGGCAATATCAGCTCGGGATGGGGCTGGGGTGGCGGTATGGGCGGGGTCCAGACCAATATCAACGTCAACCCCCAGACCGCGGTGAGCAACGCCGTCAGCGTCTTCGGCAATTCCAGCGCTCTTGCCGTCAACAACCACCAGAACGGCCAGCTCAATATCAAGTAGGCCGGACGATCCGGTCTTTTGCGGGCGGCCCGGGGGATCATCCCCCGGGCCGTTTGCGTTTTACTTGCCGGCGATCTTTCCGCGCCCAATTTATCAGGGTCGCCGCGCTGGAAGGGGGCACGATGGCCGGATCGCTTGAAATGCCGGAAAGCGGAGTCTCCGCCGTCGGAGAACGGCTTTCGGCGCGCCTGCGAAGCCAGCCCCTGCTCGCCGGCATCGGCGAGGCCGCGATGGAAAGCCTTGCGGCGGCGGTCGAGTGGCGAAGTCTCGCCGCCGGTCAAATCCTGTTCCGCGAGGGTGATCCGGGCGATGCCATGTACATCGTCGATTCAGGGTGTCTCGCCGTGATGCGGAACGGCGGAAACGGCGATGCCGTCATCGGCGTGATCCGCGCCGGCCAGACCGTCGGTGAGATGGCGTTGCTTTCGGGTGATCCGCGTTCGGCGACCGTTGCCGCCAGACGCGACAGCCGCCTTATCCGCATCGGTGTGGAGACCTATCAGGATCTGCTCGGCCGTCATCCCGGCCTCGCCCTGCATCTGGCGGCGGAACTGGCCCGGCGCCTGAACCGCTTGACGCATTATCAGCCCGCCCAAGGCCTGCCGAAGACCCTTGCCCTGGTGCCGCTGATGCCGGATTTGCACGAGGCGGTTCTCGCACGCCGCATCGGCGCCGAATTCGTGGGGGCCGGCCACAGCATGCGGATCATCGGAAAGGAAGCCGCCGGGCAGCCGGTCGAATGGTTCAACGCCGTCGAGACCGCCAACGACATCGTGCTTTTCATCGGCGAGCCGGTTTTGTCCGCCTGGACCCGGTTCTGCTTGCGGCAGGCGGATCGGATCCTGCTCCTGACCCAGTCCGGACGGTGGATGGAAGCTTCCCCGGCGATCCCGGCGGAGATCACCGGCAGTGGCCGCCGCTTCGATCTGGCCGTGCTGCATCCCGCCGGATCTCCGGGCGGACAAGGTTCCGGCAGCCTTCCCGGGATGGAGCTTTGCTGTCATCTCCGGCCGCATTGCGCCGGCGATCTCGCGCGCCTCGCGCGCCTTGCTTCCGGGGAGGCGACCGGGCTGGTCCTGGCCGGCGGCGGTGCCCGCAGTTTCGCCCATATCGGCGCCATCCGGGCGCTTCGGGCCGCCGGGGTGCCGCTCGATCTCGTCGGCGGAACCAGCATGGGTGCGATAATCGCCGCCGGAGTCGCCTGCGATTGGGATGATGACGAGTTGCGAAAACGCCTGCGGCACGCGCTCGTCGACAGCAATCCCGTCAATGACTACACGGTTCCCTGGCTTTCGCTGACCCGAGGCAGCAAGGTCGAAAGACGCCTGCGCCACCATTTCGGCGATATCGCCATCGAGGAACTTTGGCGGCCGTTTTTCTGCCTGTCCTCAAGCCTGACCCGAGGCTGCGCGGTAGTGCATCGGAGCGGGCCGCTGTGGCGGGCGCTGCGGGCGAGCATCGGGATACCGGGGCTGCTGCCGCCCGTTGCCGAAGCGGGCGAGCTGCTGGTCGATGGCGGGGTCGTCAATAATTTCCCCGTCGACGTGATGCGCGCCATGCATAGGGGACCGGTCATCGGCATCAATGTCGTGACCGATCATGTGTCCATCCTGCCGGATCTGCCGCACCGACGGCGCAGCGGCTCGGGCTGGACACCGCCGATCATCAGCATCCTCGTCCGCGCCGGAACCATGAGCAGCGAGGCCCAGGTTCAGCTTGGCCGGGACCAGGCCGATTTGCTGATCGAGCCGCCGCTGGCGGATATCGGTCTTCTCGACTGGCAGGCCTTCGACCGGGCGATCGAAATCGGCTACCGGAGCACCATGGAAAGCCTGGAGCGCCATGGCAGAAATACAGTTCCGTCCCGCATCGGCATTCAGGGATTGCTCTGATGCCAGCGGCTGAAAATATTGTTGTCATCCCGAGCCCTTGCGAGGGATCTGTTGCCGCTCCACTGGCGCCAATCCTGGGGCGGCACGTCTGGCAGAGATCCCTCCTTCCGATGGTCGTCGGGATGACAGGGATGGGTCGGAATTTTCAGCCGCTGGTATCAGTCAATATTTTGGCTGTTGCTCTGAATGCCGATCTGGTTGTTGATCGCGGTGGAACGCGCGATGCCGCCAAGGCTGTAGGCTTGACTGAGGGCCGACTGACCGGACTGACCGCGCTGCGGCAGGCCGCTGCCGCCGATCGAGGCCCGCGGCAGCCCGCTGCCGCCGATCGAGGACCGCGCGATGGCCGGGCCGGTGCTGATCGCGGTGCTGTTGGATACCTGCTGGCTGATGAGATTGCCGTTGCCGATCGCGACCGGGCCGTCGAACTGGTTGACGACGACCGGATCCGCCACGGCAACCGGCTGCGGCAGGCGGGTCCGGCTGGCCGCCAGGGGTTGCCCGAAGGCGAAACCCGCGAGGAACCCCCCATCGCCACGGAGCCGCCCGATCGTCTGCTGGCCCTGATTCGAGGGACCGGGGTTCGAGGCGCCGGCGGATTGTCCGCCGGAAGGAAGAGAGGGTGCGGCGGCCCGCGCCGCGCCGCTGTTCCCGCGCATCATCGCCTGTAGCTGAAGCTGGGCCGCGACATGTCCCAAAACACCGAGGACGTTCTCGGTGCGGAGGGCTTCCGGGGGAGGCGCCACGCCGCCGGCTTCCTGCGCCAGCACCGGGGTCATCTCCAGCGTCAGCGCAACGGCGCCGATAACGATCAGCAGGCGGCTGTTCATGTCAGGCTCCTAAAGAGAAATGATCAGGATCGGGAGCCTAGGGCCGGGGCCGTCATGCCGCTGTGAAGGTCTTCACAGCTGGCACCTGTTTTAATGAATTTGCAGATCGATCGTGCCGTCGTGGATGCTCAGCTCTCCGCCGTTTTCCTCGATCGAGAGGGTCTGCCCGGCCCCGTCACCGTGGCAGACCGTGCGGCCGCCGATGGTCTCGCAACTCATGTTCGGGCCATGCGTGCAGATGGTTCGGTCGTTCACCGTCTGACAGCTCAGGCTTTCCGATTCCGTACAGACCGTGCTGCCATTGGCGGATCGGCAATCGAGCGCCTGAGCCCGGTTCGGCGCGAATGAGGACATCAGGAGAAGGAGGGCTCCAGGAAGCAGCGTGACAGCGCGGAAGCGGGGCATGGAATCCTCCATGACAGCCGGCCCAGGGGGGCCGTGAGTGGAACAGGACCGGACCTTATTCGGGCCAACCCAGCACCACTGTGAACCGCTCCACATTCCGGCGAAAAAACGGCTCCGCCTGTATGCCGGGACACAGCCCGTTGCCGCCGCCGGTGCTAGCCTTCTGAAACTCACTTTTCGGAAACTCACTTTTCGGAAACTCGATGGAGGACGGTCCCATGACCCCGATGCTGAACCCGATCGTAAAGTTACAAACCCTGTCTTCCCGGAAATTCGCCGAATTCGGCTTCACGGCGATGGCTTATGTAAAGCCCGTCTCGGTCGAGGGGCGCGTCGTCTACGCCGTCCATGCCGCGAATGGCGCCTACCTCTGGCACTATGACGACCGCGAGACCGCCTTTACCGCGATAGGCCAGCTGGAGGTGGAGCCGCTCAGTGTCCACTGAACGGCCTCACCGGGTTGACGATCCGCCGCAGTGACACAAATCACCGTCAGGCTTCGCAACGCGGATTGGCAATCGAGCATGGCGCCTGGATATGTCGTCGCGATCCTGTTTTGTCTGGGAGACAACTGCGACCTCGTGCGCGCCGAGCCGGAGGCCAGCTATCCGAATTACAAGGCCTGTAGCGAGGCCGCTTCCCGGAACGGGGCGAAACTCGGTGAGATCGCCGCGCGGGAACGGGAACGCGGCCGCGAGGGCGAAATCATCTGCCTGCGGGAGAGGCTTCCGGTCACCGGACCCGACGAAGAGCGGCGGACGCTCCCGGAACAGAGCCCGCCTGCCCCTGGGATTCCGGCTGGGCAGCCGCCGGGGCAGGAATTCCGGGATTGCGATCAATGCCCGGCCATGGAAACGGTTCCGTCGGGGGAATTCCAGATGGGATCGGGGGACGATGCCAGCGAGCGGCCCGTCCATCGCGTGAAGATCGCCGCCTTCGGGATCGGCAAGACCGCGGTGACCGAGACCGAGTGGAACGCCTGCGTGGCCGAGGGCGCCTGCCCCCGGACCTCGCAGGAGAACGCGGAGGACGCGAACGGCAAGCACCCCTTGCCGGTGATGAATGTGAGCTGGGATGACGCCCAGAAATACCTGCAATGGCTGCGGCATATGACGGGGAAGAATTATCGGCTGCCGACCGAATCCGAATGGGAATATGCGGCACGGGCGGGGACGGTCACGGCCTATCCCTGGGGCCGGCAGGTCGGCATCGGCAAGGCGGATTGCAATGGCTGCGGCGGCGAATACGATCCGCATCTGCCGGTTCCCGTGGCGAGTTTCCCGCCGAATGCCTGGGGCCTGTACGATATGGCCGGCGGGGTCGCCCAATGGGTCGAGGATTGCTGGCACCGCGATTACACCGGCGCCCCGGCGGACGGCTCCGCCTGGATCAGCCCGCATTGCGGCGAGCGGGTTCTGCGGGGCGGATCATGGCGGAACCCACCGAAAGACCTGACGGTTTCGAGCCGCAATTTCTACGATGCATCGGTCCGCTATCCGGCGAACAGCCTGCGCGTGGCCCTGACCCTTCCTTAAAGGTGACGCTTCCTTAAATCAGTGCCCCTGTCCGGCCTGATGCCCGAGGGATTGCTGAAGTTCGAGCAAGGCCGGCTCCGCCTGATCGCGGCAACCGAGGATGAGGCTTTCCGCGATCCAGGCGGTATCTGAAGCCGGGGCACTCATGCGGCGGAAGATCAGCGTCGCCGAGGGTGTCCCTGTCGGATCGAGCACGTCGAAGCGGTCGCTATCCTCGATCGGGAGATCGATCGGCCATTCGATCTGCGATGCCCCCTCCGGCCAGGATACTTCGCGCCGGTTCTTGCCCCGGCGCAGGATGGTGGTTCCGGCGGATTGGGCCGGACGCCGCAGCCAGACCGTATCCTTCCCGCCAAGGCAATAGATCGCCGAACGGCGCGGATCGACGATGACGCGCTGTTCCACCATGGCGCGGCGGGCGGAGGGCGCCACGCTCCGGCTGGCGCCCAGCGCCGTCGCATCGATCCCCTCCCCGCGCAAGGCGGCAACCAGCGCGGTGACACCCCCCGACGCGGCGGCGGGCCGGGCCTTCGCCAGCGGGCCTTCGAAGGGCCCGTTGAGGCGGAGCATCTCACCGGAGCGGAAAAGGACGCTCACGCTCGCATTCCTCGGCAGGCTGAGGGTCTGGTCGTCCGTGATGACGGTCCCCGGAACGTAACGCGCCTCCGTCGAGGTGACGAGCACGGAATCCTCGGCGCGGCCCGTTCCGGCTGAAACCACGGAGGCGAGGATGAACGAGAGCAAGGGGATCGAAAGGGTGCTTCGCATCATCGCCGGGGCCTCTGTCGAGAAGGGTTCGGAGTTGCATGGGCGCGGACGCGGCGCCGATGCATCGCGGCAACGGTCAGAAGCGCCGACGCCAAGCCGCAAACAAGGAAGGATCCCATCATGTTCAAACCTCGCGTGAAGAGCCTTTGATTTAAGGCCGGGTGATTTAAGACCGGGATTCAAAGCCGGACAGGTTTCCATCCGGCCTCATGGTGCCAGTCTAGGAGGGCGTCACGGACGAGGCTGTGAAGCCGGACACAATTTGTGGGATTTGGTGCAGCAATTCTAATTTTGCCCCGTCATTCGGCAATGGGCTGGACAGCCGTGGTGCGTCCTTCGAGACGCCGCCAAGAGGCGGCTCCTCAGGATGAGGCTTCGAGACGGCCCTCAAGGGGGCCTCCTCAGGATGAGGAACTTTCTCAATGCCATCAATGATGGACCTCATCCTGAGGAGCGGCTCTTGGGCCGCGTCTCGAAGGACGCTGGATGCTTTTGCAGCGAGGACGGGCGCAGGCGTTGGCCAAAATGAGAATTGCTGGATTCGGTGACGAGACCCGGATGCAACTTTTCCCGGCGTGGACGTTTGTTAGCTCGAACTCTCGATGGAGAAGCCCGATGAAACGGTGCCGGGGTGTCGCCTTTCTTGCGGTTATTCTGTTCCTGGCCGGGCTGCCCGCGGTCGCAGCGGAGCGCAAGCCGGCGCCGGAAGGGGCTTATTGCTACATCATCTGGCCGCGTGACGGCGCGGTTATTCCGGGCGGGAAATTCTGGCTGCGCATGGGATTGAGCGGCGCCGGCATCGCCCCGGCGGGCATCGACAAGCCGCATACCGGGCATCACCATCTCCTGATCGACAGCGATCTGCCGCCGCTCGATCAGGAGATTCCGAACGACAAGAACCACCGCCACTTCGGCGCGGGCCAGACGGAAGCCCGGATCGAGCTGCCGCCGGGCCGGCATACGCTCCAGCTTCTTCTCGGCGACGCCCAGCACGTGCCCCATGATCCTCCGGTCATGTCGCGAAAAATAACCATCACTGTCCCGCAATAAGCCCGCATCGGGGGATGTCGATGAGCATGACCCGCCGTATCGCTCTGGTGAGCGCCGCCCTGACCGCCGCTCTTTTTGCTTTCCCGTTCGGGCCAGCCCTGGCTCAGGAAGCCCAGGGGGAAGGCAATGTTCCCGCGCCAGCCGGCGGTCCGAGGCCGCGCAAGCCGGCGCCGCGCGACGCCTATTGCTATATCGGCTGGCCGAATGACGGGCAGGTTCTTCATACCCATCACATCAAGGTCTGGTTCGGCACGAGGAATTTCGGCGTCGCCCCGGCTGGGGTCGATAAGCCCAATACCGGGCATCACCATCTCCTCATCGATACCGGACTGCCGCCGCTGGACCAGGAGATCCCGAACGACAAGAACCACCTCCATTTCGGGGGCGGCCAGACCGAAACCTTCATCGATCTCCCCTCCGGGAAACATACCTTGCAGCTTTTGATGGGGGACGCCGACCACGTTCCGCACGATCCTCCGGTCATGTCGAAGAAGATCACGATACACGTGGAGTGATCTTCTTCGGGGGAGTGATCCCAACAGGCCAGGCTGAAAATACCGACCCTTCTCTGTCATCCCGACGACCATCGGAAGGAGGGATCTCTGCGCGGCGAACCGTGCCAGACTTGGCACTATTGGAGCGGCAACAGATCCCTCGCAAGAACTCGGGATGACAAGAGAGGGTTTGCATTTTCAGCCGCTGGTATTCTTCCGGGCGGGCCTAATTCGTGTCGGCGGCGACCCGGAAGCCGTGGGCGAGATACCGCACCGAGGCATCGTAGTGGTTGCGGGAAATCACCGTAACGTCGCCATGGGTGTTCCGGAAAGAGCCGCCGCGCAGGACGCGGTCCTGGCAGGAGCGCTGCTCCCGCGCGCTGCCGTCGGATGGGGCGCCCTGATAGGTCGGGGACCAGCAATCCGCAACCCATTGCGCGACGCCGCCGGCAACGTCGAACAGGCTAAAAGCGTTGGGTTTGAAGGATTCGACCGGTAGCGGCGCATCCCTGTCCTGCGCCCCGCCGCAATCGCTGCAATTGGCCAGGAAGACGCCGATTTCGCGCCCCCACCAATAGGGGGTGGTGGTGTTCGCCCGCGCCGCGTATTCCCACTCGGCTTCGCTCGGCAGCCGGTAATGCTTCCCGCTCTTCTTCGAGAGCCAGGCAACATATTCCTGCGCGTCGTCCCAGCTCACATTATGCACCGGGATCGCCTCGCCGGATTTGACCATGCGCGGGGTGAAGCTGCATCCGTTCTCGCCGACGCAGGCTTTCCACTCCCCGACGGTCACGGGATGACGGCCCAAGGCGAAAGGCTTCAGGCTGACGCGCCGGACCGGAGCCGTGCTCCCGTCGCCGCCGCTCTGTCCCATCATGAAGCTGCCGCCGGGCACTCGGACCATCGGCGGGCAGATCGGGCAATCCTGAAAGGATGCCGAGCCGCCGCCCCGGTCGCTGCCGGGCGGCGATAGGAGCGGAGGTGCTGCTCTCGGGAGGGCCTCGGCGACCCGGTTGTCGGCGGGGCGTTGGCGATCGGGGGCCGGCAGCGGCGCTGGTGCCGGTGCCGGCCTCGGCGGGACCATTGCGCCGGAAGCGGAGGATCCTTCGGCCACCTCCGGCTTGGCCGAACTGAGCCGCGCCGGCTCCGGTTCGCGCAAGCGGGGTTCGTCGGCGGAGGCGATTTGAATTTGCACATGGCCCTCCGCCGTCCCGCCGCGTCCGTCATCGACCGTGTAGCGCAACGATCCCGCATCACCGGGGCTGATGCTGTCCGGAATATAGGTCAGCGCCGGCAGATCCTGCGGACGGAGCCGGTCTCCGGTCTTGAGGGTATTCGCGCCACCGCGCACCGCCCCCCGATTCGGGAGCGCCGTCACGGTCACGGTGAGGGGGTCGCCATCGGGGTCGGTCGGCGTCTGGATTCCCAGCACCGAGGGATAGATCCGGACCACGCGCTCCGCTTCGGCCACGGGCGGGTGATTGGTCGGGGAGACGGTGATGGGCAGGCTGCCGACGGCATTGCCGCCCCGCCCATCATCGACGAGAAAGTCGAAAGTGCCGACCGGCCCCTTGCCCTTGGAATCGGGCTTGTAGGTTGCGGTCATGAATTTCTCCAGCGTCACCAGGGTGTCCCTGGTGGCGGCATTGCCGTCGATGCGGATCTCGCCGGCATGGGGCAGGCCGATGATTCGGACGGTCAGCGGATCGTCGTCGGGATCGGTCGGGCGCGGCAGGCCGAGCGGCGTCGGGCCGGCGGTATCGGCGACCTTGAGTTCCGCGATCGGCCCGATCACCGGCGGATGATTGGGCGGGCGCGGGCGGAAATAGAAGGGTTCGGCGCCGAGAGAGCTGAAGACATAGGGCTCCTGGCGGTTGTCGGTCGCCTTGAGCACGGTATCGCGCACGCTCCGGAAGAAGAGCCCGAGTTCCAGCCCCGGAATCTGGAGATGCGCCAGGATCGCCTGGGTGAAGGGGCTGTCGCCGGTGTCGCCGTCCTCGGCGATCTCGTCGGCGCGGGTTGCCATGACGACGATCGTATTGCGCGGCACGCCGTCGATGCGGGCAAGCCCCTTCGGGGCGACGGGGCCTCGCCCGGCGATGGAAAGCGAGCGCGACATCCGGTCGGCGAAGGGATTGTTGCGGCAGGCATCGAGCAGCAGGATGCCGACCTTCCTGGCCTGGGCAAGCTCCCCCATGAAAAGATCGAGCGGCAGCGCCTCATAGAGAAGATCATGCTCCCGCTCCAGCTTGGCATCGGCGGGGATGACGTAATTCTGGCGGTCCACCTGCACCCCGTGCCCCGCATAGAAGATCAGGGCGGCATCGGCCTTCTGCGCCCGGATGCCGAATTCGCGCAAGGTCCGGCCCAGAGTCCGGTAATCCGGATCATAGGCTTCCTCGACCTCGAAATTGACGTGGCGCAAGGCTTCGGCCAAGTGCCTTGCATCGTTGCCGGGATTGGCCAGCGCCGGCGCGAATTGATATTTAGCGATGCCGATCACCAATGCGATCCGCTTGTCGCCGGGCGGAGAAGACCCGGCGGCGGATGCGGGCGGCGCCGGAACCGAAAGGATGCAGACCGTCACCCCGATCCAGGTGCCCCCGATCCAGGCGATGATCTTCCGCATCCGCTTGTACCAGCCGGTTTTGCTCATTGGATTACCTCGATCGGCAAACGCCTTTCGCTGATCCGATTACCACCGATCCGCCGAAAACTCTCGACGACCTCATCGAGGTTGCGCACCGGCAGCGGGGCCAGATCCTGGGCCTTCAGCCGGTCGGGAAGCTTCAAGCCGAATTCCAGGGGGGAGGCGATGCAGGAGACCGCCTCCTTCACCCGCGCCCGGTCGAAGCGGATGGCGAAAGGCGGCTTCGGCCCCGGCGGAATCTCGATCTTCCGGTTTGCCTGGACGAAGGCGTCCGGCTGGAAGCGGTTCGGAAAGATCCGCGCGACCGCACCGTCCCCATCCTGGTAATAGCAATAGAGAAAGCCGTCCTGGTTCGTCCGCGCCTCGACGACCAGGGCCTCATTGACCTGGAATTGCGGATGGTCGCCCCGCCCGGTGCCGATCTCGACGCCGAGGGTCTCGGCGGGCGGCGGCGCCTCCGCCACGGCGGGCGTAACCGGAACCGATGCAGCCGCTACCGGGGCGGGGTTCGGGGCGGCGTTGCGGCTATCGGCGGCGAGAAGGCGGTAATAGAGGTCGAAATCCAGCCGGCCATTGGGAACAAGATCGTGCTCGGCCTGATAGCGCGCGACGCCGTCCCGCAAGGCCGGATCGGCTTCATCCGTCACAGGCCCGCCGTAATAGCCGGCGCGTGCAAGGCCGGCTTTGGCGAAGCGGACCCGCTCGGCCTCGCCCATCGTGTCGAACCAGGCGCGCGCCTCGGTCCGGTAGGTGGGGTTGGTCTGGTCGATCTGGAGGCACTGCCAATAGGGGACGCGCGTCAGCTTGCCCAGCGCCTCGATCGTCGAAAGCTCGATAAGGTTGCGGACCGCCTGATGGAAGCCCTCGGAACGGTCGAGCTGGATGCTGAGCGATACCCCCGCTTTGCCGATCAGCCCGCCGACATCGCCGCCCTTGCCGGAACGGATGACGGCGATCGAATTGCTGGCCGACATGCCGGGCAGGATCTGGCGCGTGACCAGTTTGCCGAGGTTGAGATCGACGGACATGACCGAAACGACCTGTTCGCGGGAGATCGCGAGATCGGCATAGGGCAAGGACAATCCGGCACTTTCCGACGAGCCCAGAACGCCGCTGTCGAGCTGCGTGATGGCGCCCCGGATGTAATAGCTCGGCGCCACGAACTCAGGACGCATCCCCACCAATTCGGAGAGGATCTCGACATCGAGCTGGGTCGGATCGAAATCGACGAAACGGAATGCCCCGCTCCGCTCCGACATGGTGGCGATCGCCGTGATCAGCATCTCCTTGGTGCCGGCGGCGATCATGCCGGTAGCGTCCGGGATGCCGGCGCTCGTGATGAAGACGTCCTTCTTGCCCTGCGCCAGGAACATCCCGTCCATGCAATGGAGCGCTTCGTTGAAACTCGTGATCGTGCGGACGGGAGCCGTCCGGGGCTCGACCGCGACATGGGCCGTTTCCGGAAGAGGCTGACAGCCGGAAAAGGCGGCGGCCAGGAAACACAACAGCCCGGCCACGGCCAAGCCGCGCCTTCTTCCCTTGAACCCATGAGTATACATACTAGGATACTCCAGAGCCTGCGGTAGACTCATATGAAACGATACAACAAGAGCCGAACAAATAACAACAAATGTGGCCACTGGTCAGTGAGCCTGTTAACAGGATGATGCGTATTGTTCTGTTGGATATTTTACATTTGTTATACTCATGGCCGATCACTGGAACAAAAATAGCGGACCGGTGTTTTCAAACTTCATCGGGTTCTTGACGCATTGGTTGGGCCCTGCGGGCGGCTGGGTTGGGTTCTGGAGGCGCTGGTGGTAAGAATCGCTTTCGACAAGGAGCTGGCCCTTGCGGGGCATTTCCTGCTGCGGCACCTCAACCGCGAGGAACTCCGGCAGCTTGCCGCAACCACCACGCTCGCCAATTACCCGCCTCACGGCATGATCTTTCAGAAAGGCGACCCCGGCAGCGGCATGATGGCGGTGCTGCGCGGACGGGTGAAGATTTGCACGCATTCCGTGGATGGCAAGGAACTCGTCCTCAACATCATCGGCAAGGGCGGCGTTTTCGGCGAGATCGCCCTTTTGGACGGGGAGCCGCGCTCAGCCGATGCTTTCGCGGCGGAGGAGACCGATCTTCTCGTGCTGGAGCGCGCGCAGTTCCTGCCGTTCCTGTCCCAGCATCCGGATGTCACATTGCGCATCATCGCCTTGCTGTGCCAGAGGCTGCGCCAGACCAGCGAATATCTTGAAGACGCCATGTTCCTTGAGGCGGAGAGCCGTCTCGCGCGCTGTCTGGTGCGCCTGAGCCGCGCCTTCGGCAAGCCGGACGGCCAGGGGACACGGATCGACATCAAGCTTTCCCAGCAGCAACTCGGCAATCTGATCGGGCTCTCGCGGGAGAGCGTCAATAAATACCTCGGCGAGTGGCAGCGGGACGGCGTCATCGAAATGGCGAACGGGTTCATTACCCTGCGCGATCCGGCCGCGCTCGACGGTCTCGCCGGAGCCGCGGCTTAACCGCGTTCCCGGTCCCTGGGGCTACAGCAATTCTAATTTTGACCAATGCCTGCGCCCGTCCTCGCTGCAAAAGCATCCAGCGTCCTTCGAGACGCGGCCCAAGAGCCGCTCCTCAGGATGAGGTACATAGTTGATGGCATTACGGAAGTTCCTCAT
>Ga0265327_10002170_pt1 | contig 21596 bp, 17 predicted proteins | sample 41621metaG_FD_202089 | JGI IMG/M metagenome (GOLD analysis project Ga0265327, IMG submission 202089) | Rhizosphere microbial communities from Carex aquatilis grown in University of Washington, Seatle, WA, United States - 4-16-21 metaG | ecosystem: Host-associated > Plants > Roots > Rhizosphere...
TGCCTGCCATGAAATGCTTGCTCCATGTATGCGTGAACCAAGGCACAAATCTGATACTTTAGAATATTCAAGCCAAGCTGCTGCATCATAAAATGAAGCTTTTGTTTTGTTGAATATCCTGAGTTCATCAACATCTATAGCCCCTAGAAACCCAAGTCCAGTGGAGTTATCGATTTGCTGATTAAACTTTTCTGCATCTCGCACATACTCTATTGCTTTCAGCGGTTCCTGAACAATCACAGCCCGCAACGAGTCGGCAGTATACCTAAATATACTTGTTTCAAAATCAGTGTTATATGAGTAAAAGGTTGGACAAAAAGTTATAGAATCTGGCTTGACTTTAAGCCTGGACAGGATTTTTTTGCCCACGCCAGAATCCATATTTATAAAATTTGAAGGACAGCCTAATGGCTCTGTATTGTGAATACCAAAGAGCGACAAAGCCTCTGCAGTTTTATATCCCCGAACCCATATGGAATTTGATTTTTCAGAAAGTACTTTAAGAAACCTTAAGGTACCATCCTTGAGCTTAAGTTCTTTAGGATCCCCAAATATCTGAGCACCTAGGCCAATCACTACAATAGGGATATTAATGCGCTCAATTTTATCCGCCCAGGATGTCAGGTCAAAACTAGGGTGTGCAAAATTAGCAGCCGGAATTACTAGCGTACCACCCTGTTCATTTACAGCACCCGGGTTGAAGCTCCAGTCATAGTATTTCTTCTCTCCCAATATCAATTTATTGACAGCATATTGAAATACCAGATTCCCGGTGTTACCCCCAGTTTTATTATATATTTCAGAACTAGTCAGGTTGTCTGGGAAGTCCAGCCTTCCAGAAGTACCTATTATGTGTAGAGTCATATGATTTGGTAATTCTTCAGGAAAATCATTATTAAAAATTCGGCCCCAGATAGTATCTTGCCAGCTCTAGTCAAGATATAAAGTCGCGTATATATCTAATTGCTTGCTGAACATCTAAATGCCAGCGCTTTTGTGTCTTGCTTGTGTCCTCAGCATCCTGTTTACCATATATAAAACCATAACGAAGGCCTTTGCTGGCAAACAAGTTAGCATGATTCAAGACAAAGTTAGCTGTACTTTCAATACTAATAAGTGACGTGCCCGGCTTGCAAAAAATAGCGTTAAACATCCCTGCACCAGCCAAGCCAATTACCACGTCAGCAGAAGCAAAAACTCGAATTTGCTCCTCAAATGGAAGCAATTCTGGCTCAACAACTTTAAAGCCCAACTTCACCAATGCATCTATCAACTCATCTTCATTGACAAGACCTCTGTACCCACCTTTAGAAGTAAAAGTTTTTCTTGAAATGAATATTTTTGAATATCCATCCAGTAGATCAGCACCATACCGATCTCTAATCCGATCAAATACTTCATGATCAGTAGTGGTTGGTATCAAATCAACTCTGCTATAACGATGCATACTCAGGTTATCGCAAGAATACAGTCTCCATGGCTCATGTATAACTAATTTATCTTCCGGCAAGCCCATAAACTTCAATAAATTAAACTGCCAGCTCGAACGAGCCCAGCACATAAACTTCGAATTGGGCTGATTTCTGAGCATGTAATCAACACTGGGTAAACAGTTTAACAACCACATACCCCAATTGTCAGGCTCAATAGGTGTTCCGAAAAAAACATCTCCATCAACTCTAATTACATCATCTTTGTTAATCGAAGAACCCGAACAGTAATATTCACCCTCCTCGCATGTAATTTGAGGCACAGGCAATCTAGCGGGAGGGCTATTCGATACCTGATAACGCATTCTGGAATCTACTCGAACACTATCTGTTTCATGCAATCCCACATCACCATTTTCAAGTAAAAATGCATGAAAATGATGAGAGCCAAAAACATCGACTCGACCAAAGTGAGTCAGTAATTTTGAATGAGCAAAACTTTTATTATTTGATATATTGCAGACGACCGCCCCGTCTGAAAGATCTGCCACCAAAGCAGGTAATGGCCTCTGCCATTCCTTCAAGGAGTCCAAAACTACTGTGCCTATATCGGGTGGAACATCCCCTTTTAGTGGATTTATTTTCTTACGTGACCATCTCAAACTATAGGACTCATATCCACTACTTTCAGAATCTAAATCAGCATTATTTTTTAGGCTTGTATCAACCATGCACCCCCCTCATCTTGCTAAATAAATTAAGAGCTGTCAGGTTAAGCTTAACAATAAAACCAATATACTCAGTTGCATGAACGGTTGACCTATCAATGTTAAACAAAGCAACTCAAATCACTTATTACCGAGTCTGAGAAATGACCACCCCTATATATCTGGTCTCTTGTATCAATCGTAATCTTTGTAAGAAATCTCTGATCAAATTCTTCGGTTCTATCAAACAAGGGCTGAATGTTTGTAGTTGCTTTATCAAACTTTTTATTTTGTAGTATGGGATGTTGGTTTTGTATAGACTCATTTGAGTATTTTTCGATCTCGGGAGTTGAATAATCCACTTTCTCTGAAACCACCCCCATTATCTCTTTGCGTTTCTTAGTACAAGCAAATTTTAAATGTGCTAAGTACAACCCCTTCTCTGGCATACCAAATCTTGGATGATATGAACAAAAATGAAAGCCGACTCCCCAATTAATAGGGATTTTAGTTAGCGTCGATTTACACATGCTAGCGCTAAGAACACCATATTTCCGTTGCGCAAAAAGACTCTTCTTAATATCTAGAGGCTTATCATCAGGAACTTCAATAACATCAAACCCCCTACATGTTATATAAGGTGCAGTGAATGACTCACAAAACTCTTTTAAAGTCTGGTTAGCTCTAGGATCCACAAAAATCAATTCATCAACATCAGCTACAAAGACATTTTTATAATAAGCTAACAATGAACTAACGAAATTCGAAATAAATATACCCCTAGCACCATCATCATATGGAAAACCTTTTACAGAAATTAGTCCCCCAAGATTGATGCCTTTAAATTCAGCAGGGTTAGGAGTAACCACAAATATTGAATCAACCCCAAACTCTGTTCCATAGTGTTTTAAAAACCATGGAAAATAGGCATCAGCACTATTGGCATATGTGACTACTGCACATAACTTTCTCTCAAGTCCCATTTAGTCTCACAATAATCAATAATTATTATTAATTTCGTATAATCGAATATGATCTGCCGTTGCGGCACTTATGCTAGCCACTTTGGGGAGATTTTCATGCATTTCTGGCCATATTGAAGGCTGATTTACAATATTCTCAATTTTGGCTGCCAAATCCAAGCCGCTACCTGCTCTAAAATGCAATCCATCAACGCCGTCTTTGACCTTTTCAGCCATACCCCCGATGTTACTTACAATCATTGGGCGGCCATATTTAAAGGCTTCTTGTATCACTAATGGCGAATTCTCCCACCAGACTGAGCCCATGATGACCCAATCTATATTTGCCATCAGCCTACCAAGTTCCTCCTGCTCATAAGCCCCATGCAAGCGAATAAATTTAGTGTTACGGTTAATAAGTGTCCAGACTTTCTCTTGAAACTGTGGCGTCTGGTTCTCAAGCCCAGAGCCAAAAATATCGAGAGAAACCTGCTTTTTTACTTTTTTTGGCAGCTTATCAAAGGCTTCAAGCACTATGTCTAGCCCTTTGTAGGGGTTGATCTGGCCGAAGTAAGCGAAACGACCACGTACTTCGCCCTCAGCCAACGGCCTTGGTGGTATGCGTTCGGCTTCAACCTGGCCATTTTCAATCACTTCGATTTTATTTGCTGCCAAACCCCAATCGACATAACGCTCTTTTAAGAAATGGCTAGGTGATATGAATTGATCAACCATGCCAAAGAAAAGCTTGATATAGCGCTCACGCAAGAAGAAATCAGCTGGTGATTTGTCAGGGAAGCATTGGCTGCATTCCCGCGGGCTGGATTTATAGCAAAGCCTGAAATTGGTTTTGATCATCTGCCCGTTATGATTACAAATGGCAATAAACTCATGCAGAGTGAGCACAATCTTTGCCTTGGGGCAGATACGCTTAACTGCGCCGATCAACTCTAAACCTAAATGCACATAATGGTGGAAGTGCACTACATCAGGGTTCACTGAACGCAGCATGTTGGCGAAATCACTCTCGTCATCAAGTCTTACACTAGTCGTCAGTGAGTAAATGATTGCATCACCTGCCATCAAGAACTCACGTTCATTAATGCTATCTACCTCGTTGCCTGCCGTGAGCAGATTAGGCGCTGCACGCCCTACAAACCATGCCTCATGCTCTTTGGTTTCGTTAATGCCTTGATAGAGGTAGTAAGCGGCGTATTCGCCACCGCCTTTGCTAAATGTCGGGTGGCCATGGCTTAATATTAAAACTCTCATTATTTGGCACCCCCTACTACTGGTGAAGCAATTTCATTATTCAAAATCTTCTTTTTAAACCGCCAGCCATTGTAAAGCGTAATTAGTTGCCTGAAGCCAGCGACTATACCTATACCTTGTGATTGGCGCTCAAGATGCCAGAGTTTGGCCTTGGGTACCAGCCAGAGTGATTTACCACGCTTTTTGAGGGCAAGACACATATCACTATCCTCAAAATCACCGATCAGATAGCCCTGGTCGAAACCACCTATCTCCTGATAATCCTTTTTGCGTAGCATTAGGCAAGCAGCGGTGAGCATTGGATGCTGCTGAGGCTTATCATCGCCCACCCATTTCTGACCTTTGTTAGGGTGCGCATTGAGCAAGAAGCCCGGGTATCTGGCATCGACCTTGGGTGCCATGCCAGCATGTTGAATAGAACCATCAGCGAACAATAGCAGCGGACCCACCGCACCAACATCTGGCTTGCTATCAAACATTTTGCTGAGCTCACTCACCCAACCCGGCTCTGTCGGGATGACATCTGAATTAAGTAATACCAAGAATTCGCCTTTGGCGTATTTGGCTGCTACATTATTGGCACCACCAAAGCCGAGATTTTGCTCATAACTAATCACCCTGAATGGCACATTAAAAGCTGAGTATGCTATGGCTGCGAGTGCGATAGTTGGGTTGATGATAGAAGGGTCGTCAACTACGTAAATGAGGTCGACATCCTTAAAATCAGCATCTTGTGAAAAATGCGCCACCTGATGGCGCAAGAAGTCGTAACGCCCATAGAGTGGCACGATCACTGTTACCTTAGGTGACTTAGGTGGGGTGCCAAACTGGTTCTCTCGCACACCTGCCGGGCTAAAGTTAATGTCCTTTGCTACCTGATTAATTGCAGGCCCCAAGTGCTGATCAAATAATTCATAAAGCTTATGCTGGATTTTGTCGGGTGCTGGAATAATATTAAGTATATCCTTGACTAACTGTAGACCATTTCTATTAGAAAAATCAGTTGGCACCTTTAACCATGTTCTTCCATAGTCACCACAATCAAAACAAAGTGCACGAGCATGACCAAAGCCAGTAGGGTATGGAACAAAAACCACAAAGCCGCAGAATTCGACGATATCGGGGAATCTATCCCTAAAAGCGTCGGCTACATCCATTCTAGATACTTTGAACATGTTTGCAGATATATCTTCAGAGTTGCCTTGAGGACTATATAGCTTGACTGAATGGAGATTTTTCAGTGGCTCATAGTGCCATCCAAAAAGAAGGATACCCTCTCCAAGAGGAAAAGCTTGGTCTAATGATGCAAATGACCCATATGGTGCCTCAGCATATTGAGTCATTGGTCTGTAGATAGACAAAAAGACTTGATGCCTGATGGATGCAAGCCTCTCTTGGATAGCATCTTGAGCATCGCTAGTCTCGTAAGCCTGAGTAAGACTTTGAATCATAGGCTCAGCGAATTGAGTATTTCCTATCAAGAAGTTTTGAACCATACCCCAATCAGCTGGCAGTGGCCTAAGGTTAATCACCTCAACTTCACCACGCTTGGTTTCAACTCTCAGCCTCAATGCATGACCCAGCAACTCTTCATTCTTGATTGAGATAATAAACCCAATCGGCTTATTGATAGACCACGGAAAAGCTCTGTGCAAATCAGTGCGGAGGGTACGTTCAATTTTATTTAGAAGATTGATTGTTTTACCGGCACCACTTAACTTGATCGATTTAATTTCATAGGTTGGTGCGGATATCCAACCCTCTATCATCAGAACTTCGCTATTCAGATACCAAACCCGGTCACAAGCTGCAATGTGAGAAACACCATGTTTTGCGTTTGATGCTGTTTCAATATCACGGAAAAATTCATTGAGCTCTGGATCATCTTGAATTCTCGCAGAAATATTTAGCAATGATTGGCCGCTATGCTGCCAAACAGAGTCAAACTTAGGGATCAAACTATCTGAGATGGGGCTGATACTAAATGATTTTTTGACATTCTTGCCGGCCTCTGTCAAGGCAATCAAATCAATTTCGTACCCTTTATAAACCGTTGGTAAATATGCAACGAACCCATGCAAATCGTGGACAAACCCTGGCTGAACACCATCCGTGACATCTGGACGCAGTGTTCGTTTAAACATAACGCCAGCACTTGGGTTAAATAGATTAAAAGTTTCACTTGTCCTTCCAACAGTTTTGACCTGCAATTCGGCTACTTGCTGTTTTGCATCAAAAATCCAACCAGCAATGATGAGGCCCTTCTTTGTCTTTACTACAACATCAGCATGAAAGCGACTTTCAATTTGTTCTTCTTTGAAGTTTTCTTCAGAAATATCTTCATTTGATACTTTCGTAGAAGATTTTCCAACAACTGGTTTTTTATTTGCTATTTGGTCTAATTTAATACCAAGCATAGTTGAAATCTCGCCACGTTGAGCATTAGTCCACTCACCCCATACCTTGGTCATTTTATTCAGCAATGTATCAGCCATTTGCTCAAGTACCTCTACAGGTAAGTCACTGAGCTCCTTGCTACCTAATACTGGTACATTTTTTTGAGTCCAAGATGTAAAAACTTTCCCCTCTGAATCAATAACCTCAATTTCGGATTTTCTTTGCGGGCTACTGATTGAGAACTTGGAAAGAAGAAGAATTATTCCGGAACCATCGAGTATCAACCCCCCGTATGGTCTTGGTAAAGAATTACCATTTAATTGAACCTGAAGCTTAGCTGCAATATTTATGTCCTCAATCTTAAGCGTTAAGGCACAGATTCCCGCAAAGCGATATAACTGATTTATTTTGAGAGTGTTCATATCAGATAATTATGATTAAGTTTTATTTTTTATAGATGTGTACGCTAAATGAACTGCACAAATGCCTTTGCGCGATTTCCTAACGAACTTATTTGAGAACAGTGCACCTATTCTTCCCTGAATGTCTTTCTCATACCTCTGGTAAGTGGCTCAAGGAAATATTCAACAAACGTTCTGGCTTTAGTTTGAACGAATGCCTCCGCTGGCATACCAGCAGTAATTTGAACATGTGCAATATTCTTCAAATCTTCAGGAAATATCCTTACATGAGCAGGATAATGCATGTTTCCAGTTTTAGGATCGCTTAAAGCGTCAGTTGCTACGTATACAACTTCGCCGTTTACTAGTGGTACTGATTTATAGTTATAAGCAGATAGCTGAACTTTTGCGTGTTGACCTATATGAATCTGATCAATATCAGTAGTTTTTACTACTACCTCAATTACCAAATCTGAGTTTTGAGGTACCACATCCATCAGGGGCTCTCCTGCACGCACCACACCACCAACGGTAGTGACTTTCATATCGATAATCTGCCCATCAATAGGTGCTTTAATGATTGAGCGATCAAGCGCCCCTTGCGCTGGGCGGATACGCTCCTGCATTTCAAATCTTTGCTTAATTGTATCTTTCAAATCAGTATCTGCTGTCTCAGCGTACTGGCTTTTTAAACTGACAATACGTAATTGCAAATCGGAAATTTGCTGCGCAGTTCTGGACTTGTCTGCATTAATTCCGCCCAATGTCTCCTGTTTGTCAGTCAACAACTGCTTGTAATTTAATACATCAGTTCTGCCAACGAACTTTTTTTCATAAAGACCTTCACGCATTTGCACTTGGTCTTGCTTGTATTTTATGTTCTCCTCTATAGAGCTAATCTGCTGATCAAGACTAGCTTGTGTTTGCTTGGCATGTCCGATTTCTTCTTGTAACAAGGCTATTTGTTGATTTAATGCACCACGCTTAGTTCTAAATAAACTATTCTCTTTTTCAATCAATTCACGAATATTGGAAGTATTTTTTTTCAACATATCATCCGGATAATGCACATTGTCAGCTAATAGCTTCTCTGCAGTTAATCGAGCTTCTTTAGCACGCAGAGCATCGAGTTCATCACTAAGAATATTCAAATCAGAGCTATTTTTTGTGTCTTCCAATACTATTAAAGGTTGATTCTGTTTAACGTAAGCCCCATCATGAACCAATATTTCTTTAACCACACCTCCATCAAGGTGCTGTATAGTCTTACGGCTATTAACAATTTTTACCACACCCGGTGCAATTACAGCGCCATTAATTGGTGCTAAATATCCCCAAAGAAAAAATCCACCTAACATAAAGACGATTATAAACATCCCTTTTCTTGCTAATACTGTGGATTGACCTGTCTTATCAACTGGAATTTCTGGTAACAACCAATTCAATGAACTTGTGCTCATTATTCCTGCCCCCCCTGAACAACGGAAAGATTTGTTGATCTAGGCTCAGAAGCACCAGTTACTTTTGGCATAACTTCATCCTTAGGTCCAAACATTGTCTGACGACCTTGGCTTATCACCAATATCTTATCTATATCTCTCAAAACACTAGGTTTGTGGCTAATCAGAATCACAGTGCATTTTTCCTTCTTAAGCTCACGAATCAAACGTAAAAGTTCAAGTTCGGCGGGACCATCTAAGTTTGCATTAGGCTCATCCAGCACAATATATTTCGGCTCGGTATATAGTGCTCTGGCCAAACCCACTAATTGGCGCTGTCCGGCTGACAAAAACATACCAAAATCACCCACTTGGGTATCGTAACCATGAGTTAAGCGCAATATCATTTCGTGAGCGCCAACTTTTTGAGCAGCCGCCATGACTTTATTCACATCGACCTGCCCCATTCTGGCAATATTTTCTGCAACTGTGCCACTGAATAATTCAATACTTTGAGGCAAATAACCAATATGCGGTCCAAGTTCACCACTTTGATTCCATTGGAATATATCAGCCCCATCAAGCCTGATTGCACCATCAGTCGGTTTATAAATACCCACAAGGAGACGAGATAGTGTAGTTTTTCCAGACGCGCTCTGCCCAACAATTCCCAAACTCTCTCCCGCTGAAAGCATGAAATTAAGGCCAAAAAGAACTTCTTTCTCTTTTGAAATTGCAAAATACAGTTTTTCAACTGAAAGATTGCCGCGCACACTAGGCAGCATTACTCTAGTTTCGTCAGGCCTGTAGTCTTTAAGCAGTTGGCTTAGTTTGCCATATGCGACTCTTGCTTGCGTGAAATGACGCCAACTTTCAATTACTTTGCTGATGGGTGCCAGCGCTTTATTCATGATCATTGTGGACGCAATCATGATGCCAGATGAAATACTCTGATCTTCAAGAATAATGAAAGCACAAGTCCCCATTGCTGCGATTTGCATAAAAGCTCTGACAAAAGTCGAAAATGCACTTACTGAACTTGCAGAGTCTGATGCTTTTAAATTGGCGTCAAGAAATTGATCATTTAGGCGGGACCATTCTGATGATATGGTCCTGCGCATACTTAAAGCAGAAATAATCTCAGTATTCTGTAATGCTGTATTCAAATAATCCTGAGATCTTCGACGAGACTCCCCTGCTGCTTTTTGATTTGCTGAAGTCATCCGGTCTTCAATAAAAGTCAGTGATAATAGAATGATGGCCCCAATCAGGGCCATCCCTGCCATCATTGGGTGAAACATCCAAAGTATAGCCACATAAATCGGTATCCAAGGTATCTCGAATATACCCTGAATACCACGGCCATTGAAAAAACTTTGCAAGAGGTGAAGATCATCCAATGCATGGCGATTTTGCTCACCCAATCTTCTGATACGTAACATAGAGTCTAAAACAGGGCCTTGCAGCATGCGATGCAAAGTGGCTGAAGTTCTGACGAACAGCTTTGATCTAAAACTCTCAAGCATAGACTGCATAATCATCAAGAATGCAGTAATGACTGTTAGCATAACAAGTGTTTCAACACTGCGACTACTTAAAACTCTGTCATAGATTTGCAGCATATAAAACATTGGAATCAACACCAGCAGGTTGATTACAAAACTGAAAATGCCAGCATAAATAAAAAACTGCTTGCATTTGAGGATATATTCTCTAATTTGGATCATTAAAATTTACACTTCAATTAGTTAGCTTTAAGCACACGGTTGATAAGAGTAGCATATTGGTCTAAAGAATGCTGCAATCCGTACTTGGACTGCACATCTTTTCTTGCAGCTTTCCCTAGATGTTTCATACGCTTAGGGTCGTTCATCACGCGATCAACAGAATCAGCGATCTGCTGATGATCAAAGAAATTGACCAATAGTCCATTGTGCTCATTTTGTAGCACTTCTGTGACAGGAGTTGTATCGGATCCTATCAACACACACTCAGTTGCCATTGCTTCAAGAAAAGACCATGAAAGAACGAATGGATAAGTGAGATAAACATGAGCTGAGGACACCTGAAGCATCTTCAAATGCTGCTCATAAGGGATACGTCCAAGAAAATGCACGCGCTCTGGATCTATCTTGACTTTCTCCAGCATCATCTTTCGGTATGTCGTACCCTCTGGCGCTTTGCGTCCGTAACTTACATCATCATCACCCGTTAGCAATATGTGGCAATTAGGACGTCGTTTGCAGATTTCCTCCACTACTTTCATAAAAATATGAAACCCGCGATATGGCTCAAGACTTCTGGAGGTAAAAGTCACAACTTCGTCTGTTTTTTTGAGGACTTTACCATTTGGCAGATCAAATTTCACTTTAGGGTCTGCCTTGATCTGGCTAATGTCAATGCCCTCGTGTATCACATTGATTTTGTCTTGAAACTCTTTAGGAAATAGATTCTTCTGCCAATTGGTCGGGCTAACCAGCGCATCACAATCGACCATACTCAGAAGACTGACCGAATTACGGGTTCTAATCCTTAGTTTATCGTCCACAGTAATTGGAAATTCCGGATCAAAGCCAACATCAGCTCCTTCGGCGTGGTAATAGAACTCCGTATAGCCGATTAAAGGCTTATCAGGGAATACATCCTTGAAGTAAAGCACCTCACCCCAGCCAATATGAGCGAACGTGATATCCGGCACAAAACCCTTCTTTTTAAGATCAAATAATATTTTTGCGACCTCCTGACCACTCAACACACAGCTTTCCATGTTCCGAAGGTAATGGTGCATCTTTGGCGTGATTTCACGCGGGATTTTATAACTGATACTAGTAATCTTGGGATTAGGTGTTCCTTTGAAAACTGGAGCAGTCGTGCGCCCAATCGCTACCACTTTATTCTTTGGCGACAATGAAAACAGATGCGCCAGATGCTTGTATTGTCCTGGAAAGTTATTATGAATAAAAAGAACATTCATTTTTTATTGTGCCCTGTTTAACTAATGTGTCTTAAAAGTCGGAGCTATTGAATCGGGATGTAATAGGATAACGTCTGTCTTTTCCAAAACCCCTGTGGGTAATCCTTACCCCAACTGGAGCCTGCCTGCGCTTGTATTCATTACGATCTATCAATGTTACGACTCTTGATACATCCTGCTTTCTGTAGCCCATTGAGACAATTTCACCAGGACTCAAATCATGCTCGACATAAGCCTCCATAATGGCATCCAGTATTTCGTAGGCAGGCAAACTATCTTGGTCTTTCTGGTCATGCCGCAATTCGGCTGAAGGTGGGCGGATAATAATGCGAGCAGGAATAACGGGCGAAATGGAATTACGATAATGCGCCAGCTTATAGACGAGCGTCTTGGGAACGTCTTTAATCAAAGCAAACCCTCCGGCCATGTCCCCATAGAGTGTGGAGTAGCCAACCGCCATTTCACTCTTATTGCCTGTTGTCAGTACTATGCTGCCAAATTTATTCGAAAGCGCCATCAGCAACATGCCGCGAATTCGTGCCTGCAGATTTTCTTCTGTGGTGTCGAAAGGTAAGCCGGCGAATTCCTCCGAGAGCGTTTCACGGAAAGTCTCGAATAACTCATGAATCGGCAGCTCGGTATATCGAATCCCCAAACCATCTGCCATTGCTCTTGCGTCAGCAAGACTCATATCTGCGGTGTATTCGGTTGGCATCATGACTGCACGTACTTGGTCTGCTCCTAGCGCATCTACAGCAATAGCCAAAGTAAGTGCGGAGTCAATGCCGCCAGAGAGCCCAAGTACTACTCCAGGGAATCGATTCTTGACGACATAATCTCTAAGCCCGGAGCAAAGCGCCTGATAGACTGAGGCTTCAATATTCAGCTTAGGTATTATCTTGGCTGGACGAGGTTGTAAATCATCAAAATCTACAATCCCTAGGACCTCATCAAAAGCTACAAGTTGTTGGGTTAGGGCCCCTTCGTCATTTAGCACAAAAGAACTTCCATCAAAGACAAGCTCATCCTGTCCGCCTACCATATTGACATAAACGATAGGCAAACCAGTCTCCTTGACACGCTCTTTCAGCGCATCATGTCTGGCAATCTGCTTATCTATGTGAAAAGGTGAAGCATTCAGCGCCAGTAAGACCTGAGCGCCTGCTTTTTTAGCAACTTTAGCTGGAGAAGTTTCCCATACATCAGCACATATCAATACACCGAATCTGATTCCTTGGTGCTCAAAAACCAAGGCTTCGTGACCGCGAGAAAAGTAACGTACTTCATCGAATACGCTATGGTTGGGCAGCTCATGCTTATGATAGGTAGCCACGATCTCCCCTTCACGCAAAACTGAAGCTGCGTTAAAGCATTCACCATTGACACGTTCCGGATGCCCAACTATACAGCTGATTCCGGCTGGTAAATCGCGAGCAAGCTTACTGAGCGTGAACTGGCACGCCTGGTTGAAATCAAGACGTAACAATAAATCTTCAGGAGGATATCCGCTCAGAGCGAGCTCGGGGGTAATGATGAGAGTAGCACCGGCAGCCAGCGCTTGCTCAGCATAGGCGACTATTTTTGCTGCATTGCCAGCCAAATCGCCAACAGTACTATTGATTTGCGCGATAGCCAGCTTCACTGAGGTCATAGAAAAATCCCGTAAATCAAGCTTCTAATAACTACCACCAGCATCCTTAATGAGCTTGATGATCTCGGGATTACCGCCCTTCAGCGCATAAACCAGAGCCGTTAAACTGTATTGATCTTTTACCTTGGCATCTGCGCCGCTATCCAGTAATAGTTTGACCATTTCTACAGAACCGCTCACTACCGCATACTGCAGCATCGGCGTACCTTCTGAATCTCTATGGTTTACTTCAGCACCCTTGGAAATCAGGGCCGCCGTAGTGGGGACTTTATTCTTTTTAACAGCCCAAGTCAGAGCAGTCCATTTGGAGCTGTCCATGTCACTTACTTTTGCACCACGGTCTATCATCAAATTGACCGCATCAGTATTACCTTCACGGGCTGCATACATGAGCGCAGTGAGGCCAAAACGGTCACGCGCAGTCAAGTCTGCTCCGTTATCCAGCAAAGTTGTGATGGTAGGCAAATCACCATTCTTAGCCGCATACATCAGGATAGTCTTGCCGTCATCACTCTTCGCATTAGCACTCACTCCATGCTTGATCAATAGATCAACCACTTGGTTATAGCCGGAAGTCGCCGCCATTCCCAATGCACTCCAGCCAGCACTGTCACGAATCTTGGGATCAGCATTGCCATCCAGCAGTGCTTCCACAGTCAATATGTAATTCTTTTTAGAAGCAAACATCAGCGCAGTCCAACCGCCATTATCAACAACATCAGGATCTGCACCTTTTTGCAAAAGCAGCTTCACTACCTCAAACTTATCTTTACGGGCTGCGTACATCAATGCGGTAATGCCATCAGCATCCTTAATATTAGGACTAGCACCACTTTCCAGCATCGCTTTTACCGTAATCAAATCGCCCTTTGATGCTGCTGTTAAGAGATACGGAACATCTTCAGCTGCAAACAAGGTCGTGGAAAAAGCAAACAGCAATACCAGGCAATAATTACGCAACATATTAAACCTCTATCAAGAGTTTTTAAGTTTGATGGCCGCTTGGACTGCTTCACCCAAGCCAGCCGGGGAGCTAGCTACCACAACCCCCGCATTCTGCAAGGCCAGAATTTTATCCTCAGCCTTACCACTACCACCAGAAATAATAGCACCAGCATGCCCCATACGCTTCCCTTTGGGGGCAGTCTGCCCTGCGATGTAGCCTGCTACCGGCTTACTCACATGGCTCTTGATGTATTCAGCGGCCGCTTCTTCATCGCTGCCACCGATTTCACCCACCATAATAATCGCTTCCGTTTCCGGGTCAGCCTCGAATAATTCCAGACATTCGACAAAGTTCATCCCACGAATCGGATCACCACCAATGCCGACACAGGTGGACTGACCAAGGCCCAGAGCCGTTGTTTGATGCACAGCTTCATAAGTCAAAGTGCCAGACCGTGAAACAATACCAACTTTGCCACGCAAATGAATGCTGCCCGGCATAATGCCGATCTTGCATTCATCTGGGGTAATCACGCCCGGACAATTGGGACCTACCAGTCTTGCACCATTTGCCTTTAATGCTGCTTTGACATTGAGCATATCTAGCACCGGGATACCTTCAGTGATACAGATAATGAGGGCAATCCCAGCATCGCAGGCTTCCAGTATGGAATCTGCCGCATAAGCTGGCGGTACATAGATCACTGATGCATCGGCCGCTGTTTCACGTACAGCATCACGCACGGTATTGAATACTGGGAGGTTTAGATGCATCTGCCCACCCTTGCCCGGCGTTACACCACCAACCATTTTAGTGCCATAAGCTACAGCCTGCTCTGAATGGAAAGTGCCCTGCTTGCCAGTAAACCCCTGACAAATTACCTTAGTGTTTTTATTGACTAAAATCGACATATCAAACTTTCGCAGCAGCCACAGCCTGCTTGGCTGCATCGGTTAAACCATTGGCGGAGATAATGGACAAACCACTCTCGCTCAACATCTTGCGTCCCAACTCAACGTTAGTTCCTTCAAGACGGACGACAACGGGAATCTGGATACCAACTTCTTTTACAGCAGTGATAATGCCTTCGGCAATAATGTCGCAGCGCATGATGCCACCGAAGATATTGACCAGAATGGCCTTGACGTTAGGGTCAGCCAGAATGATCTTAAATGCCTTGGATACTGTCTGTGCAGTTGCACCGCCACCTACATCCAGAAAATTGGCAGGTGCACCGCCATGCAGTTTGATCAAATCCATGGTTGCCATCGCCAGCCCTGCCCCGTTGACCATACAGCCAATGGTTCCATTCAGCGCAATGTAATTGAGGCCAGCATGATGTGCTTCGGCTTCCTTGGCATCGTCCTGACTCCAGTCGCGCTGTTCAGCTAGGCCTTTTTGACGGTAAAGCGCGTTATCGTCGACGCTCATCTTGCAATCAAGCGCCACGAGGCCACCCTGCTCGGTCACAATCAAAGGATTGATTTCCAACAACGACAGGTCGTTTTCCTTGAATAGTTTATACAGACCTTTAGCTAGTTTGCTGAAGGCACTAATCTGATCACCGCTCAGGCCAAGCGCAAAGGCAATATTGCGCGCTTGAAAATCTACCAAGCCATTTAATGGATCACATACTTCCTGTAATATCTTTTCAGGGCTGGTCGCTGCGATTTCTTCAATATCCATTCCACCTGCAGCAGAAGCCACCATAACCACACGCTCCAGAGAGCGATCAACCAGCATAGATAAATAAAGTTCACGTGCAATCGGCATGGTTTCTTCGACCAATACCTGATGAACCGGCTGGCCATCTGGAGCGTTTTGATAAGTGACTAGAGGCTTACCCAGTAGGCTTGCAGCGACATCTTTCACTTCAGCGAGCGACTTCACCACCTTGACCCCGCCAGCTTTACCGCGACCACCAGCATGGATTTGCGCCTTCACCACCCAAGCGCTACCACCTAGATTCTGGGCAGCACTTACCGCAGCATTTGGACTATCGGCGACTTGATTATTGGGGACTGGCAGACCATATCGTTGTAATAATTGCTTGGCTTGAAACTCATGTAAATTCATTAGGCAACCTAAATCTTTTGTAATTCCTCTAATTTTCCTCGAAATAGCGCCTAGATGCTAGCACAATCAACCGTGGATGCGGTGTTAGCCAGTTCACTGTGCGATGTATAATGTCTATCTAATTTTTTCTGATATTCAATCTATATGCGTCTGGTAGTTCAGGGTTCTTCCATCACATTTCAGCATCTCGCTCATATCCATCAAATTTCTGGTGCCGCATATGGCCTGCAATTCGTGCAGACTGGTCAGCATGCCTACTATTTACCTGCACAGCCATCCAAGTCTGATGAGGTCATCAAGTTCTGCGCTGATCAACAGTTGGACTGTGCCTATGTCGATGACAAACTGACCCTGAAGAATATCGGGCTAGTGGTCATGGATATGGATTCCACACTGATCAATATCGAATGTATTGATGAAATTGCTGATATGTGCGGGATCAAGCCGCAGGTCGCGGCGATTACCGAAAGTGCCATGCGTGGAGAGATCGAGTTTGCAGAAAGTCTGCGGCGGCGTGTTGCGCTACTTAAAGGCCTAGATGAATCTGCACTAAAACGTGTAGTTGATGAGCGGCTGCAACTTAATCCTGGCGCAAAGGAGTGGGTCGCGTGTTGCCAGCAACATGGCATCAAAACTTTACTGGTCTCTGGTGGCTTTGATTTTTTTGCAAATCGAGTTAAAGAAATGGCTGGGCTAGACCATACAAAATCTAATTCTCTGGAAATCATTGATGGCAAACTGACGGGCAACATTCTTGGTCCAATAGTCGATGCGCAAGCCAAAGCAGACTCTCTACTGGCACTCAGAGATGAACTAGGCTTAAAACCTAATCAGGTGATTGCGATCGGTGATGGCGCCAATGACTTGAAAATGATGGCCGCGGCAGCAGCAGGTATTGCGTATCACGCCAAACCTATCGTGCAGCAACAGGCAAGCTATACTTTAAATTTTACTGGCCTTGATGGGGCCATTCATTTGTTCGACACTGGCTTATAAATCAACAAAGGATATGTCTATGTTATTCAAGAAACTGACCTTATGGATCGCTGGCTTTTTCCTGATGATCACCATCCAAGTGGAAGCAGCACCAATTGTAGAAATCAAGACATCACAAGGTCCAATTATCGTGGAACTATATAGTGACAAAGCCCCCAATACCGTGGCTAATTTTCTGCAATATGTGAAGGATGGTTTTTACAACGGTACGATCTTCCATCGAGTAATCCCTAATTTCATGGCTCAGGGGGGTGGCTTTGATAAGGACATGAATGAAAAGAAAACCCGCGATCCTATTAAGAATGAAGCAGACAATGGCTTGACCAATACATTTGGCACCATCGCCATGGCAAGAACCAGCGACCCACACTCTGCGACTGCCCAGTTCTTTATCAATGTGGCTAACAACACATTTCTTAATTACTCTCAAAAAACTGAGACTGGCTGGGGTTACACAGTTTTCGGTCGCGTATTAAAAGGCATGGATGTGGCAGTAAGAATTTCCAATATGCCAAGAGATGGTGGTGACAATCCATACCAGACCATCACAATCGATTCGATTACCATCAAGGAACCTGTCGCACAGTAAATCAGTTTACAAGCCAGCAATAATAAAACTCTCTGACAGTGTTCAGGAACAACTCTTGTTGTTCAGCCGTCTCAAAAATTGGCAATGTAGCATCGACTGCCCTGCGATATATCTTGGGGCTTTTAACCTGAGTATTGCCGAGCTTGAATAATAGCAACCTCGCCAACTTAAGCTTGGCAGTCTTCAGTTTTAAATCTATCAGTTGCTGCTCGATTTGCTGCTGAAATTTTTCAAGCAATATGGTTTGCTGGTTTCCAAGTACAACCTTATCAAGTATTGACCATATTCCTTTCAGGCTACCCGTTAAGGCCTGCCATTGCATGGGCTCCGCTTCGAAGCCATCCTGAGCATTGAGTTGTGCAATTTTTTTCACATCCCCGATCCAAAACAGGAAGTATTCCCTGACGACCATCAGACAAAATGGCCATTCAGTTTTGTTCACTTTCCTCAGGAACTGATCAACTGCAGCACGGTAGTTAGCACCATTTGATGGAATGTCTGATAGAAAATCATCCAGCTTTGTCAGCACTTGCTCCCGTTTCAGGAGGCCTTCTGCATGCGCTCCCTTCATATGCAAAAACCTAAAATATGCCTTGAGTGCCTCGTATTCTCGATCCTGCGTCATACCGAGTTGCAATAAATGTTGTAGGTCGTTCTGCATGTCGCTCACCTGATAGATGAATAGCCTACAAATGATAACGACAACGATGTTTAGAACTTAAGCCCAAGAATAAAGAGCTGACTTTAAGGTTTCTTTAATACCTCACGCTCAACTGTGACACTGGCTACACCATCACTTAACCAGACTTGTCCATCCTGTATGGTGCATTGCAAATTCATTGTCCGCTGAGCAAGACTGGCGAGTGCCTGACTGCTCTCGACCGGGATGTTGATAATAGTCAGGTTTTTTTGCCTATCGAATTGAGATTTATTCTGAGCAAACCACATCTCCGCGGCACGTCCACCATAGCAATAAACAATCACCTGATTGGCACGACCACAGGCTTTTCGTATGAGTTTTTCATCCGGGATGCCAACATCTATCCATAGCTCTATGGTGCCTGAGAGATCTTTTTGCCAGATGTCAGCCTCTTCGTCATTAGTCATGCCTTGACCGAATTCCAGATACGCATGCGCATGCAGGGCAAACGCCAGCAGACGTACCATCATGCGCTCATCGGTCTCGGATGGATGCTGCGCCATAGTCAGCGCGTGATCCTGATAATAATGCCGCTCCATATCGGCGATTTGCAGATTTGCTTTATAGATAGTTGCTTTAATTGCCATGTAATCCCTTTTTTATAAATCTAATCCCCATAAAAAAACCACCTTGCGGTGGCTTTTTATAGCCTTGCAATTAATGCAACGGCAAGTATACAAGTTCACCCGCCTTCATATCTGGCACTAATAAGTAGCGTCCATCTGCAGACAAGGCAATGTCAGCCGCTGAAACAAAGCCATCTTTGACCAGCGTCACTTCATCATGCTTGACACTGTAGACTTTGCCGCCTTTCCAGTCACTCACATACATCAGCCCGTTTGGTCTATGCACCAAACCATCGCCGCCACCAAAACCGCTAGCTAGCTCAGTCATCGCCTTGGTCTTGAGGTTAATGCTATATAAAGTGCCAGATGCAAAATCGACTTCCATCAACACATTGCCTGTATCGTCCATCAGCAGACCATTAGGAGCCAAAATTCTGTTATCTAGATCACCATCAAGAATCAAACTGGCTTTGCCATCAGGTGTAATGCTGTAAATCGCACCACCCTTGCTAAGATCGCCGCTATCACTCACATAAAGATTACCTTTGGTGTCTGCCTCCAGATCGTTCAGGAACTGCGGCATATGTGCAAAAGCGCTGGCTGGAGTAAAGACCACCCAGCTACCATCTTGTGCAACTTTCAGCACACGGGTCTTATCTGCTACATAGAGGCTATTACCAATAATCGCTAACCCTTTGGGATCATCCATGCCAGTTGCAAAAACCTTGAGTGTGCCATCTGCTGCAATCACACTGATTTGGCCATCGCCATCTTTTCCAAATTCACCGATTTCAGAAACGAAAATTCGACCATCTTTGGCAGCTACAGCAGACTCCGGAGTCTTAAGACCTGTCACTTTTTTAGCATCGTGCGCTTGAGCAAAGCCAGAAGCCATCAAAAGAAAACTTACCAAACAAGCGATTGTTTTATTTTTTTGCATAGTAACCTCGTTAATAAGACATGATTTGTACTTTGGGGGCGGGCAACAAACTGACCATCGAACATGGCGTGCCGGCAGTTGCCGCACCTGCCTTTAGCGCAGCTTGCAAATTGCTGTCAGCTTTCATCTTTTCTGCCAGATTTTGCATGGTCTTTTCATAAACTTCTGTGACTTGCTGTTCTGTTTTTACATCCAGAAAACCCTGTTTACTAGCCTCACCTACATAGGTCGCAATCGGGCTACCTGCCGCATTGTATGCGACTGCAGTGATCTTGCCGTAGAAAACAAGCACTTGCGGGTTATAAAACATTTTGGGCCTTAACCAGACCAGAGTTTTGCTGGTAGTCTGATTATTGTCACACATGCCAACATCCCCAAATTCCTTACCTAGCACTTTTAATGCTGAAGCCTCAACTAGAGGGCCTTGCTGGAACCAGTAATCCTTGTAGTACTGCCATAGCTTGATATGGCTAGTATATTCCTGCGGGTGTATATAGATGAGCATATTAGCTGCTGCTACTGTAGTTTCTTCAGCTCGTAAGCTTGTAGCCAGAGCCATACTCATGGAGAAGCCGATCAATCCCCATCCTAATTTGCGAATATTCATTTCCTGACTTTCATTCAATGACCAATCTGTTGATATGTAATCCTGTAAATCATGCCGGCTCTATCATCTGAAACATAGAGCGCGCCATCCGGACCAACCTGCAAGCCTACAGGCCTACCCCATGCGCCCTGATTATTTAGCCAACCAGTCGCAAAATCTATGACTTCGACAGGCTTATCCTGATTAAATTTTACTCTCACTAGTTTATAGCCTGAAGGAGTTTTTCGATTCCATGATCCATGTAAAGCCACAATAGCATCTGATTTATATTCTGTGGGGAAATTGGATTTATCCAAAAATGTGATGCCGATAGGCGTGGAATGTGACGGAAAGGTGATTTCCGGTGCTTGGGTCTCAGCGCAAAAACCATCTGGCCCAGTAAAATTAGGATCAGTCTGCTGCACACCCCAGCAGTATGGCCAACCATAATGTTTACCCGCTTCAATACGGTTCAGGTGCTCAGGGGGCACTTCATCATTGATGACACCGCCTTTCACACCGGAACGCATATCTGCACCATCATTTGTCGCAAACATCGCACCGGTTTGAGGATGCCAGGCAAAGTCCTGTGAGTTGCGTAAGCCATATGCCCAGATTGGGCTTGCTACATGTCTACCCACAGTTACAACCGAACCAGCGGGCTTGCCTTGTGAGTCATAGCGAAGAATGGTAGCGCGCATTGGATCTGACTCTATGCAGACATTGCAACTTGAACCTACATTCAGGTACAAATAACCATCTGGGCCCATCCTGATAGTTTTCATGGCATGCCCGCCAGAGGGAAGGCCGCTAATGAACGGTAGTATTTTGCTGGCGGGCCATTTTTGATCGCTTGTCTCAAGCACAACAACGCCATCCTGATTTGCAACTAACAACTTACCATCGTTAAACACCAATCCATTAGGTGCATTTAGATGATCTGCAACCAGAACAATTTCATCTG
>Ga0265327_10002172_pt1 | contig 21590 bp, 21 predicted proteins | sample 41621metaG_FD_202089 | JGI IMG/M metagenome (GOLD analysis project Ga0265327, IMG submission 202089) | Rhizosphere microbial communities from Carex aquatilis grown in University of Washington, Seatle, WA, United States - 4-16-21 metaG | ecosystem: Host-associated > Plants > Roots > Rhizosphere...
GCACCGTCAGGCAGATGCTTTGGGTCGGCAGCACCGTGCGCCAGGAGGCGATCAGCTCCTTGTAGCATCGGCCCACCGGGCGGATGTTGCGGTCAAGGTCGTAGAGGCCCAGCGGGTTGACCCGGTTATTCTTCTCGCGAAGCGCCGAGTCCCAGTCGATCTGGTCGGTGAGCGAGTACCAGGTGAAGCCGACGATCGGCACGCCGTCGTTGCGCACCCGCAGCACGTTGGCCCACTCCTTCCACAGCCAGTTCACCGCCTCGTCGCCGTGCGGGCCCTCGATGATGTTGGTCTCGGTGTGCATTACCGGCAGGTGGTAGCGGTCGTAGTACTGCCGCGTGATCACGGCGTAGCCGAAGATCTCGCCCGAGGCGCGGGTCGAGCCGTCGGCCGACACCCGGTGCTCGTTGGTGACGTAGTAGTCGTTGCCCAGGATGCAGTGGGCCTTGAGCCGGTGGTCGAGGAAGAAGTGGTACTCGTCGCGGCTCATGCCGTTGTCGGTCAGGTACTCGTACATCTCCGAGTCCACTCGCCGTCCGTAGTTCAGGTCCAGCGACAGGAAGCGGGCCGAGTTCATGATTTCAGACGGCAGGATCGCGGCGGGATTCTCGGCGTGGAAATACTCCGAGCTCTCGCTCTGGATGAAGATCGCGTCGGGCCGCACTTCCAGGATGGTCTGCATGGCCAGGACGTTGGCCTTGACCAGGTGCTTGAGCGCGGTGACGAAGCCGATGTCCGTGGTCAACTGCTCGTTCCACCAGCCGTAGCGGGCCGAGAAGGTGGCGCAGATGAACATCTCGTTGACCGGGGTGTAGAGCTGCACCCACGGAAAGCGCTCGGCGAAGGCGCGGGCGTACACCTCGAACAGGCGCGGGAAGTCCGGATTCTGGAAATTGCCCAGCCAGTCGGGCAGGCCGAAGTGGCAGAGATCGACGATCGGCACCAGGTTGCGGCGCCGGATGTCGGCGAAGGTCATGTCGGCGAACGACCAGTCGTACTTTCCAGGTCCAAGCCAGGAGGTGTGCAGGGGCGGTCCGTACCTCAGGTAGCGGATGCCCAGGTCCTCGCAGATATCGAAGTCTGTCTTCCAATGCTTGTAGTGGCCGCAGGACTCCATCTCGTCCACGCGGACCTTGCCGCCCTGGATGGTCGGGATGCTGTTTTCGATCCCCGTCGCGAACATGAACGCGGTAATGGCTCGCCCTCCCTCAAAACCGCTGGTCTTAGGACTGGACTGTCAACGGCCTGGACGCGAAGAAGGTTCTCCGGAAACGGACTTGGCAGGGCGAAAACGTCGGGCGCGCGCAACGCGCGGCCGGGCTGGGAATTCAGGCGGCATGAGCAAGAAGCGCATCGACGTCCTCCTCGTCGAACGGGGCTACTTCGAGAGCCGCTCCAAGGCCCAAGCCGCGATCGAGGCTGGGGGCGTGCGCGCCGGCGGCAGGCTGGTGCTGAAACCCTCCGACGCGGTGAGCGAGGACAGCGTGATCGAGGCCGAAGCAGCCCATCCCTGGGTCGGGCGCGGCGCCCTGAAGCTGGCCCACGCCCTGGCGCACTGGCTGATATCGCCGCAGGACAAGGTGGTGCTGGACATCGGCGCCTCGACCGGCGGGTTCACCCAGGTGTGCCTGGCCGGCGGCGCGCACCGCGTCTACGCCGTCGACGTGGGCCGGGGACAACTGCACGACCAGGTCGCCGCCGATCCGCGGGTGGTCAACCTCGAGGGGCTCGACGCGCGCCGCCTCGACGCTACGCACGTCGCCGACGCGCCCGACCTGATCGTCTGCGACGCCAGCTTCATCGGCCTGCACAAGGCCCTGCCGGCGGCTTTGGCTCTTGCGGCGCCCGGCGCCGACCTGATCGCCCTGGTCAAGCCGCAGTTCGAGGTAGGGCCGGCTAGGGTCGGCAAGGGCGGGGTCGTCAAGGACGAGGCCGCCCGCCAGGACGCGCTGCAGGGCGTCATCGGCTTTCTGGAAGCCGCCGGCTGGCGGGTGCTCGGGTCCGTGGAAAGCCCGGTCGAAGGCGCGGACGGCAACCGGGAATACCTGCTCCACGCCCGCGCGCCGGACGCAGCGGCGAGCGCCGCCTAAGGCTTGGGACTTCCGATGATCGCGCCGCATTTCGCGTGGCCGTAGGTCGGCTTGTGCTCCTGCTTGTGCTTCTTCTCGAACAGGTCCGGATTGATGTCGACGCCGCTCAGGAGGGGGAAGGTGGCCTGCTTGCAATCGACGCCCACGATACCGGCGCCGGACCCCACAAGCTGTGGGTCGCGGACCGACTGGGCCCCCGGATGGGCGGCAGCGTCGAAGGACGCCTCCTTGTCGGCGTCCATGCGGTAGACGTGGCCCATGCGCTGCGACTGATCCACTTGCTTGGCGGCCTTGTCGTCGGCGCCGCGGGCGATCCGCCGCTCCCGCTGGGCGTCCAGGGCGACCCGGCAGAGGGCCCGTTCCGCCGCGGTCAACAGCGGCAGGTCCTCCATCGCGCAATCGGGCGGGCTGGTCGCCACGGCCGAATCCGGCGCGGCTCTTGGCACGGCAGGGGCCGGCTGGGTCAGCACCGACAGCGCCGGCGGGCTGGCCGCCGGATTGGGCCGTGGCGACCGTGCGTCGGTCGGTCTCGGGACGGGCGCCGGCGGCGGCCTTGGCGGGCGAAGGAGCGTCACCAGCATCGGCGGGTCCTGGGGACCGGAGGGCAGCTCCGGCGCCCACGGAATCCGCCAGCCGACCGCCATGAAGACGAGCAGGTGCGCGCAGACCGCCAGTCCCAGCGCCAGGATCTGGCGGCGGCTCGAGCGTCTCTTCAAGCTTGGCCCCAAGCGGAGGCCCCCCGACGCCACCCTAGGTAGGTTTGAAGCTTGGCCGCAACCGCCCGGCGATCACGGTTCTGTCAGACGCGCTGAAGCAGCGAAGCGGTAGCGCGATAGGATTCGCTCAAGCAGCGAAGCGGTAGCGCGAAGACGACTCCAACGAAAAGAGCCGCCCGCGAGGCGGACGGCTCCTTCTTCGTTCGACCGGAAACCGGCTGGCTTACCACCAGCGGCGGCGCCAGTAGCGGCCGTGGTAGTAGTACGGCCCCACACCGACGACCACCGTGGGGGGCGGGGCGTAGGCGTAGCCGGGCTCGTAGTAGACCGTCGCCGGAGGCGGCGCCTGATAGTAGGCCGGGGGCGGCGGGGCGTCGTAGTAGGCCTGAGGGGCCTGGGCGTAACCCTGCGGGGCAGGGGCGTAGGCCTGGGGAGGAGGCGCATAGGCCTGCGGAGGCGGCGCGTTGTCGTAATAGGTCCGCGCCGGAGGCGGGCGGTCGCAGCCGGCCGCCGAGTGGCCCACGGCCGAGCCGGCCAGGGCGCCCAGGACGCCGCCGATGATCGCGCCGCCGGTACGGCCGCCGCCGCGGGCCAGGTTGGAGCCCGCCGCTGCGCCCAGACCGCCGCCGGCAAGGGCGCCGATGGTGGTGCCGGCCGAGCAATCCTGCGCGGCCGCGGCGGTCGGCAGGCTCGCTGCGCCGGCCAGGGTCAGGGCGGCGACGGCTGCGCCGACGGCGCCCTTGGCGAAAATCGTGGACTTCAACATGACAGCTTCTCCTTGGAGGTCTTAGGCGGGCCGCCAGACCCCGTCACGGCCTTCGCAAAGCCGGACTTGGTAGGGTCGGTGGTTCCGATAGTGGGTTTCCATGCGGCAGGCGACCGCGTAGCGATGGGGCTTGTCCTTGCAGTTGTTACGCGCGACTTCGTGGCCGATGACCGCGCCGCCAAGGCCGCCCAGCAGGGTGCCCGCGGCGCTGCCGTGGCTGAGGCCGTTACCGATCAGGGCGCCGCCGACACCGCCGCCGACCGTGGAGGCCGCCCGGCAATCGGACGCCGAGGCCAGGGCCGCGGTGGGAACCACCGTGACGCCGAGGGCCGGAACCGCCATGGCGGCGGCGCTGGCCAGAATGAGCAATTTCCGCATCTTCGTTCTCCTCGAAGCGGGTGATCCGCTTCCTGTTCGATCCGCGGTATGATGGAAGACTAGACCGCGGCGCCTGAACGGCAGTTGATTGCGCCGTTCATGTTCGTTCATCCAATCGCGCCTCTTGGAGCAGAGCAGTTCCGGGGGGCGCGGGGCGGCCGAGTCCTTCGGCCCGCTATCTCGAAACAATGCCGGAAAGGCGCCGACGTTCCTTGTCCAAGGTAAAGCTTGCCCCACTTCAGGTCGGCCCGTTCGAGGCCGAAATCACAGCGATGGGGGCACAGGGCGATGGCCTTGGCCGCACCCCCGACGGCCAGTCCGTGTTCGCAGCCTTCACCTTGCCCGGCGAAAGAGTCCGCCTTGAGGCCAAAGATGGGCGGGCCGAGCTCAAGGACGTCATAAGTCCTAGCGCCGACCGCATCGCGCCGGTCTGTCCGCACTTCCACGCCTGCGGCGGCTGCGCCGTGCAGCACTGGGCGCACGGGCCTTATCTGGCATGGAAGCAGGACAAGGTCGCCCATGCCCTGGCGCAGGTGGGCCTGGAGCCTGCCTTCGCGCCGCCCTTCGCCGCTCCGCCGGGCTCTCGCCGCCGCCTGGCCCTGCACGCCCGCAAGGGCTCGCGTGACGCCGCCCGCATCGGCTACAAGGCGCGCCGCTCGTGGAACCTGGTCGAGATCGAGGTTTGCCCGATCGCCGATCCGAGGCTGGTCGCCGCCTTCCCAGCCTTGAGGCGCCTGGCCGCGCCCCTGTTCGAGCATGGGAAATCGGCCCCGACCCTGCACTGCACCCTCACCGACACCGGCATCGACGTCGACATCACCGGGGTGGAGGCCAAGAGCGGGGGCCTGTCCGCCGACGCCCGCATGCGCGCGGCCGAGGCCGCGGCGGCGGCCGATCTGGCGCGGGTGACTCTGGCCGGCGAGATCCTCTACCAGGCGCGCCAGCCGCTGGTGCGGCTTGGACCCGCGACGGCGGCGCTTCCGCCGGGCGGCTTTCTGCAGGCCGTGCCTCAGGCGGAGGCGGCCATGGCCGAGTTCGCGCTCGCCGCCGTGAAAGGCGCTGGCCGTATCGCCGACCTGTTCTGCGGCCTCGGCACCTTCACCTTCCGCCTGGCTCAGGTCGCCCCGGTGCTGGCGGCGGACTCCGACGCCGGGGCCATCCGCGCCCTGTCGGCGGCCGCGGGAACGGTGCCCGGCCTGAAGTCGATCCGCGCCGAGGCCCGCGACCTCTACCGTCGCCCGGTTCTGGCGCAGGAGCTGAAGGGGGTGGACGCGGTGCTGTTCGATCCGCCCCGCGCCGGCGCCGAGGCCCAGGCCGGCCAGATCGCCCAGTCGGGCGCCTCAACGGTCGTCGGGGTGTCCTGCGACGCCCAGACCTTCGCCAGAGACGCCCGCATCCTGGCCGACGCCGGGTTCCGGCTGGAGCAGGCGATGGTGGTGGATCAGTTCCTGTGGTCGGCCCACGTGGAGCTGGTGGGGGTGTTCAGGCGCTAGGCCTTCGCCCGCAGTCCCTCGCCGCCCATGATCTGGGCTTCGATCAGGTCGGCCGCGACCTCGGCGCCGCGCTCCTGGGCGACGGAACGACCGATCTCCGCGGCCTTCAGACCCACGGCGCGGCTGCGTGTGAGCTCGGCCAGGGCCGCGGCGGCCTTGCGAGGGGCGTAGGCGTTGGGGGCCAGCTGGCGGGCCACGCCCAGGCGGCACATGCGCATGGCGTTGTCGGGCTGGTCGCCGGCGAACGGCGTGATCAGCTGCGGCTTGCCGGCGCGCAGGGCCTGGGCCGTGGTGCCGACCCCGCCGTGGTGCACGATGGCCTCGGCGTGCGGGAAGATCAGCGAATGGGGCACATAGCCCGCCCCGATCATGCCGGCGGGCAGGGAGCGGCGCACGGCGTGGGCGTTCTCGCCGAGCGCGCCGTCCAGGCCCAGGAACACCGCGCGGCGGCCGAGCATCTGGGCCGTCTCGAAGCTGCGCTCGTAAAAATCGCCCGGATCGTTGACCAGGGCGGTGCCGAGCGTGAACACGAGCGGGGGCGGGCCGTCGGCCAGGAATTGCTTGAGGTCGGCCGGCAGCTCGGTCGGCGCGCCCGCGGGCGTGTCGTAGAAGGCGAATCCGGTGATGTCGCAGTTGATCGGATGATCGGGCTGCAGCTCACCCATCCAGCGCGAATAAAGCGCCAGGGTGGCGTAGGGCGAAAACTGGCCCTCGAACAGCGGATTGATCACCGGCGGCAGGCCGAGTTCGCGGCGCAGCTGCTGGAACGGCGCGGTCCACGGATCGGTGACCTTCTTGACCATGGCCAGCAGCGCCGCGTCGAAGCGGGCGTTGGTCAGGTCGCGGAGCAAGGCCAGGCCGGGGGCGGTGGAAAACACCGGCGGATCGACCGACGACATCAGGCCGAAGGGCGCCAGCACGGCGCTCATCCACTGCAGGCCGCGGGTCTCGGCGGCGAGGCGGGCGGCGAAGGCGGAGGGGTGGGTGACCACCAGGGCCGCGCCCTGGGTGGCCGACATCATGTCGGCGTAGGCCCGGCGCAGGAACGGCATGGCGATGCGCCGGACCAGGAAAGGAAGGCCCGACGAGCCGTTGGTGGCCTTGCGATAGACGGTCTGCTGGTCGTAGCCGAGCTCGCCCTTCACGTCCTCCACGCCGGGGCGCAGGGCGTGGAAAAGGATTCCCTCCGCCTCGATTTTGGCGCGGTATTCCACCTGGCTGGCGATGAGAGGCTCATAGCCGCGCCGTTTCAGTTCGAGTGCGAGGGCGATGAAGGGATTGAGATCCCCCAGCGATCCTGCTGTCGAAATGACGACCTTTCGCCTCATGCGTCTCCTCGGTGAGGGCGGCCGCTGCCTACCCCGGGCAGCCAACGTGTCAAGCCGTGGACGGATGCGTCAGCTTCTTGTCGCAAACCTGAGCCCTAAAGATCAACCGCCAAGATGTTGCCCGGACGAAACGCCACGGCCAAGCTTGGACATCCCCTGTCAACCCCAACTTGCGTGATTTGCCCGGACCTTGGTGGTTCGCGCAAGAGCTTAGTTAGCGGGCAGAGTCGCGCGATTCGACGCGAAATCTGCCATGCCATTTCCGGCGCCCGTTGGAAATCGCGTGATAGGCGAGTGGCGGGCCCCGTTTTACCCGCCCGTTCAGCCGCCCAGATGAGAGGCGACCTGGTAGGTCACGAAGGCCGCCAGATAGGCTAGGGAGATCATGTAGACGAACATGATGATCGGCCAGCGCCAGGCGTTGGTCTCGCGCTTCACCACCGCCAGGGTCGAGGCGCACTGCGGCGCGAACACGTACCAGGCCAGGAACGCCAGGGCGGTGGCCAGGGACCAGTGGCTGGACAGGGTGGCGGCCAGCTGGCCGGGCTTGTCCTCGCCGATGGCGTAGACGGTGCCTAGCGCGCCCACCGCCACTTCGCGCGCCGCCATGCCGGGCACCAGGGCCACGGCCATCTGCCAGTTGAAGCCGATCGGAGCCAGCAGCGGCTGGATTGCGTGCCCGATCATGCCGGCGAAGGAATAGTCGATGGCCGGCCCCGGCGCGCCCGTGGGCGGACGCGGCACCGTGGCCAGGAACCAGATCAGCACCATCATCGACAGGATGGTGGTGCCCGCGCGCTTGAGGAAGATCTCGGCCCGCAGCAGCACGTTGCGCGCCACGTTCAGGGCGTCCGGCGCCTTGTAGGCGGGCAGCTCCATGATGAAGGGCTCGCTCTGGCCGCGCCAGAATATCTTGCGGAACACGAACGCGACCGCCAGGGCGCTGACCATTCCGGCCACATAGAGGCCCAGCATCACCAGCCCCTGCAGGTTGATGAAGCCCCACAGAGTCCGGTTCGGGATGAAGGCCGAGATGATCAGGGTGTAGACCGGAATCCGCGCCGAACAGGTCATCAGCGGCGCCACCAGGATGGTGGTCAGGCGGTCGCGTTTCTGGTCGATCACCCGCGTCGACATGATCCCGGGGATGGCGCAGGCGAAGGAGGAGAGCAGGGGGATGAACGCCCGCCCGTGCAGGCCCGCTCCGCCCATGATCCGGTCCATCAGGAACGCGGCCCGGGCCATGTAGCCGAAGTCCTCGAGCAGGATGATGAAGAAGAACAGGATCATGATCTGCGGCAGGAACACCAGCACGCTGCCCACGCCGGAGATGATCCCGTCGGCCAGCAGGCTCTCCAGCACCCCATGCGGCAGATAGGTGGTCACCTGCAGCGACAGCCAGTCGAACCCGGCCTTGATCAGGTCCATCGCCGGCGTGGCCCAACTGAACACCGCCTGGAACATCAGGAACAGGATCGCCGTCAGGATCACGACCCCGGCCACCGGATGCAGAAGGACCGAATCAATCTTGCCGGTCCAGGTGTCGGGGCGCTTGGGCGGCAACACCGCCAGCTTGTGGATGCGCGCGGCCCGGTGGTGCGCGGCGCGGATCTCGCCGGCGTCCGGCGCATGCCAGACCACCGCGCCGTGGGCCTCGTTGCGCTCGGCGGCCTGGTCGACCAGGGCCGCCAGGGCGTCGAGACCCCGCTTGCGCGTGGCCACCGTTGTGGTCACCGGGCAGCCAAGTTCGCGGGACAGCGCCTCGACGTCGATGTCGATGCCCTGGCGCTGGGCGATGTCGATCATGTTCAGCGCCAGCACCATCGGGCAGCCGGTTTCCTTCAGCTCCAGCAACAGGCGCAGCACCAGGCGCAGGTTGGTGGCGTCGGCCACCGCCACGATCAGGTCCGGGGCGCTCTCGCCGGCAAGCCGGCCTAGAACCACGTCGCGAGTGACTTCCTCGTCGGGGCTGCGGGCGCGCAGGGAATAGGTGCCGGGCAGGTCCAGCACCGACACTCGCCGGCCGGCGGGGGTGGTCAGGAAGCCTTCCTTGCGCTCGACGGTCACGCCCGCGTAGTTGGCCACCTTGGCGCGGCCGCCGGTGAGGGCGTTGAACAGGGCGGTCTTGCCGCTGTTGGGATTGCCGACCAGGGCGATACGCAAATCGCGGCCAACCACGGCCGCGGTGACGGGCGCGTTCATCTATCGAGCCTGACCAGCACGCCTTGAGCTTCGCGGCGGCGCAGGGCCACGCGCATGTCGTCCAGCCGCACGGCGATCGGGTCGCGGCCGATGAAGCCTTCGTGCAGCACCTCCAGGCGGGCGCCTTCCACGAAGCCGATCTCCAGCAGGCGCCGCTCCAGCTCGTCGCGCTCGGCCTCGGGCACGCCGTCCATGCCGTCGGTCGACACCGTCAGCACCTCGCCTCGGGCGCCCCGGCGCACGTCCGCTAGCCGCTGCACGCCGGGCGGCAGCGACCCAACGAATTCAGCCTTGAGGGGCCGGCGCCACTGGACGTTCATCGACTTCTTGGTCTCCACAGACGACCTAGATGAGATTGGTTATCAGATGCAGTCGCGAAAAGCAAAACGCAAGCCGGGCTTCGACGTTCAATGGGCCGCGGTCTTTCGCCACGCTTGCGGCGGAACCATGGCGTGTGCGGCCTCCGTCGAAACAATCCGACCAATTGGCGCCGGTCGGTGAAATCGCTTGGGCGAACGGCTCTGGTTTCATGCGGCCATCGACCGAGTGGGGGCTCTGGAGCCATTCATTTGAAGACAATCACCGTGCACCACATCGTTCTCGCCGGCGCCCTGGCCTTGGGCCTCACCGCCTCGGCCGCCGCTCAGGACCGTCCGCCCGGACCAGGCGCGCCCCAGATTCAGGGCTCGCGCGGCGCCGGCCCCCGGGGTCCCGGAGGCCCGGGCGGGGCCGACCGCCAGCAGCGGTTCGCCGAGATGCAGCATAGGCGCGAGCAGCGCCTGCACGACTTGCTGCAGATCAAGCCCGACCAGGAGAACGCCTTCCGCGCCTATGTGTCCGCCATCGAGCAGGGACGGCCCCCGCGCGGTCCGGTCCAAGCCGGCGCTCCTGGCGAGCGCAAGCCCTTGACCACCCCCGAGCGGCTCGATCGCGAGGCTCAGCGCATCGCCCAGATGCAACAGCGGCTGACCGCCGAGCGGACCTTCTACGGCGCCCTGACCCCGGAGCAGAAGAAGGCCTTCGACGCCATGCCGATGGGCGGCGGAGGCGGATTCGGCGGCGGCCGTCACTGGGGCGGAGGCCCTATGCCCGGGCCCTTCCGGGGAGCTCCGCCGGCGCGCTGAGCCGGCCACCATACAAGGACCCCTACCCAGGTCCTTGCGCGCCCGGAGCCTGACCCGGGCGCGACCTGCGGGCCGCGGCTGGCCCCGTCTCCCCCCTTGGAGCTCGCCGCGGCCCGCTTCCTTGTCTTTCAGAGCCAAGCTCTATAGCCGCAGGTACTCCACCCGCGAGCCGTCGCGCACCTTCACGTGCAGCCCGGCCCAGACGCCGCCGGCGTCGTAGTAGTCGTCCATCGTGCCGTCCCCGGTGACTGTCCAGCGGGTGGCCTTGATGCTGGATCCGTCAGCCTGCTGGACCATGTCGTCGGTCCGGCCGACCAGATTGATCTTGAGCAGCTTGCCGTTCTGCGGATCGAACAGCGGTCCCTGGTAGGCGAAGCGGTTCCAGTGGGTCAGGGGCAGGATGTCGGCCGATGCGGTGAACGGATCGCCGGACGAAGGCTCGACGCGGATTCCGTCGGGCGTGCGCCTGGCCGTGACCGTGTCGTGCGACACGTTGGAGCTGGTGGTGCTTTCCAGACCCATGAAGCGGTCGCCCTTCCAGTGCTCGATGCAGCGCTGGGTGTGGTGGTAGACGGGCACGGGCCCGACATGGACGGTGATGCGCACGTCGGTCTGCACCGTGAGGCCGTCGCCGTCCTGGGAAAAAGTCAGGCTGTGCTCACCGATGTGAGCGCCCTTGCGCATCACCTTGAAAGCCACCTTGCCGTCGGGCGGAACGCCGGCCGGGGCTGCGCGAGCGACGCCTGGACGCATCAGGGGCAGGATCAGGCCGGCAGCCGCTCCCCCCGTCAGGAAGGCGCGACGTCCGAAACCCGCTTGCGCCAAGCCCGACGGTCCCACGGCATTTCCACCCATGCCTTCGTCCTCTTCATGCCGAGAAGGCTACCTAAGCCGCCCGTGCGCCGCTGGCTAGGGCTCCCCGATGGGGCCGCCGCCCAGTCCGGCGTCACCTAGGGTGAAAACACGTGAACGGAGCTAACGGATGCGTAAAAGGCGGCGGATATGCGGCGCCGGCGACACAGTCGGCCGCGTGCTGAGGGATATGGCCAACTATCTGAGTCAAATGAGGTATTCGTCGAAAGTGGATGGGATAGATCAGTATACAGACGTATTTAAACCGATCTGTCATCGTTTCAATACATAGAGTTCATTTGAGCCGTCTATTCCCCGATGATTTAAGCCGCCGGGGGATTGAGAAAGATTCGGCGCGCGAAGCTGAATTTATCCGATCACGTCGTAGGCAATCTGTCGCAGCTCTCCCTGCGGCGACTTGGACGCGCCGATCATCCCCTGCGAAAAATGAGGGGAATTCAAGATTATGACTAAGCACCACCTTGCTCGTCTGATGATGGGCGCCAGCCTGTTGCTGATGTCTGCGGCCGGCGCGCACGCCGCCGATACCGCCGCCGCTGACGTTGCGGCCCCAGCCGCCGCCGAAACCGAAACCGCCGACTTCGGCACGCGGGTGCAGGAAGTGGTGGTCACCTCGGCCAATCCCGCGGTCAAGGCGGCCCCGGTCAAGGCGAACCTGACAGAGACCGAGCCTCAGAGCATCATCAACCGCGACGCGATCGAGCAATTCGTGCCGCAGACCGCCGACTACACCCAGATCGTCAACTTGACGCCCAGCGTCACCGGCGGCGTCGGTCAGAACGGCCCGGGCCTCAGCGAGTCCAAGTCGACCCTGCGCGGCTTCACCGACGGCAACTACAACATCACCTACGACGGCATCCCGTGGGGCGACGCCAACGGCCCGACGCACCACTCGACCTCGTTCTTCCCCGCTTCGACCATCGGCGGCGCGATCGTTGACCGTGGGCCCGGCAAGGCCGGCGACATCGGCCCGGCGACCTTCGGCGGGTCGATCAACCTGTTCTCGCCGGAAGTCAGCCACATCATGGGCGGATCGGAGACCGTGACCGGCGGCTCGTTCAACACCTGGCAGTCGGTGACCAAGCTCTACACCGGCGACCTCAAGCAGCTGAACGACGCCCGCGTCATGGTCAACCTGCAGGAGCTGTACACCGACGGCTACCTGACCCTGAACAAGGCTCAGGAAAACAACCAGATGATCCGGGGCATCTTCCCGCTGTTCGGCGACTGGCAGCTGACCGCGTTCGCCGCCAACAACTTCATCAAGATCAACACCAACGACAACGCCGGCGCGACGCTCGCTCAGGCGGCCGCCTACGGCAAGAAATTCGCCCTTAACAACGACCCGACGTCGCCCGACTTCGTCGGCTACAACGTGGTCGATAAACACACCTACTTCGACTACCTGAAGCTGAACGGCAGCCTGACGCCGACCCTGAAGGTCGAGACCCAGCCCTACGCCTACTTCTACAAGAACGACACCGAGTCCACGGTCGATCCGACCCTGACTCCCGCCGACGTCCTCGCCGGCGGCGGCGCCTCGGCCACCAAGCTGGGCGTTTTCCCGACCCCGGGTCTGGCCAAGGCCCTGCGCAACAGCGCCAACAACGCCAGCCTGCCGTTCGACAATCCCGGCTACATCAAGCTGAACGAGTACCATATCTACGGCGACGTCACCCGGGCCGACTGGAACTTCGGCATGGGCGATCTGAGGCCCGGCATCTGGTGGGAGCATGCCATCACCGAGCGGCGCCGCTACGACTACGACGCCACTGTGAGCCGTTTCTTCGCCGACTATCGCCAGAAGGCCGGCACGGGTTTGAGCGGCAACGGCATTCTGACGACAACGCCGCAGAACGAGGAATATGACCAGGCCACGGGCTGGACCCAGTACCAGCCGTTCGTCGATCTGGAGCTGCGGCCCACGGACAAGCTGACCATCACGCCGGGCGTCAAGTGGGTGGACTGGAAGATCACGGTGGCGACCCTGGCCAACCAGAAGACCCGCCAGCCTCTGAACGCCCAGAAGACGTTCAAGAAGGACCTCGAGTACCTCACCGCCAACTACAAGCTGCAGAGCAACTGGTCGGTCTACTTCCAGTACGCCACCGGCATCCTGGTGCCCGACATCAGCGCCTTCCAGGTGTCCGGCCCGACCTCCAACTCGTCGATCGGCCCGGACCTCAGCAAACTGGTGCCGCAGACCTCGACCAACTACCAGCTGGGCACGGTCTATCACGCCTCCAACTGGTCCGCTGACTTCGATGTCTACAAGATCGATTTCAAGAACCGCCTCAGCACCTTGAGCGGCCCGGCCAGCGTCGCCACCGGCTCCCCGGTCGACTGCCTTGCCGGCGAGACCTGCTACTACAACCAGGGCGGCGTGACCTATCAGGGCGTCGAGGGCCAGATCACCTACGCCTTCTTCCCGTGGCTGTCGGCCTTCGCCAATGGCTCGATCAACGACGCCAAGGACAACGCCACCCACCTTCAGGTCGCCAAGGCGCCGAAGAACACCTTCGGCGTGGGTCTGTTGTACAAGCGTGGGCCGTTCACCGCCTCGATCGTCGACAAGTACGTCGGCGAGCAGTGGGCCAACGACGGCTTGTCCACCAGCCCGACGACCTACAACGCCCTGTCGCACATCAATGGCTACCACCAGGCCGACGTCAGCGTCTCCTACGCCTGGGACCGCTACAAGCTCGAAGCCCAGATCCAGAACATCGGCAACAGCCAGGCCGTCACCGACATGAAACTGGTCAACAAGACCGGCGTCGCCTCGCCCTACGACCAGTACTACTGGCAGGCGCCGATCAACGGCCAAGTCAGCCTGAAGATCGCTTTCTGATCAACGGCTTCCCACAAGGAAGCCAAAGGGCGGCCCTCGCGGCCGCTCTTTTTGTTTCAGCGGTGGTGATGCGGCGGGGCGTGGTCGCGCAGGCCGCGCTCGACCAGCACGCTCCAGGCTTCCTCGGCGCTCTCGGCGAAGGCGATCAGATCCAGGTCCGCCCGGTTGATCATGCCTTCGTCCACCAGAAGCTCGAAGTTGACCAGCCTGCGCCAGTAGGCCTGGTCGTAGAGCACGATCGGCGAGTGCGGGGCCTTGCCGGTCTGCTGCAGGGTGATCAGCTCGAACAGCTCGTCCAGAGTGCCGAACCCGCCTGGGAACACCACCAGGGCGTTGGTGCGCATGGCCATGTGCATCTTGCGCATGCCGAAATACTGGAAGCGGAACGTCAGCTCAGGCGTGGTGTAGGGGTTGGGGAACTGCTCGGCCGGCAGGTTGATATTGAAGCCGATGGTGGGGGCTCCGGCGTCGTGCGCCCCGCGGTTGGCCGCCTCCATTACCCCCGGGCCGCCGCCGGTGGCGATCACATTGTCGCGCCAGCGGTCGACCGGGGCGAAGGCCCCGCCGCGCTCCGAGGCGATGCGGCCGAACTCGCGGGCGGCCTGGTAGTAGGCGAGGTGTTTCTGCAGCAGCGCCTCGGCCTTGGGCTCCAGTTCGCCGCCGGCGGCCCTGCGGATGGCGCGGGCGCGCTCGGGAGAGGGTATGCGGGCCGAGCCGAACACGATGATGGTCGATCGCACGCCCCATTCGCGCAACAGAATCTCGGGCTTGTCGTACTCAAGCTGCAGCCTCACACCGCGCAGTTCGTCCCGGTGCAGGAAGTCGGGATCCTCGACCGGTAGGCGGTAGCTTGCGGACTTGGTCTGGGGCGAACTCTGAGACATGCGGCGATCCGAGGTTGAGATTGCGGCGCTCAGCCTACACCGTTGTGCGGCGATGCTAAGCCGTCGGTTCCGGGCGTGGCCCTGGCCGTCGGGCTTCGCGCCCGGTACACATGTCGCGATGGCGCCCGAGCACCGCTACATCGTCGCCTTCCTGGCCGCGTCGCTGAACGCCGGCAAGACCTTCACCCATGTCTACGACCACGACGCAAAGCGCGAGATCGCCGTTGGGGGGAGGGTGCGGCCCGACAGGGTGGAGGTGGTCGAGGGATTGACCGGGGCCAGGATCGAGGGCGAGCCCAAGGCTCTGTTCCACTCCGGCTCCGGCTCGCACATCCAGCTCGAGGTGGATGGCCAGGGCTTCAGCGGCTACGACTACGGATCCAAGGCGCACTTCCGCGGGACCTTTCAGGACCAGGGCGCGGTGCAGCTTTTCGACCATCAGAGCGGGCGCTATCACGCCTTCCACATAAGCTAGGGGCGCTGGATGCTGGCCGGATTGATCATCAGATTTCTGTTCGGCGTCGCCGGCCTGTGGGTGGCGGCGCACGTGGTGCAGGGCATCTCCTACGACAGCGTGGGCAGTCTGATAGCCGCCGCGGCCCTGCTCGGCGTGATCAACGCCGTGGTGCGGCCGATCCTGGTGATCCTGACCCTGCCGATCACGGTCCTGACCCTGGGGCTGTTCCTGCTGGTGATCAACGCATTGACCCTGGGGCTGACCGCCCTGCTCTTGCACGGCTTCCACGTGCACGGGTTCGGGGCCGCGTTCTGGGGCGCCCTGATCGTCAGCGTCGCCGGCTGGATCGGCGCCAGCGTCCGCGACGAATAGGAACGGCCCCAGCGAGAGCAGGGGCCCAGGTTCACGCCCGAAAAAAGGCCCCCGCGACAGCGGGGGCCAGGCGTCTCCCTCCTTGGAGAAGGGGATTGTCTTGGAGCGGCGCCTAGTAGCAGACGCGAACCCGGTCATAGCCGCGCCAGTACGGGTTCCAGCGCATCTCCACGCGACAGCGCGGGGCGGCGTAGTAGGCGGGCGGGTAGTAGGCCGGTTCGGCGTAACCGCCAGCCAGGGCCGCGCCAACCGACAGGCCCAGCAGGGCCGCGCCGGCGTCGCCGCCGCGCCAGCCACGGTCGTAGCCGCGCCCGCCGCCATGCCAGCCGCGGTCGTGATCGGCCGCGGCGGCCGGAAGGGTGGTGGTCGCCGCCAGGGCGCCGCCGAGGGTCAGGGCCGCCAGGGCGCCGGTAAGGATCTTTTTCATGGTCGCCTCCTTGCGATCCAGTGCGGGCGAGGGGTCGCCCGGAACTGTGATCAGACTAGAAGGTTGGCCATGAACCCAGACTGAATAGCGTTGTCAGACAACAGTTTAGCTTTGCCGTGGAATCCGCGCTCAGGTAGCCGCCAGGCGGTAGCGCGCACAAAATTCAGCCCGCGCCCATGGTGGCGAACATGCCGGCCGCGGCCACGCCCATGACAGCCGTCGCCGCCCAGCCCATCCAGGTCAGGACCCTGGGCAGGCGGAATTCGCCCATCGCCGCCTTGTGGGTGGACAGATGCATCAGCATGACCATCACCGGCACGGCCACCACGCCGTTGATCACGGCGCTCCAGAACAGGGCCTTGATTGGGTCGATGGGGGTGAAGTTCATGACCACTCCGATCGCCACGGCCGCCACCAGCACGCCGTAGAAGGCCTTGGCCCGGTTGGCCTTGCGCGCCAGCCCCACGTGCCAGCCGAAGGCCTCGCCCACGGCGAAGGCGGCCGAACCGGCCAGCACCGGCACCGCCAGTAGGCCCGTGCCCACCACCCCCAGGGCGAACACCGCGAACGCAAAGGGCCCCGCGATAGGCTTCAGGGCCTGTGCGGCCTGGGCCGAGGTCTGGATGTCGGTGATTCCGTGGGCGTGCAGGGTCGCCGCCGTCGTCACCACGATCGACAGGGCGACGATGTTGGAGAAGGCCATGCCGATGTAGGTGTCGACGCGGATGCGGCGGAACTCCTCCTTCGCCTGGTACGGCGCGCGATTCAGGGGAATGGCGCCCGGCCGCTCTTTGGTCTCCTCGACCTCTTCCTCGGCCTGCCAGAAGAACAGGTAGGGGCTGATGGTGGTGCCGAGGACAGCCACCACCACCGTGAGATAATCGGTCTTGAACTGGACGGCGGGCAGAAACAGGCCATGGGCCATCTGGCCCCAGGGAACGTGCGCCACCAGTGCGACTGCGACATAGGCGAATAGGCTGATCGTCAGCCACTTCAGCACCGAGACGTATCGGGAATAGCGCGCGAACACCTGCAGCAGGGCCGAGACCACGCCGAACACGGCGACGTAGACCAGCTGTGGACCCCCGACGACCAGCTTGAGCGCGGCGCCCATGGCCCCGAGGTCGGCCCCGAGATTGATGGTGTTGGCCACAAGCAGCAGGGCGACCAGCACCACCAGGAACGGCCGCGGATAGTGCAGCTTCAGGTTTCCGGCGATCCCACGGCCGGTCACCCGCCCGATGCGCGCGCTGATCTCCTGGATCGCGCACATCAGGGGCCAGCTGAACAGCAGGGTCCAGCCCAGCGAATAGCCGAACTGGGCGCCGGCCTGGGAATAGGTGGCGATGCCGCTGGGGTCGTCGTCGGAGGCTCCGGTGATCAGGCCGGGGCCCATGATCTGGAGGAGAGATGGCTTGTCGGGCTGCTTGACTGCGGAGGACTCGTCGGGGGTCGCCGCGGGCAGTTCCGTGTCGCTCATGTGTATTCCACTGAATGGCCGGCTGTTCCTAGCCCAACGCCGGGCTTGGCCGTTTGATCCGGGTCAGGGGCCCTTCAAACCAGCCAGGCGCGCGACCGCGGATAGGGTTCTTCGCGCGATAGATAGACCAGGCCGAGGATGCAGCGAAGGCCGAACCAGAGACCGCTGGCCGTCAGGATCAGGGCCCCCGCCACCACGAACGGAATGCCGATCAGGATGGCCGAAAACGGAATGCCCCAGAACAGCAGGACGAAGCCGATCACCCACCAGGCGATCGAAATCCAGAAGGTGCGGATCTGGAACAGGTAGTGGCTGTCGGCGCGAGGGCTGGCCCGATCGCGGTTGGCGTAGGCGATGACCAGACCGATCAGGACCGTGAGGCCGCCGCTGAGAAGGCCGACGAGATAGAGCACGTACACCACCGTCGGTAGGGTCCGGTCGTCGCGGGCGTCGAAGTCCGAGGTCGCGCTCATGGCGCGCACACTGCCGCCAAAACCGGCTGGCGCCTAGGGCGTTGAAGAACGCGGGTATGCTGACATCGCGCTGTCTCTATGGCCAGTCTAGGGTCCCGACCCAAACACTGGAGAACCTGCCATGGCGGAGCCCGTCGTCTTCTATACGAACCCCCAGTCGCGGGCCCGCATTGTCCGCTGGATGCTGGAGGAGGTCGGCCAGCCGTACCGCACCGAGGTGCTCTCCTACGGCGAGGCTGGCGCAGGCGGCATGAAGTCCGCGGCCTTCCTGGCGGTCAATCCGATGGGCAAGGTGCCGGCCATCGCCCATCGCGGCGTGGTGGTCACCGAGTGCGCCGCGATTTGCGCCTATCTCGCCGACGCCTTTCCCGAGGCCGGCCTCGCGCCGCCATCCGGCGATCCCCTGCGCGGGACCTACTATCGCTGGCTGTTCTTCGCCGCAGGCCCGCTGGAGCAGGCGTCGACCAACAGGGCCATGGGCTGGGAGGCGCCTGCCGACCGCGCCCGCATGCTGGGATACGGCAGCTACGCCCAGACCCTGGACGCCCTGGAGGGCGCGATCGATGGCCGCGACTATCTGGTCGGCGAGGGTTTCACCGCCGCGGACGTCTACGTCGGGTCTCTTCTCAACTGGGGCATGATGTTCGGCATGATGGACAAACGCCCGGCCTTCGAAGCCTATGTCGCTCGGCTGCTGAATCGTCCGAACTGCGTCCGCGCCAACGCCCTCGACGACGCCTTGGCCGCCGCGCCCTCCTAGATCGCCTCGCCCCGGCGCAGGGTGATCTCGACGCCGGCCACGGCCGGGGCCAGGGCCTCGGGTTTCTCGACCCGCACTCGCGCCGCCAGCACTCGTGGATCGCGCATGCACGCCAGGGCGACCCGGTGGGCGAATGTCTCGACCAATTCGATATGGCCCGAAGCGGCGACCTCGCGCGTCCAATTGACGATGTTCTCGTAGTTGATGATGTCGCCCAGCTCGTCGAAGCCGGAGGGAGCGACGTCCAGCTCCACCTCGACCACCAGCGGCTGGGTGCGGCCGTATTCGAAGTCGTAGACGCCGATCTCGGCGTGGACGCGGATGTCGCGGACGAAGGTCTTGGCGGAGGCGAGCCTCACGTCGGACGGGGTGAACGGCAGCTTGTTCATCAGGGGCCTGCGGTCAGGGGCCTACGTCGTCCGGCGTGCGCCAGACCAGGTGCTGTCCGCCGTCGACGGCGATCATCTGGCCGGTGACCGCTTGAGCGTCAATCAGATAGAGCGCCGCACCCGTCACGCCGGCGGCCTCGGCCTGGAACGATTCCGACGTCTGGCGGACCGAGGACGGGGCGGGGCCCGGGCCGATCGCATTGACCCGGATGCGCGGGGCCAGCGCCTGCGCCAGGGTGCGCGTGGCCGTCCATAGCGCCGCCTTGCTCAGGCCGTAGGTGAAGAACTGCGGCGTGGGATTCCACACCCTTTGGTCGAGGATATTGATGATTTGGCCGCTCCGACCCTCGGGCAGCTCCGCGGCGAAGCTCTGGGCCAGCACCAGGGGCGCGTGGAGGTTCACCGCCATGTGCGCCCCCCAGGTGTCGGAGTCGACGGTTTCGATGCGGTCGTCCTCCAGCACCGAGGCGTTGTTGATCAGCAGGGTGACGGGCCCCAACGCGCGGTGAGCCTGCCCGACGAGGGCGCGGGTCTGTTGCTCGTCGGCAAAGTCAGCCTTCAGCACGCAGGCGTTGCGCCCGCTCTCCAGCACTTCCTCGGTCACCGCTTCGGCCTCGGCGTCCGAGCGCCGGCAGTGCACGGCGATGTCGTAGCCCGCGCCAGCCATGGCGAGCGCCAGGGCCCGCCCGATCCGGCGTCCGGCGCCGGTGATCAGCGCCACGCCGCGCGCGGCGGAGGGCCCTGCCAAGGACTTAGTCCAGGCGGCCGGTGTCGTAGGTGTTCAGGGCGCCGAAGATGAACAGCCAGACGAGGATCACGATAATCGCGGCCATGCTTAAATCTCCACAAGAATGGACGCCGCTCTAGCGGTCCGTAGGCCAAGGCGCAAGGTCGGGCCAAATGGTCTAGGGCGGCCCGAGGGCGTCGCGACGGGCTCGAACCGCTCCGGCGGAAGACAGCACCGCCATGCCGGCGCCCGCCGACAGCAGCGAGGCCAGCACCACCCCCAGCCGCGCCTGGTTCTGCGCCTGAAGGTCGCCGGGCGGGAAGGCCAGGGCGCCGATGAACAGGCTCATGGTGAAGCCGATGCCGCACAGCAGCGACAGGCCCCAGATCTCCATCCAGCTGGCCCCGGTGGGCTTGCGGCCCAGCCCCAGGGTCACCGCCAGGAACACGGCCCCGAACACGCCGATCTGCTTGCCGACGAACAGCCCGAACACGATCCCCAGGGCCAGGGGAGACAGGAAGTGCGCTCCGGTGATACCGCGGAATGAGAAGCCCGCCGCGACGAAGGCGAACAGAGGCAGGATGCCGTAGGCGACATAGGGGTGCAGGCTGTCCATGAAGAACTGCAGCACGCTCTCCTGGCCGCGTCGCCGCGCGCCGACCGGCACGGTGAAGGCCGCCAGGACGCCCATCACCGAGGTCGAGACGCCGCTCTTCAGGGTGAAGGCCCAGGCCAGGGCGAAGGCCACCGCGTAGAACAGGAACGGCGCCGCGCGCCAGCGGCCCAGCGCGGTCATGGCCAGCAGCGCCGCCCCCGCGCCCATCAGCGCCCTCAGGTGCAGGTCCTGGGAGAACAACAGGCCGATCAGCCCCACCGCTCCGATGTCGTCGGCGATGGCCAGGGTCAGCAGGAACACCCTGAGCGAGGCCGGCAGCTGTTTGGACACCATCGACAGGGCGGCCAGGGCGAAGGCGATGTCGGTGGCTGTGGGAACGGCCCAGCCGCCGTGGCCGGCGCCCGGCCGACCGAAGGTCAGGCCGAAATAGATCAGGGCCGGCAGAGCCATGCCGCCGATCGCCGCCAGCAGGGGCATGGCCAGGCGCCGCGGATTGGCCAGCTCGCCCTTCAGCACCTCGTACTTGATCTCCATCCCCACCACGAAGAAGAAGACCGCCATCAGCCCGTGCTTGACCCAGTCGAGCACGTCCGCCGTCTCCTCGAACGGGCCGACGCGCACGCTGAACGGGGCGTGGATGAAGCCGAAATAATCCGAGGCCCAGGGCGAGTTTGCCAGGATCAGCGCGGCCAGGGCGGCGGCGGCCAGGATCAGGCCCGAGGCCGCTTCGGTCTTGAGGAACTCCAGGGTCGGCCTGCGGGACAAGGGACTCTCCGGGCAGAACGGCGCGCTTGCCCGAGGGCTAACATGACTGAAGCGGCTCAGCCATGCTTACCGGAGGCTCGCCGTGGGTTATGGGAAAGCATGCCGGTTTCCCCAGCCTACCGCCCCGACCCGCGCTTTTCCGCCCTCGGCCCCGAGTTCGCCGATCCGGTGCGGCCGGCCATCTTTCCCAAGAGCCTCATCCGCTTCCGCAACGATCGCGCGGCGGCGACTGTGGGGCTGGACACGCTCGACGATGCAGAGTGGGTCGCCGCCTTCGCCAGATTCGAGCCGTTGCCGGGCAATCAGCCCGAACCCCTGGCCATGCGCTACCACGGCCACCAGTTCCGCCACTACAACCCCGACCTCGGCGACGGGCGCGGCTTCCTCTACGCCCAACTGCGCGAGGCTGGGACCGACCGTCT
>Ga0265327_10002173_pt1 | contig 21587 bp, 17 predicted proteins | sample 41621metaG_FD_202089 | JGI IMG/M metagenome (GOLD analysis project Ga0265327, IMG submission 202089) | Rhizosphere microbial communities from Carex aquatilis grown in University of Washington, Seatle, WA, United States - 4-16-21 metaG | ecosystem: Host-associated > Plants > Roots > Rhizosphere...
CGAAAAAGAAAAAAAGCAGTCCCGCGATCAAGGAGAGAGCGGCATGGCTGCTGGTCAGAACGATGGTCGCCGTCCGGCGTCCGGCAGCCATTGCCCTCCTTGATGCGGTCCTGCAGTGGCGGAGGATAGGGGATTTGAACCCCTGAGGGCTATTAACCCAACCCGCGTTCCAGGCGAGCGCCATAGGCCACTAGGCGAATCCTCCGTCGGTCATGGTAGCGGACTGGGCTGGGTGCTTATATCCACCGTCGCCTTGACCGGCCCGGATGCACGTCGTGAGCTCGCCACCAGGGCCGCGCCAGCGATCAGCGCGACCACCAGTGCACCCAGCAGCGGCCGGAACCCGAGGACATGCGCGAGGTAGGGCGCGGAGCTGGCGCCGAGAAAGACCGCGAATCCGTACAGGGCCGTACCCGCACCACGTCGGGGAGCAGCCCGGTCGCCGAACATGGTGACCATTGCCGTGGAGGCGATCGCGATCCCCGCGACGAAGATATTGCTGCCGACGATGATGACCGGAATCGATTCGGCACCCAGCGCCTGGACAGTCAGCCCCACCGCGGCCAGCATGTACCCCACCAGCGCCCCGGTTTCGGTGCCGACCCTGCCCACCCATGACCCGACAAACGGGGCCACCAACATTCCGGGAATGCCTGCTAGCCGAATCGTGGTGCCCATGGATTCGGGCAGGTGCAACGCATCCACCAGCTGAGTCGCCAGGCTCGTGTACATCGCGACGAACGACAGCATCAGCACGAAGACGGCCGCCAGCGGCACCGCGATCTCGGCACGGGTGAGTAGGCGAGCCTGTGCGGCGAAGCCCGACACCACCCGCGCCGACGGGTCCCCGCTGCGCTCCTCGCGCATGACGAGCGCCAGCAGCGCGACATTGACCGCGAGTCCGGCGGCGCTCACCCAGAACAGCCACGGCCAACCCCATGCGTCAGTGATGACTGAGGCCATCACCTGGCCGAGCACACCCGCCATCAGGTAGGCGGTGGATACCGCGCCGATCGCGGTGGTCGCCGTGCGCCGCGGTAGCGCCTCCCCGAGATAGCTCAGCGCGGACGGCGAGAACGCGCCCCCGGTGAAACCTTGCAGCACCCGGAGCAATCCGAACAGTGCGGGTGTCGGGGCGAAGGGAACCATAAAGGTCAGGACGGCCATGACGGATACCCCGGCGAGCAGCACCGGTCGACGGCCAAAGCGGTCGGTCACGGGCCCGAACAGCAGGAAACCCGCCGCGTAGCCGAAGAGTGCCGCGGACAGGGCGGGCGTCATGTTCTGCCCGCCGTAGGACGCCGACACGGAATCGTGGATCGGAATCCATACGTAGAGCTGCATGGTGACCTGCAGCGCGCACAGCACGATCAGGACAACCCGCGTCATTTCTGCACTATTGGCCGGGCACCGCTGCACCGGCAACCGCCGGCCGCATTGTCCGTCACCTCCGAGATCGGCTGATTCCCAGGGATTCTCCAGAGTGCCCGGGGATGTTCTTCAGGAATCGCGGGGACAATCAGGGCGTGCCGCCGTCGGGGACATTGGTGTTGGCCGAGTTGCCCGCCTATGCGCGAAACAATCCGCTGTACGCAGGCCCGTCGCTCATTCACGGCTGGTTGCCGGTGGCGATTCAGCTTCTGGCCGCGCTGACACTGGTTGCCGGTCTTTATCGCAGGCCACGGAGTTGGCTCCGGGTGTGGGTGCCCAGTGCCGTGCTGTGCGGTGTGGCCGTGAGTTCATTGGCGTACTGGTACATCACCTCGCAAGGGATGGCCGACAACCCGCCACCGCTCCTGCTGTGGACGTGGATCGGTTTGGCCGCAGTGGCATTGGTTGTCCTGATCGCGGGCTGGGTACGGACAGAGTGGATACGGCGGGGCGCGATGATGCTGGCGGTGCCGCTGTGTCTGCTGGCCGCCGCCACGGTGCTCAATCAGTGGATCGACTACTACGACACGTTGCGCTTGGCGTGGGCGGCGGTGACTGCCGGCCCCTTGCCCGACGAGGCCGACCTGGCGACGGTGCAGGACCTGGAAGGCAAAGGATCCACCACATCGGGGCGCGTCGTTCCCGTCGACATCCCTGCGGACGCTTCGGGATTCCATCACCGCGCCGAGTACGTCTACCTGCCGCCCGCCTGGTTCGCGCGGCCCGCGACCCCGCAACTTCCTGTCATCGTCATGATCTCCGGGGCGTGGTCGACGCCCGCCGACTGGGTGCGCCAGGGCAACGCGGCCGGTGCCATGGACCGGTTCGCGCAGTCGCATGACGGGGTCACCCCGGTGCTGGTCTTCGTCGATACCGGAGGCTCATTCAACAACGACACCGAATGTGTCAACGGGCCGCGCGGAAATGTCGCCGATCACATCACCAAAGAGGTTGTTCCGTACGTGACTTCAGAGTTCGGCACCAGTCCGAGCCCCGGCAGCTGGGGTGTCGTGGGCTGGTCGATGGGCGGAACCTGTGCGGCCGACCTGACGATCACCCACCCGGAGCTCTTCCACGCCTTCGTCGACATGGCCGGTGACCTCACTCCCAACGCGGGCACCAAGGATCAAACGGTGGCACGGCTCTACGCCGGCGACGAAGGACAGTGGGCGCGGTTCGACACGCTGTCGGCGATGCAGAGCCATGGGCCGTATCAGGATGTGGCGGGCTGGCTGGACGTATCGACGACCGCAAAGATCAGGGCAGGGCAGGAGCAGTTCACCGGCCCGATCGCGGCGAGTCGGCTCTGCGCGGCGGCGCTGCCCGCGGGCATCGAGTGTGCGGTCGTGCGGCGCACCGGCAACCACGACTGGGCGTACGCACAGGAGGCCTTCGCGGAGGCGTTCCCGTGGATTGCCGGGCGGTTGGGCACGGCCGGCGTGACGCGGACGCCGCTGCCCGCGCCGGCGTCGTGAATTGCAATCATTGGCAACGTAATCCGTCACGTTGTGACGGGCTCCGGCATGCCGCAAGATGTGTGCATGCGCGCCGCCTACATCGAGCAGCGAGGACCCGCGGAAAACATCCGATACGGCACGCTTCCCGAACCTGTGGCGGAGGCCGATGAGGTACTCGTCCAGGTCGGCGCGGTAGCCGTCAATCCGGTCGATACCTTCGTGCGGTCGGGTGCGTACCCCACGTCAATTCCGCTGCCGTTCGTGGTGGGACGCGACCTGGTCGGCACGGTCGTGCGCGATGCTGGGGGATTCCTTGCCGGCGATCAGGTGTGGTGCACCAGCCTCGGATACGACGGAAGACAAGGTGCTACAGCGGAATTGGCCACAGTTCCGGCCGAAAGACTGTATGAGTTGCCAGCGGATGTCGATCCGTTGGCCGCCGTCGCCGTGGCCCATCCTGCCTCTACCGCATATCTGGCAACCGTCGAGTATGGCGAAATCGGGGCGGGGGAAATGGTGCTGATCGTCGGTGCCGGTGGAAATGTCGGGTCGGCGGCCGTCGCCCTCGCGGTCCGATGCGGTGCGCGGGTGATCGCGGTCGCCTCCCAGCGCAGCCTGGACAGATGCCTGCAACTCGGCGCCCATGAGGCGTACGACTACACCACGGACTGGCTTGGGCCGGTGAGTAAGGCGTACCACGGTGGCATCGACGTCTATGTTGACACTTCGGGTGTCAACGATCTTGTCGCAGCAGTGGATCTGCTTGCGCCGCACGGACGCATCGTCCTGCTATCGGGAGACGGCACCCCGGAGACCCAGCGTCCCGTCCCGCTGGGGCCGCTGTACCGCAAGAGCGGATCCATCCGCGGATTTGTCATGTCCAGGGCGTCGACCCGTCAGCTCGCCGATGCGGCCCAGCGCACCGCGATTCTGTTGACCGCCGGTGACCTGGCTCCGAATGCCATTGATGTGATGCAATTTTCGGAAGCGGCGCGGGCGCACCGACGTATCGAAACCGAGGTCATGGGCGGCACTCGCCTCGTACTGCTGCCTACCTGATTCCCGGCCGCAACCAGGGCGTTTACCGTCTGCGGCTCATCGACTTGACGGACCCGGAAACCAACTTGACGGACCGTCCGCGGATACATCGCTGCACCCCAGCGCCGGTGCCAGCCTTTTATGCGTGACCCTCTTCGAAATCGAAACCAGCGCCTTCTCCACCGCAACCCCTGACGAGCTGTACGCCTTGGTCAGCGACCTCCCCGAGAGTGGTCGTTGGAGCCCCGAATGCATTGGTGGACAGTGGATATCCGGTGAACCGGGCCAGGTTGGCGCCCGCTTCCGCGGAAACAACAACCGTGCGACCGATGTCGTTGCCTGGGCGCCGGTGGTGCGCGGCGGCTGGCAGACGGAGAGCGAGATCGTGGCCGCCGAAGCGCCTAGGCAGTTCAGCTGGTCCATCCTGAATCGATCGGGCGAACTGCAGGAGAGCGTCTGGAGCTACTTTGTCGACGCCGCCGAGGGCGGATCGATCCTGCGGCACCACTACCGGATGGGTAAGCCCACCGAGGGCATCACCGAGATCATGTCGCACCTCGATGAAGAGGGTAAGCAGCGGTTCGTCAGTGAGTGGGGCGACAAGCTTCGCGCCGATATGCAGGCCACCGTGGACGCCATCGCGCGTATCACCGAGGAGTCTCGCGCCACCCAGGAAGCCGGAGTACCCCAATGATTCTGCAGCGCATCGGAAACCGTGGTATCAAGCTCGGCACGCTCTTCGAGCGCGCCGCTCGCAGGCACCCCTCCAACACTCTGACGCTGGATCACCGGCCTTCGCTGGCTCCGCAGCTGGAGGGCACCGCGACCATCGCCGCGGTGGCTGCCGCGGTTGACGATATCGCGCGACGGCTGCGTGCCGCCGGTGTCGCTCCGGGCGAAAAACTGGTCATCCACAAGTCCGATGGTTTCGATATCACGTTGGCGGCATGTGCCGCCGCCCGCGTGGGTGCGGTACCAGTTCTGCTGTCCCCCAAGCTCGACGGCCCGACGGTGGCCACCCTCATCAGGCGGGTCGGCAACCCGACGCTGTTGACCGACGCGGCCAAGCTCGACGGTGAGCTGGCCGGGGAGCCCATCGCCGAAATCACTTCTCGCGTCTTACTCGCCGAAGGCGAACACCCCCAGGCCGTCACACTTTCAGGGCTGACTCCCGCCGCTGCGGCGCCCGCCGCTATCCCTAGTCCGCACGATCCGGCGCTGATCACCCACACCTCCGGTACCACCGGAGTGCCCAAGCTTGCGGTGCACACCAACTTCACTTTCGAGGCGCGCTATCGCCCACAAGCCGCCGTGGCCGCACTGGTGCGCCGCCGTGAGCCCATCGTCATCCACGTGTCCTTCGTGCATTCGCGTCTGGTGACCGCACTGGCGATCGCGATCCTGCGCGGCTTCCCGGTGGTGGTACTCGTCGACGACGAACCGGAGCACGCCGCGGAGATCTTCCTACGCGTCAAGCCGGGAATCCTTGAGGCCCACCCGAATACTTTTATCAACTGGGAGGTGCTGGCCGAAGACCCGCGACGCCCACTGGCCTCGGTGAAGTACTTCAGCAGCACCTTCGATGCCATCCATCCTCGCACCGTGCGCACGCTGCTCGCGGCCTCGGGTCGGCGGCGCCCGCTGTTCGGACAGCTCTACGGACAAAGCGAGGTTGGTCCTATCGTCGCGCGCGGGTTCAGCCGCTTCCGTTCCGCGGACTCCGATGGGCGTTGCGTCGGTTACCCCTTCCCGGGCATGACCGATGTGCGGATCGTGTCGCGCAATGGGCAGCCGCCGTCGTCGGAAAACCCCGGTTACATCGAGGTGCGCACCGACGGCCGGATTCGTACCTACCTCGGCGAGCAGGAACGCTACGACAAGCAGCTCGATGACGGATGGTGGCGGATGGGCGATGTCGGCTACCGCACCCGCTGGGGCTGCATCCATCTGCTCGATCGCGAGGTTGACCTCATCGATGGTTTCGGCAGCACCCTGGCCGCCGAGGATCGTCTGTTCCTGGCAGTCGATGAGCTCACCGAGGTGATCATCGTCGCCGGCCCGAATGGTCTCGCCCAGCCGGTTGTGTGCACGAAAAACGATGTGCCGCTGAATCTTAACGCGTGGGACGCGGCGGCGGCGCAGCTGCCACCCATGGCGCCACCGTTGCAGCTGCGTCTCGATGAACTGCCGCAGACGGCCACCACGAAGATCAAGAGGCTGGAACTGTCGGCGCGCATCGGAGCCGGGGCCTTCTGATGAGCCGCGTGCGCGAAGAGAATGGAGCCCAGTGATGAGCCGGCTCATTGTGGTTGGTGGCGGTATCGGCGGGCTTGCCGCCGCGTTGAGCGCCGCCTCCTCGGGTAACGAGGTGATCGTGCTGGAGCGGGCCCGTGAGTTCGCCGAGATCGGGGCGGGTATCCAGCTAGCGCCCAACGGGTTACATGCGCTCGACCTGCTGGGTGTGGGCGACAAGATCGCACGCATCGGACTCCAGGTGGACTCGCTGCGATTATTCGACGCCACCGTCGATCGCTTGATCAACACCATGAGCCTGGGCGCGGACTATCAGCATCGGTTTGATAGTCCGTACCTGGTGGTGCATCGCGCCGAGCTGCATCGCATCCTGGTCGACAAGTGCGCCGCGGACAGCCGCATCGAACTGCGCAGCCGCAGTGAGGTATTCGGATATCGGCAGGACGCCGCAGGAGTGCGCGCGCTACTTGCCGACGGCGGCAGCGTGGAAGGCGACGGTCTGATCGGCGCCGACGGCATCAACTCGGCCATCCGGCGCACCCTGCTGGACGACGGAGAACCGCGGGTCGCCGGGATCACGGTGTACCGCACCACGGTCCCGATCGACCGTGTTGGCGAGAGCCTGCAATCGAATTCGGTCACCTGGTGGACCGGGCCCGGATGCCATCTGGTGACCTACCCGATCGCCGGTGGCGCACTGCTCAACCTGGCGGCCAGCCGAACCGACGGCGCCATGGAGGCGTTCTCGGGAGTCTCGGTAAGTGAGGCCCGGGTGCTCGGCGAGCTGGCGCCCTTGCGGGGGACGGCCCGCAGTCTGCTTGACCTGGGCCGGGACTGGAGGTCCTGGGCGCTGGTGGATCGTGACCCGGTGCGGCAGTGGTCAGACCGGCGCGTGGTGTTGTTGGGTGACGCGGCGCATCCCATGCTGCACTATGCGGCGCAGGGTGCCAGCCAGGCACTCGAAGACGCCGTCGTCTTCGGCGCGATCATCGGCGCCGATCCTGACCGTATCCCCGGCAGATTCAGCCGGTTCGTCGAGGCCCGGCGCGACCGCACCGGCGACGTGACATTGGCGGCCCGAGACAGCATCGGGATCTGGCACGCGGCCGGGCACGCGGCGGTAGAGCGCAATGAAAAGCTGGGCGCCATGCGCGATTCCGATCTGCGTGAGGCATTGGCCTGGATGCACGGCGAGACCGATTTCGGCCTGGCCGCGGTGGCGTCGACGGCGGGAGTGCGGTAGATGTCGGATCATCAGATTTGCATCATCGGTGCCGGCCCTCGCGGACTGGCGGTGCTAGAGCGTCTGTGCGCCAATGAACGTCACGCACCCAGCGCCGACCGGATCGTCGTGCACGTGGTCGATCCGTACTCACCGGGAGCCGGATCGGTGTGGCGCACCGATCAGTCCTGGCATCTGTTGATGAACACCGTGGCCTCGCAGATCACCGTCTTCACCGACGACAGCGTGGCCATCGCGGGCCCCATTGAGCCTGGGCCGACACTCTACGAATGGGCACAAAGCCTTGCATTACTGGGTGATCCATCGCGCAGTGGCGAAAAGGCCATCGCCGAGGCACGCACGCTGCGGTCCAATTCGTACCCGACGCGCGCACTCTACGGGCACTACCTCAGCGATAGTTTCGCGCGCGTCGTCGGATGGGCGCCGGAGCACGTCACGGTTCGTGTGCACCGCTCCCGTGCGGTGGCGCTGGCCGATACTCACGGCGATATCGATGGGCCCCAGGGGGTCCGGCTGGAGAGCGGAGCCCGTTTGCACGATCTCAAGGCCGTCATTCTCGCCGTCGGACACGTGCCTGCGGGGCTGCGTCCCGGCGAGGCGCGCGCAGCCTCCCTCGCCCGTATCCACGGACTGACCTATGTCACGCCGGCCAATCCGGCGGATATCGACCTGTCGACCATCAGAGCAGGTGAGCCCGTGGCAGTTCGGGGGCTGGGACTGAACTTCTTCGATTACATGGCGTTGTTGACGGTGGGGCGGGGCGGGAAGTTCGTGCGTGAGGGCGCGCGCCTGGTGTACCGCCCATCGGGGCAGGAGCCCGTGCTGTACGCCAGTTCGCGCCGTGGCATCCCCTACCACGCCCGTGGCGAGAACCAGAAGGGATCCTCCGGGCGTTACTTCCCGCGGCTGCTCACCGTCGAGCGGATTGCCCGGCTCCGCGCGGATCTCGGCGGGCTGCTGCAGTTCCGCCGCGACCTGTGGCCGCTTATCGCGCGCGAGGTGGAGTGCGTTTACTACGAACGGCATTTGACTCAGCGCGGTGCAGCGGTACAGGAGTTCGCCGAGCGTTACCTCCATGCCGCGCAGGACGCGCTGCCTGCGGTTCTGTCTGATCATGGGCTGGGAGATATCGTCTGGAAATGGGATGATCTCGACCGCCCGTGGGGCGACCGTGAGTTCAGTGGCCCCGAGGATTTCACCGCGTGGATCTTGGAGCACCTGCGGGCCGATGTCGTGATGGCGCGCGAGGGCAATGTCGACGGGCCGGTGAAGGCGGCACTCGACGTGCTGCGGGACCTACGTAACGAAATCCGGCTCGCAGTGGATCACGGTGGTCTGGATGGAAAGTCATACCGGGACGAACTGGAGAGCTGGTACACGCCGCTCAATGCCTTCTTGTCCATCGGCCCTCCGGCCCAGCGGATCGAGGAGATCATTGCGCTGGTGGAGGCAGGCGTCATGCATTTGGTGGGACCGCAGATGCAGGTGCGCTTCGATACCCATGACCCTGCGGTGGTCATCGAGTCGCCGCTGGTGCCGGGATCGGCGGTGCGCACACGCAGTCTCATCGAGGCTCGGCTGCACGAACCGGACCTGCGCCGCAGCAGTGATCCGCTGCTGGTCTTCCTGCAGGAGACGGGACAATGCCGCCAATACGAGATTCCCACGGACGATCAGAAGGCCTACCAGACAAGAGGACTGGCGGTCACGGAGCGTCCGTATCGGTTGATCAGTGCGGACGGGAGGGTGCATCCGCGACGGTTCGCCTATGGGGTTCCCACCGAATCGGTGCACTGGGTCACCGCGGCGGGGATCAGGCCGGGAGTGGATTCGGTGACACTGGGTGACGCCGACGCGATCGCTCGTGCCGCATTGGCGTGTGCGCCCAATCCTGTTGCGGATGTGGGTGATCACGGGGTGTTGGTGTGAGCGGTTTCTTGGACACCGGGCTGCTGTCCCCGGTGAGCGCCGGCACCAAGGCCGAGGCCGAACTGACCGATGCGGCCTGGTTGCAGGCAATGCTCGATGCCGAGGTCGCGCTGGCGGCCGCCCAAGCGGATATCGGTGTGCTGCCGAGGGATGCGGCCGATGTCATCGCCAAGGCAGCGGCTGCGCACGATATCGACGTCCGCACGGTGGCTTTATCGGCTCGGGAGACCGCGAACCCTGTCGTGGGTCTGATCAAGGAACTGACTCGGATCGTGGGTGAGATCGAGCCGAGTGCCACGGATTACGTGCATCGCGGGTCGACGAGCCAGGACATTCTCGATACCGGGGCGATGATGCTGACGAAGCGGGTGCTGGAGTTCATCGCCACGGACCTGGGCCAGGTGGCCGAGGCGCTTGCGGAGCTGGCCGCGCAGCACCGTGGCACCGTGATGGCCGCCCGCACGCTGGCCGTGCAGGCCGTGCCGACGACGTTCGGGCTCAAGGTATCCGGGTGGCGTGTGCTGGTTCTGGAGGCGCACACCCGGGTGTGCGCGCTGGCGAATGCGCTTCCGGTATCGCTCGGCGGTGCCGCGGGAACTCTTGCCGGATACCTCGAATACGCGGGGCCGGAGGGGGCCGAGCCTGGGGCGTTCGTCGAGAAACTGAACGCGGCGTTCGCGCGCAGAACGGGGCTGGCCGAGTCCGGCTTGCCGTGGCATGCGCTGCGCGCTCCCATTGCGGATATCGGCAGTACCACGGCCTTTGTCGCGGGAGCTCTCGGAAAGCTTGCGGTCGACGTACTGACGTTGAGCCGCACCGAGATCGCCGAAGTAGCGGAGCCCGCCCCACCTGGCCGCGGCGTGTCCTCGGCGATGCCACACAAGCGAAATCCGGTGTTGGCAACCATGATTCGATCGGCGGCGCTGCAGGTTCCGGCCCTGAGTGTCGTCCTGACGCAGTCGTTGCTCAGCGAGGATGAGCGCTCGGCCGGTGGCTGGCACGCGGAATGGTTGGTGTTGCGGGAGTGTTTGCGCCTCACCGGGGGCGCGGCCCAGACCGCCGTTGAACTGAGCCGCGGACTGCAGGTGCGCGCCGAACGGATGTCGGAGAATCTTGCCCTGCTCGGCGGTCAGCCGTCGGCGGAGCGGCTGTCGGCGGCACTCGCCCCACGGCTGGGCAAGGGCCCGGCCAAAGCCATCGTCACCGCCGTGGTGGATGAGGCGGTCACGCGTAGCCTGAGTTTGCGTGAGGCAAGTCTGGCCCGGCCGGAGATCATCGCGTGGTTGAGCGAGGCCGAGATCGATAAACTGCTGGACCCCACCACCTACACCGGAGCGGCAGGTCAGCTGGTTGAGGAGGCCATCGCGCGCCCTTGCTGAGGAAATCACCTGCGCGAACTTTCACTCAGATTGATTCTTTGCGAACTGTTCGCGCGCAAGAGTCTTGACGGTGCCCTACCCCGCCCATACGGTTGCCACGCACACACGGCAGACGGGTAGTTGGGATTGGCTGAGATTCAGGCGAGTGGGACGCGCGACGCGGTGCCGAGTGCGGGCCACTCAGCGCTGGCGGTGCTGCGGCTACTGGCCTCCGGAACCGCTCCCGACGTGTTCGAGGTCCGGCTCAAAGAGATGGCGCGTGAGTCCTCGCCACCGTGGAGCGCCGCGGATCTACACCGGGCCAGGGGGTACGCCGAGCGTATCTACGGCCTTATCGAGGGGCAGAATCAGCGTGAGGCACGGCTGTCCAACTTGGTGGGCGTAGGAATTGACCTACTCGGCTGCCATGACCTCGACGAGGCGTCAACGACCCTGGTCAAACGTGCACGGATCATGCTCGACGCCGACTTCTCCTTCATCTCGGTGCGTGACGACTCGGCTCCGGAGATGCGGCACCACGTGCGCTACGTCGACGGGCCCACCACCGCCATAAACCACGGGCTCTATTTCCCGATCGGAGACGACGTCGGGTTGGTCAGTCTGTACCGCGCGGGACAGGGCCCGGTGTGGACCGCGGATTACCCGTCCGACACCCGATTCAGCCGGGCCAGCGACGGTGATGCCGCCATGCGTTCTGAGGGTGTGCACAGCCTGATGGTCATGCCGATGGAGCATGAGGGACGGCATTTCGGCAACCTCTATGTCGGTTCACGGACGGTGCGCAGCTTCACGGCCGCCGAACGGTCACTGTTCGCGAGCCTGTGCTCCTTCGCGGGTATCGCTCTTGCCCGCGCCCGCGAATTCTCCAGTAATACAGCGCAAATCAGCGCATTGGAGCGCCGGCTGGAGCTGCGGACCACGCTGTTGGACACCGGCGCGGGTCCCGGAGGCATGGACGGCTTCGTCCTCACCGCCGGGGAGCAACTCGGCGTCGCGATGCGGGTGACGGGACATGACGGAGGCGAGATCGCCTCCTATAAATGGAAACCGAATGCGCACAACATCCTTACCACCGCGCTGACCGTTGGCGACGACTTCCACGGTGAGCTATCCGTCGCGAGTCTGGACGACGGGCCGGTCTCGTTGTACCCGTTGAAAATTCAGGATCTCGCCACGACCGCCGCCGTGGTGCTGTGCGGTGACAACCGGATGTCGCTGTCGGTGTCGCAGCTGCGCAATGACCTGTTGCGCGACGTGCTGGACTACCGTCAGCGTGACAGTCGGTTGGTCCAAATCTATGCCCGTCGTTTGGCTTTGGACCTCAACCAGCCACACATCGTCGTCATCGTCAGGCCTGAACGTGGTGGGCTGGATCGCGCGTCGCTGTGGTCGGCATCGTTCGCCTCGCGGGTAGGTGGCTTGCGCGCCACGCAGGATGAGGTGGTGGTGCTGCTCATTCCGGGATCCGACGCGGGGCGCACCGCCCAGACGGTATGGGACGAGACGACGGCACACCTCCGGATGCCGGTGACGGTGTCCTCCGCCGGACCGTCGGACCGGATCGAGTCCATCGAGGACACCTACCAGGACGCGATGCGCTGCATGGATGCGATGAGCGCGCTGGGTGCCCTTGGAACAGCTGCTGCCGCAAACGAACTCGGCTTCCTGGGGGTGCTTTTATCGCGCCACCAGGACGTGGAGGGATTCGTCAGATCGATGGTCGGCCCCGTCATCGACTATGACGAGGACCGCGACACCGACCTGCTGCAGACACTCGACGTGTATTTCACCGTCGGTGCCAGTCCCACCCGCGCCGCGAAGATCCTGCACACACACCCCAACACGGTGGTGCGCCGACTCGATCGGGTAAATGAGCTACTTGGTGACGGGTGGCAGGATGCCGAGCGGCTCCTGGACACGCAGCTCGCCATCAAGCTGTGGAAAGTGAGAGGTTCGCTGCTCACTCGCCAGACCGGGTGAGACCAGGCATCCGACTGCCGCCGCGATGGACACCAGGGTGGCGTGCCGGTGCCACCCGGTGAACGACCGTCCTGCGAAGTCCTGCATGCCCATCCGGTTCGCCAGGTGCAGGTATCCCTGTTGCACGTGATCGGCCAGTGCCACCTGATGCGCCTGTGACGAGGTGGAGAACTCGGGGTCATTGGTCAACCAGAGTTCGGTGCGCGCACGCGAATGATCCAGGGGAGTCATCCCGACGAGCGTCAACGGTGTCCGTGATCGTGGCGCAGCCGGGTCGGCCAGCTGAACCTTGGCGATGCTGATCAAGTGGCGGCGTCCCTGGTAGACGTACTGCTCGGTGCGGCGCGAGCCCTTGGTGGCCTGCACGATCTGGGCGGCCGGCAGCACACGCCCCTGGTAGCCCGCGAATGCCGGGTCAACGACCTGAAGCTGTAGGTCGCTGGGTATTCGGGTGGTCGCGACCTGGTGTGCGAGTGTCCCGAAGACCTGTGCCAGGTCCGCGCCACTGGCGCCGAGCAGATCGAAGATGACCGGTGCCTTCGCGGGCCGCGCCACCCGGGCGAACTCTTGGAACGACGAGAGCGCGCAGCCGCTCACCGACTCCAGCGGGTAGTCCTCGGGGATGGAGGTCTTCGACTTCTTGGTGGTGGACTCCAGCCAGGGCTGCGACAGGTGCAGCCGCCAGCTCACCGGCACCGCGAAGCCGTCGGCAGCGAGCCACACGCTGAGGGCCAGCTGGCCGTTGACCGCCCGGCCGGCGCGAGGGCAATACCGTCGGTCCACGCCCACCGAGTGCACACCGGCCTTGGGGATCAGCATCGGGGTCACCACCCATGCCGCCGCGTGGTACGCGCTGGTGAGATAGGACGTCAGGTCCCGGCGCACCGCCCACCAGTCCCAGGTGGAGCTGTTCACGAAGTGATGCAGATTCTGCTCGCTCACCTCACGACCCGTCGATTGGCCCATGCTGGCCGCCATGTTCCGTGCCGACTTACGTCCGCGCACCTTCAACAGGCCGGTGACATAGTCCTCACCCTTGGCGCGCTGATCGCAGCGTGGCAGCGATCGCAGCACTTCGGGGCATACATGCGAGGCTACGGACGCCATCGCGTCGACCGAGCTGACGCGTGGGCGCGTATCGAACAGTTCGGTCGCGGCCTGGGTCTTGGTCGCAGATGTCATGCTGAAGCACCTCGATGAGTTAGCGGATGTTCAATGTCGACCCAAGAATGGGCGAGACTCGGGCTGAGGGCCAGGTATTGGCACCACACAAAGTGACGGACTATGCGGGTGCCCCGCTACACCGACGTTGGTGGACTAATGCGAGATGGCTGATTGATGAACAACCCTTTGAACTGGGAATTGTTGTTTGCGACCTGAGTGCATAGGTGGCGCAATGGGGTGTCCGGGGGGTCAACTTGACGGATTGTCTCCGAACTGACGAATTGAATTCGCGATTGTTTGGTGCGCGATGCCGTATCCCGAAGATAGAGAGGTGATTACCCGGCGGGAATTGCTAGGAACAGCCTTTGCGTTGGCTGGAGCGGCGGCGATTGCCGGTTGCGGCTCGCAGGCTCGCGCGGCAAACCCGCAAGTTTCGGTGACCGGGGGCGCGATTCGGGGGGAGACCGCCGGCAAGGTGCACGTGTTCCGCGGCATCCCCTATGCGCAGCCCCCGACGGGAGAGAATCGCTTCCGATCCCCCCGTCCGGTGAATCCGTGGGGAGACACGTTGAACACCACCCGGTTTGGCTCTGACTTCATTCAGCCGGCCGGTGGCGATCCGGTGCGCCAGGAAGATGCGCTCTACGCCAATGTGTGGACGCCGTCGGTCGACGGCGCAGCGTCACTGCCGGTGGTCGTCTACATCCACGGTGGTGGCTGGTCCCGGGGTGCGGGCAGCCTGCCGGTGTACGACGGGGCAGCGCTCGCCGAGCGCGCCGGTGCCGTCGTCGTCAACTTCAACTATCGGTTGGGTGCGTTCGGGTTCTGCGGTCATCCGGCTCTGGAAGACCCTGCTACCGGGCTGCACGCCAACTGGGGGCTGCAAGACCAGATCGCCCTGCTGCGCTGGGTCAGTGAGAATGCCAAGGCATTTGGCGGCGATCCGGGAAATATCACGCTTATCGGCACCTCCGCCGGTGGTGCGAGCACGTGGCAGCTGTCCCTGCATCCGCAGACGCGCCCGCTACTGCGCCGGATCATCAGTATCAGCCAGGCGCATGTGTGGAGTCCGTACCTTAGCCTCACTCCGGACGATGCCACCGCGGCGTTCGATGCGCTGGCCGCCGCTCAGGGGGTCGCGGTGAAGAATCTGAAAGACATGCCAGCGGATCGGATCCGCGATTGGTGGGTTGCGCAATTCGCCCTGCCGAAGCAGCAGCGGGTGGTCAGGAGCGGTCGTCAGTACCGCGGGCCGGTGCTGGATCCGGTGTTGCTTCCGGCCTTCGACGTCAATCAGCCGTTACCGGACATCCCCACGATCTCCATCTATACGAGCACCGAGGGAGCCTTCTTCACTGGCCCCAACGCGCCCGAACCACGGGCGCAGCCCACCGATGCGGCCTCGCTGCGCGCCGCCTTCCGCGACATCCTGGAGCAGGGGGTGCCCTCCGTGTCGGAGTCGACTGTCTCCGATGCCGTTGCCTTGTACACAGATTCGGCGAAGCAGGACGGCAGGCCGACGGATCCACTATCGCTGTGGACTGAGCTGTGGGGCGATGCCCTGATCCGTCACGACATCCTCGCGTTCACCCGTCGTGCGGCGGTGGAGCGACGCGCACCGCTGTACCTGATGGAGTACGCGCACCCGGTGAAACCGCCGTACTTCGGTGTGCCGCACGAGTCGACATCGCCGTTCCTCTTCGGTACCTATGCACACCCGACCAACGTGGCCAAGTTCGGCGACGGGCCGAAAGAGCGGGAAACCTCGGCCGCCTTCATGGATCTGGTGGCGGAGTTCGTGCACGGCAAGGCGCCGGCAAGTCCGCGGCTGCCGCAATGGGATCCGGTGGGCCAGGACGTGCGCCAGCTCGTGCTACGTGACGGGGCCGGAACCATCACCACACCTCCCAAGACCACACAGCTGGGCGTTCTCGACGCAGTCCAGTGGGGCAAGTGAATCGGAAATCAAACGAATGGAGATCACGAGAATGACTGCGCCATCACTGCTGCTCAATACCGGACGGGCTGTACAGCAGCCGGTCTGGGAGAACAACGCCCATCTGGAGCGGGTGCGCTCGGAGCTCAGCGAGCTGCCCGCACTGGTCGGATCCGACGAGATCAGGACTCTGCGCACGCTGCTGAGCACTGTCGCTCAGGGCCGGGCCACCATCATCCAGGCGGGTGACTGCGCGGAGGATCCGCAGGAGTCGACCGATGCACACGTGGCCCGCAAGGTTGCGCTACTCAACATCCTCGCCGGCACCATGCGGATGAAGACGCATCGTCCGGTGCTGCGCGTCGGACGTATCGGCGGGCAGTACGCCAAACCGCGGTCCAAGCCCACCGAGACCATCGACGGTGTCGAGCTGCCCTCATTCCGTGGGCATCTGGTCAACGGTCCGCAGCCGCATCCGGTGCACCGGCGCGCCAATCCGGATCGGATGCTGGCCGGATACTGGGCCGCGAACCGGGTGATGAGTCACCTGGGGTGGCGGGTGCCTTCCTCACTGTCGGTCATCGAACCGCCGGTGTGGACATCCCATGAGGCGCTACTGCTCGACTACGAGGGGCCCCAGCTGCGTCGCGACGGTGAGAACCGCATGGTGCTCACGTCCACGCACTGGCCCTGGATCGGCGACCGGACCCGGCATCTCGACGGCCCGCATGTCGAATTGTTCTCCCGCATCGCCAATCCCGTCGCGTGCAAGGTGGGGCCGTCGATGACAACGGAGGACCTGCTCGCGCTGTGCGACAAACTGGATCCGGAGCACGAGAGCGGCCGGCTCACGCTGATCGCGCGGTTGGGTGCCTCGGTAGTGCGGTCCAAGCTCCCCGATTTGGTTGCTGCAGTGCGTGATTCCGGTCACCCGGTGATCTGGCTATGCGACCCGCTGCACGCCAATACGGTGTCCACCGATTCGGGATACAAGACTCGGCACGTCCAGACGGCCATCGACGAGGTACGCGGCTTCCGCGAGGTACTCGCCGACGCCGGCGTGCACGCGGGTGGATTGCACCTTGAGGCCACACCGGACGACGTCGTCGAGTGCGTCTTCGACGGCTCCCAGAATCACGAAGTGGGCGAGCGGTATTCAACGCTGTGCGATCCGCGACTCAACGCCGCGCAGGCAACCGAGGTGGTGTCCGCATGGTAGCGGTGGTCACCGGCGCGGGTGGCGGAGTCGGTTCACGGGTGGTGACCACGCTGGCACGCCGGGATGAGCGGGTGGTCGCGGTGGATATCGATGAGGTGGCCATCAAGCAGCTCGTCGAGTATGCCGCCGACGAGGGGCTGGATGTCATCGGGCAGGTCCTGGACATCACCGACGACACCGCCGTCGGGGTGGGGGTGTCCGATATCGAGTCCCGTGTGGGGCCGATAACCTCGCTGGTCAACGGCGCGGGCGTGCTGAGGACCGGTGCGGCGGTGGAGTTTTCCGACGCAGACTGGGCGCGCACTTTCGCTGTCAACGTGCGTGCGCCATTTGTGCTGAGCCGGGAGGTGGCGCGGCACATGATTCCGCGCCGTGCGGGGTCAATCGTGACGATCGCCTCTAACGCGGCGTTGGTGGCGCGTAAGGGAATGACAGCGTATTCGGCGTCCAAGGCGGCCGCCAATGCCTTCACCAAGAGCCTCGGGCTGGAGCTCGCCGAGCATGGAATCCGTTGTAACGTGGTGGCTCCGGGATCTACGGACACCCCCATGCTGCGCGCCATGCTCGGTGATTCCTCCGACGCCGGACTCATCGCCGGAAGCCTTGACGACTACAAGCCGGGGATTCCGTTGGGGCGCGTTGCCCAGCCACAGCACATCGCCGATGCCGTGGCCTTCCTGCTTTCCGACCAAGCCGCCCACATCACCATGCACACGCTGGTGGTCGACGGCGGCGCGACGCTAGGGGTTTGACCCATGACCACTGTTGATGCTCTTCGCGTAAACGGCTCATCGCCAGCCACACGCGGCATCCCGATCATTGCCGAATACGACCTGCCGACCGTCGATCTGCTACCCGCCAACACCGCGACCTGGCAGATCGATCCCGACCGCGCTGTGCTGCTCATTCACGATATGCAGCGCTACTTCCTTGCTCCACTGCCTGTTTCATTGCGTGCGGAGCTGGTGAGCAACGTCGCCGCCATCCGTGACCGGAGCGTGGCGGCCGGAATCCCGATCGCCTACACAGCCCAACCCGGTAGCATGACCCAGGAGCAGCGCGGTCTGCTCAAGGATTTCTGGGGTCCCGGGATGCGTGTCGACGAGGAACATCGCCGGATCGTCGATCCGATCGCTCCCGAGGCGGGGGATTGGGTTTTCACGAAGTGGCGCTACAGCGCATTCCATCGCTCGGCGCTGTTGGAGCGGATGCATGCGACCGGGCGGGACCAGTTGGTGATCTGCGGTGTCTACGCGCACGTCGGGGTGCTGATGACGGCGGTGGACGCATTCACCCACGACATCGAGACCTTCCTGGTGGCCGATGCAATCGCCGATTTCGATGACGAATCGCATTGGATGGCGCTGGAATACGCGGCGCGGCGGTGCGCAGTGCTGACCGTTGCGGATGAGGTGCTGACATGAGCGATCTGCTGGGGCGGGTATTGGCCGGAGAAGCCGGACCGTTCGCGCTGCTGTATCGGCCGGAATCCGGTGCGCCGGACACCGTCGATGTGTTCACCGGCGCGGTGACCTCCGTCGAAAGAATCGCCGACCTGCCACTGCGTGACGATCAGATTGGGCATGATCTGCTGGCATTGGTGCCGTATCGGCAAATCGCCGAGCGCGGATTCGTGGCGCCGGATGACGGTGCTCCGCTGCTGGCGCTGGCGATCGAGCAGCAGGAGCTGGCGCCGCTGCCCGAGGTGCTGGATCGAATCCCCGAGCATCCGGTAGTCGTGGGCCACAGCGATTTCGACATCGATGACGAGGAATATGCGCGGCTGGCGTCAGGCATCATCTCCGAGGAGATAGGTCAGGGCGCCGGCGCCAACTTCGTGTTGAAGCGGAACCTGCTCGTTCAGTTGCACGATTATTCGATCAACACCGCGCTGACGCTCTTCCGCCGGCTGCTGGAGCGTGAGAGGGGTGCGTATTGGACATTCCTGGTGAGCACCGGGGAACAGGTGTTCGTCGGTGCTACGCCCGAACGCCATATCAGCGTGCAGGATTCGTTGGCGGTGATGAATCCGATCAGTGGGACCTACCGGTACGGCGCCAATGGTCCGAGCCTGGATGCCGTCATGGAGTTCCTTGCCGACACCAAGGAGTCCGATGAGCTCTACATGGTGGTTGACGAGGAGCTGAAGATGATGGCCCGCATCTGCCCCGACGGTGGCCAGGTGCAGGGACCGTATCTGAAGGAGATGGCGCGGCTCGCGCATACCGAGTACTTGATCTCGGGTGTGACGAACCGCGATCCACGAGAGATTTTGGCCGAGACCATGTTCGCGCCCACCGTGACCGGGAGTCCATTGGAGAACGCGTGCCGGGTGATCCAGCGCTACGAGCCCACGGGCCGCCGGTACTACAGTGGTGTCGCCGCGTTGATCAGCACCGACCCGGCCGGCGTGCGCCAATTGGATTCGGCGATTTTGATTCGGACCGCAGAGATTTCGCCGGATGGAGCACTGGCCGCCGGTACCGGCGCCACCATCGTTCGGCATTCCAATCCTGCGAGTGAGGCTGCCGAGACCCGGAGCAAGGCGGCGGGATTGCTCTCCGTATTGACCACTCGCCGTGAGCTGCGCAGTCATCCACGGGTAACGGAGGCGCTCGCGAATCGCAACACCGGTATCGGAACCTTCTGGCTAGGCCATGGTTCGGGGGAGAGCGCCGCGAACTTGGCGGGCCGTACCGCGCTGGTGGTCGACGCGGAGGACACCTTCACCTCGATGATTGGGTTACAGCTGCGGGCCTTGGGATTACGGGTCGAGATCCGCCGGTTTGATGAGCATATCGATCCCGGATCACATGACTTCCTGGTGCTCGGCCCGGGGCCCGGAGACCCGACGGCGATCGATGTACCGAAGATCGCCGCCCTCACCGCATTGACGAAGACGGCTCTGACTCGGCGCGTACCGTTTCTGTCGATCTGCCTAAGTCACCAGGTGCTGTGCCGGCAGCTGGGCCTGCCTATCCGGCGCAGGGAGCAGCCGAACCAGGGTGTGCAGCGGCAGATCGATCTGTTCGGTACCGAGCGGTACGTCGGGTTCTACAACACCTTCGCCGCGGTGACGGGCGGGGAGTGGGTGGACACCGCGGCGGGCCGGGTGCAGATCAGCGCGGACGCGGTCACGGGTGAGGTGCATGCATTGCGTGCGAAGCGATTCGCGTCGATCCAGTTCCATGCCGAGTCCATTCTGACCCGGGATGGCGTCGGAATCTTCGGTGAGCTGTTGACGCCGCTGGCGACGGGGGTTCCGGTACTAGCATGACGAGTGTGCGCATCGACATTCACGCTCACCTGTGGTCCGATGACTATCTCTCGTTGCTTGACGGTTACGGGCGCCCCGGCACCGATGTCCATCGCGGTCTCGGGGCCGGGGCTACGCGGGATGATCTGGACGGGCGTTTTGCGTTGATGGATGAGGCGGGCGTGGACCTGCAGATCCTCACCGCGACACCGGCATCGCCGCATTTCGCGGATGAGGCTGCGGCCGTGGCAAGTGCACGGTTCGTCAACGACGAGTACGCGACGCTGGCGACCGAGCATCCGGGGCGGTTCCGGGCATTGGCATCATTGCCGCTGCCGCACATCCCGGCCGCGCTGGAGGAATCGACTCGGGCGATCGATGAGCTCGACATGTACGGCGCGGCGATCACCACCTCGGTGCTCGGGCGTTCCATCGCCGATCCGATCTTCGATCCGCTCTATGCGGAGCTGAACCGCAGGGGTGCAATCCTTTTCGTACATCCTGCGGGGTGTGGTGCGGAATCGTCGCTGATCACTGATCACTCACTGACCTGGTCGATCGGGGCGCCGATCGAGGACACCATCGCGATCATGCATCTGATCGTTGCGGGTATCCCATCGCGGTATCCAGACATGAAGATCGTGACGTGTCATCTGGGCGGTGCGTTGCCCATGGTGTTGGAGCGTGCGAACCGGCAGGTCACCGAGTGGGAAGCGACGCATTGCCCGGAAGCGCCCAAGGATGCCGTCCGCCGGCTGTGGTACGACACCGTCGGGCATGACCACACGCCCGCATTGCAGGCGGCTGTCGCGTCATTGGGTGCGGACAGGCTGATCTTCGGATCGGACTTTCCCTACCAAGGGGGCGCCAGGTACATCAGCTCCGCGAGCTACATCGAGGATGGTCTGCCGGCCGAGGATGCGTCGTTGATCCTGGACCACAACGGCGCAGAGTTATTGGGGTTGAGCGGCGCTAAACATCTTCTGCCGCAATAGTTTCACCTGTTACAAACCGGACGGTTCTGTCGGTGGGTGTCGTTATCATTCGAACATGGGTTCGATTGAGGTGTTGGAGGCGGTGGTTGATGCCGTGTGCGCCGACACCGTGGACGGACTCTCGAACCCTGAGCTGCTGGCGGTGTTGGCGCGGGTGGAGGTGGCCCAACGGCGGCTCATCTCTGCCTCGCATGTCGGTGTGGCGCAGTTGGTGCGGCAGGCCTCTCCGGTAGAGCTTGGTGGGACGTCGCATGCTGATGTGTTGTCGCGGCGCCTGCATATCAGTAAGGGTGCGGCGCGGCGCCGG
>Ga0265327_10002174_pt1 | contig 21563 bp, 21 predicted proteins | sample 41621metaG_FD_202089 | JGI IMG/M metagenome (GOLD analysis project Ga0265327, IMG submission 202089) | Rhizosphere microbial communities from Carex aquatilis grown in University of Washington, Seatle, WA, United States - 4-16-21 metaG | ecosystem: Host-associated > Plants > Roots > Rhizosphere...
TTGTGAGTATTTCCAAGAATCGTCAGTGCCCCAATTGATAAGCGTAACACCAGATTTTTTGATGATATTCAGCGTCTCAAGCCAAATCTCATATCCAAGCAATACGCAAAATACGACATCTGGTTGTTCAGTCTGGATCTTTTCCAGCAAGGTGCGATTCAGTTCTGAGAAATCAGCGTACAGTGATCGATTCCATGAGTCCAGAAATGCAACTTCGCATCCCAGCCCTTTAAATGCCGGAGGAAAATTCACATACTCGTAGCTTTCACCTCTAGCTGGTTGTCCATAATTATGCTGGCCAAAAACGCAGAGAATCTTCATCGACAATACTAGAGGTCGATAGCTATTGATTTGCCAATCGAATTGATTGGCTTCTCAAATTCATAAAAACCACAGGCATATTCGCTGGCGACAGCATCAGCCAACAAACCATTCTGGTGGAACTCACCCTGATCATCCACCCAGTTAAAGCATTTAACTTCAAGACCAGCAAACAAGTGCGCCAAGCCTTTAGGTGAAAATACTCTGTGCGCATTAAAGCATACACGCGCTCGACCAATTGGGGCTGTAACGTAAAGTCGCCCTCCTGGCTTCAGTACTCGAACTAACTCAAGTGCAGCCTTCGACGCTCCTTCCGGATCAATCGGATCCCCATATCGACCAAGTCCAATGTGCTCTATCACATGCATCGAAGATAATGAGCTAATTGAGTTATCAGCAAATGGCAACGATAGAATCGTTCCGGAAATGCTTGTTAGATTGTGTAAATTTGCATTTAATGGCCGGTAATCTACAAACAAAGTTTGCACTTGAGCACTTAATACCCCAATCGTAAGTACGCTAGAACCCACATCAACATGTTGATCTGGTTGCGTGACTGCAAGGGCGCGGGCGAGCCATGCTCCTTGATAGAAGTAGTGCGGATCAAATGGGGTAGAAGCCACCCAATCGTTAAGGCAAGGATAGCTCTCTCGAACCAACAACTGCTCTATAGAGGCTGATTGGAATTTCCTCCAATGCCTGAAAAACCTAGGTAAGTAAAACCAAGTTACCACTTTTCTGGGGTCAACAAACAAGGTGACCCACCTTGCCAAGGTTTTCAAATTCGGACTCATCAAGCCATTTCCGCCACAGAAGATTGACAACGAACGTCCGAGACTTTTCGACCAGCCAAACTTGTCTTGACGGTATTTTCCCCTTGTAGTCTTACCCGCCAACGCACTTTCCACCAGTAATAAAAATTTCTGAGCAAAGTTTCTAACTCACGCCCATCACTCAATTTCCTTTGCTCGCGCAACCTGCACGTCATGCGCTCTTGTTTGTACCCATTCGCATGAGCGTGAGAAGTCTGCCCCTCATGCTTCCTGAATGCGCTGAAAATCGATGGCACATACTCACAATTCCCGCTTAGGCTCATCCTAAGGAATAGATCATAATCGGCCGCATACTTCACTGAGGGATCAATCCCGCCCACTTTCTCGTATAACGAACGCCTCCAATAACACGCATCCTGAAGCGGAGTCCATCCTCCATACAGCATCATTGAGGCTAAATGATGAGCATGCCCATTTGAGACCTGCAATACCAGATCATCTTCATCAATATAGAGATCATCTCCGAAAATCATATCAGCCGAGGACTCATCCAGCCTTTTACGTGCCTCATCCAAGGCCCCTGTTAAAAGCAAATCGCCTGAATTAATCCAGCACTGATAATCAGAAGTTGATCGAGAAAACCCCTTTGCCAAGGCATCGGCATAGCCTCGATCTCTCTCACTTACCCATCCTGAAAGCCGACGTTCATAACGACGAATGATTTCTACACTTTCATCAGTTGAGCCGCCGTCAACGATGAAATAATTATCACCTGGTCGCAAATTTGCCAGTACAGATTCAATGGTTTCGGTCAAGAATTCACCCATATTAAAATTGGGTGTGACGACACTAAAATTGCCGCCATTCTTTAAAGTCATTAGTTTTCACCTTCGATCACTGCATATACGATTTTTTGATATTTGTGGGCAAAATTCAAACGCCGTGCTGGAAACTTCAACTGCGCTGCGCTCATAGCGGAAATTTCGCTTTCTTGAGAATAAGCTTGTGACACATTTACCAAGACACTCGCCAATTCATCTGGATCTGCTGGATCAAAAAATACTCCTCTCTCCGGAGCCTGTTCTCTATGAACAGGGATATCAGAAATAATCACGACTTTACCCAACGACTTCGACTCTTCAACTGTAGTACTCCACCCCTCAAAAAGTGAAGGGTTCAGTACAGCCACAGCATTCGCCATCAAACCCATAAGATCAAGGTAGGGCACCATTCCAAGAATTCGAAACTCACTTGCTACCTTTTCTGCTTCAATCATCCGCAACAAATATTGGGCATGCTCTGGCTGACGATGATCATGGAGATTACCAGTTGCAACGACTGTCAGCGGCTTACCACTTCGCTTAAGCACGCCCAATGCACGAATCACAACCTCATGATTTTTATGTTTCCAAAACTGGTTGGGTAAAAAGAAAAAATTCTCTGGTAAGTCGTATTTTGCAACCAATGATTCATATGATGGAATATCCGACACATCAGGGACTGAGGCGACAAACGGCAACACATAAGCGCGCTCAGCCGCCTCAAGGGAAATCTGCGCCAGCCCTTCGCGTGCATGTTCACTACTAAGCAATATTGCTGAAGCATGTTGAATCACATTCCGATTCTCCCGACTTCTTGCATTAAGTTCTACGCCTGAGAAAAACTCCGGAAAATAACGCTCCTGAAAGTCCGGAATCCAAACCAGTGAAGGAATCCCTGCTCGCTCACCTAAGTAACCCATGTGAGAAACAAGCTCGATACGCTCTGCTTTCAGCTTGCGTTCATATATGAAGTCACAGCCTATTCCAAGAGCTAAAGCACGGCGCACTTTCCATCTCCACCCCATGGTGTCTCCCCATGGACTGAGATAAATTTCAGAATCTCCAAGTGATTTGAGAATACCTTTATCTGCTGAATATCCAGCCATGATTACTGGTTCAATACATTGTGAATCAGACAGCCTTAATGCCTCAAATAGATTACGGAAATAATTTACGCCCCCCATCCAGCTTCGATCCCTAAAATTGAGCTGAAATGCAACGCGCGTCATTGAGCACCGTTCCTGAACCATTTCACATACTCACGTATGCCTTCACGCCATGAGATGTTTGGCTGCCAGCCTAAATTTTCAGCTCCCTCAATATCAGCAATGTAATTCACAGGATCACCGGTACGTTTGGCTCCGGTAAACTGCGGGGTATCTTCTCGACCAAAACATTCAAACAACTCGCATAAAATCTCACGAACAGTGACCCCATGACCAGAACCACCATTGATAATCTTACATTCCGGTGCTTCAATTAGCCCGGATTCCAGAATCAGTGCGGCGGCATCATTCACATGTAACCAATCACGGGTTTCTGTGCCGTTACCAAAAAAAGTCTTTTCGCCGTTGCTGATTTTCATGCAAGCATCCCACAACAACTGCTTGCGGAGGCCCATTCCATAAACGGAAAAAAGCCGAACAATCACCACAGAAATGCCGAAGTATCGAGAGTATGAATGACACATTTCCTCGGCAATTTTCTTGTGCTCCCCATAAGGTGAAATGGGAACGAGCGAGGATGACACTTGGATTGGCAATTTCTCGACAATGCCATACACCCCAGCACTAGAGGGATATACAACACGAGCTTTGGAAGCGTGCTGGCGAACAAAATCTAGCACGGCAACCGTAGTATTCACTGTGCGTTGGAAATCCTGTTGGGGATATTCCATTGAAAACCCAACCGACCCACTACCCGCACAATGAACAATAACCTCTGGAGAGCCTGCGTAGGTTAGTAATGCATTGGACGTAATATCGGACTCATTCCAATCAGAGATGCCCCACTGCTGCCACTCATCTTTTACCCAAGATCCGTGGCCAATGCCTAACACTACCCAACCGGCTTCAGCAAATCGCTTAGCAACATGCCTACCAATAAAACCATAAGCTCCAGTTACCAATACAGTTCTTGGCATACTACGACTTACGACCAAGTAAAGTTAAAAGACAGCGCGATACTTTGTTCATGACATCATGCAATGTTGAGGCATCAAAGCCTCACAAATATGAAGCTTTGCTGCAAAACATCGTGTTATCCATTTCCATGTTTTTAGGTGGAACTTGTTGGATGCCATCCAAAATAGACAATCTAGCAAGGTATTTACCCCTGACCAGAAATCATTGAATGGAGAATAATCTGCCGCTAGATAGCTATCTCTCATCTAACGGGATCTCTCGAATAATTTTCGCAGGATTACCAGCGACAACATTGTAAGGCGGAACATTCCTAGTTACGACACTACCAGCACCAACAACAGCACCTTCACCGATAGTCACGCCCTTCAGAACAATGACATTAAAACCAATCCATGCGCGATTGCATATTTTCACCGGAGAAGTTTTTACCTTGCTCCAGTCCTTATCAATTCCATGGAACGTGTTAAAAACATCATCAACCCGCTCCTTCCATGCAATAGCATGGGAATTCTGGTCTACTATCGTGCAATTCCATGAAATAAGCACATCATCGCCAATTTCAATATTATCCGCACAAACTAGTGAAGATGAACCGATAAATACCCGATCGCCAATTTTAATGCTCGCACCTTCTTTGTCGAATGAAATTGCACCCTCAATAATTGACTCTCGTCCAATTGCAAGATGACAGTTTTTTTTAATGTATATATTTCTGTAGTTCACCTTTGATTGAGGTGAGATATGAACATGATCAAGTCTCGATATTCGCAAATATGCGATCCGACCCAAGATATACCTGATTAGCGTCAACATAAGACTATAAATTTCTTCCACTAAAACACGCGAAAATCCCTGCAACAATTACCGAATCAATTCACCACTCGAAGTTTACGAAGCAACCTAGCCAATCCACTCCTTAAAGCAAGCAAGGGCGGTGTTTTATAAAATCTCTCAAAAACTTGCCGATCATGAATTCGGCAGGCAAAAATTCCCTCGGGGTGGATTAATGGAAATTGCAATTCTTCTACCGGCAAGTTTGCCAACACACTACTACCTGACGTGTGGGTTGCATTAACACCGAAGCCAATGTTCGAAATCAGATTCACGTTGGGCACTATAGTCAAACGACCGGTAAAATTGCATGCGAAGACCCACTGAAAATCCCATGTATTTACTTTGCCCTGATAAACCTGCTCAAAAATATTCGCCCAAAAACTTTGTTCTGACCGAAAACAAACTAAGTCTTCCACCCTTCTCTCATCCCTGATACGTGGCCAATTTTTAATTTCTACATCGTAACTATCCTGCCACCGATCTCGCCACGAAGCCCAACCCCAAATATAAGAATGTCTTGAAAAATAATAACTATCATTATTAATTCGGTTACCAAAATTCAAGTTGCTGCCGTTAATTTGCGATATGCGTTGATCATATCGATATCGCACTAGCAACTCTTCGCAGAACTTGAAAAAAGTTGGATGAGGTAGGCAATCATCTTCAAGGATGATCGCCGCAGGGACTTGTTGGAATACCCAGTCAAGACCACTTGACACTCGGCCCTTACAACCCAAATTTACATCTGAAAAATTAGTCAGAACTTCACAGTCCCAGTCAACGCGATCAATAATCGCCCTCGTCGCCGCACATTGATCAACTTCACCTTCACGACCAAGCCGCGGACCATCTGCAACTACCAGAAGCTTTGGTGGTTTTGCTTTAGCGATTTCCGCGAAAACACGTTCAGTGGTATCAGGGCGATTAAAAATAATGAATGCAACTGGAGTATTTAATTTAAATGGCATTTTTAAGTAGTCTCTTTATTTTTCTTGCTACTCCCCGAATTCTTAGATCTAGGGGACACTTCGATTGTTTAACATTTAAATCAATACCACTGATTGCTTCCAGAACCCACTCGAACAAATAATTTGGCACCCAACTTAGATTCAGCGTTACAAACTCTACTTCCCGTCCTTCACGTATACCATAGATATTTCCGCCCCGTGAATACACTGACTTAATTACCTCATTCGAGGGAAGAGTAACCATCTGGAATCCATGCCCTTGACAAATGCAGTCATCAAAAGCTTTGTCATCTCGATAGGTCATCAGATGCACCCACGGACGATTCGTCATGCTTTTGTAATGATCAAAAGCTCGCATTTCCGTAAATGCGTAGTGGGGGTTGACCGTATCAAACTCGCGTTGCTGGCTTTCAATAAACTCTGCATTTTCATACAAGTTGCATACATGTTCGCAAAATTCCGATACCACCGGAGCACTGACCAAACCATTCAAGCAAGTATTGTTGCACTGTACGGTAAAATCCACAGCGCGGAGGTCATGCTCATAAGGTTGCAGATCCTGTAACACCATAGTATCGGAATCAAAATGCCAAAATCGATCAATGGATTCACTTTGAAGAAAAGCATCTATAAAAAGCCAGCGTTCAAAAACATATCGTAGCCAATCACTTCCGTTTTTATAAGGGTTATGCCTCGCCCCCTGGACATGTCGGAAAACTACTGAAAAATGATCATGAAAACGGCTTTTAAAATTCGTAAACGCATAGTGTTCCCAGCCATGCCTCAAGGCCACATCAACGTTACCTGCATCCCCTAACAGAACAAGTCGAGCATTTGGATTGGTTTTACGTGCGCAGGAAAGCGTGTACTCAAGGTAATCCGAATATCCAAAGTGCGTAAATATTAAAATTACGTCAGACACATAAAGCCTTTTTGAAGTATCCAATTGTCTCTTTCAACCCATCCTCCAAAGACACTTTTGGCTCCCATCCCAACTTATCTTTTGCCAAGAAAATATTTGGTTGGCGCTGCTTAGGATCGTCTTCAGGCAATGGTTTGAAAGCCAGTGTTGACTTCGAACCAGTCAAGCGTATGACATTTTCCGCAAGTTCAATCATAGTAAATTCGCAGGGGTTACCCAGATTAATAGGCCCCGTAAGCTCAGCGGGGGAATTCATGATCCTCACAAAACCGTCTATCAGATCATCCACGTAACAAAAACTACGCGTTTGCTGTCCAGTTCCATAAATTGTGATTTCTTCACCCTTTAACGCTTGAACGATGAAGTTACTGACTACACGACCATCATTGGGGTGCATGCGCGGACCATAAGTATTAAAGATACGGGCCACCTTAACCTCAAGTTGGTACTGTCGGTAGTAATCAAAAAACAATGTTTCCGCACACCGCTTGCCTTCGTCGTAACAACTTCTGATTCCAATCGGGTTCACTCGCCCCCAATAATCTTCCGTTTGAGGATGAACTTCTGGATCCCCATAAACTTCAGAAGTAGATGCCTGAAAAATCCTAGCCTTAAGCCGTTTAGCCAACTCCAGCATATTAATGGCGCCGTGCACACTTGTTTTTGTGGTTTGAACCGGGTCAAACTGGTAATGAATCGGACTTGCAGGGCAAGCAAGATTGTAAATCTGATCAACCTCTACACTTATCGGGAAGGTCACATCGTGACGCATAATCTCAAAGTAGGGATTCTTCATAAGGTGGGCAATGTTTTCTTTACGTCCTGTAAAAAAATTATCCACGCATAGGATATCGTTCCCTTCATTTAACAAGCGCTCACATAGATGAGATCCAAGAAAACCCGCGCCGCCTGTAACTAGTATTTTATTCATCGTTTGAATCTCAACTTTATGGATCTAAATTCCGAGCGCAATCGGAAAATAATGCGAATAAATATGTTTGGCAAAATGGTAGTGGTTTTATGACCCCTTCGCATTTTTGCAAAAACCAAGCCATGAGGAATTACATATTTAAACTCCGTACCCCATAACTTGTTAAACAAGCCAAATTTAACCAGACCAATCTGATACATTTCTGGTAAGTAATAATGCCTGCCCGCTGCAATATTCTTTAACATTTCAATAAATGCCCGATGAGACTCTGGGCGAATACATACATCCAAATCCTCGTACATTGCTCTCCCCATCAGAATCGATAACTTTCCAGAATAGGCAGCTTCAACTCCGACAGTTGAACCGTAAGATACGACCACATCTGCGGCATCAATAAGCGCGTATGTGCTAACAGGTGAATCAGCAGGAATAAGGTTCAAATCTTCATATTTTTTGGCTAGAACCTTGATGCCCTTAGTTTGTGCATTACTGACATGTTTAAGGTTGGGATGCACTCTAAGAAAAATCCGAATACGTTTTTCTCCAGCAATGTCATCCATCAATTGCGATATTGCGATATTTTGATTTAAATAATGAAGGTTTTTCCATTCTTCGATGGCAACAAACTCATCTTCGGATGAATTAAAAATCACTACGTTCACATCCTCAGGCGAAAATCCATTTGGCAACAAATGTCGTTCCTGGTTTTTCGTATAGGAACGCCAACTTTGATCTACTCCCGCTCGTCGCTCGTTAAACCAGCCAAAGGCCAATTCGCGTTTCTCTTCATCAGGCAACTCCGATTCAAAGTAGACTTTTTCAATTTCCACTTTAAGTGCTTTCAAATCGTGAGGATAGGTATCCTCCGTAATACTAAATCGATCAACCCCGCCTGCGCGCTCATGCACATAACTTTTAATTCCGAGTTGTTGAGCCACACGCAGCGCCGGTCGCAATGATGAAAACCGACCATTAAAAATCAAAAAAACATTGGGGACTTTTTCAGTCAGTTGATTTTTAATCGAATAATATACAGTTGCGGCAGTAGCCATATTCTTTGCAAAAAGTTTACGATTCCCTTCAAGTTGTGGCTCTGGATCCCTTAATGAACTCACAACAGAACTGAACGCCGCCAGCCCAACATCCATACCATCAATCGAAAAGGCTTTGACTTCATCGACACTATGCCATGCCTTTTCCTCCAACCCACGGACGATCGTGGCCTGATCCTGAGTCAGGCAATAAAACGTCTCGCGCTTAAGCTGAGCCCCTCTAAGCCAACGCATTCCTGAACGGCAACGGCTCTTACACATTGCACAAACCAACAAATCGTGTTCCGGATTGGGTTCACAGGTTTTAAGTTCGCCGTCGCATGACAAAACAACAGCTGCCCCACCTTGATCAAGGTGGCGTTGAATAATCTCCAGTTCAGTTTCAAAATGTGGCGACCAACAAGAAAACGGAGTGAAGGCAACAAGCAATTTCTCTTCTTCAGACTTTTTTATCCCGTCCAGACTCATCAAAACCCTTTTCGCCACCGATAAAAATCAACCACTTCACTAAACCAAACTTAATTTTTTTCGGCGACCAAATTCCAAGCAGCAAACACATGTCCCGTGTTGGGGACTTCTTCACGAGTGACTTTATGTTCCAAGCGAGTCACCCTCATTCCTGCCTCTGAGAACAATTCAATCAAATGAGTTTTACTGGAAAAATGAACTTTTCCTACGCCAGAAAATTGGCCATTCACAATATTTTCTCGTGTGAATGCATCTGCCACATCTCCCAAACTAAAGTCCGAATGTTCCACTGAAAACCAATCAATCCCAATGTATTTCCCCCCTGGATTCATTGCCGCAGATAGTTTCTTCAAACCCGCACTAATCGCGTTGGTATCGTTGTGTGTCATTGAGCCACGATCAACTACCAAATCATATAAGTCAGTATACGCATGGTGAATAAAATCACCCGTTTTAAGTTTGCCCTGTAGCTCCGGATACCCTTCGAGAACCCGCTCAACAACTGAGGCACTACCTTCAATCCCGTAATAATCCACACCAAGCGCGAGAAAGAATGGAATGTTCGCGCCGGCACCGAATCCTATTTCAAGAACTTTCGTATTAGATTTAAAAGGTTTGGCATATCGATAGGTGTAACTTACCAAATCAGACCACGGCCACACTGAAAGGTGTGTATTCTCCTGATATCTTGCATCCCATTCCGATGAAAAGCTCATAGCATCATCCTTTACAAAAATTTTTCATTCGTATTCATCCACCAATCCAGAATCCCTAAATTTGGGACGAAATCCCCCCATAGTTGAGGATAGACTGGAGACTTATAACTTTGATATTCGATTGAAATCCCTGCCTTATCAAATGCATCTGTATCTAAATAATTACGACCTTGAGCTCCGGACAAATAATCCCTTGCATCAAAATGCTTGCATAGATCAAGCACAAGGTTAGATTTTGCACTTGCTATCGACAACTCACTAGAGCGCACAACGGGAGTGTCAATTCCCATTTCGCGAAGCCAAAAAAGAAGCTGTTGAAAGCAATATTCCGCCAAGTTTGATTCAGGTGTATTAAGCAGTTTTTCGATCTTTGGAAAACACTCTACAAATCGAGGCGCTTTGCGATAATTCATTTCGATTGATTTAAGGTGCTTCGATCTCCAAGGCTGACTCTCATCAATTTCCGTAGTCGATAACGATGAGCTCGTGTGCCCTTTGGTTTTGACGGGAATGGTCATCCATAACACCCCCTGTGGCGTCTTAATCTGATTGCGATTAGTAAAACTATTTTTCTCAAACTGAACAGTATCAAGATAGACAAAAATGTCTGCCCGTGCAATCTTGTCAAAATAACCAAGCCATGGGAGATATGCTGGCTGATGCGCACTCAACAACATGAAATCTCTTTTACATAACGTGCAATTTCCACAACATCATTTGCATGTAGTGACGGGTAAGCTGGCAATGATACTGTAGTGCTTGTTAAGTCTAACGCACATGGGTAAAGCCGCGATTCATCCAGCAACTCTCGCTCCTCAATTGGAACAATCGCACGGATCCCCGCTGATGCTAATAAATCTATTACTTTAGGTGGTTCTTTACATTGCATCACAATACGAAAACGAACTGGTTTGACATTGTCCAATTGACTGCTATCAAGCAGACTAAGCCCAGCATCCAGGTACATTAAAAACCATTTTTCACGCTGCATTAAAAACTCAGGTAGTCGATCAAGTTGCACCCGACCTATAGCTGCCTGCATATCTGTCATCTGAAAATTGAAACGTAGTTTAGTATCATCACGACTATCAAATTCGCGATAATCCCTCACTTGATCAATCAGAGCCTTATCACGACTAATGACTGCACCACCTTGTCCTCCCGTTGTCATCAGTTTGGTGGCATAAAAGGAACAAATTCCAACCTCACCTCGCAAACCAATTCGCTGACCATTTACAGTGGCCCCGATCGCTTGGGCCAAGTCCTCTACCAACTTAAAGTTACGATTTTCTGGTAAATCAACCGGTATGCCGTACATTGAGGGTGCAATGAGGATATCAACTTCGGCGCGAGCCGCCGCTTCCACATCAACATTTGGAGTGCCCTTTTTACAGTCAAGGTAGACACATTGCCCACCCACCATGCCAACCGCATTTCGTAAAGCAGCACATGCGTATGCCGGCAGCCCGATTTTTTTGTATTTTCCATCCAAGACCCACAAAGCCAGGTAGAGCGCTGCCGAGCCGCTAGACACAGCCACTGCATGTCCGTTTGGCAAGCCAAAAAAATCGCAAAGCTCATTTTCAAAGGCCTCGACCTCTGGGCCTTGTGCAACCCATCCGCTGCCAAGCACGCGAAGCACCGCATCTTTCTCAGCCAAACCGAGCGTGGGTAGATTATGGGGAACCATTTAGGTCCAGAACTCGAGTTTTGTAGTAACCGGGCTTGACCACCATGGGATTACCGATTACTAGTGAATAGGGAGGCACCTCAACTGGATCAACAATGGTGCCAGCAGCGACGACAGAATGGTGACCGATTTTCACCCCGCCCTTGATGACTGAATGAGAGCCAATGAACACATGGTGTTCAATCAAAATATCTTTACGTTCTACTTCCGTAGACAGACCTATGCATTTTTTGTGAGAGTCGGCGCAGTTGATGGTTACAAATGATGCAATATCACAGTAATCCCCAATAAAAACCTTCGCACCTCGGGCATTCACCTCCGACATGCCTCCGATGTAAACACCTTCACCAATCTCAGGCTCCCCCACTATCCACACTAAAGGATGAAAGCGATTTGCCGGAAAGGTTGTTAACTGACTGAACCAGTCTTGAAGAAGAGCCTTGTCTGGCTTGTCTGTCATGACCGCATGTCTCCAAGCCCAATCAATTCGCCTTTTCTGATATCACGTGTTGCCATCTTCCCAATAATTTTGCCAATCATGTCAGGGGGCAACCCCCCTCCTGGTCGACGCAATCCAACATTTTCGCTATTTAGCTCATCTCCATTTGAAATTTCTTGCAATGCAACAATGCTTCGGCGTGCAAGCTTTCGCATTTCCAACTCAGCTTTAGTGGGCCGAACAAAAGGGCTACCCATAAGGATAGATGCGTTGTGAATTGTAGCAATCCATTCGGCCAATCCATCCGGCTCTTCAGAGAACCAGTGATCTGGGCCAGCAGAATCATGATCCAACGTGAAATGTTTTTCGAAAATTCTTGCCCCGCTTGCCACAGCCAACGCCGCGGCAAGCGGTCCTTGCGTGTGATCTGAAAAACCCGTAAGTAGCCCAGGAAAGGCTTGTTGCAGCGTGGTCAATTTCGCAATATTTACGTCTTCTCTAGGGGTTGGGTATTGCGAAGTACAAAGCAGCAATGCCACTGGATAGCCATCAAACCAACCTGCAGCTTCAATCGCCTGATGCACTTCTCCGAGGTCACTCATTCCACATGAAAGGATCAGCGGGACCCCAGTTTCGGCGTAACTACGTAAAAGAGGTAAGTTGGTGAAATCGTCGGAACCAATCTTTATTGCAGGCACGCCGACAGTCATAAGCAGATCAAGATCGCTTCTGTTTTGTGGCGTTGAGAAGAAAGTGATACCAACCTCATTACAGTATGATTTTATTTCCCGCCAGACTTCCGTAGGAAATTCATAGCGTTGAAACATGACTAGCATCGATTCAGTAATAGTCCGCCCCTGAGACTGGTAGGTAAAAGTCTGGTTTGGATCACCACAAAATTCTTCTGCCTTAAATGTCTGAAATTTGACGGCATCTGCTCCGGCGAGTTTGGCTGCTCTAACCATGCGTTTTGCAAGCGCAACATCCCCGTTATGATTGATGCCCACTTCTGCGATGCAGTAAGGTGGCTCATTAGGGCCAATACTTCGCCCAGCAATTTCGAAAGGTCTGGTTTGATTTAACATATGTTTGCTTTGATTTTCAAAATTACTTGCTTACTTTATGCCGCCAACAGCATTTCAACTGCTCGATCGGCGCCCTCTGCGTCAACAAGCTTGAAGGCTTTATCTGACATTGAATTCAAAGCTTCATGAGTCAGTGCATTCAATGCATTTGCATAATCCGTGGCTTGTAAATTACTCCACCATCCCAAATTAACTACGATACCCGCACTATCCAACGCCTCTGCAATTGGCAACTGATTCTCAGCGAGAATTGCAACCAACGCCGGCACACCAAGTGCGCAACGTTCCCAATTGCTTGATCCGCCCGCACCGATAACAATATCAGCCTCTGCGATCAACCTCGGCATGTAATCAACTTGACGGTGAAAGTCCCAATTTCTCTCAGTGCACTTTTCGCTGATCTCTTCATTTCCAGGGTTTGTTAGTCCGACGACCACATCCACATGCACGTCTTTTCCGGAAAGCTCAATTCCTTGCATGGCTTTCAATGTTTCACCTTGATCATCACCTGAGGTAAAAAACACCAGTATTTTTCTCATCTCACGTACCCGAGGTTCAAGATTTTCACGCAACATTTTGAATTCTTTTCTTAGCAATGCGTACTTAGGCCCCAGCAATACTTTACAAAGTGGCGTCACAAGATTTTTATAACGCACATCTCCACTTGCAACAAAATTCTGATCCAGCAAAATCTCACAGACGTGAGGTCGATTAGCCAAGTCATCGATAACCATCAGGTTTTTGACATGTGGGCGCAGTTTATTTTCCCAAACCGCATCGAGCCCATAATGATCCACCACCAGCCAATCCGTGGATTCGCCATTGATAGCGCCGATGGTCTGGTCAGCATCTTCGGCCTGAATCTCGCCCAAATTTTCAGTATGATCTTCCGGTTTCATCACTCTAACTGGTATCGCTTTTTGTCGAAGCATCGCAATCAAATTCCCTGGGCATTCGCGACAGATAATATATATATCCACTCCTCGCTCCCTCAATGCCTCAGCCAACGTCAGGCAGCGCATTAGGTGCCCAGCACCAACTTGAAATGAAGCATCAACGCGAAATACTACCTTCATGTGATTCGACGACCTAATACAAATGCTTCTGCAGCATCAACACCAATAGTGGCACCGCGCCAGTGCGCGAGATGCTCAACACCTTCTCTTGAACGCGGGTGAGGCCAAGTACGTAACTCTGCAGCATAAGCGTCCAGTGCATCTAGTTTGCGCTTAAGCGTACTGCTGACATCCACAAACCAGTTTGGCGCAAAAATTGGTGCGCTTCCAGGAAGTTGCCACTCGGTACTGGAAGTCACCTCGAAACAAAGCAAAGTCTTAACAGGATGACCGTTCTGTGGTCGGCATGCAGTTACTACAGCTTGGTGAATCCGCTGGTGATCGACATTCACATCACCTGCATGATGTGTGAAAACCGTGTCTGGCTGATACCTGGCGATCAACGCCTCAATATGTTTAATAATCTCAAGTAGGGCAATCGCATCCATACGATTATCAGGGAACTCGCCGAAAGAGACCGACTGCACCCCGAGGATGTCACAAGCTTTTTGCGCACTAACCCGTCGAGCAGTAAGTTCAGCTTGCTGCACAAGATTGTTGCCTTCTCGTGAAAACACACCATCTGCCAAAAATGCGACATGGATATTCACCCCTTCGTCAGCAAACCTTGCAATCGTTCCACCGCATCCAAGGGCTTCATCGTCCGGGTGTGCTGCAATGATGAGGATGGATTTCATTCTGACAAAGCCGCTTGCAACATCGTCCCAGAAAATAACAAACACCAATGGGGAATATCTTTGTATCGAATAACAATAATCATCTCGTAAGCCCCTTTATTTGATTGAAAATTATCTCGGCTCTCTCCCAATCATCCGGAGTATCGATATCCTGCACTCGCCATCGAGGAATCATGACGGGCGCAGAATGTGGCGCAAAAATCCTCTTGTTGCTGATCCAGGCTTCAGGTCGTCCCCAGTAAAATTGCCCGGCATCATGAAATGCAGTCGGTAAATCTTGTGAACGCGTTTCAAAATGCTCCGGGAAAAACATCTCTATTCCACCCTCGGCAGTTTTCTTAAATGACCGAAAAATTGGTGCAGCAAAGTCTGTAACGCTAAATGCATAATCCCATTCACCAGATGTTAAAGTCGCCCAACCACGCTGGATATCAGCGACCCTAACGAATGGCGCGGTTGCATATATACAGCACACAAACTCGACATCAAACCCCTGACTATAAGCCCATTGCGTGGCATGTGCGATCACGGGCGTCGTACCCACGTAATCATTCGACAGTTCTTCAGGTCGGTTGAATGGTACTTCTGCACCATAATGTGAAGCAATCTCGGCTATCTCATGATCGTCTGTCGACACAATGATACGGTCGAACAGGCCTGAATTTATTGCTGCTTCAATAGACCAAGCAATCATCGGTTTGCCACTGAAGACTTTGATGTTCTTGCGAGGGATGCGTTTGCTACCCCCTCTAGCCGGTATGACAGCTATTTTCATAAACCCATACTCTGTACGACAGCTTCCACCACACGATTCTGTTGCTCTACAGTCAGTCTCGGGAACATAGGCAAACTGATCGCTTCAGCGTAGTATTTCTCAGCTTCCGGGCAATGCCCTAGGGCAAATCCCATTGCCCGGTAATATGGCTGGAGGTAGATCGGTATGTAATGCAGGTTCACACCGATTCCAGCTTCGCGTAGCCCTTCGAAAACCTCCCGATGGGTTTTCTGTATCTCCAGCAGTTTTAGTCGAATAACATAGAGATGCAGTCCGGAATAGCCCTCTAGATGCTGCCAAGGTGTAGTCACGGGTAGACCATCGAAAAGTTTGTCATATTGATTGGCAATGTCATGTCGCTTTGCCACAAACTCATCTAGCCGCTGCATCTGACTCAGGCCCAGAGCTGCTTGCATTTCGGTCATCCGATAGTTAAAACCTAGTGCAACCTGCTGATAATACCAAGGACCATCAGATGCCCTTGTCATTTCTTCCGGATTGCGCGTAATGCCGTGACTACGCAATAACTGAATTCGCTTAGCGATTGAATCGTTATTGGTTGTCGCCATGCCCCCTTCACCAGTAGTGATGATCTTGACAGGATGAAAACTGAAGATTGTGATATCGCTGAAGTTACAATCACCTATGGGTTTACCTTGATATTTTCCGCCTATTGCATGCGACGCATCCTCAATTACCGCGAATCCATATCTACGACTAAGCTCACGGATGCCTGCCATATCACAGGGCTGTCCACATAGATGCACGGGAATAACGACTTTAGGTAAACATCCATCAAGTTTGGCTTTCGCCAGCTTTTCTGCCAACCTCTCGATGCTGAGATTATAGGTTTCTGGATCAATATCCACAAAATCAACACTTGCCCCACAATACAAGGCACAGTTTGCACTTGCCACAAATGTCACCGGACTGGTCCAGACGATGTCACCACTACCCACCCCTAGAGCGAGGCAGGCAACATGCAACGCAGATGTCGCACTATTCATAGCGATGGCATACCGCACATTGCAATAATCCGCGACCGCCTTTTCAAAATCAGGCACGACTGGACCTTGCGTCAAATAATCAGACTCGAGAACATCCACGACGGCCTGAATATCGGCGTTGTTCAAATCCTGACGACCATATGGAATCATCACACTCAAAACTTGCCGACCTTATCCTGATTCTGAATGAGCCACCCTCGGAGGGCATCAATCGTCATCCATTCAGTGTTGTTGTCAGAGCTATAAGTAAATTCCGGTGAAACCTTCTCACCACCTTTGATGCGCTCTGGATCTTCACTCCATTGATGAATTGCCGGAAGAATTTTGTAGTAATCCAGATACTCATAGGTATACAAAGCGTCTTCGGATCCTATCATTTGTTCGTGAAGTTTTTCACCCGGTCGAATACCGACAATTTCATGACTTGCATCGGGTGCAACAGCGCGAGCAATGTCAGTAACCTTCATCGAAGGGATTTTCTTAACATATATTTCACCTCCCATTGCATCCACAAAAGCATGCCAGACCAAGTCTACCCCTTGTTCCAAGGTAATCATGAATCGCGTCATTCGAGCGTCGGTAATTGGCAGCGCCCCCTCAGCGGCGATTGAATTAAAGAACGGAATAACTGAACCACGTGAACCCATGACGTTGCCATATCTCACAACGGCAAATCTTGTGCTATCGCCAGAGTAAGAATTACCTGCCACAAACAACTTATCAGAGGCCAGTTTAGTCGCACCATAAAGATTGGCAGGACTGCTCGCCTTATCTGTAGACAGTGCCACGACACGCTTCACCCCCTGATCGATACAAGCGTCAATCAGGTTCATTGCGCCAATGATGTTGGTCTTGACGCACTCAAAAGGGTTGTACTCTGCCGTAGGAACAATTTTTGTGGCTGCGGCATGAACAACATAATCCACCCCATGCAGAGCACGCTCTAGGCGATCCTTGTCTCGCACATCCCCAATAAAGAAACGAACGCGTGGATCTTTACCGTAAATTTTAGCCATTTCCCATTGCTTCATTTCGTCACGAGAAAAGATGATTAATCGACGAGGGTTGTACTTGGCCAATGTGAGCGGCACAAAAACTTGTCCAAAGGAGCCTGTGCCGCCGGTAATAAGAATGGATGAATTAGCAAGCATATGAATTTAATAAATCTCTGTAGGTTCTCATGCCATTTGATGCACGATATATTGATAGGTACCGGTACGCTTAATGCCTCCATCGCCCAATTCCACTATTTGCGTACAGCTTTTCAAAGTTGTCAGGCGGTGCGCAATGATTAAGATAGTGAGATCCTTACTAAGCCCCTCAATCGCTTCCATAACGGCTTGCTCGGTTTCATTATCTAAAGCACTGGTCGCCTCATCAAAAATAATAACGTCTGCTTGCTTATAGAGTGCACGTGCAATACCAATACGCTGTCGCTGACCACCTGATAGTCGAATACCACGCTCGCCGACAATCGTTTGATATTGCTTGGGCCAAGATTCAATGACGTCAGAAAGTTGAGCCTGTTTAGCAGCTTGCTTAATGCGTTTCATATCAATCTTATCTCTCGGTACACCGAAAGCAATATTTTCTTCAATAGTGCTATCTGCGAGATAGATTGCCTGTGGAACATGGGCGATATGCATTTGCCAAGCCCGTTGATTAGCGTTATCAATTGTAACGCCATCAACTTCAAGTGTTCCTGTTGTCGGCTGCAGCAGGCCCATGACGATATCAAGTAATGTACTCTTGCCACTGCCAGTCATGCCAACAAACCCAACACGGCTGCCCTTTTTAATGGTGAGACTCAATCCACCGAGAACACACTGGGTTTCTGCGCTATAGCAAAAAGAAATATCCCTTAGAACTATTTCTTGTCGATATGGCAGTGGCGCTAAATTCTTTTGGCCAACAAATTTAGGTAATGGTTGATCGAGAAGGTCCAGCGTGTCTTGTAATGAGAATCGCCCACTTTGAATGGCAACCCAAGCTCCGTAGGCCTGCTGCAATACGGGTAGCAATCGTTGAGCCCCGAGCGCAAGCGCCCCAAGAACAGGTATGGCTTTTGCGATGCCATCTGGTTGCAACGCAAGAGAATATGCAAGTACGGCAATAAGTACCATACCAAGGGCTTCCATACCGTAACGTGGACTTTGACTAACAAATACGCTGTTGCCTTGTGCCCGACGCAACAACTGATCTGCCTCCTGATAAATAAAACAATAGGCATCCTGACTACCATCAATCAACACATCTCTTATCCCACCCAAGCCTTCCTGTAACGACTTAATGACGTAAGTTGACTCCCGTGCAATACACTCACTATCGATCAATAGTCGCTTGCGAGTAACTCGGACAATTAATGCGTAAATCAGGCCGAATCCCCCAAAAGCCAGGAATGCAATTGTTGGATTAACTGATATCAGAGCAACCAGAATAGCAAGCAACATGAAAGTTGAACTGATCAGGGTCAGAACCGGCATGATAGTACTGTAAATTACTCCATTGGCCTTGCTTGAAATACCGCTAATTACCTCACTACTGTTGCGCGAGACATGAACCGCATATGGTTGATAAAGGGTACGTCTATAAATATTAAGCCCAAGATCAGCACCCGCTGCAAAAGACAGGCGAGTAGTAACTGAAAGCAGCAGCAACCTCATTCCGCCTGCAATGATTGCTGTAAGACTGAATACGATAGTCAAAGGGAGCAAAAGTTGATTTGGTGTTTCAATTCCCAACAAGTGAATGAATGACTGAGTAGCTGGATGACCAAAAACGCGATCTGGCGCAGTCAATACGCCTAGAAAAGGAAGCACAGCACCAATACTTAATATTTCAGCAAATGAAGCCGTTATCATCAGAATTAGCAGCAGTCCGAATTGGGCTCGTCGACGTGAGCTAATGTGTCGCCACAGGCAACCTAAGAGTTCTACGATTGAGTTCTTCATAGACTAATCTGCCACCTTACGCAAAAAGTCCACATATACCTGTGAAATTCCTTCCTCAAGTTGCGTTTTTGGTTTCCAACCTAAAGATAGCATCTTTGAGACATCCATCACCTTGCGCATCGTACCATCCGGCTTAGATGTATCTTGTATGACACCTCCATTAAATCCAATGATCTTGGCGATCACTTCAGCCAGTTCCCTGATGGTCAGATCCTCTCCCGATCCAACATTAATCAGGGGGCAATGTGATGGTTTACACAAAAGTGTGTAGCTCGCATCATCCAAAGCAGCAAGAAATACCAATGCATCTGCCAAATCGTCTACATATAGGAATTCTCGGCGCGGGGTTCCGCTACCCCAAATCACAACCTGATCACGTTTAGCCACTTTTGCTTCATGCATTTTTCGGATCAATGCAGGCATCACATGACTGTTATTTAAATCAAAGTTGTCACCGATACCGTATAAATTGGTTGGCATCACTGCAAGATAACTGGTTCCGTACTGGCGGTTGTAACTCCAACACATCTCTATACCAGCAATTTTAGCCAAGGCATAAGGTCGATTGGTTTCCTCCAGAGGGCCCGTAAGCAAATACTCTTCTTTTATTGGCTGCGGAGCATTTTTAGGGTAAATGCAACTAGACCCGAGAAACAGTAAACGCTTCACATTGCTTTGATAAGCCGCATGAATGAGGTTGGTTTGAATCGCCAAATTGTCTCGGATGAATTCAGCCGGGTAAGTATTGTTTGCAAGTATGCCACCCACTCTGGCGGCAGCCAGAAACACGTATTCTGGCTTTTCTTCTGCAAAAAAAGCATCGACAGCAGTTTGATTGGTGAGATCCAGTTCGGCATGTGTACGCAGTAGCAGGTTGGTATATCCCTTGGACTGCAAATTCTTGACTAGCGCAGATCCCACCAGGCCACGATGGCCAGCTACATAAATTTTGGCGTTCTTATCCATCTTTACTCGTGATAATCGTAAGCAGAATAGCCGTGCTTCTTAACCAGCTCATCACGTTCGGCAGACTTGAGGTCTTCTCGCACCATCTCCGACACCAGTTCCTGGAACGTGGTCTTCGGGGTCCAGCCAAGCTTCTGCCGGGCCTTGGTGGGATCGCCCAGCAAAGTCTCAACCTCGGTCGGTCTGAAGTAGCGTGGATCAACCTTGACGATAATATTGCCGTTCTGGTCAGTGCCGGTCTCGTCAACACCCAGCCCCTGCCAGGTGATATTGATACCGAGTTCGTTTGCTGCGGCGTTAACAAAGTCACGCACGCTGTATTGCACACCTGTTGCAATCACGAAGTCTTCCGGGGTGTCTTGCTGCAACATGAGCCACTGCATCTCAACGTAGTCCTTGGCATGACCCCAGTCGCGCAGGGAGTCCATGTTGCCTAGGTAGAGGGTGTCTTGCAGACCCAGTTTGATGCGGGCCAAGGCACGGGTGATCTTGCGGGTGACGAATGTCTCGCCGCGGATCGGTGATTCGTGGTTGAACAGGATGCCGTTGCAGGCATAAATGCCATAGGCCTCGCGGTAGTTGACTGTGATCCAGTAACCGTAGAGCTTTGCAACCGCATAGGGGCTACGCGGGTAGAACGGCGTGGTTTCCTTCTGCGGGATATCCTGGACCAAGCCATATAGCTCAGAGGTGGAAGCCTGATAGAAGCGGGTTTTCTTTTCGAGCCCAAGAATCCGGATCGCCTCCAGAATGCGCAGGGTGCCGATGCCGTCAGCATTGGCCGTGTATTCCGGGGTTTCAAAACTGACCGCCACGTGGCTCATGGCAGCAAGGTTGTATATCTCATCAGGCTGAACCTGCTGAACGATACGAATCAGGTTGGTGGAATCAGTCAGGTCGCCATAATGCAGAATGAAGTTCTTGTTCTCAACATGCGGATCCTGATA
>Ga0265327_10002176_pt1 | contig 21557 bp, 14 predicted proteins | sample 41621metaG_FD_202089 | JGI IMG/M metagenome (GOLD analysis project Ga0265327, IMG submission 202089) | Rhizosphere microbial communities from Carex aquatilis grown in University of Washington, Seatle, WA, United States - 4-16-21 metaG | ecosystem: Host-associated > Plants > Roots > Rhizosphere...
AACCGCCAAGGACCGGCTGGCAGTGTGAAGATGAGGGCAAACCGAAGGGCGACCCCCGACCTCATCACCACGCCTTGTTAGCCAGAGGCGCTGTGGTGGTTTTGCAACAGTCTGTCACGAACGCGGCCACACAAAGAGCCCGCGTTGACCTGTCAGGGCTTGTCCGGGTATTCGACCTTGGCGCCCTTGTCGCTGATCTCCGGCGTCTTTTCAAAGGGATCCCAGGTCTGCAGGCCGTGGCTTTTCAGCCATCCGATCTGGGGCTTGAGACGGCCTTCGAAGGAGGGGAAGTCCTTGCGCTCAGCCGGAGTCCAGCCGGATTCGGCCACCGCCACCAGGCGCGGCCAGGTCATGAAATCACGGCGCGCCTGGGTCAGTGTGGTCTCGGTCCAGAGGCAGGCCTGGAGGCCCTTCACCTGCTGCTCATCCTTGGCCGATAGTTTCAGGGACGCGGGGAAATCGTAGACATCGGAAAGCGGATTGAAGCCGCCCCACACCCGGCCGGTCTTGTGGCTGCCGTCCTGGATGAAGTCGAAATAAAGTGGCCGCCGCGGACACAGCACCACCGGGTAGCCGGCGGTAATCGCCTGATGCAGGGCGCCGGGTTTGTCATGCCGCCACCAGAACACCAGGGTCTTGTCCGCCGGCAGGTCACGACCCACGATCTCATCCCAGCCGCCGGTTTTGAAGCCCAGCGCATTGATGGACTTCGCCATCCGCCGGCTGAACCACGCTTCCACTGCGGGGTTGTCCTTGAGGTTTTCCCGCTTCATCAGTTCCTGCACCTCGGGAAGCTCGGGCCACTTCTTCCAGCCGACGTTCACCTCGTCGCCGCCGAAGTGGATCACCTTTCCGTCCGGAAACAGGGCCGCCACTTCCTTGAGCACATCGTCGAGAAACGACAGCGTCTCGGCCTTCGCCGGGTTGAAGGTGAAATGCTTCCACTTCCCATTGGGATCGCCGCCGCCATCGGTCTCCGGATACGCCAGCACCGCCGCATCCGCGTGGCCCGGCATGTCGATTTCCGGGATGATGACGATCTGGCGCGCCTTCGCGTAGGCCACGATCCGCTTGATCTCGTCCTGGGTGTAGAACTGCACCGGAGCGGTGTCGGAGCGGTCGGTCTCGTTGCCGCGTCCGCCGATCGCGGTGAGTTTCGGATACTTCTTGATCTCGATCCGCCATCCGGCCGAGTCCGTCAGATGCCAGTGCAGGCGGTTGAGTTTGAAATGGGCCATCCCATCGAGCAACCGCTTCACTGCTGCCTCACCGGAAAAATGCCGGCTTTCATCCAGCATGTAGCCGCGCCATTCGAACCGCGGCGTGTCCTCGATGGACACCAGCCCCAGGTCGTGGCCTTCCCCCGCCAGTAATTGCGCCAGCGTCTCCACTCCATAAAACAGGCCGGCGTCGCTCGTCGCGCTGATCAGAACTCCGCGCTCGGTCACCTTCAGCCGGTAGCCTTCCCCCTGCGGCGCGCCTTTTTCCCGCGCCACCACGATCTGGGCGGCCTCTCCCTGGCCTGCCGCTGCGAGGTTCGCCCCGTAGGCGGCCTTCAGATCCTGTAGCGCCACCTCGGAGCCGGAGAACGCGTCCAGTCGGATGCGGGCCCCTGCTCCCAGCTTCAGCGTGCCCGCCTTTTCCTCCACTTTCGCCGGACGGGGGATCACTGGCACTTCCGCCCAAACGGCGCCGGCAGAGATCAGAAGGGAAACAAGCGAGACACGAAGCATACCGGCGCGATTCCTATACAGTGCCTTGTTGTTTTCAATTGCCGTTTTTTGCAGGGTTCTGCCGCGTGTTTTGCCAGCCGTTGACGAAGCGCCCTCCCCGGGGCAGTGTCACCCCGTGAGCGCCCAAACGGTCAATTTCAAGGTTGGCAATGAGAAGCTGATCCGCGTCCTCGACGGGGCATCCAGCCATCTGCGCGGACTTCTGACCAAACAGGGCCGTCCGGAGGGAGCCCTCCGCATCGCCGTGGTCGGCGGTGGCTGTTCCGGACTTCAATACAAGATGGATCTCGCCGATGGCCCCCGCGACCGGGACATTCTCGTCCCCAGCAACGGCGTGAACGTCGTCATCGACCCGAAAAGCGCGCTGTTCGTCAGCGGCAGCGAACTCGACTACTCGGACGATCTCCAGCAGGGCGGCTTCAAGGTCAGCAATCCCAACGCCATCGTCACCTGCTCCTGTGGCGAGAGTTTCGCGGCCTGATGACCATGGATGCCTTCGAGCTCTTGGGGATTCCGCGGAGGCTCGCCGTGTCCGAGGACGAGGTGAGAACCGCCTTCCGCGAAGCCGGGAAACGCCTCCATCCCGACGCCGGCGGCACCGATGCCGAATTCGCCCGGCTCCAGCAGGCCTTCGCCACCCTTGCCAGTCCCTCGAAGCGCCTGAAGCACTGGCTGTTCCTCCAAGGCGCGGCCGGCGATGATCGCGGCACCATTTCCACCGGGCTGATGGATCTTTTCGGAACGGTCGGTGAAACCCTCCAACAGGCGGACGCCCTGATCCGCAAGCGCGATGAAACCCGCTCCGCCCTCGGCCTCGCGATGCTCGAAGGAGCCGCCCAGTCGTGCCGCGAGATGGTTGAGAGAAGCATCTTTGCGGTGGATGCCGCCCTGGTCGCGGAAACCGCCGCTTTTCCCGGCATTGAATCAGGAAGCATCCCCACCGACGAAGCCGCCCGGCACGCCCGCAACCTGACCTTCCTCGAAAAGTGGCGCGCGAACCTGCAGGAGCGGTTCGCGAGGTTGGTGTGAGTTTGCCGCTTGCGATTGGGAGTGGCTCCTTTCGAGGAGCCATTGTGGCGAACGAGCCTCCTTCGCTCGCGCACGAATGAACTCTCTCGAAGGATGCCCGGGCATGATCGGATGGTCGTAGATTCCACATCATGGCGCTTCCAAAAGCGCCACTCCCAGCGGGAGAGCCCCGGTCGTTCTCACTCCTTGCTTGCGCTTGCGCCGCGAACGCGAACCCTCCCGCCCATGGGCGACATGATTCTGGGCATCGATCTCGGCACGACCAACTCCGCGGTGGGGGTGGTCGATTCGGGGTTTCCGATCCTGCTGGCGAATGAGGATGGCAGGCGGATCACGCCGAGCGCGGCATGGTTCGGCGCGGCGGGGGAGGTCGAGATCGGAGCCCGCGCGCTGCGGCGGCGGATGCTGGATTCGGGCCGGGTCATCACCAGCGTGAAGCGCCTGATGGGCCGCCGCCATGGGGACGAGGCGGAATTCTGCGTGCCGATGGAACCCGCCAGCGACGGCGGCGTGACAATCCTCGGGCGAACCCCGGAGGCGGTGAGCGCGGAAATCCTGAAGGACCTGAAGCGCATCGCCGAGTGGCGACTGGAGACCACGGTCTCGAAAGCAGTGATCACGGTGCCGGCCTATTTCAACGACTCGCAGCGCGCTGCGACGAAGCGGGCGGGTGAGCTCGCGGGCTTGGAAGTCGTCCGCATTCTCAATGAGCCTACGGCCGCCGCGCTGGCCTATGGCCTCGACAAGCTCGGGGAGAAATCCCGCGTGGCGGTTTACGATTTCGGCGGCGGGACCTTCGATCTCTCGATCCTGGAAATGCAGGACGGCGTGTTCCAGGTGCTGGCGACTCATGGCGACACCCGCCTCGGCGGTGACGACCTAGATCACGCGCTGGCTCAATGGGCGGCGGAACAGGCCGGTCTCCGCTTCGAGGCGCTCTCGCCGGAGGCGAAGGTGAAGTTTCTCGAGGAAGCCGAGCGGGTGAAATGCGTGCTTTCCGCAACCGAGTCCGCCGTGTTTCGCGTCCCGTTTTACAAGGGGGCCGAAAGTCTTGAGACCACCGTGGCGCGCGGGGATTTCGAAAAGCTCGCTGCCCCGCTGATCGCCCGGACGCTGCGCCACTGCCGGCAGGCGCTGGCGGATGCCACGCTCGATGCGGCCGAGTTGACCGCAGTGGTGCTGGTCGGTGGCAGCACGCGGATTCCGGCGGTGCGAAAAGCGGTTGCGGACTGTTTCGGCCGCGAACCGGATGTGTCCCAGCACCCGGACGAGGCTATCGCTCTCGGAGCCACGATCCAGGCCGGGGTCATAAGCGGTGCCATGCGGAAGATGATCCTGCTGGACGTTACTCCCCTCAGCCTCGGCCTCGAAACCTTCGGCGGCCTGATGAACGTCATCATCCCGCGCAATACCACCATTCCCTGTAAGGCCGGTGAAATGTTCACCAATGCCGCCGCGGGCCAGCGTTCGATGCGCCTCCGCGTGCTCCAGGGCGAGCGGGAAATGGCGCGCGACAATTGGGAACTCGGCGGCTTCGAGGTGGCCTTCGACCCGCTGCCGAAGGGCCACGCACGGGTCGGCGTCCAGTTCCGCATCGATGAAAACGGCATCCTCGAGGTGCTCGCCCGGGATGTGGCCACCGGCCTCGACACCATCGTGAAAATCGAGAGCGCGGCGGTCAACGTGGACGATGCGGCCGTGGAGCAAATGGTCAGCGAATCCGTCGAGCACGCCTTCGACGACATGGCCGAGCGAATTTTCACCGAGGCCAGGCTCAAGGCCGAGGAACTGCTGCCCGCCGTGGATATGGTTTTGGCGCAGGAGCTCGCCACCACCGGGGAGCAGGTGGCAATCGAGTCGGCGGCGGCCGAGGTGAGGGAGGCCCTCGTGGCCGGCTCTGCCAATGCTCTGAAAGCCGCAGTGCAGCGCCTGGATGCCGCCACTGAGGCGCTCGCGGCTCGCATGGTGGAGCAGGCGATGGACGCGGCCCTCGAGCGGCGGCTCGCCGGAAGTTAGAGTTCGCGGCTTGCCATCGGCAAAACCTGCGGCGACGGTTCCGCGCCCGAGTTTGTTTGATTGCATGAGCAGCCCCCCCTCCAGCGCCAATCTTTCCACCGATGACGGTGAATGGGATGACGGGACGGATGACGTGCCGGTCCTGCTGGCTCCGGAGGAGGACAGTCCCCGCGTGGTCCTGCCGCTGCGCCGGAACGTCGTCGAGGAAGCGCCTGCCCGCGTCGAGGAAGGATTCCGGATCGAGTCCCGCATCCCTGCCAGAGTCGAGGCTACCGAATCTCCGGCTGGTATTCCCCGCATGGAGGTGACCGAGCTCGGAAAGAGTGTGGTCCGTTTGGAATCCGAGCCCACCCCCGCTGCGGTGGCGCGCCAGGATACCCTGCCAGTCATGCAACGCCGTGAACGCGGAGTTGGCCGGGAAGTTCAACTTGCCGGGAAATGGGGGCAAAAGCGGGCCGCCTCCCATCGCTGGATCCTTTGGGCCGGGGCCGCCGTGGTGGTGGTGATCGTTACCGGTCTGGCGATCCAGCCCTACCTTTCAGGCAATGGAAAGAACGAGCGGAACACCCTGGATCAACGGTTCGAAGTGGTCGAGGATGTCGTCAATCCGGACGATCCGACCGTGTATTTCTCCCAGAACCAGGGCGAGATCGTCCGCGAGATGCAGGCGACTCTAACCGCCTACGCCCATGCCAAGACCTTGGATGAGGCCGGGCCGCTGATCCGGGATTCTGCGAGATTGATGCCCGATCTGAAGAAAAAGTGGAAGGCCTGGGATACCCCACCGGATTGGGAACCGGACGTATCGGATGGTCCCGGCTTCGATTCGGTGGGGCGGCGTCCATATGGCATTATCAACGGCACCGGTCCGGACTTCAGCCCGTTTCATTTGTTCTTTGTCCGCGAGGGAGATCATATGTTGGTGGACTGGGAAGCATCGACCGCCCAAGGAACTCACACCTTCGCGAAACTCAAGGATCCCACCGTCGCCGAAGCGGTGCTGCGGGTCACGATTTCGCCTACGGCATTTTACTCACCTGTTTACCCGGAAACCGGCTTCCGCAGTTACCGCATCGCCGATCCCAACGGGGATTCGTCCATGTGGGTATATGCGCCGTTGGACTCACTGGCGGCACAAACGCTGGACGAAATGTTCAGGGCCGGGACCATTTTGGCTGCCGAGGCCGGCGAGAAACTGGTTCGGATTCGCATCCGGCGTGGTCCGGAAGGTTCATTGCCGAATCAATGGTTGTTGGCGGACGTGCTTCACAAGGGCTGGGTCGCCCCGTAGAACTTCGGCGTGAGCAACGATCACCGTGCATGGTTTCACTGCGGCCGCTGCGGCCACCTGTTTCAGGCGGCCGCTGGTGAGTCCCCGCGTGCGTGCGCGAATTGCGGTCAGGATCCGTCGATTTTCAGTGAGTCTTTGGTCAAGCTCCCTCAGAAACCTTCCATTCCGTCCCGTGTGCCCGACAGCGCGGTGGACGAAGCGCCCGGGCGCAAGCGGACCATCCGTAAACGCCGGCGCAATCTTCTGCTTGTCAAAATCTGCGGAGCCTGGGTGCTGCTGCTGGGTGGCGTGGTGTTCATCGCGTGGATGATCGGCACGAATGAGCCCGCTCAGACGCGCAAGGCCCCGACAGCCATAGCCGGAGATGATGTTGAGAGTGCCTTCCTGAAAAAAGCCCAGGTGCGGTATTCCCAGTCGTTTGGAGGATTCCTCAGTGCCTCTTCCCCGGAGGAGCGGGACCAGTTCGTGCGCAACCCGGTCGGGACGGCGGGGATCATGGCCCGTTACTACGACATGAATCCCATCGGGATCATCGAGCCCTCGAAAGTGTCACTGAACGGAAACCAGATTCTGAAGTTAAATTCCGAATCTGTCATTGGGACTTCATGGAAGGTGGCGGATGGACGAACGGTGGACGCGGTATTTTTCGAAAAGGACGGAGACTGGTTGTTGGACTGGCAGCAATACGTCCGCTACTCCGACATGCCGTGGGCCTTGTTCCTCGCGGGAACCGAGGATCAGAGCGCGGAATTCCGTCTTCTGGCCCGGCAGCGCCTGGCTCGCGAAAATGCCGCGGGTGACCATCTGAGCCTGGTTTTCTATGCCCCGCGCTTCGGGGCACCGTCGGAAATCGGCACCCCGTCGCCGGAATTCATCGTGCCTCGGAACAGCGAGAACGGCCGCCTGCTGGGAGCTGCCTTCCAAATGCTGGCGGAAAACAAGCGCCCGTATGACGCCCAGCTTTCAAGGGATGATCCGGACGGCATGATCCGCGTACGGGTCCGGGTGCGGCGCATCCAGGATGACCATGGCCGCCACTTCGAACTGGAAAAAGTGATCGCCTGTCACTGGATCTCGGTGGACGAGCCCGGAGTCGTGCCGCTTACGGAGCAGCAGGTCAGCGAGCAAAAAAACGCCGCGCGGGTGGCGAATCAGGCCCCCAAACCGGCGGAGTGAAGGAGGGCCTCCCGCATGTAGGGAAGCGGATCGGTTTGTGGAAACCAGTGCTGGAAGGCCAGCACTCCCTGATGCAGCAGCAGGGTCAGGCCATTGGCCGTTCGTGCCCCGGCGGCATTGGCCGCAGCTAGCAGAGGGGTCACCGGCGGCTGGTAGATCGTGTCATAGACGCATAATCCCGGCCGCAGGCACACGTCGGGGAGGGGAGAGGGATCGCCCGCTTTCAGGCCGACCGAGGTGGTGTTCACGATCAGGTCGCAACGCTGGCAGAGATCTTCCAGGTCCGGATCGTCAAAGGAAACGGCGATCACTTCGGTGGTCGGCCCGAGGGCCCGCAGCCGTTCCACTAGCGGGCCGAGCTTTTCCAAGGTGCGGTTGACCAGCACCAGCGTCGGCACCCCCTGGAGCGCGCATTGGGTGGCGATCGCTTGGCCGGCTCCTCCACCTGCTCCGGCGATCATCACGCTGAAGGTGGAGAGGGGAAATTCGAAGTCCTCGACGATCGCCCGCACGAATCCCGGGCCATCGGTATTGAAGCCATGGGTGCCGTCGCTGTCGAAGCGTACGGTATTGACCGCGCCCAAGGCCCGCGCTTCCGGATGCACCACCGAGCAAGCCGCCAGCGCGTCGAACTTGTGGGGCACCGTCACGTTGCAGCCGATGAAGTCCAGGGCCCGCATCCGTTTGAGGGCTTCCTCCACCCGGCCGGGAGGGACTTCCACTTTGACGTAGCGGGCCCGGATCCCGGCGGCATCCAGCGCCGCCTGATGCATCCGCGGGGACGACGAGTGCGCCACCGGATGCCCGATCACCGCCAGCCGCGCCGGTTTGTCGTGTCCGGCATCAAGCCGGTCACGGGAAAGCAGATCATCGAGCGTGAAGGGAGGGATCATGTGGGACTGACTTCTGGAACGTTTCTAAGCAGATGGGAAGCCTGTCCGCAAGAAGGCGCGGGTCCGGGGTTTGGCAACCCATTTGGTCAGACCGCGAGAACTTCCGCCAGGCGGGCAACCCGCTCCGCGCTCCGTGCCTGGCCGAGCAGGCCGAGGATATCACCGAGGTCCGGGCCACCCGACTTGCCGCTCAGGGCGACGCGCACCGGGAACATCAGTTGGCCGGGCTTGGCACCCGCGGCCTTGGCCGTGTCACCGATCACCTGCCTGGCGACCTCTGCCGACCAATCGTCCGTCGTCTGGAAGGCGCTGCCAAGCGCCCCGAGCAGGCCCGCGGCCTGGGGATTGCCCTTCACCTTGTCGAGAGCTTCGGTTTCGTATGCGAATTCGTCGTGCAGCAGGAAGCCGATCGCCTCGGGGACTTCCTGCAGCAGGCGGACCTTTTCCTTCACCGTCGCCGCGATGGCGACGAAGTCGCTTCCGACCGGAAATCCGGCGCTGTGGACGAAGGGCAGCGCGGCTTCGGCGAAGGCTTCGTCACTCAGCTTCATGAGATGCTGTTGGTTGATCCACGCGCACTTCTCGGAATCGAAGCGGGCAGGGGCGCGATTGACGTGCTCCAGGGAAAACCGCTCGATCAATTGGAAGAGCGAGAAGATTTCTTCCTCCGTTTTCGAGGACCAGCCGAGAAGCGCCAGGAAATTGACCACACCTTCCGCAAGGAATCCCTGCCGCGGGTAATCAGCCACGGCCGCGCCTTCGTCGCGCTTCGACATTTTCGATCCATCCACATTCAGAATGAGGGGAATGTGGGCGTACAGGGGAGCCGGCGCGCCAAGTGCCTCGAACAACTGGAGATGCTTCGGCGTGTTCATCAGGTGATCCTCGCCGCGGATCACGTGGGTGATCTTCATTTCGAGATCGTCCACCACGTTCACGAAATGGAACACGTAGGAACCGTCCGACCGTTTCACCACCATGTCCGGCGTGTTGCTTTCGTCCTCGTAGTTGATCGTCACGTCTCCGCACACGAGGTCGTGGATGGTCACCGGTTTCCGCTCGAAGCGGAACCTCCAGGCCCCTGCGTCCTCATAGACGCGGCCGCCTGCCATCAGTAAGTCGAACCACTTGTCGTAAATGGCGCGGCGTTCGCTTTGGAAATAGGGGCCATGGCTCCCTCCGGCTTCGGGACCCTCATCCCAGTCCAGCCCGAGCCAGCGCATGCCACTGAAGATCGCATCCCGCGCCGCTTCGGTATTCCGGGCCTCGTCGGTATCCTCGACCCGTAAAACGAAGGTTCCGCCATGACGGCGGGCAAAAAGGAAATTGAACAGGGCGGTACGCGCGCCCCCGACGTGCAGGTAGCCGGTCGGCGAGGGGGCGAAGCGGGTGCGGACGGAGGACATGAGAGCGGTGTAATCGCCGCAGCCTTCAGAGTCCAGCGTCCGCAAAGCTCCCGGACACCGCCTTACTTGTCCTTGCGGGTCTCCTTGGCGGCCTTTTCGAGTTCCTTGGCCTCGCGATCGCGTGCTTCCTTGGTGGCATCGGCATCCGCCTTGATCGCTTCTTTTTCGCGCTCGCCTTCCTTGCGGGTCATTTTGGCCTGGTCTTCCAAGGCATCAGCCTTGCGTTCGAGGGCCTGGTCGCGGCGCTTCTCTTCCTTCGATTCGCAGGAAACGAAGGCGACCCAGGAACCGGCAAGAAGCACGGTAAGGGTTGGTCGGATGATTTTCATAACAGGTTTGGGTTGCGGTTGGTCTCGGGCGGCCTGGGTCACGGACCGCCTTGTGAAACCTATTTGCAGCGGGCGTGCCACGCCCGCGAAACCCACCAACCACGGGGATCCGCACGGGATAGAGGGTCGAAACGCCGTTCATTTCCCACTGCAAGATGAATCAAATCATGCGAACTGCATGGCAAGATTCGACGGGAAGGCACGAGCCTCCGCGAATGGCCCGCGTACCGCAGCCGGCCTCAGCCCTTGAAAAAGACGCTGTCGATCTGGAGCTGGCGCATGAGCTTTTTGCTGAAGTAGCCGGGGATGATGAAATGGGTCTGATAGCCCTTTTCCTTCAGCCATGCCGTGATGGCATCGGACGTTTGCTCACCGGTATAAAGTGGGATGAGGGAAAGCTCGAGCTGCCAGCCGGCGATCCGGCCTGCCACCATGGTTTTGACCGCGCCTTCCAGCACCGCCATTTCGAAGCCCTGGGTATCCACCTTTACGAACACCTTCTCGCCAGCCTGGACATGGTTGTCGAACAGGCTGTCCAGGGTCCGGAGGGGAACCGCCTCCGTCGCCACGATCCTGGACTTCGGCAGGGCCTCCAGCATCGCGTCGGCCACCGGCAGGATCGAACTCATGTCATTGTTCTGTGAGACGTTGATCTGGACCTCGCCGTCTTCGGCTCCCACCGCCATGCGGGGGGCGATGGTCCATTTCGGGTCGGTTCCGGACAGTTGTTCGAGGTCGCGGTGGTTTTGCGCCAGCGGTTCGAAGGAAAGGATGCGGCCCTTGAAGCCTCCCTTGCGCAGGTTTTGCGCATATTGGCCGACATTCGCGCCCACATCGAAGACGGTAGTGATCTGGTGATGATCCAACAGCGCCACCAGTCGCTCGAAGTTGGGATTTGGCAGATCTGCGGCGGGCTTTTTCTTCCTGAACAGGCGCATGGGCGATTCTTTCCCGCTTTGGCGCCCGCTGTAAAGCGCCCGTCCTGTCCAGAGGGTGGGGAGACCGCCATCCAACCAAATTCTTAACCCCCTATAAGCGCTTGGTGTCGGGACAGCCTTTCTTCGATTCGCCCTCACCATTTACAACTACGGAGCCTGTCGAACGGCGGCTGCACGGGAAGCAGTCCATCCGCAGTCTCCTGAATCCGTTGCATGAATACACCACCGTTTGACCCGGATGCCTTGCGGTCCGCTTCGGTCTCCCGGGTGCCATCGCCCTTGGCCGGAGCGGCGTTCCCGGCCGATGCGGCGTACCGGAGCCGGGCATGGGACGGGGCGCTGCTGGATTTTCTGCTGAATCTCGAATACCTGGAGGCGGAGTATTTCCTCCGAGCCACCACCGGTGCCGGCCTGCCGGAGGTCGATGCTTCCGGCGGTGGACATCCCGGGGAGGTGCATGTGAAAGCCCGGCCGAGGGTCACGTTCGCGACCCCTCTGATTGAAGACCACGCCCACGCATTCGCGGCGGACGAATTGGAGCACGTCCGTCTTCTGCGGGCTGCCCTGCGGGATCATCACCTCCCGGTTTCCGCGCGTCCGCCTCTGGATCTGCGGAACAGCTTTCTGGAACTCGGCTGCCTCGCCGGCATCGACAACTTCGACCCCTTCGCTCATGAGGGAAATTTCCTGGTGGGGGCCTTCCTGCTCCACGGCATCTGTCTGGCCGCATGTGAGGAAGTGAGACCGATGATCTTTGACCGCGGCTACCTGGAAGTGGCATCCGCCGGTCTGGCCGTCGAGGCCTATCATGTGGGTATGGTCAGCAGCCTTCTGAGTCAGAAAGGATCGGAGGCCACGCGGCTGGCCTTACGGATTTCCGCCGCGTGCGGCTTGTCCAATCCTGCGGTCGAAACAGCAAAGGATGCGGACAGTGACGCGTTGGTTCCGACAAGTCGCACACCGCGCCAGTTGTTGGATCTCGTGTACGGCGCGGCGAATGGTTCGGGAGGCCTGTTTTTCCCGAAGGGGCTCAACGGCGTCATCCGATAGACGCGGCTGTGGGAGTGCGTCACCGAGGCTTGCGCATCACGCTGGCGGCGGTCGTTCTTCCCGATCGCAAACCGTGGGAAGCATTCGCGAAAAACATATCAAAATATTTTTCAGAACCTGAAAGGGGGTCAAAGGCCAAGCGTAAGTCACCACGAGGAACAACCCCGTGAAAACAACATTCGCCCCTTTGAGGGCACTGGTAGGAAAAGCCGGCCAATTGGCCGGCTTCGTCGTTGGGAATATCAATTGGTCGGCACCACCGTGGCTGCGGTGGACCGGCGGAAGAGCCAAGGCAGCGGGACGACACGTAGCGTCCCACCGCCGTGGCTGGAGCATCGGAATCATCACACTCGCCGCGATCACGGGAGGCAGCCTCTATGGCTGGAAATGGTGGCAGTCGCACAAACCGCGCGTGGTCGCCTATCAGCCGGAGCAAAAGGTGGCCGTGACCTGGACCGCACCGGCGGCCGCGCAGTTGGGCGCTTTTGAAAAGGATCTGTCGCCCTCGCCACTGGTCATCCGCTTTTCCCTTCCGGCCGCACCCTTGGGAAAAGTCGGAAAGGAACCCGGAGCCGGTGTGACGATGCAGCCGCCCGTGGAGGGCAAGTGGCATTGGGATGACAACCGCACGCTCTCCTTCACCCCCGTGGCCATCCACTGGATTCCCGCCGCCCATTACACGGTCACCCTCGCCCCTGCGGAGATCGCCGCGCTGATGAAGATCGATCATGACAAGATCGAGTTCACCACCGCGCCGGTCGCCGCCGAGTTGAGGGATTTCAATTTCTACACCGATCCAAAGGAGCCGGAGATCCACCAGGTTGTAGGTGAACTGCGGCTGAACTATCCCGCCACGGTGGCGGAGGTCACGCGGCAGGCGCGGCTGGAAGTCATCGGCGGCGCGGGCATCTACGCCACCGCCCCCGACGGCACGCCTGCCCTTTCCATTACCCAGGGCGAAGGGCCGCGCCAGTTCTTCCTGCGCAGCCGCAGGCTGATCATCCCGCAGCAGGAGCAGTTCGTGAAACTGCGGGTGCTGGCCGGCCTGCAGCCGTATGTCGGTGGCCCGCCGTTGAAGGACGACGTGGAGACCAAGACCCGCGTGCCGGACAAGTACAGCGCCTTCAATCTGACCGGTGCCCACACCGAAATCATCCGCACCGATGAGGGCGAGCCACAGCAGTTCCTCTTCATCGACTCGGACGTCGCGATCGAAAGTTCCGAAGTGGCCAGTCACATCCACGTCTGGTGGCGGCAACAAGGATGGAGGCTGGACCGGCGGGATCTCCTCGATGACGAGGTCGTCCATGCGGTCAAGGTGGCTCTGACGCCGGTTGAAAGTGCGGCTCCCTTGTCGAACCGGCACGCGTTCCGCTTCACCGAGCCGCGTTACGGCAGCCTGCTGGTCCGGGTGGATGCGGGAGTGAAGGCACCCGGCGGATTCGAACTGCGGCCGGGTTATGAAATCACGGCCAACGTGCCGCAGTTTCCGAAGGAGGTGCAGATCCTCGGCAAGGGCAACATTCTCGCCCTCGGCGGCGAAAGGAAACTGCTGGCCCAATCCCGCGGCATCGACCATCTCCGGTTCACCGTGGGTCGGGTTCCGGTCTCGCAGATCCAGCATCTCGTCACGCAGAACTACGACACCTTTGAAGAGCCCCGCCTGGATTCCTCGCTCGGCGAGGCCGGACTGGTCCAGCGCTGGCGCAAGGTCGTGCCCGTGCCGCATCAGAACGACTGGGAGGCCAAACGCAGTTCGCTGGACCTCCATGAGGCCCCGGCGATGACCGCGCCCGATGTGCTGGAAGGCGGCCACGGCATTTTCTTCGTGAAGATCGAGCCGGTGAAAAAAGCCGCGCCGCCGTCTTCGGACAAGTCCGTTTACAGCCGCATCGAGGCTCCCGGTGATGATGACGAGCAGTCGTCCCGTTCCTATGAGTATGACGAGGACGATGGGAACCATGAGACCGACGGCTGGGTGAAGGCGGAGGGAGAATCGTGCGGCCGCTTCGTGATGATCACCGACCTCGGTCTGGTGGTGAAGGTAGGAGCGGATGGCGCGCGTGACGTCTTCGTGATGTCGCTCTCCACCGGCCAGCCGATCGCCGGAGTCGCCCTGAAGGCGCTGGCGCGGAACGGCACCATCCTTCTCGAAGGAGTCACCGGCGGGGACGGAAAGGCGTCGCTGCCGAGCCTGGCCGGATTCGTGGACGAGCGGAAGCCCGTCGCGCTGCTGGCGGTAAAGGGCACCGATGTGACCTACCTGCCGCTGCGCGAACGCCAACTGCCGGCGATGGATTTTTCCCGCTACGACATCGAGGGCGTGATGTCTTCGCGACAGAAGGCGGTGGAAGGCTTCGTCTTCACCGAGCGCGGGATATACCGCCCGGGCGATCCGATCAGCTCCGCCGTGATCGTGCGCCGTCGCGATTGGACTCCCGTGCTCGAAGGGCTGCCGGTTCGCGTTTCCCTGACGGACTCGCAGGGGCGCGAAGCCGGGAGACAAACCGTCCGCCTGCCTTATGATGGGTTCTTCGAAGCGAAGTTCCCGCTCACTGAAGGAGCTGTCCTCGGCCAGTATCAGATTGCTGCTGCCGTGCTGGACAACATGGGGAATGAGCTGTTCCGCCTGGGCCGCACGGCGGTGCGGGTGGAGGAATTCCAGCCGGACCGCATGAAGATCGAAACGGTGATCGAGCCGGTCCCGGGATCCGGCTGGATGTCTCCGCAGGCCGCGACGGCGAAGGTGGCGGTGCGCTCGCTCTTCGGTGAGGCGGCCAGTGAACGCCGGGTCACCATGAAACTGGAGTATTCACCCGCCGCGTTTTCGTTCCCCGGCTGGGACCATTTCACCTTCCACGATCCGGGAGCCAAAGCCTCGGCCACCCAGGCAGGTCGGGTGGTGGATCTGGGTGAAACCAAGACCGATGACAAAGGCATCGCCGAGTTCAAGCTGCCGCTGGACACCGTGAAGGATGCCTCCTACCGCGTGGCCGTCCTCAGCGAGGCCTTCGAGCGCGAAGGCGGTCGCAGCGTGCGACATGCGATGACCTGCATGGTTTCACCGCTCGAACAGGTGGTGGGCTGGCAGGCTGACGGCGACCTCGATTACATCGGCAAGGACACGGCCCGCAACATCAAGTTTGTGGCGTTGGACCGGTCGTTGAAGCCGGTGCCGATGAGCGGCCTCCGCCGCCGCCTGATCGAGATCCGCCAGGTGTCCGTGCTGACCAAGCTGGACAATGGCAACTACGCCTACGTTTCCACCGAACGCGAAAAAGTCGCGGCCGTGGAAGACCTGGCGTGGCCGGAGGCTGGCACCGACCTTGCTCTGAAGACGACCGAAGCAGGTTCATTCCGCATCGAGGTGATTGATGAGACCGAGCGCGTGCTCGCCGTGATCCCCTACCGCGTGGCCGGCAAGGGAGACCGCAACCGCTCGCTCGACAGCGAAGCCGAACTCGAACTCGTCCTCAACAAGGGCGAAGCCCTCCCCGGCGAGGAAATCGAAATTCACCTGACCGCGCCCTATGCCGGGTCCGGCCTGGTGACCTTCGAGCGCGAGCGCGTGCTGGCGCACCAGTGGTTCACTACCACGACCAATGAGACCACGGTGAAGATGCGCGTGCCTGCCGACATCGGCGGCACCGTTTACGTGAATGCGGCCTTCGTCCGTTCCACCTCCTCGCCGGAGGTGTTCCGCAGTCCGCTGAGCTACGCCGCCGCACCGCTGCATGTGGCACCGCTGCGTTACCAACTCGGGGTGAAACTGGAAGCACCGAAGGTCATCCGTCCCGGCACCGAGGCGAAGGTCGGCTACTCCAGCACCAAGCCCTCGCGGATGGTGATCTACATCGTGGATGAAGGCATCCACCAGATCACCAACTACAAGCTGCCGCGCCCGCTCGACTACTTCACGCGCAAGCAGGCTCTGGAGGTCCGGACGCTGCAATGGCTGGACCTGCTGATGCCGGAGTATCGGTTCCTGAAAGCGGCTCCGGCCTTCGGCGGCGACGCTGATTCCGCGCTCTCGATGCACCTCAACCCGTTCAAGCGCCGCCAGGAGGCCCCCGTTGTCTTCTGGTCCGGCATCGTGAACGCCGGTCCAGAAATGCACGAGCTGACGTGGAAGGTGCCGGATTATTTCAATGGCAATCTCCACGTGATGGCGGTCGCCGTTCGCGAGGATGCCATCGGTGTTGCCGAGACTTCGTCGCTGGCGAGATCGCCGATCATCCTGGTGCCGAACGCGCCGCTGTTTGCCTCACCCGGTGATGAATTCGAGGCGTCCATCGCGGTGACCTGCAATCTGGACCAACCCGCCGCCACCACGATCAAGATCCAAGCCGTGCCGACCGATCGCCTCGAGGTGATCGGCGATGCGGAGGCCAAGGTCGAGCTGGAGCAGGGCAAGGAAGGCATGGTGCGTTTCCGCTTCCGGGCGAAGGATGAACTTGGAGCCGCCGAGCTGAACTTTACCGCCAGCGGTGCCGGCGAGGTGATCAAACGCGCGACCACATTGAGCGTGCGACCGGCCACCCATCACCTGACGAAGGTCGTGTCCGGCTGGTTCCGCACTGGCAGCTACGACGTGCCGACGACGCGGAAGCTTTATCCGCAGCTCCGGCGCGCGGAGGTGACGTCAAGCGTGCTGCCTCTCGGGCTCGCCCGCGGGCTGGAGGCTTACGTGAGCGAATACCCGCACGGCTGCAGCGAACAGATCACCAGCCGTGCGATGGTGAAGCTGCTCGTTTCCACCGAGTCGGACTTCGGCCTCGCGCCGGACGTGGCGGCGGCTCACATCCGCGGGGCGATCGCCCAGCTCGCCAACCGGCAGCAGTCGGATGGTGGTTTCGGCTATTGGTATTCCGGCTCGCCGCGTGCGTTCGAGTTCCACTCGCTGTATGTGCTGCATTTCCTTACCGAGGTGAAGTCGCTGGGCCATCCGGTGCCGGAGGAGATGATGAAGGCCGCGCTCGGTTATGCGGCGACCACGGCGCGTGGCAATTTCAGCGACCTGCGCGAAGCGGAGCTCCAGGCCTATGCGATCTACCTGATGGCCCGCAATGGCCAGAACCCGACGCCGCAGTTGCTCAACCTCCGTGACAGCCTGACCAAACACCAGGCTGGCAAGTGGGAAGGCAGCAGCACCGCCGGCTGGATGGCCGCCACCTACCGCCTGCTCAAGCAGGACAAGGAAGGCACGAAACTGATGGAGGCCTGCCTCGAAGCGCGCAAGAAGTCCGTGCCCGTGGCCGACGAGCCATGGCGCTGGTATGACCGCACGCCCGAGGCCGAGGCGCTGAAGATCTTCTACGTCCGCTGCCGGCACTTCCCGGAAGACGCGAAGAGCTTCGGCTACGAGGACCTCGCACCGATCATGGAGCCGCTCAAGAGCGAGAACTTCACCACCCTCACCGCTTCCTACATGACGCTGGCTTTGAAGGCCTACAGCGATGTGGCGGCGAAGACGGGCGTGGAGATGTCATTGGTCTCACTCACTGCAGGCGGCATCGAATCGCCGCTGGTGGGACCCTCGAAGGGGATCGTGCGCTCGCCATTTCCGGTGGGAACAGCAGCGATTGGTTTCAGGCGGAAACAGAATGGCTCCGGGGACATCGGCGCGTTCTTCCAGATGGTCGAGCAGGGCTACGATCGCGGCACCCCGCCGGGACCGGAAACCAGCGGCCTGGGGGTCTTCCGCGAGATTCATCCGGTGAATCCGAACCAGCCGGTGAGGCCCGGCGATGCCATCGAGGTGTCGCTGATCGTGCGGAATCTCTCGACCCGGAACCTGAGCAACATCGCCGTGGTGGATCTGTTGCCCGCCGGGTTCGAGGTGGTAGCCGGAGAGTTGAAGTCGGGTGCCGGCACCGTGCCGGGCACCACCTTCGCCGAACTCCGCGAGGACCGCAGCCTGTTCTACCTGAGCCTGATGGGGAATGCGGAGTGGTCGGTGAAATACAAGATGAAGGCGGTCTGCCCGGGCTCCTTCGCGGTGCCCTCGGCCATGGCCGAAGACATGTATGACCGTGGCCGCCACGGGCTCTCGAAACCGGACCGCATCGAAGTGAAGCCTGCGTCCTGAACCGCCGTGTGCGCGTTATTCAAACGTCTGCGAAAGTGGCGGCGACCGACCCTATGGTTGGTCGCCGCCTTTGTCGTGATCGTGGCGATCGTGTGGTCCTGCCTCCCCAAGCCCGATCTTTACCCGCCCGCCGCTGGCTGGTCCCGCATCGTGCGCGACCGGCACGGCACCGTCATTCACATCTCCGCGGCTGCCGATGGCCGCTACCGTTTGGAAACTTCGCTCGCGGACATCAGCCCGCGCATGGTCAGCGCCACCTTGGAAAAGGAGGACCGCTGGTTCCGCTGGCATCCCGGCGTGAATCCCTTCGCGGTCATCCGTTCCGCGTGGGGCATGGTCACCGGCCACCCGGTCGGCGGCGCTTCCACCCTCAGCATGCAGGTGGCCCGGCTGCGCTGGAATCTCCAGACCCGCGGTCTTGGTGGAAAGCTCGAACAGATGGCCCGAGCCATCCAGCTTGAGCGTCACTATTCGAAAGACCAGATCCTCGAAGCTTACTTCAATCTCGCGCCCTACGGCGGAAACGTGGAGGGCATCGGTGCGGCTTCCCGCCTCTGGTGCGGGAAGGCGGCCAATGAACTCAGCGACCGCGAGGCCTTCGCCCTCGGCATCATTCCCCAGAGCCCCGCCACCCGCCACCCGGGCAGGACCAACGACCAGGCCCGCATCGCCACGGCACAGGCCCGTCTCATCGCCGGGCTGCCCGATGCCGAGGCGCTGCGCAACGATCCGCTCGCCGCGTCCTTCACCCTCATTCCACCCGGAGGCCCGCCGCATGCCGCCCCGCATTTCTGCCGCCGCATGATGAACGAGGATCCCGCCGCCGTTATCGACACCACCCTCGACCTGCCGATGCAGGCCGCCCTCGAGCAGGGCCTCTCGGACGGCCTGGACCGCACCGCCGAGAAAGGCCTCAACAACGCCTGCGTCCTCCTCGTCCACGCGCCCAGCCGCGAGATCCTCGCCTACGTCGGCTCCGGCGATTACCACGACCGCGCCATCGAGGGCATGGTCGACGGCCTGAATGCGAAGCGCTCACCGGGCTCCGCGCTGAAGCCGTTCATCTACGGCCTCGCCATCGAGCAGGGACTCATCCATCCGCGCACGCTCCTCGTCGATGGTCCGATGACCTTCGGCGACTACAACCCGGAGAACTTTGAGAAGGAATTCATGGGTCCCATTCCCGCCCGCGAGGCGCTCATCCGCAGCCGCAACATCCCCGCCGTGGACCTGGCCCGCCGCCTGAAGGACGATGGCCTCTACGACCTGATGAAAAAGGGCGGCGTGCGCCTGACCAAGCCCGCTTCCTACTACGGGCTCAGTATTGCACTGGGCGGGGCGGGCGTGACGCCGCTGGAGCTGGCACGCCTTTATGCCGCCCTGGCCGATGACGGCATCGCCCGGCCACTGGTCAGCCGCCCCGGTGAACGGCCCGCGTTTTCCGGCACGCCCCTGCTCACCGACGCCGCGCGCTTCCTGGTGCTGGACATGCTCAGCGGCGGCGCGGACCTCGGCGCGGAATATGGCTTTGCCCGCAGCGATCCGACGGTGGCCTGGAAGACCGGCACCTCGCACGGCTTCCGCGATGCTTGGTCGGTCGGCATCAAGGGCGACTACGTCCTGCTGGTGTGGATGGGGAATTTCAACGGCCGCGGCAACAACGCCCTCGTGGCCCGCCATTCCGCCGCGCCACTGATGTTCGACCTGTTCTCCCGCCTGCACCTGCCCGATCACCCGCGGGTGCCACCCGCCTCGGTGGGAGAGGTGGAAGTGTGTGCGCTCTCGGGCTGCCTGCCCGGCCCCCATTGCCCGCACCTCGCGCACAGTTGGTTCGTGCCCGGTGTTTCGCCCATCGGCCTGTGCGAACTCCACCGCGAGGTCTTCATCGATCCGGTCAGCGGCGCGCGCGTGCCGTGGGATGACGGTCGTCCAGGCCTGCGCCGGGAGGTCTATGAATTCTGGCCGCCCGACCTGCTCGCCCTCTTCAGGAAGGCCGGCCTGCCGCGCCGCGAGCCACCCGCCCCCGAGTCCGGCACCGCCACCACCGATGGCCTCGACCCCGGCGCTCCGCCGCAAATCCTCTCGCCGCTCGCCAACCGGCTCTATCTCACCGGCACCGCCTCGGATCCCGATGGCATCCAGCTCAAGGCCAAGCCCGCTCCCGGCGTGACCCGCCTTTACTGGTTCTGCGATCAGTCCTTTCTCGGTAGCTCGACCGCCACTGCCGGCCTCCCCTGGCAGCCATCGCCGGGGCGGAAGAAGCTCCGCGTCCTCGACGATCATGGACGCTCAGCCAGCATCGAGATCACCGTCCGGCCGCAATAAGCCGCCCAAGCAATCCTGCTAGAGGATGGGGCGGCGGGACCATGAAGGCCCTGTGAAGAATCCGCGAAGACCGCGCTTTTTCTTTTTTGTGAAGCCGCCCGGGAGTAGGTTTCCCGATGCATGGAATCGGAATCACCACCACAGCCTTCTCCAGTTCCCGAAGCTCCGCCATCGGGACGCTGGCTCAAACGGATCATCAAGTGTGTCGTGGGCTTGCTCCTGTTCCTGGCTCTCGCCGCAGTATTTTCTCCGAGGGTGATTCGGTGCCGCAGAAAGCCTGATCAGACGCAGGCCACCAACAATGCCCGCCAGATCGGCATGGCCTTGTTTGAATTCGAAGCCGAATACGGCAAGTTCCCTGACGCGTCCACCATTGCCACTGTGAAGGCGAAGACCGGCCGCAACTGGACCTTCGGCTCCGCCACCTCGAACGACGTATTCAAGCAACTCATCGCCGCAGGCATCGCCCAAAATGAAGAGATGTTCTATGCGAAGGGCAAGGGCGTGAGAAAGCCGGACAACCGATTCGAATCGGAATCCGATGCCCTGGCAGTCGGCGAATGTGGCTTTGCCTATATCCCGATGGCCCTCGATTCGAATGACTCCAGCGCCCCGATCGCTGTGGCTCCGATCATTCCCGGCACTTTCAAGTTTGATCCCGAGCCCTTCGATGGAAAGGCAGTCGTTCTCCGCGCGGACAATTCCGTGCAGTCCTACAGCATCGCCTCCGATGGCCATGTCATCGCACCCGGCGGAAAGGACATCTTCGACCCCAGCCAACCATGGTGGCACGGCAAGCCGCCGTTCGTCTTCTGGCCCGCAGTGCTCCCGCGATAGGCAACGCGGATAAGCAGCACAAGCATTCCTGCTTGTGAGCGGATAGAGCGGAGTCTCCACAAGAGCTCGAACGTTTTCCCCACGGTCCGCCGCAAGCGATCGCAAGCAGGAATGCTTGCGCTACGACGCCTGCGACGGACCATGAAGAGCCGGTGAAGAATTCGGGAAGACCACGCTTTGTCTTCTTTGCGAGTCCATCCGGACTTAGGATTCCCGATGCATGGAAACGGAGATGCTTCCCCAACCACCGCCGGGTGTCCGAGCTCCCGCGCCGGGTGCTGCGGCCCGGCGGTCAAGGCGCTGGATGACGTTCATTGTTCGAGGCGGTCTTGCATCGGTGGTTCTGACAATTGCCGGGGCGATGATATACGTCGCAGGTCCGCGCATGCATCATTGCTGCCACATTGATCCGACACGCGCCACCAACAATGCCCGTCAGATCGGGA
>Ga0265327_10002177_pt1 | contig 21553 bp, 19 predicted proteins | sample 41621metaG_FD_202089 | JGI IMG/M metagenome (GOLD analysis project Ga0265327, IMG submission 202089) | Rhizosphere microbial communities from Carex aquatilis grown in University of Washington, Seatle, WA, United States - 4-16-21 metaG | ecosystem: Host-associated > Plants > Roots > Rhizosphere...
CGGGTCACCCTCTCCTTCAGGAACAGGATGGCGATGCCGACCCCGAACAGGATGGAGGTCTCGCGCAGCGCCGCGAGGCGGGGGATATCGGCCAGGCGATAGGCCCAGAGCGCCAAGCCGTAGGTGTCGATGGAGAAGCCGCCGGCGATCAGCCCGGGCTTCCATTGCGAGCGCGCGGCGAACAGGAAACGAGGCCCGCGCCACAGGGCGAAGATCACGCCGATCACCAGCCCGTCGGCCAGGTAGATCCAGATGATGTAGCTGAACGCCGTCGGCGCGGCCCGAACCCCCTTGGCGTCCAGCACGGTGTAGAGGGCGATGAACACGCCGCAGGCCAGAGCCCAGCCAAGGGCCTTGCGCTCCACATGGCGGCCGAGCCCGACGGTCAGCACGCCAGCGGAAACCAGAGCGGCGCCCAGGGCGGTCATTGCGCTGATGGGCTCGCCGAACACCCCCACCGCCACGCTGGCGGCCAAGGCCGGGGCGACGCCCCGGGCGATGGGATAGGCCACGGTCATGTCCGCGCTCTCGAAGGCGCGGATCAGACAGAAGAGATAGAGGAAGTGCACCACCCCTGAGGCGGCGAGCCAGCCCCAGGCGTGATCCGGCAGCGGGACCACGAACGCAAAGGGCAGGAGGATCAGGGCGGAAAACCCGTCCATCAGGGCGCGGCTGGACATCTTGTCCTGACCTGACTTGAGGATCGCATTGACCACGGCATGGGCCGCGCCGGAGGCGATGATCATGATCGAGGCGGTCTGGGAGAGGGTCATGGCGCGGCCAAGCTAGCCCTGATTCCCGCCGCGCCGGGGCGCCGCGAGCGGCCTGTCGCCCCACGGCTGTGGTTATGTTGCATTGCACCCCTTGAGTTTTTGGACCCGAGCTTCTATCCTTTACGCCCCCGGACGCCTGCGCCCGCGGCCGGAACACGAACCCCAGCGCGAACTGAGTCCCGCCTATTATGGAAAAAGTCCCGATGACCGCCGGGGGCTATCAAGCCCTCGACGACGACTTGAAGCGTTTGAAGACGATCGAGCGGCCGGCGGTGATCGCCGCGATCGCCGAAGCGCGTTTGCACGGCGACCTCTCTGAAAACGCCGAGTACCACGCGGCCAAAGATCGGCAGGGCTGGATCGAGGGCCAGATCGCCGAGATCGAGGATAAGATGGCCCGCGCCCAGGTCATCGATGTGTCCAAGCTGTCCGGCAAGCAGGTGAAGTTCGGCGCCACGGTCTCCGTGGTGGACGAGGACACCGAGGACGAGGCCCGCTACCAGATCGTCGGCGAGCATGAGGCGGACGTGAAGGGCGGCAAGGTCTCAATCACCTCCCCCATCGCCCGCGCCATGATCGGCAAGGAGACCGGCGACGTGGTGGAAGTGAACACCCCCGGCGGCGTGAAGGCCTACGAGATCCTCAAGGTCGAGTGGGTCTAGGCCCTCGCTGAAGCAGAAAGTCCGTTGACCTGACGCGACGCTGGTAACAGCGTCCGCCACCATCGACGCGCCTGAACCTGGATCCCCGCTTGGCGAAGTCTCCCGCAAAGCCGCCACTCGTCATCTGGGCCGTGTCCGACGGCCGGGCGGGCAATGCCGGTCCGGCGCTCGGCCTGGCCGAGGCCATCGCCGCCCGGCGCAAGGCCAGGATCGAGGTCAAGACCATCGCCTTCAAGGGGCGGATCGGCCGCCTGCCCTGGTACCTCAATCCCCTGCCGCGCCGCAGCCTCACGCCGGAAAGCGGCGTCGCGCCGCCCTGGCCCGACATTTGGATCGGCGCCGGTCGCGCCACCATCCCGCTCTCCATGCGCATGCGGGCCTGGTCCAGGCGCCAGACCTTCGTGGTCCAGCTGCAGGATCCGCGCATGCCCACCAGCCCTTTCGACCTGGTGATCCCTCCCAAACACGACCGCACCCAGGGGGAGAACGTCTTCCCCATCACCGGCTCGACGCACCGCGTGACTCCGAAACGCCTGAAGGCCGAGCTCACCCGTTTCGCGGCGCAGATCGACCCCCTGCCTCACCCCCGCGTCGCGGTGACCATTGGCGGCAAGTCGAAGGCCCACGACCTCTCCCCGGAGCGGGCGGCGGCCATGGCGCACGAAATCGAGCTGCCCGTGGTCCAGGCCGGAGGATCGCTGATGGTGACCTTCTCTCGTCGCACCCCCGGGCCGGCCCGCGCCATCCTGGCGGCGCGGTTGAAGCATGTGCCGGGACTGATCTGGGACGGCGAGGGCGAGAACCCCTATTTCGCCTTCCTGGCGGCGGCCGACTATGTGCTGGTGACCGAGGATTCCACCAATCTGGCGACCGAGGCCGCAGCCACTGGCAAGCCGGTCTTCGTCCTGAAGATGGAAGGTGAGAGCCTGAAATTCCGCCTGTTCCACCAGGACCTGGAACGCCTTGGGATCGCCCGACCCTTTGGCGGCTCACTCTATGGCTGGTCCTACAAGCCCCTGGCCGAGACCGGCCGCGCCGCCGCCGAGGTGCTGCGCCGCCTGAACGAACGGAGCGCGGCATGAGCGTCGAGATTCGTCACGCCACCGCGGCGGACGTGAAATACATCTGCGAGGCGGATCCCATCGCGGACCGCGACGAGCGCCGCCACGACTATGTCAGCGGCGCGGTCCGGGGCGAGATGGGCCGTGGCGTGCGGGTGTTGGAGGTGGATGGCGAGCTGATGGGCTACGCGGTCATGGGTGAGTTCTTTGGCCACCCCTTCCTGGAGCGGATCGCCACCCATACCGCCCACCAGCGCCTCGGGGTCGCCCAGGCCCTGCTGGCCAATCTGGAGGTGGAGTTCCTGGCCCATCCCGGCGGCGACCGGATGTTCGTCTCCACCAATGAGTCCAACGACCCCATGCGCACTCTGCTGGCCAAGCGCGGCTACAAGGTGTCCGGCGTGGTGGAGAACCTGGATCCGGGCGATCCGGAGCTGTTCTTCGTCAAGTTCAAGGCCGATCTGGACCTGGAACTGCTCTGATCCGCCTTGTGGCGCCGGCCCGTCAGGGATTATAGATAACGTCGTTCTTTGCAGTTCGCGCCGGCGCCGTGACCTCTCGCGCGCGTACCCCATGGCGAGACTCCAGCGACCTCCGGCGCCTGGCTTTGGCTCAGGGACCCGGGGGGTCGGACATGAACGTTTCCCGTAAGATCGCGCTTTCCGCTCTGGCGGCCCTGGCGGCGCTCGCCGTGGCCCCGCGCAGCTTCGCCGCCTTCACGATGATCCAGGCCACAGGCGCGAGATACAAGGCCTCCTCCGGGCCTGTGGCCTGCCCCGGAGGAACCTGCAGGACCACCCTCGACCCGCTCCAGGCCGTGGACCTGGGCGCCTTGACCGACCTCAAGCTTGTCGACCTGAGCACGGACCTCGACGAGCAGAAGCCTGGCTTCACGGTCGACAAGATCGGCCCAAGCCTGGACCTGAATTTCACCATCAGCTTCTACATCGCCGCCAATGACGGGAAGGAGGGCGGCGCCAACTTCTATGTCGACTTCACGCCGCAGAGGGACGCGGTCATTCCCACCGGCCTGCACTGGATCCAGATCGTCCGGGATAATTTCAACATCTCGGGCATCAACGGCGACGATTCCTCGGCGCCCAAGGGGCCGGGCATGCCGGAGAACATCGTCGACTCCATCGGCAGCACCTCCCCCTATTACGACGTCTGGGCCTCGGAGCGGAAACCGCCGTTCAACGCCACCCCGCCGCACTTTGAGGACTTCTCCGGCCGTCCCGAACCCACCGCCGCCAATCCCACCATCACCTGGGGCGCGGACCTGTTCCTGGTCTCCGACCCCGGCGGCGACAAGAAGCTCACGGTCTATAACGGCGTCCACTGGGGCTGGGTCAGCCAGTTCACCGCCGCCCCGGAGCCAGGCGCCTGGACGCTGATTATCCTGGGCTTCGGCCTTTCGGGCCTGGCGCTGCGGATCCGGAAGGTTCGTCAGACGGCCTGAACCGCCTCCCGGCTGTCCCCAGACGGCAAGTCACATGGCCTCGCCAAAGGTCGCGGGAGCCAAACGCGGGAATCTGGCATAGTCGGCTCGTGCAAGCGCCGCGAATCCTGCTGATCGCCAATGCTGGCCCCGAGGTCGGCGGCGGCCATGTGATGCGTTCCCTGACCCTGGCCAAGGCGCTGACCGCCCGCGGCGCCATCTGTTCCTTCGCCAGCTCCCCTGCCGTGGACGCCATACTCGACGTGTTCGGGCCCGACCTGGCCCGCGAGCCCGCCACCTCCCTGGACCCGGAAGCCCTGGTGGACGCCCTGACCGGCGTGGCCTTCGACGCCATCGTGTTCGACCATTATGGCCTGGCCCGCAACGAACACGCCTCGCTTTCGCGCGGTCGCGCCACCCTGGTGATCGACGATCTGGCCGACCGGCCCCTGGGCGCCGACCTGGTTCTGGACTCCGGGCCTGAGCGGCAACCCATGGAATATGCGCTGCTGGTGGAGTCCGAGACCCGGTTGCTGCTGGGGCCGGACTACGCCCCGGTGCGGCCGGAATTCGCCGCCCTGCGCGACCAAGTCCTGGCCCGGCGCAGTGAGGGCGGCCCCGTGGGCCGCATCCTGGTGGCGCTGGGCCTCACCGACGCCGGCGAACTCACCGGCAGGGTGATCGACCGGCTGCGGCCGCGCCTGGGCCTTATCCGCCTGGACGTGGTGGTGGGAAGCACGGCGCCCAGCCTAAGCGCCCTGTCGAAGATCGCCCATCGCGACGACCGCCTGAGCCTGCATGTGGACACCCCGGACATGGCCACCCTGATGGCCGAGGCGGACATCGGCATCGGCGCCGCCGGCTCCACGGTCTGGGAGCGCTGCGTTCTCGGACTGCCGTCCGCCAATATTGTCGTGGCGGAGAACCAGCGCCCCGCCTCCGCGGCCCTCGCCGCCCGCCGCGCCGCCCTGGTGGTGGACGCCGGCGCCCCGGACTTCGAGGCCCAGATCGACAGAGCCATGGTGCGGTTGATGACCGATGCCGATCTGCGCGCCCAGCTCACCCACGCTGCGGCCCAGGTCTGTGACGGGCGGGGCGCGGATCGGGTTGCCCAGGCCTTCATGGAGGTGATCTCGCGCCGTGGCGCGCGGTCACAGGAACTGCCCCTCCAGGTTTAACCAAACCTTCGCATCCCCGGTCGCAGGCTTGGTTGAAATAGGGACGGGCGTCGAATGCGTCCGGATTTCAAACCCATGCGACAGTTTCCCAAAGTCCGGATCATCGGCGGCGGCCTCACCGGCCTCCTCTGCGCCTTCGAGGCCCATCGCCTCGGCGCCCGCGACATCGAGATCTTCGAGGCCTGGGACCAACTGGGCGGGACCGCCTGGCCGCGGATGGCCCACGGCCTGGAGCTGCGGGAGACACATCTGAAGTTCGGCGGCCCCGGCGATCCGGTCCGCGAACTCCTGGCCTGCAATGGCGTGGCCTTCGAGGAGGTGGAGAACCGCTGCGGCGCAGTGAGCCCGGCGCCCGGCGGCGACCTCACCCACCTGAGCGACGTCCCTGGCCCCGCCCTCTGGGCCCGGGACCTGACCCCCGGCGAGATCGCCGGCGAGAGCCTGGCCGATCGCCTGCGCGCCTATCCCGACGAGATCCGCATCCCCCTCGCCCGCTATTGCCAATGGCGCCTGGGCGCCTGGCTGGACGAGGTCCATGCCGGCGCGGCCCGGGCGTTGGGAATCCACCGGGTCTATCCCTTGGGCGCGGACACCGCCGAACTCGCCACGCTCAAGCGTTCCGACCCAACGGCGGATGCGCTCTACGGGATCCCCGCCGCCCAATGGGGCCATCTCGCCAGCCTCACCGCCAGCCTGCCCCGGGACGGGACCCGCGCCTTCGTGGTCCAGGCGGGCCAGGCCCTCGCCCGCCTGGGGGTCCGCATTCACACCGGCGCCCTGGTCGCCCCCGACAATGTCCTGAACCCCGGCGATGGCGTCACGGTCTGGGCCGCCGACCCCACGGCCCTGTTCAAGCCCCTGGGCCTGGAGGCGCCGACCCCGTCGCCCCGGCGCGGGGTGAGCTATATCTTCCAGGCCCACCATGCCGGCCACGCGCCCCTGGAGCTGCGCAATTTCACCGCCGAGGGCGCGGTCGCCGAGATCCGCCTCTATGAAAGCCGTGGCCACGCCCTGCTGGCCGCCAAGTGCGTGGCCGAGGTGGCCGACGGCGACCTGCGCCGCGAACTGCACCGCCTGACCGGCGGCTTCTTCCACGGCGCCCTGCAGCTGGGCGAGACCGTCTCCGTCCGCATCGAACCGCGCTGGGACACGCCCTCCGTGGACGCCGTTCGCAAGCTGCGGGCCCTGCGCGCAGCTCTGGCGAAGACGCATGGCGCCGCCGTCGTCGCGCCGGCGTGGGAGGCGCCTCGGCTGAAGGAACGCCTGGCAGATCTCAGCGGCAAGCTGGCGTGCGCGATGGATGTCCAGGCGGAAGCCGTGGCGGCTTAGGACGCCCTAGCTCCCCACCATTTCCCACGCCAGCGGCTCGCCGCGCTTCAGGTCCCGCACCGCGACGCGGCCCAGCACCTTGTCCAGCTCCGCCGGCGGCAGGCCGTTGCCCGGGCGGATCGAGCGCACATTGGCCCGGCTCAGCACCTCGCCGGCCTTCACGTCTGCGGCGACATAGAGCGAACGGCGGAACTGGCGGTTGGCCTTCTCCGAACCCAGCAGGTCGTAATGGGCGCGGCCCAGGGCGGTCCAGGCGTCCTTGGTCTCCCGCACCAGGGTCGAGAATTCGGCTGGCTCGAGGCTGAAGGCCGCGTCCGGGCCGCCGTCCGAGCGGGCCAGGGTGAAGTGCTTTTCGATGACGCTTGCCCCCAGGGCGATGGCCGCCACGGAGGCCGCCGTGCCGTGGGTGTGGTCCGAGAGGCCGATGGGGCAGTCGAACCGTCTGGCCATGTCGGCCACGGTGCGGACATTGGCGTCCTCCAGCGCGGCCGGATAGCTGGAGACGCAGTGCAGCAGCACCACGCCAGCCGCTCCGGCGGTGAGCGCCGCGTCTTTCGCCGCCTCGATCTCCGACAGGTTGGCCATGCCGGTGGAGATGATCAGGGGCTTGCCCTTGGCCGCGGCGTAGCGGATCAGCGGCAGGTCCACGGCCTCGAAGGAGGCGATCTTGAAGGCCGGCGCCCCCAGGCGGTCCAGGAGGTCGATAGCGGTCTCGTCGAAGGGCGAGGAGAAGATCGTCACTCCCCGCTCGGCGGCGCGGGCGAAGATCGCCGGGTGCCAGTCGAACGGGGTCTGGGCCTCCTGGTAGAGCTCATAAAGGCTGCGCCCGTCCCACAGCCCGCCGTGGATTTTGAACTCCGGGCGATCGACGTCCATGGTGATGGTGTCGGCGGTATAGGTCTGGATCTTGATGGCGTCGCAGCCGGTGGCCGCCGCGGCGTCCACCATGGCCAGAGCCCGGTCCAGGCTGCCATTGTGATTGCCCGACAGCTCACAGATCACATAGGGCGGATGCGCGGCGCCGATGAGCCGGCCGGCGATGGCGATTTCAGGCGGTGTGCTGGGCGTGGGCATGGGCGACCGGGAAACTGTCCCGCCAGTCTAGTCCGACGTGCTGAAGCGGGCGTTAACCAATCCCACCCGCTGCTGCGGCGAAGACGTCCTGGTTTTCACGCCCTGATCCATCGCACCGCTCCAGATTCTCCCCTACATATGCGCCATGGACCCGACCCTCTCCCCTCGCACCACCCGCTGCCTGATCATCGGCTCCGGCCCGGCCGGCTACACCGCCGCCGTCTATGCCGCCCGCGCCCTGCTCAATCCCGTGCTGATCGAGGGCATCCAGCCCGGCGGCCAGCTCACCATCACCACCGATGTGGAGAACTATCCGGGCTTCGCCGAGGTGATCCAGGGCCCCTGGCTCATGGAGCAGATGAAGGCCCAGGCCCTGCATGTCGGGACCGAGATCATCAACGACATCGTCATCAAGGCCGACCTCTCCCAGCGCCCGTTCCGGCTGGAATGCGATAGCGGCGAGGTCTGGCTGGCGGAAACCCTGATCATCTGCACCGGCGCCCAGGCCAAGTGGCTGGGCCTGGAGAGCGAGCAGAAATTCCAGGGCTTCGGCGTCTCGGCCTGCGCCACGTGCGACGGGTTCTTCTATCGCGGCAAGGAGGTCGTGGTGGTGGGCGGCGGCAACACCGCCGTGGAGGAGGCCCTGTTCCTCACCAATTTCGCCTCCAAGGTCACGGTGGTGCACCGCAAGGACGAGTTCCGGGCCGAGAAGATCCTCCAGGAGCGCCTGTTCGCCCACCCCAAGATCGAGGTGATCTGGAACAGCGTGCTGGACGAGGTCACCGGGGCCACGGATCCCCTGGGGGTCACCGGCGTGCGGCTAAAGGACATCAAGACCCATAAGACCCAGGAGGTCGCCTGCGACGGGGTGTTCATCGCCATCGGCCATGCCCCGGCCTCGGAGCTGTTCAAGGGCCAGCTGGACATGGACGCCTCGGGCTATCTGCATGTGAAGCCAGGCGCCACGGCCACGAAGGTCAAGGGCGTCTATGCGGCCGGCGACGTCACCGACGACGTCTATCGCCAGGCGGTCACCGCGGCCGGCATGGGCTGCATGGCCGCCCTGGAGGCGGCCCGTCTGCTGGCGGAGGAAGACCACTCCGCCGCCCACCACAAGATCAGCCACCATGAGGCCCAGAAGATCGGGGCCTGGGACTGACCTCCCGCCTCAACCCATTCCTTGAGAGAGGGCCCCGCCCACTCTCCGCCGCCCAAGACCACGAGGCCGCCCCTTGACCAGTCTGATCGTCCGAGGCGGCCGCCCGCTGCGCGGGTCCCTCACCCCATCGGCCAACAAGAACGCCGTCCTGCCGGTGCTCTGCGCCACCCTGCTTACCGATCAGGAGGTGATCCTGCACCGGGTGCCGGATATCACCGATGTCCGCAAGATATTGGATTTCTTCCGTAATCTCGGATCCTCCGTGGACTGGGACGAAACCACCGGCACCCTGCGGGTCCGTCACGGGACCGGACTGGACCCCAAGGCCGCCCACCTGCCGCTCGGCATGCGCTCCACCCTGATGCTGATCCCGGTGCTGCTGCACCGGTTCGGCGCCGCCTCCATCGAGGAGGACGCCACCGGCTGCACCCTGGGCGCCCGGGAGATCGACCCCCATATCGACGTGTTCGAAACCTTCGGCGCCCAGGTGCGCCGCGAGTTCGACGCCCTGCACATCTCTACCCCCACCGGCTTCTCAGCCACCGACCACTGGCTGGACTACGCCTCGGTCACCACCACCGAGAACTTCGTGCTCTGCGCCGCCACCGCCAAGGGCCGCTCCCAGCTCACCAACGCCGCCTGCGAGCCGCATGTGCAGGAGTTCTGCGCCTTCCTGGCCGAGATGGGGGCGGTGATCGAAGGGGTCGGCGGCAGCCGCATCGTGGTCACCGGGGTGAAGTCCCTCAAGGGCGTCGAGTTCACCTTTGGCGACGACTTCCACGAGATCGCCACCTTCCTGGCCATGGGCGCCATCACCGGCGGCGAGGTGAAGGTCAGGAACAGCCAGGTGGCTCAGTTCCCCCTGCTGGACCGCACCTTCGCCAAGTTCGGCGTCGAGGTGATCCATGAGGACGGCTGGAGCCGCACCCGCACGACCGGCGCGCTCAAGGTGCGCGAACCCTTCACCTCCAACATCCTCACCAAGGTGGAGGCTGCGCCCTGGCCCTATGTGCCGGCCGACCTGCTGCCGATCTTCATCGCGCTGGGGGTCCGCGCCGAGGGCTCGGTGATGTTCTGGAACAAGGTCTATGAGGGCGCCCTGGGCTGGACCTCGGAACTGGGCAAGTTCGGCGCCCATGCCGTGCTCTGCGATCCCCACCGGCTGATCACCTATGGCGGCAAACCCCTGGTCCCCGCCGAAGTGGAAAGCCCCTACATCATCCGGGTCGCCATCGCCCTGTTCATGCTGGCCTCCTCCATCGAGGGCCAGTCGGTGATTCTCAACGCCCAGCCGATCCAGCGCGCTCACCCGCGGTTCGTGGAGAACCTCAACGCCCTCGGCGCCGACGTGGAATGGGTGGCGGGCGATTAGAATTGGCGACGCGGCGCCTTTCCGTCGCCCAAGTCGTCTCTATCCTGGCCGCATGATCCGCCATGCCCGGGCCCCCGACCACGCGGCGATACGCTCCATCCTGGACTCGGCCTTCGGCCGCGGCCACGAGGGCGATATCGTTGACCACCTGCGCGCCGACGGCGACGTGATGTTCGAACTCGTGGAGGAGGAGGCCGGCGAGGTCACCGGCCATGTGGTGTTCAGCCGCCTCTGGGCCGACAGCCAGAACCTCTATGCCGCCCTCGGCCCCCTGGCCGTACGTCCCGACGCGCAAGGCTCGGGAACCGGCGACCGCCTCACCCGGGTGGGGCTCGAGACCGCCCGGGAATACGGAGCCCATGCCGTGGTGGTGCTGGGCCATCCCACCTATTATCCGCGCTTCGGTTTCAGCGCCGAAGCGGCTGGCCAGGTTTCCTGCCCCTATTCCGGACTGCCCGCCTTCATGGCCATCGCCCTGGAGGACGGCGCGCTCGACCAGCCGGTGACCGTCGCCTATCCGGAGGCCTTCGGAGGCTAGGTCGCCCCGCCGCGATCGACGGTCATTCCGGGCCGCGGGGGGCCGCGACGGCCTGCGCCGGGACCGGGGCCGGGGCGCCGGCCCCGGATCGTTCGATGGCCGCAAGCGACTCATTGATCTGCCGGATTTCCTCCGCCGTCGGCTTGCGGCGGGCGGGATTGAGCATTCCGGGCGCCGGGGTTGGCGCGCCGTTCGCGGCCGCCGGATCGGCCACGACATAGGTCCGGGCCTCCCCGGCCACAGTCAGGGTGACGGAACGGGACGGCGCCAGGGGCGCCTGGCTTTCGGGGCTGAACAGCCCCTGGGTGCGGGCGTCGATACTGCCAAGGATTTCCTCAGAGAGGTTGGTCTCGCCCCCCAGATAGCGGCCGGTGAAGGCAGGCGGCTCCCCCCAGGGTCCGGTCCAGCGATAGAAGATGTGAGCGCCGATCTGCTTCATCTTCACCAGGGTGGGCGCCCAGGCGGGCGCGACATATTCGGCGTGATAATGCGTGGCCGAGCCCACATCCTTCAGCACGAACCCGCCAAGGGCCTGGCGGGCGATGGCCTGGGCCTCGCTCCACAGCGAGGCCGGCGGCGGACGGTCGAGGGAGCCGTCGCAGGTGAACGTGAACTGGCAGCCGGTGGCCCGGGCCGCGCCTTGATAGACCACGCCGCAGACCGACTTGGGATAGGCCGGATGGCGTAGTCGGTTCAGCACCACCTGGGCGACGGCCTGCTGCCCGACCTTCGGTTCGCGCGCTGCCTCGTAATAGACCGCCTGGGCCAGACAGGTGAGCGCGCGGGCCTGATCGTTGGCGTCGGCCTGCAGCACGAAGGGCCGCATGGGCCGGATCGGCAGATGAGAAAACGGCAGCAGCGCATTGATCTGCTGAGCGACCTCGGCGGGAGCCGAGGCGAAGCCCAGGTCCGGAGGCCGTCTGAGGTCGAGATCGCCCCAGCCCGGGGGACGCCCCCACAGGTCCGCACGACGGCCCGGCTGATGCCTCCGGGCCAGAGCCAGCATCGCCGGGTCCATTCCGCCCACGAAGCGCGCCAGGTTCCGCTCTGACAGGGCTTCCCCCAGCGTGCCCGCGTCCCCGCCGCCGCGGGACACCAGACCCGGCCCGCCGCCAGGCGTGCGGCAGCCGGCCAGCGCCGCGGCGAGCACGGCGGCGGCGATCAGGCGGCGAAGCGGGCGGGCGGTCAGAATCGGCGTGTCCGGAGCAGGTCAGCTCGGGCTTGTACAATGGGGCCGCGTCGCAGGTGAGACCGGAAAGTGGCGCACCGCCATGCGGGCCGGCGAGGTCATCGGTGATTGCACATCGGGGCCCATCACCCCATGCTCGCCCAGGCGGCGGGGGAGCGCCTCGCAACCACGGAGGCGTTCCTTGATCAAGGCGTCCGTCAACTGGCCGCTCGGGTTCGCGCTGCAACGCGCCCCGCCCCCCTGGGCTGCCCTGGCTGTCTGCCTCGCCACCACGGCCGCAGCCGTGGCCGCCCGCGGGTTGATCCTGGGCTGGCCCCTGGCCACCGGTCTGTCAGCGGTTTCCTTCCCCGCCCTCATCATCACCACCCTCTACGGGGGCGCGCGCTGGGGCTGGGCGACCCTGGCGCTGGCCATGGGCCTCGGCCTGACCTCGCGGATCAGCTACCTCACCGGCGTTTCCGCCGAGGCCGTGGCGGCCATTTTTCTGCTGTCCGGCGCCCTCACCGTCTTTGCCGCCGGAGCCTTGCGCGACAGCCTGATCCGCCTGGAGGATGCGCGCCGACTACAGGAACACATGAAGTCGGCTCTGGATCGGTCAGAGGCGCGGCTTCGCCTGGCCCAAGAAGCCGGTGGGGTGGGGCTGTGGGACTATGACCTGACCACCGGGAAGAGCGTCTGGTCGCAGGCGGTCTACACCAGCCTGGGGATCGATCCGTCCAGGCCGGCGACGATGGAAGAGCTGCTCAAGGCCGTGCACCCCGAGGATCGGGAACGAATGCGCAGTCGTATCCGGATGGAGGAGGGGCGGATCGCAGAGGTCGAGTATCGGGCGATCTGGCCCGACGGCCAAGTACGCTGGCTGCTCTCCCGGGGCGAACTGCTGCGGGATCCCGAAACCGACGCGGTGGTCGGAGCCGCAGGCGCCAATATCGACGTCACCGAGCGTCGCCTGGCTTATGAACAGATGCGCGAGAGCGAGGCGCGGTTCCGCATGCTCGCGGACAGCGCCCCGGTGCTGATGTGGGTGTCCGAGACCAACGGGCGGCGACAGTTCGTCAATCGGGCCTATGTGGACTATCTGGGCGTCCCCTTCGAGGAGGCCCTGGCGTTCGACTGGCGTCGGCGGCTGGATCCGGAGGACCTGCCCCGCATCCTGGCCGAGCAGATGGCCGGCGAGCAGTCCCGGCAACTCTTCACTCTCGAGGCGCGCTATCAGCGGGTCGATGGGGCCTGGCGCTGGATCCGCTCCTATTCCCAGCCCCGCCTGGGCCCCGGGGGCCTGTTTGAGGGTTTCATCGGCATTGGCTTCGACGTCACCGAGGCCAAGCAGGCCGAGACCGACCTCAAGCGGATCAACGAACTGCTGGCCGAACGAGTGGAAGCCGCCCTCGCCGAGCGGGACGCGGCGGAGGCGGCCCTGCGCCACGTCCAGAAGCTGGAGGCCGTGGGCCAGCTTACCGGCGGCGTGGCCCACGACTTCAACAACCTGCTCACGGTGATCATCGGGGCCCTGGACCTGATCCAGCGTCACCCTACCGACACCGACCGCCGGGATAGGATGATCGAGGCGGCGCTTGGCGCGGCCCGCCGCGGCGAGCGCCTGACCCATCAACTCCTGGCCTTCGCGCGACGCCAGGCCCTGAAGCCCGTGCCCGCGCGGATCGATCAGGTCCTGGGGGAGGCCGAATCCCTTCTGCGACGAGCTGTGGGCGAGGCGGTGAGCTTCACCCTCAGCCCGGGGGCCGGAGACGCCGTGGCCATGATCGATGTCAGCCAGTTCGAGGCGGCGATCATGAACCTGGTGGTCAACGCCCGCGACGCCGTCTCCCAGGGCGGCGCGATCCGGTTGGAGACGCATGTCTGCCGCCTCGCGGACGGCGACGTGGCCGAGACCCCGGCCGGGGCCTACCTGCGGCTCGACGTGCACGACACCGGCGTCGGCATGACGGCGGACACTCTGGCGAGAGTGTTTGATCCGTTCTTCACCACCAAGGAGGTTGGCAAGGGCACGGGACTAGGCCTGTCCCAGGTCTATGGCTTCGCCCGCCAGAGCGGCGGCGGCGTGGCCATCGAGTCCGCCCTGGGCAAGGGCGCCACCGTGCGCCTCTACCTGCCCCAGTCCCTGGAGACGCCTGCAACCGAAGACGGCGCGAGCGCGCCGTCGCCGGAGGGACCTTCGCTGCGGGTCCTGCTGGTGGAGGACGACGTCGAGGTGGGGGACATGGTGGCGGCGATCCTGGAGGAGCTTGGCCATTCGGTAACCCGGGCCGGCGGCGTCGAACCCGCCCTGGAGGTCCTGGCGGGCCCCCGGGGGTTCGACCTCATGCTCACCGACCTGATCATGCCCGGCGATATGACCGGGGCGGACCTGGCCCGCGAGGCCACCGGGATGCGGCCCGGCCTGCGGGTGATCCTGACGTCCGGCTATACGGGCGAAGCTCTATCCTCGGCGGACGGCGTTCCCTGGCCCCTGTTGCGCAAGCCCTACGCCGCCGACACCCTGGCCCAGGCGCTGGCCGCCCTGCTGCCCGGGGCGTCGGAGTCCAGCTGAGGCGGTCCACCAGAAAAACTGTCCCACTCCGGGGTTGGCGCCGCGCGGTCGGGGGTCTATATGAACCTCATAAGGTTTTGCTCGTTATGAGCATATCCGGGGGCGCCGAGGGGAACACCTCCGGCGTTTTTTGAGACCGGTGAAATGCTCACATTGAGCATAAGGAGGCGGCGATGGCCGACGGTTTCCAGTTCGCATTCACCCCAGAGGTGGAACGCGACACACTTCCGCTCTGGCAGAAGGTGCGCAGCCACGTCACACCCATGGAGTGGCGCCTGCAGGCGCCCCTGATCGCCGAGATCAACCGCCTGAAGCGTGAGAAGCAGGCGGTGATCCTCGCCCACAACTACATGACCCCGGAGATCTTCCACGGGGTCGGCGACTATGTGGGCGACAGCCTGGGCCTGGCCAAGGAGGCCGCCCGCTCGGACGCGAAGATCATCGTCCAGGCCGGCGTGCACTTCATGGCCGAGACCTCCAAGATCCTGTCTCCGGACAAGACCGTGCTGATCCCCGACCTCCGGGCCGGCTGCAGCCTCGCCTCGTCCATCACCGGCGCCGATGTGCGGCTGATCAAGCAGCGCTATCCCGGCCTGCCGGTGGTGACCTATGTCAACACCACCGCCGAGGTGAAGGCCGAGACCGATGTCTGCTGCACCTCCGCCAACGCCGTCCAGGTGGTGGAGCACGTGGCCCGGCAATGGGGCGTGGACCGGGTGATCCTGATCCCCGACGAATTCCTGGCCCGCAATGTGGCCCGCCAGACCGATATCAAGATCATCGCCTGGAAAGGCCGCTGCGAGGTGCATGAGCGCTTCACCGCCGCCGACATCCTTGAGCTGAGGGACGCCTATCCCGACGCCGAGATCCTGGCCCACCCCGAGTGCCCGGCCGAGGTGCTGGAGGTCTCCGACTTCGCCGGCTCCACGGCGGCGATGAACGACTATGTGCTCACCCGTAAGCCGAAACAGGTGGTGCTGATCACCGAGTGCTCCATGGCCGACAATGTGGCGATCGACGCGGTGGACACCGAGTTCGTGCGCCCCTGCAACCTGTGCCCGCACATGAAGCGGATCACGCTGGAGAACATCTACGAGGCCCTGGCGCACCACCGCTACGAGGTGAACGTGGACCCCGCGATCGCCGAGCGCGCCCGCCTGGCGGTCCAGCGCATGATCGACCTTCCCCCGCCCGCCGTCCCGGCGCGCTACGACCTGGTGAAGGCCCGTCACCACGTGGACGTCGAGCTGATCTGATGGCCGAGCGTCTGGTCCACGACGGCGTCATCATCGTCGGCGCCGGTCTCACCGGGCTGTCGGCGGCCCTGGCCGCCGCGCCGCGCAGGGTGCTGCTGCTGAGCGGCGCGCCGCTCAGCCAGGGCTGCTCTTCGGCCTGGGCCCAGGGCGGCGTGGCCGTCGCCCTGTCCGCCGAGGACAATCCGGCCCTGCACGCCGCTGACACCGTGGCCGCCGGCGCGGGCCTGGTGGACCCCGCCATGGCCCGGCTGCTGGCCGAAGAAGGCCCAGCGGCCGTCCGCCGCCTGGCCGAGCTCGGCGCACCCTTCGACCGCACCGCCGATGGCGGCTTCGCCCAGAGCCTGGAGGCCGCTCACTCACGCCCCCGCGTCGCCCGGGTCAAGGGCGACCAGGCCGGTCGCGCCATCATGGAGGCGGTGGTCAAGGCCGCCCTGTCCGCCCGGCATATCGAGGTTCGGGTGGGCGCCCGGCTCGAGGGCCTGCTGCAGGACGCCCAGGGCCGGATCCGAGGCGTAGTGGTCCGGGAAACGGACCGGCGCCTGGAGATTCTGGCCGACGCCGTGATCCTGGCCACCGGCGGGGTCGGCGGGCTCTATGGCGTCACCACCACCCCGGCCGAACTGCAGGGCGAGGGCCTGGCCCTGGCCGCCCTGGCGGGCGCCGAGATCGCCGATCCGGAATTCGTCCAGTTCCACCCCACGGCCATCGACATCGGCCGTGATCCCGCCCCCCTGGCCACCGAAGCCCTGCGCGGTGAGGGCGCCAAGCTGGTGAACGGGTCGGGCGAGGCCTTCATGGCCGGCTACCACCCCGACGCCGAGCTCGCCCCCCGCGACGTGGTGGCCCGCGCGATCCATGCTGAACGCGAAGCTGGCCGTGGCGCGTTCCTCGACGCCCGCGCCACCGTGGGCGCCCATTTCCCCGAGGAATTCCCGGCCGTGTTCGCCGCCTGCCTGTCCGGCGGGATCGATCCCCGGGCGCAGCCGATCCCGGTGGCCCCGGCCTGCCACTACCACATGGGCGGGATCGTCACCGACGCCGACGGCCGCACCACTCTGGCGGGGCTCTTCGCCGCCGGCGAATGCGCCGCCACCGGGGTCCACGGCGCCAACCGCCTGGCCTCCAACTCCCTGCTTGAGGCCGCCGTGTTCGGGACGCGCGCCGGCGCCGCGGCGGCCCGCGAGGCCGCCTCCGCCGAGAGCCGCAACCTGACGCGGATCCTGGCCCCCGCCCTTCCGCCGGCGCCCCTGGCCGAACTGCGCGCCGCCATGAGCCGAGAGGCCGGGGTGATCCGCGACGCCGCAGGCCTCAGCCGCCTTCTGGATCGGATCGACTCGCTGCAGGCGATCCATGGCGCCGCCGGCGCCCTGGTGGCCGCCCGCCTGGTGGCCCAGGCGGCCCTGGACCGGCGCGAGAGTCGCGGCGCCCACTTCCGTAGCGACTATCCCGCCCCGGCTGCGCCGGCGCGAACCTTCCTCACCCTCAGCGAGGGCGCCAGAGCGCCGAAGGCGGCATGAACCGGCTATCCCCCGCCCAGCTCAATCGAGACCGCCTGGTTGACCATGCCCGGCGCCTGTTCGCCCAGCGCGGCTATGCCGACGTCTCGGTGGACGAAATCGCCGCCGCCGCCGAACTCACCAAGGGCGCCGTCTATTACCAGTTCAAGGACAAGACCGACCTGTTCCGCGCCGCCTGCGAGGCGGCGCTGGCCGAGATCGCACGGGAGGTGACCGACGCCTGGAACCTGCTGGCCGCGGACGATCTGGACGGCCTGCGCACCGGCGGCGACCGGCTGTTCGACGCCTACGAATCCCTCGAGGCGCGTCGCCTGCTGTTGATCGACGGCCCGGCCGTGCTGGGCTTCCAGGCCTGGATGGACATGCAGGAGCGTGGCACGATCTGCATCATCGCCAACGGGCTGGAGGCCTGGGTCAAACGCGGATTCCTGCCGGTTGGCCAGGCCCCGATTCTGGCCCACATGCTGTTCGGCGCGTTCATCCAGGGCGCCTTGCGTATCGCCGTCGCCGAGGATCCCGCCAAGGCCGACCGGGAGGTGCGCAGCGCCGCCGACACCCTGGTGCAGAACTTCATTCGCGGGCTGGCCCACAGCCGGGTTCAGGTTCCGGAATGATCGCCCCCCTGCCGGATCTGTTGATCGAACCCGTCGTCCGCGCCGCCCTCGCCGAGGATCTCGGCCGCGCCGGAGACATCACATCTCTGGCCTGTATCGCCCCCGACGCCCGGCTTGAGGCCAGCTTCGGCGTACGCCAGGCCGGCACCCTGGCCGGCCTCGCCTGCGCCCGACTTGCGATCCTGGCCCTGGACCCCGACGCCCGGTTCGAGACAAGGCTGGCGGACGGCGACCGCGTGGAGGCCGGCGCTGTGGCTGCCGTAGTCTCTGCCAACGCCCGGGCGCTCCTGTCCTCTGAGCGCGTGGCGCTCAACCTGATGGGCCGGCTCTCCGGGGTCGCCACCCTGACCCGGGCCTATGTAGACGCCGTCGCCGGGACCGGGGCGGCCATCGTCGACACACGCAAGACCACGCCGGGCCTGCGGCACCTGGAGAAATACGCCGTGCGCTGCGGCGGCGGGATCAATCACCGGTTCGGCCTGGATGACGCCATCCTGATCAAGGACAATCACGTGGCCGCGGCCGGTGGGGTTGGCGAGGCCCTGATCCGGGCCCGGGCGACGGCGGGTCACCTCATCAAGATCGAGGTGGAGGTGGACAGCCTGGACCAGCTGCGCCAGGCCCTGCCCCATCGCCCCGACGTGGTGATGCTGGACAATTTCACCCCCGACCAAATCCGCCAGGCGGTGGCCATCGCCGCCGGGCAGGTGGTGCTGGAGGCCTCGGGCGGGGTCAATCTGCAGACCGTGCGGCTGATCGCCGAGGCGGGCGCCCAGGTGATCAGCGTGGGGGCGCTGACCCATTCGGCGCCGGTGCTGGATATCGGACTCGACGCCATTTGAGGCCCGCGGCCACGCCGTCCTGAAGGGGCTGGTCCACGAACCGGTCGAACAGGGCCGCAGCCGCCAGGGCCACTGGGAAGGCCAGGGCCCAGAGACCCCATTGCAGGCCCTCCGGCAGATTGAACCTGTGCGCCAGCAGCCGGGCGAAGTTGAACCAGATCAGGCTGGTGAAGATGTGGGTGATGTAGAGGGCGAAGGAGATCTGGCCGGCCTGGGCGAACAGCGCCCCGCCCCGCGCCAGCCGCACCTGCCCCGCCGAGGCGATCAGCAGGCCCAGCAGGGCGATACTGGCCAGGTCGAAACGCCCGAAGGCCTGCAGCCCCATGACGGCGAGCCCGGACAGGGCCGCGAGCCAGCCCGCCGACGCCCGGGACGGCCAGCTCAGTTCTCCCGCCCGCGCGATCAGCAGGCCGAACAGGAATAGCGGCAGGGCGCGGATCACCCCCAGCTGGAACGGAAGGTCGTAGATTGGGTGGCCGAACAGGGCCCGGGTCCCCAGGTCGGCGGTCCAGACCAGCCCCAGACCTGCAGCGAACAGCAGGGCCCCGCCCGCCATCCGACCCAGCTTGCGCCATAGGGTTGGAAAGGCCGCGTAGCAGACGATCAGGGCAGACAGTGACCAGGTGGGCAGGTTCCAGCCCGCCCCGGGCCCGAAGCCCCAGGCATGCACCAGGGCCGCCTGGGCCGCCAGGTCGCCCCAATGGTAGAAGTCGGCATGGTTCGGCTTCAGCCCGACCAAGGTCGCGGCCCCGATCACCGCCATGAACGCGCCCAGCATCACCAGGTGCGCAGGCCAGACCCGCAGCAGACGCTTCATCAGGAAGGCTTCGTCGCTCACCGCGCCGGCGGCGATCCTGCCGCCATAGGCCCGGCCCAGCACATAGCCTGAGAGCATCAGAAAGAAGTCGGTGGACAGGTAGCCGCGCAGGAAGATCGGGCTCATCTGGTCGAGGGGGCGGGGCCCCTCGGCGGCATAGTGATAGATCACGATCAGCAGGGCCGCGAGGAAACGCAGGGCGTCCAGCAGGGCGTTGCGCCCGCCGAAGGTCTCGGCGGCTGTCCCCGGCTGGGACGGAATTCCCCTGTCACCACTCATTGTCGACCCCACCGCCCATAGCGTGAAGCCGCGCCGCAAGTCCTGCGCCATCCGGCGCCCAGGATCACACCAGCCGGAACCGGCCCTCCGCCAGGCCGGCGCGGATCGCCTCCAGGGTCTCGTCAAGGCTGAGATCGCTGGTCTCGATCACATGAGGTTCCAGCTCCCCCACATCCGCCAGCTGGGCGTAGAGCGGCCGCATGGGGGCGTAGTCGGCGATTGGCCGTTCGGTCCTGTCCCGCGCCCGCCGCTCGGCCAGCGCCTCGCTGGGCCGAAGCAGCACGTAGTCCAGCCCCAGGCCGGTCCGCCTCGCCTCGGCCCGATAGACGTCGAGGAACCAGGGCCCGACGATCCAATCGAGCACTGCCAGATAGCCGCCGGCCGCGAAGCTGAAACAGGCCGCCGCCAGCGCCCGGCTGAGGGTCAGGTTCTGCTGCCGCGACTCCGGCCGCCAGGGCTCGATGAAGCCGGAGCGGATATAGTCCATGAAGTCGTCGCCATGCAGGTGCGCGCCGTGCCCCGCCTGTTCCGCCAGTCGCCGGGCGGCGGTGGTCTTCCCGGCCCCGGGAGGGCCGGTAAGGATCAGGACCCGGCCAGGGGGCGGGTCGGGGGACGAGGCCTTGCTCATGCCCCCAGCCTAGCGGAGCTTCAGGCCGGTTGCAGCCGCCGTGCGGCCTCCTCAGCGCCCGCCACCCGGGCCGCCATGCCCACCGCCATGCGCGCCTTGACCGCCGCCAGGATCTCCGGCGGAGCGGTCTCCGGCCGGCCGGAATTGAACGGCGGCTGGGGCGAGTATTCCAGACCCAGCTGGATCGACTGGGCCACCGTGTCGCCGCACAGCTCCGCAGCCATTGTGAAGGCGAAGTCGAGCCCCGCCGTCACCCCGCCGCCGGTGATCACATTGCCGTCGCGCACCACCCGCGCCTCGTCGATGATCACACCGAACGGCGTCAGCTGGTCGCGCCAGGCCCAGTGGCAGCCCGCCCGCTTTCCGCGGATCAGGCCCGTCGCCGCCAGGATCAGCGACCCGGTGCAGACGCTGGTGAGATATTTCGCGCCGGCCGCAAGCCGGCGGATCTCCGTCATGAAATCCTCATCGAGCATCGCCGCGGTCGTCCCGAACCCGCCCGGAATGCAGAGCACGTCGCAGGCCTCCACCTGGGCCAGATCCGCCAGATGGGCGAAGGTCAGGCCGTCCGCCTGGATATCCACGCCGCCCTTGGAGGCCACCGTGACCTCGGCGTTCGGCAGGCGGGTGAACACCTGGTGCGGGCCGGTGAAGTCGAGGTGGGTCACCTCGGGATAGAGCGGGATCACGATCTTCAGGGCGGACATGGGCAGTTCCTTTCGGCTTGTCGGCGAAGAGGATCTCAGGCTTAGTCCGCGTCTGAAATGACATTCTTCCCTCGGAAACAGCCATGACCCGTCGGATCGCCCTGCTGATCTTCCCTGACTTCCAGCTGCTGGACGCGGCGGGGCCGATCTCGGCTTTTGAGATCGCCGGGCGCTATGTGCCGGGAACCTATGAGCTTTCGCTCGTGGCCTTGGAGCCGGGCCCGGTTCGCAGCAGCTCCGGCGTCGCCCTGGTGGCCGGCCCGTTGCCCATAGGCGCCTTCGACACGGTGATGGTGGCGGGCGGCGAAGGCACCCGCCCCGCGGCGCTGGACCCGGTCCTCATCGCCTGGGTGCGCCAGGCCGCCGCCAACGCCCGGCGCACGGCCAGCGTCTGTTCGGGCGCCTATGTCCTGGCGGAAGCCGGTCTGCTGAACGGCCGTCGCGCCACCACCCACTGGGAACGCACCGCCGATTTCACCCGCCGCTATCCCACGGTCCGCCTCGAGCCGGACCGGATCTACGTGCGTGACGGGGCGATCTGGAGCTCGGCCGGCATCACCGCCGGCATC
>Ga0265327_10002179_pt1 | contig 21525 bp, 18 predicted proteins | sample 41621metaG_FD_202089 | JGI IMG/M metagenome (GOLD analysis project Ga0265327, IMG submission 202089) | Rhizosphere microbial communities from Carex aquatilis grown in University of Washington, Seatle, WA, United States - 4-16-21 metaG | ecosystem: Host-associated > Plants > Roots > Rhizosphere...
TCGGTGCCCTTCTGGCGGAGCTCGACCTCGACGATCTTCTTGGCGTTGTCCCAGGCGCCGCCGGCGTTGGCCATGAAGATGGCCTGGAAGAGGCCGAAGAAGGCGATGCCGATCAGGTAGCCGATGAAGAAGTAGGCGTTGAAGAACGGCAGCGCCAGGGCGAAGCAGAACACGACGATGAAGATGTTCCACATGCCCTTCTGCGCGTAGACCGTGCAGATGCGGACGACCTCCTTCGAGTCCTTCTCGGAGGCGGTCGTGGCGTCGAGCTTCATGTGCTCCTTGATGTAGACGACGGCGCTGTAGGCGCCGGTGACGACGGCCTGCATCGAGGCGCCGGTGAACCAGTAGATGACCGAGCCGCCCATGATGAGGCCGAGGATGATCTCGGGCTGCACGATGGAGAGGGCGCCGATGACCTCCTTGAACGGACCGGCGACGCCCGAGGCGACTTGGATCTCATACATCTTCTGCAGGAGCATGATGATACCGAACACCATGGTGGTGGCGCCGACGACCGCGGTGCCGATGAGCACGGGCTTGGCGGTGGCCTTGAAGGTGTTGCCGGCGCCGTCGCCCTTCTCGAGCTGGTATTTGGCGTTCTCGAAGTCGGGCTTGAAGCCGAAGTCCTTCTCGATCTCGGCGGCGATCCCGGGCTTGCCCTCGATCTGGGAGAGCTCGTAGACGGACTGGGCGTTGTCGGTGACCGGGCCGTAGCTGTCGACCGCGATGGTCACGGGGCCCATGCCGAGGAAGCCGAAGGCCACGAGGCCGAAGGCGAAGATGGGCGCGGCGAACACGAACTTCGCCGGCATCAGCGCGAGCAGGGCGGCATTCTGCGAGAAATAATACGAGGCGGCCATCAGCAGCATGATGACAAGGCCCATCCAGAAGGCGGACATGTTGCCCGCCACGAGGCCGGAGAGGATGTTGAGCGAGGCGCCGCCGTGCTTGGAGCAGTTGGTGACTTCCTTCACGTGGCGGCTGTTCGTGCTGACGAAGATCTTGGTGAACTCCGGGATGAGCGCGCCGGCGACGGTGCCGCAGCTGATGATGACCGACAGCACCCACCACAGCGCCGGGTTGATGCCGGTTTGGTGGGCGAGCAGGAAGTAGGAGGCGAGGAACGTGATGCCGATGGAAACGGCCGAGGTGATCCACACGAGGTGGGTGAGCGGGGCCTCGAAATCGAAGTCCTTCAGGCTGCCGTATTTCGCCTTCGAGATGACCTGATTGATGAAATACGACACCAGCGAGGTGACGATCATCAGCGCGCGCATGACGAAGAGCCAGACGATGAGCATCGCGCAGAGCTCGGCGCTGTCGACGAGGGCGAGGGCGAGGAAGGAGATGAGAGCCACGCCGGTGACGCCGTAGGTCTCGAAGCCGTCGGCCGTCGGCCCGACGGAGTCGCCGGCGTTGTCGCCGGTGCAGTCGGCGATGACGCCGGGGTTCTTCGGGTCGTCCTCGGGCAGCTTGAAGACGATCTTCATGAGGTCGGAGCCGATGTCGGCGATCTTGGTGAAGATGCCGCCGCAGATGCGGAGGACGGAGGCGCCGAGGGACTCGCCGATGGCGAAGCCGATGAAGCAGGGGCCGACGAGTTCCCGCGGGAGGAACACGAGGATGCAGATCATGAAGAACAGCTCGACGCACACCAGCAGCAGGCCGACGCTCATGCCGGAGCGCAGGGGAATGAAGAGCGTGTTGAGCGCGTTCCCCTTGAGGGCGGAGAACGCCGTGCGGGAGTTGGCCACCGTGTTGATGCGAATGCCGAACCACGCCACGCCGTAGGAGCCGAGGATGCCGAGGATGGAGGCGAGGAGGATGACGACGACGTTGACCGCGGAGTTGTGCGAGAGGACGCCGAAGTAGTAGACCATGCACGCGCCGATGAGCACCCAGAGGATGGCGAGGAACTTGCCCTGCGTGAAGAGGTAGGTCTTGCAGGTTTCCCAGATCATGTGGGAGACGCCGGCCATCGACTTGTGCACCTGGAGGGACTTGGTCTCCTTGTATTGCACGAGGCCGAAGGCCGCGCCGACGGCGCAGAGCAGGATGCCGAGATACATCAGCGTGATGCCGCTGATACCGCCAAGGCCGTCAAAACGCACGTGCGTCAGATCGGGGATCTTGATGTCGGCTTCGCCGGCGAAGGCGGAAGTTGATAATGCGGACAGCGCCAAAACCAGCGCTCCCGTTCGTTTCCAAACATGAGGGGTAAGCATATCGGAGTATGGGGGTTGACTGACGTCGCAGGCTGCCAAACGGCCCCGGGTGAAGCCAGTTTAATCATGCCGCGGCCGGTGGAACCATTGACGATGAAGGCGGTTTAATCTTCGCTGAGCATTTCGTTAATCCGTCCCTGATGCCGCTCCTCGAAATCAAAAACCTCGTGAAGGCCTACGCCCGGCCCGGCAACGCCGGCGTGCACCGCGTCGTGGACGTGGCCGGGTTCACTCTGGCGGCCGGCGCGCAGCAGGCGTTGCGCGGCGAGAGCGGCACGGGCAAGACGACCTTCCTCAATCTCATCGCCGGCATCCTCGCGCCCGACAGCGGTTCGATCCTGCTCGGCGGTCGCGATCTCGCGTCGCTCGGCGAGGCCGGCCGCGACCGGCTGCGCGCGGAGACGATCGGGTATATTTTCCAGACGTTCAACCTGCTGCAGGGCCACACGGTGCTCGAGAACGTGGAACTCGGGATGGCGTTCGGCCGCGGCGTCGACCAGGCCCGGGCGATCGCGCTGCTCCGGCGCGTCGGGCTTGGCGAAAAGCTCGGTCACTACCCGCGCCAGCTCTCGACCGGCCAGCAGCAGCGCGTGGCGGTGGCCCGGGCGCTCGCCAACCAGCCGCAGCTGGTGCTCGCCGACGAGCCGACGGGCAATCTCGACCGCCGCAACGCCCGCGAGGCGCTCCACCTCATTCGCGAGGTGTGCGCCGAGACCGGCGCGGCGCTCCTGCTCGTGAGCCACGACGAGCGGGTGCTCGCGGCCTTCGAGCACATGCAGGATTTCGCGGCGATGAACCGGGCGCTCACGGAGGCGGCCCAATGATCTGGAACCTGATCTACCGTTCCATGCGCCAGCACCTGCTCGCCACACTGGTGACGGCGGCCAGCATCGCGCTGGCCAGCGGGCTGCTGCTGACCGTCTGGGTGGTGAAGACCCAGTCGGCGGCGGTTTTCGCCGCGACGAACTCCGGCTTCGACGCCGTTCTCGGCGCGCGCGGCTCGAAACTCCAGCTCGTGCTCAACGCCGTGTTCCACCTCGAGGCCTCGCCCGGCAACATCACCGCGGCCGACTACGAGATGATCCGCCACCAGCGCGAGGTGAAGACCGCGATCCCGATCGCGGTGGGCGACAATTTCCAGGGCTGGCGCATCGTCGGCACGGTCGAGCAGCTGTTCACCGAAGTGGAATACCTGCCCGGCCGGCATTACGCGGTCGGGGCGGGCGGCCGGTTTTTCCAGATCGGCAAACTCGAGGCGGTGGTCGGCAGCTACGCCGCGAGGAAACTCGGCTGGAAGGTCGGCACCACCTTCCGCCCCTATCATGGCCTGGCCTACGACCCGAACGGCGAGCAGCACGAGGAAGTCTACACCGTCGTGGGGGTGCTCGAGCCGACGAACACGCCGGTGGACCGCGTGGTCTGGATTCCGCTGGAGGGCGTGCAGACGATGAAGGGGCACAATCCCCTCGCGGCGACCGATCTCAGCGCCGTGCTCATCCAGCTGCGCGCGCCCGAGGCCGGCATGATGCTCAACCTCCGGCTCAACGGGCAGGGTGGCAAACTGACGCTCGCGTATCCCATCGGCACGATCGTCGCCGAGCTCTTCAACAAGATCGCGTGGTTCGACCAAGTGCTGACGCTCGTAGCCTGGCTGGTCGCGGTGGTCGCCTCCGGCTCGGTGCTGGTGAGCATCTACAACTCGATGAGCGCGCGCGCGCGCGACATCGCCATCCTGCGCGCGCTCGGGGCGCGGCGCCGCACGGTCTTCGGCGCGGTGGTGGGCGAGGCCGCGGCCATCGGCGTGATCGGCTCGCTCGCGGGCTTTGCCGTGTTCGCCGGGCTCGCGGTGTTCGTGGCCTCGGTCATCCAGGCGCAGACGGGCGTGGTGCTCCAGCCGCTGCAGTGGAACGCGGTCTTCTGGTGGGGCCCCGCGGTCTTCACCGGCCTGTGCGTGATCGGCGGACTGGTCCCGGCGTTCAAGGCCTACCGCCTGTCGGTGGCGGAGACGATCGCGCCGGTTTCCTGAGCGGCGCCGCTGGAAATATCCCGGGCTTTTGCAACGCCCGACAGATTGACCGCCTCCGGCGTGGTCCCGCATCCTGTGGTCCGTTTTCCTGCCGCCGCGATGAACCCGGTCTTCACCCTGATCAATCTGCTCGCTATGGCCCCTGCGGTCCTTGGCCGGGAGGTTGGCCTGCAGTTGACCGGCGCTCCATCTTCGCCGGGCTGGCACGCCTTGTTTCTGGGGCCGTTCGTCGGCTATGCGGTGCTGTTGATCGGGCTTTGCCTGCTGCTTCTGATCGGAGGATTCCGACTGTTGGGGGAGTGTTTGCCCGAAGAGTGAGGGGATAAATCTTTGACGGACCGTCGATGGTGGCTAGGTTGCGCGGCATGAAGATTTCCCTGCGCCTTTTGGTCCTGTTGCTCGGCTGCACCGCACTGGTGCTGCGGGCGGCGGAGGCCGCCAAAAGCGATTATGCCGCGGTCGGGTTCGACAAGCTGGCCTCCTACAATTTCACCCCACCGGAGGCCGACAGCTCCAACCCGAACGCGAAGCCGCCTTCGGGCGCGGACCAGATTCCCGACCGAATCAAGGCGTTGGACCGGCAGAAGGTCGCCGTCACCGGTTACATGCTGCCGACCAAGATGGACAAGGGCCTCGTCGTGGAATTCCTGCTGGTGAAAGACCCGATGATGTGTTGCTACGGCGTGATGCCGAAGATCAACGAGTGGGTCGTGGTGAAGATGACCGGCGCCGGCGTGAAGCCGCTGATGGACGTCCCGATCACCTTCGACGGCAAGTTGCGCGTCGGCGAGATGTATGAAAACGGCTACCTGACCGGCGTCTACCTGCTCGAGGGCGACAAGATGGCGGACGTGAAAGGATGACTGGGTAGGGGCGCTTGCCCTCAAGCGCCCGGGCCGTTGAGGGCAACGGCCCCTACCGGATCACCGCGAGATGTCCCGTTGCGTTAGCACCTTGAACCCGCGCGTGTTGAGCGCACTCGCGGCGAGGTCGTTGTCCTCGACGTTCAGCGCCAGCGCCGACTTGCCGCGCGGCCGGAGCAGAAAGGAATAGAGGTAGTGGATGTTGATCTCGACCGTGACCAGGGCGCCCAGCACGTCCTTCAGCTGCGACTCGTTCGTGATCTCTACCGCCAGCACCTCGCACTCGGTGAAGGAAAAATTGTTGGCGGCCATCAGCTCGCGGGCGCGGTCCGGGTCGTCGACGATCAGGCGGTCGATGGCGCAGTCCGTCGTGTCGAGGGTGGTCATGGCCATGACGTGCACGTTGTGCTTCGCCAGCAGGGCGGTCAGGTCATAAAGCTGGCCGACGCGGTTCGGGATGAAGACCGAGAACTGCTTGATGGGATCGGAGGCGACCGGTGCGGCGGTGTCTGACATGGCGGCAAGTGGCAGGTTACGCCCGCCGCGCGCGGCGGTCAATGCCGGCGTGTGCGGGCTTGAGTGATGCCAGCCGGGTCCCAAGCTGCGGCGATGCCCTCGCGAGCCGCAGGCACCGCATGACTACCCAGGATTCCCAGAACGCCCTCAGCCAGCGCGCCCATCGCAGTGCGCGCCTGGTGCTGCGCGGCATCGGCCTCAACGCGCTGTTGGCCGCGGTGAAGCTGACCGGCGGCATCTTCGGCCACACCTATGCGCTGATCGCCGACGCGGCCGAGTCGATGCTCGACATTCTTTCCTCGCTGCTCGTGTGGGCGGGCTTCCGGGTCGCGGCCAAGCCGCCTGATGCAGACCACCCTTACGGCCACGGCAAGGCCGAGCCGCTCGCCGGGTTGTCGGTGGCGCTGTTCATCTTCGCGATGGCGGGCTGGGTGGCGTCGCATGCGGTCCATGAGATCGTTACTCCGCACCAGGGACCGTCGTGGTGGACGCTGCTGGTGCTCGCCGGGGTCATCGTGGCCAAGACATGGTTTTCACGCCGGATGAGCCTGGCCGGCGAGGAGACCGGCAGCACGGCGCTGGGCATCGAGGCGATGCACCATTGGTCGGACGCGATGACGTCGGGAGCGGCGTTCATCGGCATCAGCATCGCGCTGTGGGGCGGCAAGGGCTGGGAGACCGCCGACGACTGGGCCGCGCTTTTCGGCTGCGCGATCATCGCGTTCAACGGCTTTGGCATGTTCACGAAGGCGCTCGGCGACGTGATGGATGCGGCGGCGCCGCAGAATTTCGAAAACGAGGTGCGCGCGCTGGCGCTCGCGGTGCCGGGCGTGCACGCGCTGGACAAGGTGCGCATGCGCAAGAGCGGCCTCAGCCACCTCGTCGACATCCAGGTGCGCGTCGACGGCAACCTCACCGTGCGCGAGGGTCACGACATCGCCCATGCCGTGAAGGATGCCCTCATGGGCTCGGATTCGCACCGCATCAGCGACGTGACCGTGCACATCGAGCCGGCGAGGGAATAGGTCGCCGCGTCAGGCGATGTTGGCGGCCCTGAGGGCCTCCATGATCCGTTCGCCGCCGCCGCGGATATGCCGATACATCGCCTGGCGGGCGGCATCGGGGTCGTGCTGCTCGATCGCATCGACGATGGCGTGGTGCTTCGAGGACGGGTTGCCCGGATCCATCTGGCGGCCGATGCGCAGGTAGGTCGGGCGCTGATACATGTCCAGGGCCGACATGACGATGTTCTCGAGCATCGGATTGCGCGCGCAGCGCACGACGAGGAGATGGAAGCGCGAGTTGGCCTGGCAGTATTCCACGAAGCTGTGTTCCTCGCTCGGATCGTGCTGCAGCGTGGCCTGGGCGCGCAGGGCGGAGATATCGGCGAGCGTGGCGCGTTCCGCGGCGAGGGCGGCGGCCTGCGGTTCCACGATGGACCGGAGCTCGATCAGGTTCCTGAAGCCGGCCAGCGAGATGCCCGCGACCCGGTAGCCGGCATGCGGTTGAAATGAGACGAGCTCCTCGTGGCTGAGCCGGTTAAGCGCCTCGCGGAGGGGGGTCCGGGAGACCTTCAATTCGGCGCAGAGCTGCTTCTCGATCAGGCGCTCGTTCGGGGGCAGGGCGCAGGAGAGGATTTTCTGCTTCAGCACGGCGTAGACGTGATCGGGTAGGGCGGTCGGCCGCATCGTATGCGGGGCGATCTCGATCAAGGAGGGTCGGACGGCAGTGCTCATTACCTGATGGCCATAAGATGCTAATCGAAAGGAGAGCTCGCGAGAAGATTGTTTAAAATATCCTTGTATACATGTATACATATTGTCTATCTCCGCGCCTACACAAACCATTTCACCCCTGAATGGATCCCGGTGTCATCACCCCTTCGTCCGAGCTGAAGCGAATCCCGCATCTTGGGCATTCCCTTCTTCCAATCCTCGGCACTGCCGTGCTGATCGGGATCGGGTTTGGGGTATATAAGATAAAGGTGGAGATTCTGCTGGTCGTGGCGGCGCTGCTGACCGGTTGCCTGGCGAACTACCTGGGCCTCGGCTGGCGCGAAATCCAAGCTGGCATGCTGCAGAGTATCACCAAGGGCATGCCGGCGATGCTGATCGTAGTGGTCGTGGGTGCGCTCATCGCCAGCTGGCTGGCCGCTGGCACGATCCCGATGTTGATCTATTACGGGCTCGGCCTGATCTCCCCGAAACTATTTCTGGTCACTGCCTCGCTGGCCACAGGGATTGTATCAATGCTGACCGGCACGGGTTATGGCACGATCGGCACGGTGGGAGTCGCCTTCATGGGCATCGCCCATGGCCTCGGGGTTCCGGCGGGGCAGGCCGCCGGGGCGCTCGTTGCGGGCGCCTATCTGGGGGACAAGATCTCGCCTTTCGCCGCCAACGCCAACTTCGCCGTCGCGATCGCGCGGGTGAATATCTACGACCACATCCGCCACTGCCTGTGGACCAGCGTGCCGGCCTTCGGTCTCGGCCTCGTCATCTACGCCTTCGTGGGCGCCAACACGACGATCGTGGCCAATGCTTCGCTCGCGGCCGACGAGGCGGTGCGGAACGCGCTGGCCAGCCATTTTGTGTTCAGTCCCTGGTTGCTCCTGCCGCCGGTGCTCACGCTGGTGCTGGCGGTGGGCAACCGACCGGTGATGCCGGGCATGCTGCTCGCCGTCGCCGTCGCCGTGGTCCTTGCCGTCGTCGTGCAGGGCATGCCGCTGATCGACGCGCTTAACCTCACCGTCACGGGCTACGAACCCCACACCGGGATGGCCCTGGTGGACAAGCTGCTGGCCCAGGGCGGCATGGACCGGATGATGCATGTGACACTGATCGCGCTTTGCGCGTTCGCCTTCAGCGGCATCCTGCAGAAAGCCGGCCTGCTCGTCCCCGTCCTGCACCACCTCCACAAGTTCATCACCAACGCCCGTCGCCTCGTCGCCGCGACCGCCCTCGGCTGCCTGGTGGTCGAGCTGATGACCGGTGCGGCCTTCGTCTGCATCCTGCTGCCTTCGGAGATCTTTGGCCCCTCGTTCCACCGCCTGGGTCTCGCCGGGAAAAACCTCACGCGTGTCGTCGGCGACTGCGGGATCGTCGGCGTGCCGCTGATCCCCTGGAGCATCGCGGGCGCCTTCATGAGCAGCACACTCGGCGTGCCGGTGACCGGCTACGCGCCGTGGGCGATATTCTGCTACGCCGGCATCTTCTTCACCCTGCTGGTCGGTTTCACCGGCTTCACCCTGTCCGCCCGGAAGAACGAGGACGAAACCCAACCCGGGAGCTGACCATGACCTGCCTTGCCATCCATGGAGGAGCCGGCGCACTGCCGCGGTCGGACATGACTGCGGCCCGGGCCGCCGAGTTTCACGCGGCCCTGCATGCGGCCCTGCTCACCGGTCACCGCGTGCTGGCGGCGGGCGGGTCCAGCCTTGATGCCGTCGAGGCGGCAGTGACCTGGCTCGAGGACTGTCCGCTCTTCAATGCCGGGCGCGGTTCGGCCTTCACCCGCGACGGCCACGTGGAGATGGAGGCTTCCATCATGGACGGGGCCACGCACAAGGTCGGTGCGGCCACGCTGCTGCGCTCCGTGCGCAATCCCGTGCAGCTCGCGCGCCGCGTCATGCTGCACACCCCGCACGTGACCCTCGCCGGCGAGGCGGCGGAGGCCTTCGCCACCGCGCAGGGCCTGCCGCGGGAGCGACCCGAGTATTTCTTCACGCAGTTCCGCTGGGACGCAATGCTGCGCCTGCGCGGATCGGACCGGACCGCGTTGTCCGAGGACGTGGTGGTCGCGATCAACCCTGGCAGCCCCGAGGCGACCAGCACGGTCGGCGCTGTCGCGCTCGATGCGGCGGGCAACCTGGCCGCTTCGACCTCCTCCGGCGGCACGACCAACAAATATCCCGGCCGCGTCGGCCAGGCCTGCACCCCCGGCGCCGGCGTCTACGCGAACAACGCCACTTGCGCCGTTTCCTGCACGGGGCAGGGCGAGGCCTTCATGCGTGCGGTGACGGCCTATGATGTCTCCGCGCTCATGGAACATCGGGGCCTTGACCTCGTCACCGCGACCGAGATGGCCATCCACCAGCGGTTGCCAGGCAAGGGCGGCCTGATCGCGGTCGATGCACGCGGCAACCTTGCGCTGCCCTTCAACACCCCGGGCATGTATCGCGGCTGGATTGACGCCACCGGCCGCGTGTTCACGGCCATCTACGAAACCACCCAGGAGTGGCCTGTTCCTTCCCCATGAAAATCCTGCAGCGCCTCCTAGTCCTGTCCGCCGCCTGTGCCGGCTTGTCGGTGCTCGCGGCCGATCCCACCGCCGCCGTGCCGAAAGGCGCGCACGACAGCTTTGAATTCACCCAGGCCGGCAAGCACGTGAAGGTCTGGTATTACGCGGCGCCTGGCCTCGCGGCTGATGCGCCGGTTGTCGTCGTGATGCATGGCGTGGGTCGCAACGGCGAGGACTACCTCAACGACTGGGCGGGGGCGGCGGCCGAGAGGCATTTCCTACTCATCGTGCCGGAATTTTCCAAGGCGGAGTTTCCCGGCGACGCCGGCTACAACTACGGCAACACGGTCGACGAGGCCGGCAAGCCGCTGCCGCGCGAGCAATGGTCCTTCAGCATGATCGAGCCGGTCTTTGATGCCGCCCTGGCCCGCACCCACCACCGCAGCGCAACCTACTTTCTCTACGGCCACTCGGCCGGCGCGCAGTTCGTCCAGCGCTTCCTGTATTTTGTGCCGCAGGCCCGGGTGGCCCATGCGGTGGCGGCGAACGCCGGGTGGTATATGCTGCCCGATCTCGCAGTCGCGTTTCCCTACGGCCTGAAGGGTGCGCCGGTGAGCGAGACCGATCTCGGCACCACGCTGCGCCGGCGGGTCACCATCCTGCTCGGCGAGGCGGACGTCGATCCCAAGGCCAAGGCCCTGCGGCACACGCCGGAAGCCGACGCGCAGGGGCCGTATCGTTTCGCGCGCGGCCAGTATTTTTTCCGCTACGCGCAGAACGCCGCCGCCACGCTGAAGATCCCCTTTGGCTGGTCCCTCGCCACGGCGCCCGGCATCGCGCACTCGGACCCCGGCATGACACCGTTCGCCGTCCGGTGCCTTTTTCCCTGAACCAATCTCACCGACTAACCCTGCATCCAATGAACACCCCAACCACACCACGCATCCGAGCCGGAGTCATTGCCCTGGCCTTCCTGTCCGTTTTCTCCCCCCTGGCCCGCGCCCAGCTGAGTCCGACGCCGCCGGCCGAGCCGAAGAAGGAGGACACCGTCGTCCTCCAGACCTTCACCGTCACCGGCACCAACATCAAGCGCCTCGACCAGGAGAAGACCCTTCCGGTCACGGTGTTGGACCGTGACGCCATGGACGTCCGCGACGCCTCCCAGGCCTCCGACCTGCTCACCGCGCTGCCGCAGGTCACGGGCATGCCGGGCAACGAGACGGCGACCCTCGGCGCGACGGCGCGCGGCGACAACGCGTCCATCTCGCTCCGCGGCATCCCCTCGAGCAACACGCTCGTGCTGCTGAACGGCCGCCGGCTTGCCCCGCATCCGATCAGCCAGTCCGAGGCCGGCGTGCCGACGCTCTCGGTCAACGTGAACCAGCTGCCGAGCCGCGGTCTCGACCACATCGACGTGCTGCGCGACGGCGCCTCCTCGATCTACGGCACCGACGCGGTGGCCGGGGTCGTGAACTACATCACCAGCCAGAATTTCCGCGGCACGGAGCTGCAGCTCCGTTTCGGCGAGACCAACTACAACGACGGCCAGGAATACCGCGCGACGCTCACGCACGGCTTCGACTTCGCCAACGGCAAGGGCCGCGCGATGATCACCGCGGACTACTATGACCGAGCGGCGGTGCTGGCGCGCAACCGTCCCTTCTCCGCCGAGGCTGACAACAGCTACCGCGCCCCGGCGCCGTGGAACGTCTCGACCAACACCACCTTCAACCTGCGTTCGGCCACGACGGAATACGGCAATTACCTGCTCGGGACCGTCACGGCGACCGACGCCTTTGGCAACGTCACCGGCTTCACCGGCGCGCGCCCGACCGGCGTGCCGTCGACGCTGGCGGCCAGCACGGGCATCTTCTTCCTTGCGCCCGACGGCACGGGCGGGGCCCAGTTCCTGACGTCCACGCCGAGCCGCACCGGGGTGACGCATGACTATTACTGGAACAACAATAACTACCGGGTCATCCAGCCCGAGACCAAGCGCTCGACACTCTTCACCAGCGGTGAATACGACCTCACGTCCCGCCTCACGCTCTTTTCCGACCTCAGTTATTACCGGGCGAACTCCATCACCTACCGCGAGCCGGACGGGATTACCCAGAGCACGGACGGATATGTCATCGTGCCCGCGACCAATCCCTGGAATCCCTTCGGCACGCGCTTCTGGTCGCCGACCGGCGCGCCGAATGCCGACGGCACCCCGCGCCTGACCGGCACGCCGTCGGCCGTCTCCATCACCAACAAGCGGCTGACCGACCTGATGCAGCGCACCGCCAACGTCGAGGACATGGTCTATCGCGGCGTCGCCGGCGTGCGCGGCAAGCTGTCGGGCTCCTGGTCGTGGGAGAGCGCCGTGCTCTACTCGCAGGCGCGGGTGGATGACGACGAGGAAGGCCCGAGCCGCAAGAGCAAGCTGATCGCCGCGCTGAACCAGACGGACCCGGCCCAGGCCTTCAACCCCTTCACCCGCACCTTCGCGGTGCAGGGCAACACGCTGGTCGTCACCGGCAACTACGTGAATCCCGACAGCGTGCAATCGACCTTCCGTTCGGATTTCCTCCGCACCGGCGTCACCAAGCTGGGCAGCTGGGATTTCCATGCCTCGGGCGACCTGCTGCCGATCTGGGGTGGCAACACCATCGGCACGGCCTTCGGCGGCGAGTTCCGCTACGAGGGCTACGACGACACCCGGCCTCCGTTCGCCGGCCTCAATCCGGCCAGCTCCGGCCTCGACCCGACCACGAACGACTTCCTCGGTTTCTCGCCCAACTCCGATACGCACGGCACGCGGCACGTGTCCGCGGCCTACGCCGAGGTCGTGGTGCCGCTGGTCGGCAACAAGTTCCGCCTGCCCCTGGTCCAGTCCCTGGAACTCTCCGCCTCCGCGCGCTATGAGAGCTACTCCGACTTCGGCAACACCACGAAGCCCAAGTTTGGCATCAACTGGCGCCCGCTTTCCTGGGTCATGGTGCGCGGCTCCTACAACGAGGGTTTCCATGCGCCCAACCTCGCGCAGCTCTTCACGGGCACCCTGGTCCGCACCGTGACCGGCAGCACCGACACCTACCGCAGCCCGGTCACCGGGCTCACGACGGACGGCCCGTCCAACCGCCGCAGCGTCGCCTCGGGCAATCCGAACCTCCAGCCCGAGGAGTCCAAGGGCAAGTCCGCCGGCATCGTGATCGAGGTGCCGAAGCTCAAGGGGCTCTCCTTCGCTGTCGACTACTGGGAGATCGCCCAGACCAATGTGATCGCCGCATCCGGCTCGATCACCGACGACAACCAGGCGCTCATCGTCGCGACCCAGGCGGCGCTCGCCGCCGGTCAGTCCATCGGCAACATCGACCTCGGCTCCGGCACGGCCAACTATCAGGGCGACGGCTCCGTCGTCCGCCTGCCCGTCACCCAGGCCGACCGGGATGCCTTTGCGCTCTACAACTCCACGCGCGTGCCGGGCAACCAGAAGGCCGTGGTCGGGGCGATCGACTACCTGCGCACGACCTACTTCAACAAGTCCTCGCAGTTCGTGAACGGCCTCGATTTCGACATGACCTATCGCTTTCCGCAGACCGTCCTCGGCAGCTTCACCTTCAACTCGAGCTGGACGAAGCTCCTTGATTTCCACGCCTACAACGCCGCCGGCGCCACCCGCACCGAGCTGTTGGGCACCAACTCCTCCACTGTCGGCGGAGCGACGCCGCGCTGGCGTGGCAGCATGAGCCTCAACTGGCGGCGCAAAGACTGGGGTGCCGGCCTCTCCGCCTATTACATCGGCGACTACACCGACAGCGGCGCGACCACGACACAGGCCGTCTGGGATTCGCTCGGCGATCCGAAATACATCGTGCCGGTGTTCACCAACGGCACCACGGTCTACCGCAACCACGTTGCCGACACGATGAGCTACAACGCGAACGTCTCGTATCGCCTCCGCACGAAGAACAAGTGGACCAACGACACGACGATCCGCCTCGGCGTGATCAACTTCATGAACAAGAAGCCGCCGCTGTCCAGCGACTCGCGCGGCTACGATCCCGCGATCTACAACCTGATGGCGCGCGGCCTGTCGTGGTCCATCCAGCTGACCAAGCAGCTATGAGCAACCGGCAGGGGCGGCACTTGACGACGCCCGAGCGCGCCGCCCAGCCTCGCCCCTGCCTATCCCCAATTAGTTCATGCCTATGCCCCGCCCGCTTCGCCCTTCCATCCTGAGCTGCGCCCTGCTGTTCGCCTTCCTCTGGCTCGCGGCTGCGGCGCAGGTGCCGGTCAAGGTCGTGCCCGTCGCGGGTGCGCACGGCATGGTGGTGGCGGGCCACCCGCAGGCGGCCCAGGCGGGGATCGACACGCTGAAGGCCGGCGGCAACGCCATCGATGCGGCGATCGCCGTCTCGCTCGCCCTCGGCGTGGCCGAACCCTACGGCTCCGGCCTCGGGGGCAAGCTGATGCTGCTCTACTATGAGGCGTCCTCGGGCCGGACCTATGCGCTTGACGCGATGGATGCCGCGGGCTCGCTCGACGTCCCGGCCTACCTGCGCCGCCCGGAGGAGGATCACAGCTACGGCTACGGGGCCGTCTGCGTGCCGGGGTTGGCGGCCGGCCTGTGGACAGCCCACGAGAAATGGGGGAAGCTGAAGTGGGCCGACGATGTCGCGCCCTCGGTCAAACTCGCCCGCGATGGCTTCGAGGTTCTGCCGAAGACACGCGGCTTTTTCGCCGAGCAGGAGAAAAAACTCCGGCGTGGCGATGCCGAGATCGCGCGGCTCTACCTGCCGGGTGGGCAGCTGCCCGTGGCCGGATCCCATCTCGCGAACGCCGACCTCGCGCACACGCTCGAGCTGGTGGCGGCGCACGGCCGCGATGGTTTCTATCGCGGTCCGGTTGCCGAGGCCATCGTGGCGGCGACGAAGCGGGGCGGGGGCGCACTGACGCTCGATGATCTCGCGCACTACGAGGCACGATTGACCGAGCCGATCGGCATCGACTTCCGCGGGTATCACCTCCTCTCGAGTCCGCCACCGACCAATGGCGCGCCGCTGTTCCTCGCCATCATGAAGGCGCTGGAGGACGAGTCGTTCTCGGGCGGGCCGCTCCGCTCGGCGGCCAACCTCGACAAGATTGGCCGGGTCTGGCGCGAGGTTCAGCCGCTGGTCCAGCGCGGCATCGGTGACGCGCCGGAGGCGCGCTTCAACTTCGAGAAGATTGTCGCGCCGGATTCGATCCAGGCGATCCGGGCGAGGGCCCGGGCCTCCGCGGCCGGGCCCAAGGTCGCGTGGTTCGACGACAGCGGCTCGTCCACCAGTGCGATGGCCGCTACGACGCACTTCCTCGTCGCCGACGCGGCCGGCAACATTGTCTGCGCCACGCAGTCGCAGAGCCTGCATTTCGGCGCGGGTGTCGTGCCGCCCGGCACCGGCGTCGTGCTCAACGACTCGATGAGCAACTTTTCCTTCAATGAGCCGGCGAGTCCCAACTACGTGGCGCCCGGAAAACGGGCGCGCAGCACCATCGCGCCGACGATCGTTTTCCGCGGAGGCCGGCCGGTCTTCGCCATCGGCATTCCCGGCGCCGCCCGCATCCCGACCGCATTGCTGCAGGCGCTGCTCGACCGGCTGGCGCTGAACCGTCCGCTCGCCGAGGCGATCGGGGACACGCGCGTGCACTTCGACCGCAACTGGCGTCGCGACGACGAGGAATCGATCGAGGCGGAGCGCAGCTTCCCCGCGGCCGACGCGGCGGCGCTGCGCCGCCTCGGCTGGAAGGTCGACCTGACCGAGGCCGCCGGCACGGGCCGGATTTTCGGGGGCATCAACGCGATCGAACTCAACCCGGGCGGAGGCTACACGGGCTACGCGGATCCGCGCCGGACCAACGCTGCCATCGGCTACTGATTTCCTTGTCGGGCTGCCGCTCGTCGGCAGTCAGCGAGTTACGGGACGGCGATCAGCACCGGCCCGTCCTCTATTTCTATCATTTGTAGTGATGGCCCACCTTCCACCCGACGTAGACGCCCACGACGCTGCCGATGCCGCTCAGCAGGAAGGAGCCCAGCGAGAACGAATCCATGCCGAATGCCGTGGCGAGGAGGCCGCCGCCGATGCCGAAGATCGTCGTGCCGGCGAAAATGCAGAGCTTTACCATATCGCTGCAAGTTTGCAGCAAACCGGGCGCAGCGCGAACCCTAATGCTTAAAACAAATTAACTTCATTGCCCGGCACGGCCGGCCTTTCCCGTTTACTCCCCCGGGTTGCTTCCATATGATAAGGCCCACCATGAAGCTCACGTCAAAACCCCTGACCAACAATCCTCACCTGATCCAGTGGGTGAAGAAGATGGAAACGCTTTGCCAGCCCGATGCCGTGCATTGGGTGAACGGCTCACACGAGGAATACGAGGAGCTTTGCGGACAACTGGTGGCCAACGGCACCTTCACCAAGCTGAACCAGCACAAGTGGCCGGGTTGCTATTACGCGCGTTCCGACGCCAGCGACGTGGCCCGGGTCGAGGACCGCACCTACATCTGCAGCCAGTCCAAGGATGCGGCCGGCCCGACGAACAACTGGGTCAATCCTTACGAGATGAAGAAGACGCTGCGCGGCCTCTTCGACGGCTGCATGAAGGGCCGCACGATGTATGTGCTGGCCTACAGCATGGGCCCCATTGGTTCGCCCATGTCGCAGATCGGCGTGCAGTTGACGGACTCGGCCTACGTGGTCGTCAACATGCGCATCATGGCCCGCATCGGCCAGAAGGTGTTCGACCTGATCGACAAGGATTTCAAGCGCGTCGTCCCCTGCATGCACTCGGTCGGCATGCCGCTGGCCAAGGGCCAGGCGGACGTGCCGTGGCCGTGCAACAAGGAGAAATACATCGTCCACTTCCCGGAGACGCGCGAGATCTGGAGCTACGGCTCGGGCTACGGCGGCAACGCGCTGCTCGGCAAGAAGTGCTTTGCGCTCCGCATCGCCAGCGCGATGGCGCGCGACGAGGGCTGGATGGCCGAGCACATGCTCATCCTCGGGGTCCAGAACCCGGAGGGCGAGAAGACCTACGTCGCGGCCGCCTTCCCGAGCGCCTGCGGCAAGACGAACTTCGCGATGCTCATCCCGCCGAAAAACTTCGTGAAGAAGGGCTGGAAGGTCTGGACCGTCGGCGACGACATCGCCTGGATCAAGCCCGGCGCCGACGGCCGGCTCTACGCGATCAACCCCGAGGCCGGCTTCTTCGGCGTCGCGCCGGGCACGAGCCATTCCACCAACCCGAACGCCATGGCGGCGCTGGCGAAGAACACGATCTTCACCAACGTCGCGCTCACCCCGGACGGCGGCGTCTGGTGGGAAGGCATGACGGGCGAGGCCCCCGCCGAGTGCCTCGACTGGCAGGGCAAGCGCTGGACGCCCGAGATGGCGCTCCAGACCGGCGCCAAGGCCGCGCACGCCAACTCGCGTTTCACCGCGCCGGCCTCGCAGTGCCCGACCATCGACAGCGAGTGGGAGAATCCCGCGGGCGTGCCGATCAGCGCCTTCATCTTCGGTGGCCGGCGCGCCACCACGATGCCGCTCATCTTCCAGGCCTTCAACTGGTCGAGCGGCGTCTACATCGGGGCGACGATGGGCTCCGAGATGACCGCCGCCGCGGCGGGCACGATCGGCAAGGTCCGCCGCGATCCGTTCGCCATGCTGCCGTTCTGCGGCTACCACATGGGCGACTATTTCCGTCACTGGATCAACATGCAGCGCAACCTCTCCGAGACGCCCCGCATCTTCCACGTGAACTGGTTCCGCAAGGACAAGGACGGCAAGTTCATGTGGCCCGGCTTCTCGGACAACATGCGCGTGCTCAAGTGGATCGTCGACCGCGTCAAGGGTGGCAGCCGGGCCAAGGAGACCCCGATCGGCTGGGTGCCGCGCTATGAGGACCTCGACTGGGAGGGCATGGATTTCCCGAAGGAGAAGTTCGACGAGCTCCAGGCCTTCGACCGCGCCGCGTGGCGCACGGAGGTGCTCGGCCACGAGGAACTCTTCATCGACCTGCACTCGCACATGCCCAAGGAGCTCCTGTTCGAGCGCGAGCTGCTCATCTGCCGGATGTAACGCCGCGGCGCGACTTGCCGAAACAAATTCCCGGCGCATGGTCTAACCGCCATGCGCCTTTTTGTTTTCTTTCTCGTCCTCCTCGGTCTGTCCGCGGGCCTCCGCGCCGATGATCAGCCGCGAGCCGCAACGCCGGAGGAGATCGCCCTGTTCAAGGACGCGATGAAGAACAGCGCCCAGGACACGGAACATTGGGCCTATACCGAGACGACCGCGCTGAAGGCCAGCAAGGGTGGGCCGAAGGGCGACACGATCGTGCGTTTCGATCCCTCCAAACCCTACGGCGAGCAGTTCACGCCGCTGCAGATCGAGGGCAAGCCGCCGACGGAGCGCCAGCTGAGGGACTACCACTACCGCAAGCGCGGGGAAAAACGGGGCGAAAAGGTGGCGCGCGCGGCCACCCCGCGGCCACCCCGCCGCCACCCCAACTGAAGATCGGCGGCAGCAACGTGAACCTCGATGTAGAGCATCCGCTTGTTGTGGCGGACGACCCGGAACGGATCGTTCTCGAGGTGCCGCTGCTCGGCCGGACGAAGGACATTCCGCTGGAGAAATTCCAGATCCTGGTTCGCATCGGCAAGGCGGCCCGGCAGGTGGAGCATGTAGGCCTCACCTTGCGGGAGTCCTTTCGCGTCAAGCTTGTCGCCAAGGTCAAGGCCGGTGAGGCCAGCATGGATTTCACCGTGGTGGACCCCAAGTTCGGGCCCCTCGTCACGACCCTGACCGGCACTTTCGACGTCTCCTTGCTGTTCATCCCAGTGAACGGCACGTTCGCCCGCACCCGCACGGACTGGCAGCGGGTTAAGTCCTTCGACGAGCGGCTCAAGGTGCGGCTCGCGCCCCTGCAGATGCTGGACTTCTAAGGAGGCCGGAGGGTTACTCGGCCGCGGGTTAGGACACGGCTTCGCTGACTGGCAGATAAAAACCATGTTGCCTGCCCGCGGGCCTCCGCGCATGGTGCCGCCCGATGTCCACGCCCCCGTCGCCCCCGGATGCTGTGCATAGCGAGGAGTTCCTCCGCTTGCTCATGCGCCGCCAGCTGAAACTCTCCGTGGCCTGTGCGGCCACCTTCCTCGTCGCCTTGCTCGGTCTGCCGCTGCTCAACTATTTCGCCCCGGCGTTCATGGCTACGCGCGTGGCGGGCTTCACGCTCAGCTGGCTCATCCTGGGGGTGCTCTTCTTTCCCTTTGTGTGGATCATCTCCTGGCGGTTCATCCGGCGGTCCATCGCGCTGGAGCAGGACGAGGTGAAATCGGTCAAGCGCTGACGCCATGATCAACTCTCTCGCGTTTCTCAACGGCGTCGATCCGTGGATCTTCACCTTCTCGCTCGTCACCGTGGTCCTGACCATCGGCATGGGCTTCTGGTCGGCGCGGCGGTCGAAGACCGCCAGCGACTTCTTCGTCGCCGGCCGTTCCGTCTCGGTCGGCTGGAACGCTTCCGCGATCTCCGGCGAGTATCTTTCCGCGGCCTCGTTCATGGGCATCGCCGGCATGGTGATGTCGTCCGGCTACGACGCGCTGTGGTATCCCGTTTGCTACGCCTGCGGCTACCTGTTCCTGCTGTTGTTCATCGCGGGCCCGTTGCGCCGCTTCGGCGCCTACACGATCCCGGACTTCGCCGAGGGCCGGTATGATTCGCCGGTATTCCGCAAGATCGCCGTCTGCTTCGTGCTGTTCATCGGTTTCTTCTACACGATGCCGCAGATGAAGGGGGCCGGCGTGACGCTCGCCTATATTTTCCCGGGCATTCCCTACTGGGCCGGCGTCGTGCTGGTCGGCGCGGTCATCACGCTCAACGTCGCCCTCGGCGGCATGAAGGGCATCACGCTCGTGCAGGCCGTGCAGTATTGGCTGAAGCTTTTCGCGATCACCGTGCCGGTCTTTGTGCTGATGGCCGTGTTCGGTTTCTACAACGGCCACCTTGCGGCCAATACCGCGCCGGGCGAAGTGCCTGCTGTAGCCGGCCCCGCTCAGGCCGGGCGCACCGGGGTCGGCGACCCCGGCTACAGAATCGAGCGCAAGGCGCTCGTTGAGAAGGCGCCGAAGGACGAGAAATGGGTCGCGCCCTTCGGTCCGCTCACGACCAAGGCCGTCGGCGCGGCCGCCGCCGCGCTCCCGGCGGACCAGCGCGCCGCCTACCTCGCGCAATATCAGAAGCCCTATTCGCTGCTCTACACCTACTCGCTGATCATCGCGCTCGTCTGCGGCACCGCCGGCTTGCCGCACATCTTGGTCCGCTTCTACACCAACCCCGACGGCGTCGCGGCGAAGCGCACGACGATGTGGGTCATGATCCTCATCGGCGTCTTCTATGTGTTTCCGCCCGTCTTCGGCGTCATCGGGCGCAACCTCATGCCGGATCTCTATTCCGGCGTCGGGGCGAAGGGCACGGACAAGGTGGTGCTCGAGCTGCCCACGCTCCTTGGCGCGAGGTATGGCGTGCTCGGCTCCATCCTGAGCGGCATCACGTGCGCCGGGGCCTTCGCGGCCTTCATGAGCACGTTCAGCGGCCTGCTGGTCTCTATGACCGGCGCGCTGGCCCACGACGTCTACGGCCGCATGCTGCGGCCGCAGTCGACGCCGGCCGAGCGGATGCGGGCCTTCAAGGTCTGCGCCGTGCTCATCGGCGGCGTCGCCATCGGTCTCGGCTGCTTTGTCGAGCTGCTCGAGATCAACTTCATGGTCGGCCAGGCCTTCGCCATCGCGGCGGCCAGCTACTTCCCGCTGCTCTTCATGAGCGTGTGGTGGCGCGGGATGACGATGAAGGGCGCGGCCGCCGGCATGCTCACCGGCGGCCTGTGCGCGCTCGTCGCGGCGGCGCTCACGAATTTCTCCACTCTCGCGCTCGACAAGGGTCCGATGGGAAAGATCTTCGCCGGCTTTGCGCCGCTCAACGATTTCTGGGCCCATCACCCGCTGATGCGCATCCTCTGCGAACAGCCGGCGATCTGGACCGTGCCGCTGGCCATCACGCTGATGATCGTAGTCTCGCGGGCCACGGCGGCGAGCGTGCCGGCGGACATCCGCATGAAGATGCTCGTCCTGCACGCGCCCGAGCAGCTCGGGCTGAAGCAGGAATACATCCAGGAGCACCAGACGGGCGCCGGGCACTGAGCCGGTTGCAACTTCTCGCGGCGGGGCTCGTCTTCCCGATATGATGCTACCCCGATTTGCCGCCTGTTTTGCGCTGGGCGCAGCGGCCCTTGCTGGCGCCGAGGTCTTCCCCAAGCCCGAGCCGGCGAAGGTCTTTGCGGAGATGAAAGTCTACGACGCGGCCGGCCGGCCGTGGCGCGTCGCTCAGGAGGACTGGACCGCAGCCAGGCAACGCGTCGCGAACGATCCAGCCTGGGCTGCGTGGCTTAAGAACGAGCGGAAAGCCGTCGACGGCTGGATGGCGAAGCACCGGGATCGCACCGAGTGGGTTTGCGGATGGTGGCATGATTTTGTCAGCCCGAAGGACGGCTCGCATCTCACCTGGACGCCGGCGATCCCGGGCGAGGACGTGAAGTTCCTGTCGAGCCCTTCCGATCCCCGGGTGGAGATCAC
>Ga0265327_10002180_pt1 | contig 21507 bp, 27 predicted proteins | sample 41621metaG_FD_202089 | JGI IMG/M metagenome (GOLD analysis project Ga0265327, IMG submission 202089) | Rhizosphere microbial communities from Carex aquatilis grown in University of Washington, Seatle, WA, United States - 4-16-21 metaG | ecosystem: Host-associated > Plants > Roots > Rhizosphere...
GGCCGGCGTCGTCCACGACGCCAGGGCAAGACCGGCTCCGGCGACGGCGGCGCAGGTGACGCCCGCGAGCAGTGCCGCGGCCCGCCTGCGCACAGCCTAGGAGGTGCTGGCGGCGGTCGCGGTCAGGTACACCGTGAACGTCGCGCCCTGGCAGGAGTCGTTCGCGGCGTTGCTCATCGAGATCGCGCCGGTCAGGTCGACGTTCAGGTTGCCGCTCGCGTTCACGGTCCAGCCGGAGCCGCCGTTGGTCTGGGTCGTGAAGGACAGCGAAGACAGGTTGCACCCGCTGTGCCCCGCATCGACCGAGAACCCGTTCGTGCCCTGGGTGGTGTCGAGGGCGATCGAGCTGACCTGGACGTTGTAGGCGTTCGGGTTCGCGACCACCGTGGCAACGTCGGCCGAGCCGTTCGGCACCAGCAGCGTGCTTGCCGTCCCGTTCGACAGCGTGACGCCGGAAGCCGTTCCGGCCGTCGCGGTGCCCGTGCCCGAGCCGTTGCTGGTCCAGGCAGCAAAGGCGACAGCGCTTACGACAAGCGCCGCCACGAGTCCGACGATCATTGCACGCACACCGAAGAAACGCGACATTGGAGCACGACTCCTGAGAGAAAGGACAGGCTCTCGCGGTGGGGGAACCGCGAGATGGAGCATTCCCTCACAATGCCTGCAAATCTGGGAGGCGGGCGTCCCCCGGAATGACCAACCCGCATCCCCCTTGTGAGGCGGGCAATGATGCGCCAAACACCCTGCCGAAGGAGCCTTCATGAGCATCACCCTCGTCGATCCCGGGCCACCCAATCCGGAGTTCGAACGGCCCGCCGACCACGTCCGCCTGGTTGCGGCGGTGGAGGCGCTGACCCGGCGCGGGGTCAAGGCGCAGATCGCCGAGAGCGCCGCCGATGCACGGCAGTTGGTGTTGGACGCCATCCCCGAAGGCGCCGAGGTGCACACCGCGCTCTCGGAGACCGTGCGCGAGCTCGGCCTGTCGGCTGAGATCGACGAGTCAGGCCGCTACGACTCGATCCGCTCCAGGCTGAAGCAGGTCGACCGTGAGACCCAGGACCGGCAGCGGCGGAAGCTCGGTGCCGCGCCTGACTACATCGTAGGCAGCGTGCACGCGGTCACCGATCAGGGCGACATCATCGTCGGCTCCGGGTCGGGCAGCCAGCTGGGCGCCTATGCCTATGCCGCGGCGCATGTGATCCTGGTGGTCGGTCACCACAAGCTCGTTGCCAATCTGGACGAGGGGCTGCGACGGGTACGCGAGTACAGCCTGCCGCGGGAGTACGTGCGGATGCAGTCGGCCGGGTTCGCAGGCAGCCTGCTGGCGAAGACGCTGATCATCCACCACGAGACGCGAGGCCGCATCTCCCTGATCTTCGTCCCCGAGACGCTCGGGTTCTGAGGCCTACTCAGGAACCGGAATGGCCATGACGGCCTGGTCGCCGTAGCTCTCCAGGTCGTCGGCCAGCCAGGACTCGCCGGTGCGCTGTTTGTGGAAGCGGACGATGCAGGAGTCGCCCACCGTGAGGATGACGAGAAACGGAACGTCCGGGTATGCGCGGGCCAGCTCTGCCGCCAGGCGTCCTGCATAACGGCCGGCCTGTGCGATCAGCACAGGGTCTCCGAGCTCGAGGCCGAGCTCGTCGTCGACGTGGCAGTGATTGACGAACGCCTCCAGCGCGGTGGCGTCGCGATGGGTCCCGGAAGTGACCTGGGAGAGCGCGTCCTCAAACGCCGTCAGGATGACGCAGTCGCCAAACGCCTGGAAGCCCTCGTCGAGGACCTCCTCCAGTCGTTCGTCGAGCTGCGGCTCGCCTTCACCGTCCGCCGATGGCGGCCCCAGTGCCGCCATCGCGGAGTTCAGCCGGACCACGCCACCGGCTACATCGAGGCCGACGTGTCCGACTGCCAGAGGCCGAACTCGTTGCCGTGCGGGTCGGTGCAGACCGAGAACCAGCCCATCTCCGGCACCGGCGCCCGGTCGGAGGCCGTGCCGCCCAGCTCCTTCACCCGCGCCACGCCGGCATCGATGTCGTCGACGCTGAAGTAGGCGCGGGTGCCCTTCTTGCCCGGCTGCATGTTGGTGATCGCCCCGCCGGAGCTGCCGATCTGCGTCATGTGGTACTCGGACGGCCCGGGATAGGAGTCGAACTGCCAGCCGAACAGGCCGCCCCAGAACGCGCGCGCCTGCTCCGTGTCGTCGGCCGGAATCTCGAAGTGGACGATCTCGCCTGCCATCGCTCCTCCTATGCATCGATCCTTTAGAACTGGTTTCAGAATGCCCGGCTGTTGCGGCTGGTTCGCGACGGCGGCGGCGGCGTCCCACGCCGCGTGCGGTGCTCAACGTGGCCTACGGCCACGCCTGCGCTCCGCCCGCGGCTCGATCCTTGCCGCCACCACCGCGCCCTGCGCCTCACGACACCGCTCATTCTGAAACCAGTTCTGAGAGCACTCTCCGCCCAGGTCGGCGGGGGTGCAATATAGCGGCCGGTCTGGGCGTGCCACTTGGCGCTCGTCACGGCGCCATTCGGGTTTCGTGCGCATCTCGCAACAGACGGTGCGCGGTGCTTGACACCGGCCGGTCGCGGGCGTATCTGGTTGCGGGATGGGGTCACGCAGGCAATGGGGAGTTGCCCTCCTGGCGGCGGGTGGGCTGCTGGTGGCGGCCGCCTGGATGCTGTCGCACGATGACGGCGTGGCGACGGCTGCAAAGTCTGCGCCGATCGTGAGTGTGGCCGCGGTCGGCGATATCGCGTGCGATCCACTCGACCCGTCGTTCAACGGGGGAGCCGGGACGCCAACCGACTGCGGTGCGCAGGCGACCGCGAGCCTCGTCTCCGCCGGCTTCTACAGCGCGGTGCTGCCGCTGGGCGACCTGCAGTACGACTGCGGCAGCCTGGCGAACTTCGACGCCAGCTACGGGCCGGCCTGGGGCAGCTTCAACACGCGTGCGGATCCGGTTCCGGGCAACCACGAGTACAAGCCCGACAGCGTCTTCGGCGAGTCAGGCTGCTCCGCCGAGGGTGCCGGCTACTACGACTACTTCGCAAACGCCGGCGATTCGGCGGTCGCCGGCGTGAACGGCAACGGGTACTACAGCTACACCCTCGGCACGTGGCACGTGATCGCGATCAACTCGAACTGCGATCACGTGGGCGGCTGCACCACGACCTCTCCGGAGTTCGCCTGGCTGAAGAGCGACCTGGCGGCGAACAAGCGCAAGTGCACCCTCGCCTACTGGCACTACGCACCGTGGGCGTCGAACGGGCCCACCGACGGCGTCGCGATGATGCGCCCGTTCTGGAGGCTGCTGGCCAACCACCACGTCGACCTTGTCCTCGTCGGCCACTTCCACGACTACGAGCGGTTCGCCGACATGAACGCAGCCGGCGCGGCCGTGGCCGACGGGACCGGCACCCGGGAGATCGTCGTCGGCACCGGCGGCGAGAAGCACGCGGCCATGAACAAGACGCCGCTGGCGACGTCCCAGGCGCGTGACACCGGCATCTTCGGGATCCTCGACCTGACGCTGGCACAGGGGGCGTATTCCTGGTCGTTCGTGCCGGCGCCGCCGGCGACGTTCACCGACTCCGGCGGCGACACCTGCCACTGACCCGCCCCGGCGGGGCGGGTCACGAGTTCTGCAGTGCGTGGGTCAGACGCGCAGCGGTCGCGTGATCCACTGCCATCACGAAGAAGATCAGGTTCTGACGCGTCGAGTAGCGAGCCGCGCCGGTCTTGTGCTGGCGGGCGACGATGACCTTGCCGGGCTGCGCCGCGAGACGGGCCTTCAGCGCTTTCGCATCGGCGGGCGATTTGCACACCCACGTCTGCACCGTGTCTGCGGCAGTGTGGCCGTACACGCCGAGCAGCATGGCCGTGCAGTGCTCGCGAATGGCGGCCGGCCAGCTCGCTGCCAGCCGGGGCTGGCCGTTCGTGATCACAAAGCCGGCGCGTGTCATCATCCGCCGCGCATCCTGATAGGAGCGCTGCTGATGATGTGAGCTTCGTCCGACACCGGTCGCGTAGCCGACGGCCACGATCAGCACCACGATCAGCGAGGCTGCGATCAGAATCCAGCGTCCCCTGCTCATGAACAGATGGTATGTGCGGTGACGGTCGGTCAACAACCGCCGCTGGTAGCATCGCGACGGGTGGAAGGCGAGCTCCGTCGGTACCGCTCAGCCACGGCGGGCGTAGCCGGCCCTACTTCCTGCATGTGCCGCGCGCGGTCGACGGGCCCGTGGCACTCGTGGTGGAGCTCCACGGGCGAGGGGGCGAGCCCATGCGATTCGACAGCTGGACCGGGTTTGCCGCGCTGGCCGCGAATGCAGGATTCGCGCTGGCGCTGCCCAGCGCGGTGAACAGGATCTGGAACGACGGGCGGGACGAGCGCCGCACCGATCCCGACGACGCCTCCTACCTCGTTGCCCTACTGGACGACGCATCCGGGCGCTGCCCGATCGATCCCGCACGGATCTACATGGTCGGGATGTCGAACGGCGCGGCGATGACCGGCCGGATGGCGATCGAGCACGGTGACCGGCTTGCCGCGGTGGCCCAGGTCGCCGGTACAGCGTCGGCAGCGCGGGCCGGTCGCGCGGCGCCGCCCGTCCCGGTGCCACTGCTGCACATCCATGGCACCGACGATCGCCTGGCACCATACGAGGGAGGCGTGCGCCGCGGGCTGGCCGGGCGGGCGCTGGTCTGGCGAACGTGGGGCGCGAGCATCGGGGTCGAGAACTGGCTGGCGCTGTGGGCCGGGGTCAACCACGCGGCCGGCCCCACCGAGCAGGAGACCGCGGCCCCGGACGTGTTCAAGCGTGTGTGGGCCGGCGCCACCGCCGGCAACGACGTCGTTGCCTACCGGATCGAGGGCGGGGGGCACACATGGCCGGGAGCCCGCCGGGAGCTGCCGCGGTGGCTGCTCGGGCGCACCAGCTATGGCATCGACGCCACCACCGCGATCTGGGAGTTCTTCGCGGCGCGAACGCGCTCCTGACGGCTGGGCGCTCGGGTGGTAGCATCGCAACGCTCCAGCAGTTGTGCTATTCGATACGAGGAGGGTCGGGCCATGATCGAGCGCTCACCACAGGTCGAGCAGTCGATGCGCGACGCGTTTGCGCTGATGCAGCGGGGGGACATCGAAGGGCTGGTCGCACAGACATCGTCGCAGCCGGGTGTGATGATGATCGGGTCCGATCCAACCGAGTGGTACGCGGGGCGCGAGGCGATCGAGGGTATGGCGCGTGAGGCCGCCGCCGGAGGCGGGGGTGACATGCCGTCGTCGGCACTCGACGAGATCGAGGGCTATCGCGACGGTGACCTCGGGTTCGCGAACATCCGCGGGACGTGGACGATCGGCGGCAGTTCAGTGCCATTCCGCCTCACCACCGTTGTCCATCTCGAGGACGGCGTGTGGAAGGCCGTGCAGAGCCACGCCTCGATCGGCGTCCCCAACCCCGAGATGATGAACCCGATGTTCCACGCGGCGGGGGCGGCCACCTCGTAGCGGGCGGTCATCTACGTCGGGTCGCGCACCAGCTCCATGGTGGAGCAGTGGACGCCGCCACCGCCCTTCTGGATCTCGTCGTAGGCGACCGTCACCACCTCGATGCCACGGCGCTCGAGCAGCTCCCGGCTGCGCGGATACCCGTCGGCCATCAGCACCTTGCCCGGCTCGATCACGAGCGAGTTGATCGCCCACTCCTCGTCGGCCGGGCAGGCGATGGCCTCGATGCCGAGCTTGGCCAGCCGGTCGAAGAACCAGTAGGGGAGGCCGTTGACGTCCACCAGGGCGGCGTCCGGCGAGACCATGCCCAGGTGGCCGTCGAGGTGGATCGACCAGCCCGCCATCGGCACCACGATCAGCTCGATGCCCAGCCGGGAGAGCGTCTCGGAGAGCTGGCGGGCGCCCTCCTCGTTGCAGCGGATCGACGTGCCGTAGGCGGCGATACCGGGCCGCAACTTGATGAAGCTGCCGCCCTCCATCAGCCCTGTGCCGGTGATCGTCTGCAGGATCGGCATCCCGGCGGCGGCCACCGCCCGCGTGACCAGCGGCTCCTCGCCTCGTCGCATCGCCGGCGCCAGGCGGCCGATGATCGCACCGCCGGGGACGGTGACCAGCGGGTCGCGGGTGTAGATCGGCCGGGTCAGGTGCGGCGGGCCCTGTTCGTGCACCAGCACCACGTCGACCCCGTTTCGGCCCAGCGCATCGACCAGGCCGCGGTGCTGGGCCGCGACGAGCTCCAGGTCGGGCGGGGTGCGCGACTCCCAGTACCACATGCCGTTCGGATCGACCAGCGCGCCGGCCGCCTCGTTCCACGCGTCCGCACGGACCGCCGACCATTCATCTGCCGGCGCCCGCATCAGCACGACGCGGAGCTTGCCGACCTCGTCGTGCGCACCCCAGCTGCGGCCCCACACGCGCCCCAGCTCGCCGGGATCCTCGAAGGCGGGCTCGGGCACCGCCGGGCACAGGCTCAGGTGGTAGCCGTACGGCTGGCGCCCGACGGCGCCGGTTGCCTGGTCGGTGGCTGACACCGCTCGCCTACGCCGGCGACTTGACCGAGGCGACGTACCCGCGCACGTCCGACGCGGGCTCGGTGTACGCCTCGCCCAGCGCATCCTCGATCCGGCCCATGTAATCGGTTGCCCAGGTCGGGAAGTCGTAGTCGATCGAATGCAGGAACTCGAGCGTCGCCGCCAGGCGGATGTCTGCGATCGACGGATGGTCTCCGCCGATGAACGGCTTCCCCGCCAGGAAGAAGTCGTTGTAGACGCTGAGCGGGTGCTCGATGGCGGCCTCGGCGGCCTTCGCGGCAGCGGCCTTGGCCTCGTCGTCGGCGTCGGATGTGCCCACCTCGCCCGCGTACTGGGGGAACGACAGCGTCGGATAGGTGGCGCGCGCCACCAGCGGGTAGAGCGTCCCGATCAGGTAGAACATCGCGTTGTCGATCATGGCGCGCTTCGCAGGATCAGACGGGTAGAACTGCTCGAGCCCGTGGGTGTTGCAGAGGTACGACATGATCGCGCAGCTCTCCCACATGGCGGCGCGCGGCAGCCCCTTCTCCTCGATTGTCGGGGTCAGGCTGGCCGGGTTCATCTGCATGAACTCGGGCGAGGTGGTCTTACCCCATGCGTCGATCTCCTCGAAGTCGATGCCGGCGGCGCGCAGGAAGATGCGCACGGTCAGGTTGTTGACGCTCGGCTTGAGCACGTGAACCGTGATCTCGGCCATGTTCCCCTCCTTTAGGGGCGACGCTCAGTAGGGATTCTTGGGCGACCGGTCGTCGGACAGTGAGCCCCGTGATCTGCTCACCAGCACCTCGATCGCATCCGCAAGGTGCTCCTCGGTGATGTTGTAGTCGCCTCGCGCAACGCGGATCTTGTGCGCCTCGAGCAGCACGTCGGAGTGAGCGTACCCGAACGGCGGCTCGAAGCGATAGGACGCAAGTTCGATCAGAAGGCCGAGTGGATCGGTGAAGTAGATGGAGTCCATGAACCCGCGGTCCATCACCCCGCTGTTGCGGATCCCGCGCTCCTCGAGCCTCGTTGTCACCTGCGTGAACGTGGCGTGCGACAGCGAGAACGCCAGGTGGTGGACGCAGCCGGGATCGGTCGGCGTGCGCTCCGGGTCGGCGGTCCGCTCCTCGTTCGTGAACACGGTGATCAGGCGGCCGTCGCCGGGGTCGAAGTAGAGGTGGCTCTCGGAGGGGTTGTCCAGGTTCGGCTGCTCGAACACGAACGGCATCCCGAGCACGCCCTCCCAGAAGTCGATCGAGGTCTGACGTCCGGCGCCGGTGAGCGTGATGTGGTGGACGCCCTGGGTCTGCAGTTTCCTCATGGTGTGCCTCCGGTTCGGTGCTCGACCAGTCGCGACTTGTACTCACTTCGCTGCAGGCTGCCCCAGGGCACCAGCGTGATCCCTGTCTGGACGACGAGCACGTCGCGCAGCCGGTTGCCGATTGCCGTCGCCAGCGCTGAATCACCGTTGACTCCCTGCGCAAGCTCCACGGCAACCGGGAGCGGGGGGTCCTGCTTCACGCCGGGCACGCGCGGCTTGACCAGGATGTGGCCGCTCGTCTGCGGCGCGAAGCCGTTGACCACCTCGCGGATCGCCGAGGGGAACACGTTCACCCCGCGGACGATCAGCATGTCGTCGGTACGGCCGACGCAGCGCACGCGCGGCCCGGTGCGCCCACACGGGCAGGGCGACATCCGCACCTCGACGTGGTCACGCGTCCGGAAGCGCAGCAGCGGCGCCGCCTGGTGCCGCAGATGGGTCAGCACCAGCTCGCCGGCCGCCCCGTCCTCCATCGGCACGGACGCCTCGGTGTCGGGATCGATCAGCTCGGGGTGGATGAAGCCGCGGGCCCCCAGGTGCATGCCGGTCTGGTACTCGCATTCGCCCCACAACGACGGTCCGATGTCGCCGATGCCCATGGCCTCCGTCACCCGCGCGCCCCAGCCTCGCTCGAGCGCCTCGCGGAACTCCGGCTCGCCGCCACCGGGCTCCCCGGCGACCAGCACCCGGCTGACGCTGGAGGCCGCCAGGTCGATCTCGCGGTCGCCGGCCCACTCGATCAGGTAGGCGGCGTAGGACGGAGTCAGCAGCGCGACCCGCGGCCGCAGCAGCCGGATAGCGAGCAGCAGCCGCTCGCTGTTGCCGGTGCCGACGGGGATGTGGGTGATGCCGGCGAGCTCGATCGCTCCCAGCGCCGCGCCGGCGACGAATGGCCCCGCGTTGTAAGTCGAGACAACACGCTCGCCGGCGATGCCGGAAGCGGCGTAGCTGCGCGCCGAGCCGGTCACCCAGTTTTCGAGGTCAGGCTGGGTGAGCGGGATGTAGCTGGGGATGCCGGTGGTGCCGCTGGTCGAGTAGATCCGGACGATCCTGTCGGGCTCGACGCAGAGGTGCGCGCCGATCGGGTTCTCGTCGGTCGCGGTCGCCTTCAGCTCCGGCTTATCGGTGAGCGGGAGCTGTGCGATCCCGTCCAGCCCGCCGGCATCGGCTGCGTCGGTGACGCCCGCCGCGGTCAGCTTGTCGCGGTAGAAGGCGCTGTTGTCCAGCAGGAAGGCGAGCTGCGCGCGGTAGCACGCGTCGTCCAGCGCGAGCTGCTCGCCCCACGGTCGTGCTTCAACCTCCGGGTGGAGCATCAGCCGGGAGCCTCGCCGGGCTCGTACCGAACGGCCTGGTCGGCCGCTCCGGCCATCGCAAAGCCGGTAGGCAGCTCGTGCTCCTCCGCGAGGTGGGCAAGCAGGCTGGCGGTGCGGGCGAGCAGCGGTACCGCCTTCACGGTCTGGGGCGGGAAGCCGAGGTCGAGCATGACGGCGGCGATCGGCATCGAGACGTTCATGACCAGCGGCCGGCCCCAGATCTCTCGCACGGCCGGCGTAAATGCCCGCGCCAGCGACACGTGCGCGCCGCTCACGCCCTGGACGTCGGCGAGCTCCAGGATCCGCTCGGCGCGGGGGTCGACCGGCCGGTGCACGGGATGGCCGAAGCCGGGCGCTCGCCCTCCGCGGGCGCGGATGGCGGTGGCAAGGTCGTGGGCGACCACGGCCTCGTCGCCGCCTGCGGCGACCTGGCTGTGCGCCTCGGCGAGCAGCCGGGCGCACTCCTCTGCGGTGCCGAGGATCACGGGTCCGCAGCCGAGGATGCCGGCGGCGACAGCTCCCTGCAGCGACCCCGGATCGGCGGCCAGCGTCATCCGCGCCGCGACGTTGGTAGGCATCATCCCGTGCTCGGCGATGGCGACCAGCAGCAGGTCGAGGAAGAATCGCTGCTGCTCGGTCGGCTCCTCGCCGGTGAGCAGCAGGTGGAAGTACTCGGTGAAGCCGAGCCTGCCCATCAGGTCGCCGGTCAGGTCGCGACCGCGTACCTCGACGCGGTCGGGGTACGCCTGGGCGATGTGGGTGACGGGGTCTCCGGGCGTGCCGATCTGCACGCGTGCAGGCTACCTACAGCAACTCGGATGCGTGGTCGCGGAAGACCTGGGCGTAATCGACAGGGCCGCTCGACGTGTCGTGGAGCGACCTCACCAGGTGGTGGATGCGCGGCGTCATCACCAGAACGTACGCGGCCGGTGCGTCACCGCCGTCGTTCCAGAACGAATGGGGGGTGCCGCGAGGAGCCAGCACGGCGCTGCCTGCGGGCGCGTGCACCGTCCGCTCGCCCAGCCGGAAGCCGAGCGCGCCCTCGATCACATACCAGGCCTCGTCGTCGGAGTGATGCACGTGCAACCCTGCGATCGGCCGGTCGGGGCCGGTGATCCCGCCGGGGTCGCGCCACGACACCATCACGAACTGGCCGTCGGGGAGCCCCACCGGGCCGGCGGTCAGGTCGGGGGCGACCTCGGGCGACATCGGCCGATCATACTCATGGCTCAGCTCTGCGACCCAGAGCCCGTGGTGGTGCTCCGCCCAGCTTCGGTCGACGTCGCCGCCGGTGATACCGCGCAGCGCATGGCGCGTCCCGGGATTCAGCACCGCCATGTAGAGATGGCCGCTGACCAGCGCGATGATCCCGACCGCGGCCACGTTGTGGAGGCCGCCGAGCGGGTCGATCCGCGTTACCAGGTGATGCACCTGCCCGGCCCACAGGTAGAGGCCGGTCACCGTCGACACGGCGAGCAGTACCGGCATCAGCGTGCCGTTCAGCTTCTGGCCCGCGTTGAACCGGCCGACCGGTGGCACCGGGCCGCCGACCAGCGAGCGGGGCGCCGCCTCGAGCCAGACCCGGTCGCTGTCGTCGAACCTCCGGAGCTGCCGCCACAATCGCCCCAGCTCGGGGCGGTTGCCGAACACGACAACGACAAGCACGGCAGCCACCAGGGCGAACAGGCTGCCGATGTGGATGACGAAGACCTGGTGGTGCCAGATGTTGATGCCGAGGGCGAGCCCGCTCAGGATCATCGGGATCACCGTTGCGGCGATCACCCAGTGCAGCGCCCGCTCGGAACGGCTGAACCGCTGGAGCCGGGCGGGGAGAGCGCTCGCCTGCATCGGCGGACGCTAGGAACGGAACGTTGAGAGGCGTGTGAGAGCGAAGCTCTACCGAGGATGAATCGTGGATGGCTGGGGAGTGGCGAGCCAGCAGGAGGCCATGCCGCGGTGAAGCCCATATCTGGAGATCATCTGGGCAAGACGCGGCATAGCCTCCTGCGCCCGCTCGACGCCGCCAGACGCCGCGAGGCATCCCCGGTAGAGCTTCTTAGTCAGCCTCTTGGGCTGCGCTGGCGTGCTCGGGCGCCGGCTCAGCCGTCGCTCCACCCACCGGCGCCAGCGGGAGCAGCAACCTGAACGTCGAGCCCTTGCCGACCTCGGTGTCCAGCTCGACCCGGCCGCCATGCGACTCGACGATCGACGACACGATCGAGAGCCCTAGTCCGGAACCGCCGCTGGCCCTGGCCCGTGAGTCGTCGGCGCGGACGAACCGCTCGAACACGCGGCCGGCGATGCCGGGGTCGATGCCGGGGCCCTGATCGGCCACCTCGAACACGCCCATCCCGTCCGCGGACGAGAGCCGCACTGCGAGTGGTGTGCCCTGCGGCGTGTGCGCGCGGCAGTTGGCGAGCAAGTTCCCGATCGCCTGGTGCAGCCGCAGATCGTCGCCGCTGACGACCAGCGGCGCGTCGGCGTCCTGGAACTCGAGCGGCCACTCCGGGTGCAGCCGGTGGGCGTCGGTCACCAGGTCGCCGGCGACGATGCGCAGGTCGACCGGCTCACGCTCCAGCGGCCGCCCCTGGTCGAGCCGGGCCAGCAGCAGCAGATCGTCCACCAGGACGCCCATTCGCGAGGCCTCCTCCTCGATCCGGCGCATGGCCAGCGCCAGGTCGTCGGGACGCTGATCGGCGCCGTGGCGGAACAGCTCGGCGTAGCCGCGAACCGACGTCAGCGGGGTGCGGAGCTCGTGGCCGGCGTCTGCGACGAACCGCCGCAGCCGTGCCTCGGACGCCTCCCGCTCGAGGAACGCCTGCTCGATCTGCGTCAGCATCGCGTTCAGCGCCTCGCTCAGCCGTCCGACCTCGGTTCCGGGGTCGCCTGGCGGGATCCGCTGCGATAGGTCGCCGGCGGCGATGGCGCCGGCAGTCTGCTCGATCTGCCTCAGAGGCCGCATGCTGACCCTGACCAGAGCCCATGCCAAGCAGCCAACGGCGCCGACCGCGACCAGGCTCGCCAACAGAAACAGGGTGGTCAGGCGGTCGAGAGTGCTGTCCACGCTGGAGAGCGGGACGGCGATCACGACCTTGGCGCCAGTCGGGAGCTCCTGTACCTCACCCGGGCCGGTGTTGACTACCTGCGGCGCCGTGAGCCGCTGTACCCATATGCGGTAGCCACCATCGCTCGACCAGCCGGTCGGCGCGGTCGTGACGAAGTCGGGAAGCGGTTCGCCCGAACCTACGCGACCGGCGGCAACGAGATGATCGTCGGGGCTGATCAGGGCGACGTAGGAGCTGCCCGGGAGAGCGCTGTAGACCGAGTACTTCGCTCCCGGATCCTGGTTGTCGACGAGGTAGTGCTCGACGGCGCCGTTCGACTTGGTCACCTGGGCGTCGAGCCGGTCGACCAGGTAGGAGTTCAGGAAGTACCGGGTTGCGAAGCCCGTGGTGATCAGGCCGAGCGCCACCAGCACGACGCTGATCGCGGTTAGCCGGAACCGCAGGGAGTGAACGTTCATTCGCGAGGCAGGCGGATCGCGTAGCCGAATCCGCGCACGGTCTGGATCAGTGCCGTCTCGGAGCCGCTGTCGATCTTCTTGCGCAGGTAGCTGATGTAGGTCTCGACCACGCTCGAGTCGCCGCCGAAGTCGTAGCGCCACACGTGATCGAGGATCTGGGCCTTGCTGAGCACCCGCCCGGCGTTGATCAACAGGTAACGGAGCAGGTTGTACTCCGTCGGCGTCAGGTCGATCGGGCGGCCGCCGCGGCGCACCTCGTGCGCGTCCTCGTCCATCTCCAGGTCGGCGTAGCGGAGTGACGCGCCGTCCTCCTCACCGACCGTGCGGCGCAGGATCGCCCGTACGCGTGCGACCAACTCTTCAAGTGAGAACGGCTTGCCGACGTAGTCGTCGGCTCCCAGGGTGAGGCCGTGGACGCGATCTTCCGGCCGGTCACGGGCGGTGAGGAACAGCACCGGCGTGCGCGATCCGTCCTCGGCCATCCGCCGGTAGACCTCGAAGCCGTCGAGATCCGGCAGCATCACGTCGAGCACGACGATGTCGGGGCGGAACGAATGGGCGCTCTTGACCGCCTCGCGGCCGTCCGCTGCGCACTCCACCTCGAACCCTTCGTAGCGCAGCACCGTCGAGACAAGCTGGCGGATGCTCTCCTCGTCGTCGACGACCAACACCCGTCGCCGTTCGTCCTCGCTTGCTCTCTGTGCTGTTGCGTTCATGCGTCTCCCGGGTCGCCGTTCTTCGTGGAGTCTAGGAACCCTGGCTGGGAGAAACCTGTGAACGCCCTGGGCGTTACTCTTGGAGTTCGGTTGGAGCCCTACTCCTGGGCCATGTCGGGCGGCGACTCGCCTTCCCAGTAGTCGACGGCGTCGGTCAGCCGGTGGAACTCGCGGAATCCACCCCCGTCGGGACGCCGCTCGGCCACTCCGATCTTGCCCGAGTCGGGGTACACGGTGATGTCCGGCGTGCCCGAGGTGGACACGCTCAGGAACCGCAGGGGCACATCGCCGGTGTTGACGATCTGGTGGGCGCCTGACTCGCCGGTCTGGAAGCCGACCGTGTCGCCGCGCCCGATCCGGTGCCAGCCGTGCGGCGTTCGCATCTTCCCCTCGCCCTCCAGCACGACCAGGATCTCCTCGTCGCCCAGGTGGTAGTGGTAGGGGTAGGCCGTCTCGCCCGGGTCGACCAGCCAGACGCTCATGCCCAGCCGCTCGGATCCGAGCCGGCGCGCGAGGTAGACGCGGCGGGCGCCGAAGCCGGGGTGCGGTGACCGCCCGGCGACCTCGTCGAACTCATCGTCGTAGACGTTTGCCATCAGACCCGCACCCCGACCAACTCGTCGACGGCCTGGTTGAAGACCTCGGTGTGGCGGGCCACGTCCTCCCCGGTGGTCGCCGGGCACATCAGCGCCATGTTGTGGAAGGGCGTCAGCAGGATGCCGCGGTTGAGCGCGTAGAGGTGCATGAACACATCGAGGTCGTGGTCGGTGCCGGCCTCGGCCTCGCCGCCGTTGCGGGGCAGCGGCTGGAACCGGTACTCGGCCCGGCAGCCCAGCCGGGTGACGTGCCACGGCAGATCGGTGCGGTCGATCGCGTCCTGCACGCCCTGGTTGAAGTCGACGGCGTGCCCGATCATCCGCTCGAACGCCTCGTCGGTGAGCACGTGCTCGAGCGTTCCGCGCATCGCGGCCAGCGACAGCGCGTTGCCGGCCAGCGTTCCGCCGATGCCGCCGACGTCCACCGGCTTCGGCAGCTTGGCGTCCATCTGCGACGCGATCTCGGCCGTGAACCCGTAGGCCGCGGCGGGGACGCCGCCGGCCAGCAGCTTGCCGCAGGTGAGGAAGTCGGGATCGAGGTCGTGGGCGCGGGTGAAGCCGCCGGGCCCCGTGCAGATGGTGTGGGTCTCGTCGATGACCAGGAACGTCCCGTACTTGCGCGTCAGCTCGCGGACGCCGTCGTGGTAGCCGGGGTCGGGCAGGACGATGCCGATGTTGGTCAGCGCGGGCTCGAACAGGCAGCAGGCGACATCGCCGTTGGCCAGCTCGCGCTCGAGGCCCTCGAGGTCGTTGAACTCGACGACGCGGCTGGTCAAGGCGGGGTCGACCGGGGGGCCGATGTTGTTGGTGCGGGTGACGACCTTCCCGTTCTCGAGGATGGCGAAGGTCTCGTCGACCGACCCGTGGTAGCACCAGTTGTGGACCATGACCTTCGGCCGCTTGGTCAGGTGCCGGGCGAGGCGGATCGTGAAGCGGTTGGCATCGGTGGCCGAGAGGGCGAACTGCCAGAACGGCAGACCGAACCGCCGGGTCATCTCCTCGCCGACCCAGATCGAGTCCTCGCCGGGGAGCATGACCGTGATCCCGCGGGCGATCTGGCGGTTCACCGCCGCGACGGTCGCCGGCGGCGAGTGGCCGGTCATGGCGCCGGTGTCGCCGAGGCAGAGATCGACGTACTCGTTGCCGTCGACGTCGGTGAAGCGGGCGCCCTCGGCATGGTCGACGAAGACCGGGAACCGGCCCACCCACTCCGTCATCCAGTGCATCGGCACCCCGTCCAGCATCGAGCGCCGGGCTCGCTCGTGAAGCTCCCGCGAGTTCGGGTGTCGCTCCTCGAAGGTGGCTTCCTCACGGCGGATCAGTCCGGTGAGGTGGTCGCGGTCGACGGTTGCCGGCATCCCTTGCTCCTTGTCGCTCGACATCGAAGGTTCTCTGGCCCCGGCAGCTACTCTAAGCAACAGCGAGAACCGCCGCCTGGGCAGCCGACGGGACTCGTCACGGTGGCCGGGGCCACCCCGTCGCTGTGATACCGTTTTTTGGCTGCTCACCGAGAGGAGTGTTTTTCCGTGGCTACAGGTGTCCGGGTGCTGGTGACCCTCGCCTGCGGCGATTGCAAACGCCGCAACTACCAGACGAACAAGTCCAAGAGGAACTCGCCGGACCGGATCGAGTTCAAGAAGTACTGCCGCTGGTGCGGGCATCACACGCTGCACCGGGAGACGCGCTGACCCCGTAATGGCCCGGCGCAACCGACAGCCGACTCAGCGCCAGAACGCCGGACCGTTCGTCGGCGGGAAGGCGAAGAGCCAGTCTGGCGGCGACCCTGTCGAGCGGCACGGCGGCCGGCTGCGCCGCCTCACCGGGTTCGTCGGCGAGGTACGCGGCGAGCTGGCCAAGACGGACTTTCCCAACCGGCAGCAGACCGCACAGTCCACGATGGTGGTGCTTGCCGCATGCCTGCTCGTGGGCTTCTACCTCTATGGCCTCGATCAGGTGTTCTCCAGGTTCGTAGAGCACCTACTCAACTGGCAGAGCTGATCCCCCGGAAGACGAGGACGCATGTTTCGCTGGTACGTGATCAACACCTATTCGGGCCATGAGAACAAGGTCAAGGCCAACCTGGAGCACCGCATCAAGTCGATGAACCAGGAGCTGACCGTGCGCCGCGTGGTCGTCCCCACCGAGTCGGTCGTCGAGACCAAGGACGGCCAGAAGGTGCAGACGGAGCGGCGGCTGTGGCCCGGCTACGTGCTGGTCAACATGGACCTCACCGACGAGGCCTGGACGCTGGTCAAGAACACGCCCGGCGTGACCGGGTTCGTGGGCGCCCAGAACAAGCCGGTGCCGCTCAGCCAGCCCGAGGTCGACCGTATGCTGCACACCGCCCAGGCTGCCCCGGCCCCGAAGCAGAAGGCCGAGTTCTCGCTGGGCGAGAGCGTCAAGGTGATCTCCGGCCCGCTGTCGGACTTCGACGGCGAGATCGCTGAGATCAACGAGGACCAGGGCAAGCTGAAGGTGCTCGTGTCGATCTTCGAGCGCCAGGTGCCGGTCGAGCTCGAGTTCGACAAGGTCAAGAAGATCTAGCCCCACCCCTGCAGGACAACTCATACCCAACCGTCGTGGGAGCCGCGAGGCGCTTGCACCACAGGAGGTAGCCGATGGCCAAGAAGGTCATCAAGATCATCAAGCTTCAGATCCCGGCCGGGCAGGCAAACCCGGCCCCGCCGGTGGGCCCTGCCCTCGGCCAGCACGGGGTCAACATCATGGACTTCTGCAAGGCGTTCAACGCCCAGACGCAGGGGCCCAACTCCGGGCAGATCACGCCGGTCGAGATCAGCGTCTACGAGGACCGCTCGTTCACATTCATCACCAAGACGCCGCCCGCGGCCGTGCTGATCAAGGAGGCGCTGAACCTGAAGTCCGGCTCCGGCGAGCCCAACCGCACGAAGGTGGGGTCGCTGAGCCAGGCCCAGCTTCGCTCGATCGCCGAGCGCAAGCTTCCCGACCTCAACGCCAACGACGTCGAGGCCGCAATGAACATCATCGCCGGCACCGCCCGGTCGATGGGCGTGGAGGTTCGCTGATGGCCGGCAAGCGTTACACCGAGGCGCGGTCGAGCGTCGACCGCGAGAAGGCCTACCCGCCGCGCGACGCGGTGCGGCTGCTGAAGAGCCTCGACACGGCCAAGTTCGACGAGACGGTCGAGGTCCACTTCCGGCTGGGCGTCAACGTGCGCCACGCCGACCAGCAGCTGCGCGGCACGCTGTTCCTGCCCCACGGGCTTGGCAAGACGGTCACCGTCGCCGTGTTCGCCCAGGGAGAGAAGGCCAAGGAGGCCGAGGACGCGGGCGCCGACTTCGTCGGCGGCGAGGACCTGGCCACCCGCATCAACGAGGGCTGGACAGACTTCGACGTCGCGATCGCGACGCCCGACATGATGGGCACCGTCGGCAAGCTGGGCCGGATCCTCGGCCCGCAGGGCAAGATGCCGAGCCCGAAGGCGGGCACGATCACCTTCGACATCGAGAAGGCCGTCGGCGACGTCAAGTCGGGCAAGATCGAGTACCGCACAGACCGCACCGGCATCGTCCACGTCGCGATCGGCAAGAAGTCGTTCGAGGAGGCGGCTCTGGTCGAGAACTACCAGGCCGTGCTGGAGGAGATCCTCCGCGCCAAGCCGGCCGCGGCGAAGGGGCGCTACCTGCGCTCGATCACCATCGCCTCGACGATGGGCCCCGGCCTCAAGCTCGACACGACCCGGACGCGTGATCTGCTCGAGGAGGCGGCGCCCGCCGTCGCCTGAACGGCTAGCATCACGCGCAACAAACCGCGCGTCCGCGCCAGAGACCGTCGGGGCCCCGCGGGGCTCAAACCACCACCCGACGTAGGACGGAACCGCCGGCCGGGTCCCCACCCGTCCGCGTCCGCCCAGCTACCCAGAGCGCGTGGCGGACGCGAGGGACGGAAGGAGGTGACCCGGTGAACAGAGACGAGAAACAGGCCGTGATCGATCGCCTGACCGATCGCATTCGCGAGTCGGACGTGATGATCGTGGTCGACTACCGCGGGCTTACGGTCGGGCAGACCGCCGAGGTCCGCAACCGGCTGCGCGAGTCGGGAGCGAGCTTCCATGTCGCGAAGAACACGCTTGCCCGGCGCGCTGCCGAGGCGGCCGAGAAGCCGCACCTGCTGGAGTTCCTGCAGGGCCCATCCGCGATCGCATTCGTGGACGGAGACGCCGCGGCGGCCGCCAAGGCGCTGTCCGAGGTGGCCCGATCAACTCGCATCCTGGCCGTCCGCGGCGCCGTCATGGACGGCGACGTGCTGACGGCCGACCAGGTCCGACAGCTCGGCGACCTTCCGCCTCGCGAGGTGCTGCTGAGCCAGATCGTCGGCGCCGTGGCGGGGCCGATGCAGGGCACCGTGGGCGTTCTGACCGCCCCGCTCCGCGACATCGTCGCGGTGCTCGACGCCTACATCGCACAACGACAGGCTGCCGAAGCGGCCGCCTAGTTAGTCCAATCCAACATCCGTGGAGGTACCCGACAGATGCCTGTCGCGAATATCGTTGAAGAACTGAACAAGCTCTCCGTCCTCGAGCTGGTCGAGCTCAAGAAGACGCTCGAGGAGGAGTGGGGCGTGACCGCCGCGGCGGCCGCTCCGGTGATGGTCGCGGCCCCCGGTGGGGGCGGCGGTGCTGACGGCGGCGGCGAGGAGGAGAAGACGAGCTTCGACGTCGTCCTCACCGCGTCCGGCGACAAGAAGATCCAGGTCATCAAGGTGATCCGTGAGCTGACCGGACTCGGCCTGAAGGAGGCCAAGGCGGTTGCCGACGAGGCGCCTGCCCCCGTCAAGGAGGGCGTCGCCAAGGACGAGGCCGAGCAGATGAAGGCCAAGCTCGAGGAGGCCGGTGGCTCGGTCGAGCTCAAGTAGTTCGGATCCTGTGGAGCGGTTCCGGGCGATGGTCCGGGACCGCTCCGCGGTCTCGGTTGTCGACGTGCCTGACGGCGTCGGCGGATACACTATGTCTGTGGAAAAAGCCTCATGCATCCTCCCCTACACGGCGCTCCGGGCCAAGGCCGACAGCGCCTCCGAGCAGAACACCCAGGCGTTGTTCGCCGACCCGATCGACGTGATGGATCGCGGCAACGGCTGGGCGCACGTCGTGCTTGCCGACGGCTACGAGGGATTTCTCACAGCCGAGGCGCTCGGCGATCCGCTGCCCAAGGACCGGGCCCACGTCGTGGTCGTCCCCCAGGCGGCTGACCGCTACATGGGTACATGGCTGCCGGTGCCGGGCCTGCGTACCGAGCCGCTGGCCGCCGCCCGCCGCAAGGCGTCCGGCGAGGCGGTCGCCGAGGCTGCGCTGATGTTCGTGGGCGCGCCGTACGAGTGGGGCGGAGTGACGGTCGAGGGCCTCGACTGCTCTGGCCTCGTCCAGGCCATCCACCGCCGCTTCGGCCTGCTGCTGCCCCGCAATGCGGACCAGCAGGAGAAGGAGGGCGCCGAGGTTCCCTACGCCCAGGCTCGCCCGGGCGACCTGCTCTGCTACGGCGACCACATCGCCGTCTACGTCGGCGACGACGAGATCTGCCACGCGACGGAGACCCACGGCAAGGTCGTGCGTGAGCAGCATCCGGACGACCTGCGGAAGCGCCTCCGCACGGTGCGCCGGATCTACGACGGCGAAGAGTGATCGCAACCTGTGCGATCGACCTGCGCAGTGGGCGCACGGTCGGGCGCAACGCCGATGCGGTGGTGCCTGCGGCGAGCACCGTCAAGCCGCTGATCTCGATCGCGCTGTGGCGGGCGATCGATGCAGGGACGGTCGATCCGCGCCTGCGGATCCCGGCCGGGGAGCTGCCCGTGCCCGGTGGCGGCGGGCTGGCGGCTAGCCTGGACGCCGGCACCGAGCTGTGCCCGGCTGACCTCGACCTGCTGATGCTCGCGGTCTCGGACAACGCGGCCACCAACGCCCTGCTCGACATGCTCGGCGTCGATGCCGTGAACGCCGAGGCCACTCGACTGGGTCTGGCCGGCACCCGCGTCCGCAGGCTGATGGGGGACGAGGCCGCGATCGCAGCCGGGCGCGAGAATACGACGACCGCCGGCGACCTGGCGCGGATCGTCGAGACCCTGGCGACCGAGCGGCACCGGCGGACGCTGGCCGCCATGGGCGAGTCGCACCACCGCGACATCATTCCCAGCCTGCTGCCGGGCGACGGCCTCGTGATCGATTGCAAGCAGGGCGACCTGCCCGGCCGGGTGCGGCACGACATGGCACTGATCGACGACGGCGAGCGGCCCGTGGCGCTTGCGGTCTGCTCCGCCCCACCGGCCACGGCGATGGGTCTGGCCCAGGTTGCGGCCGCTCTCTACCGCGAGGTGCGACGGTCACCAGCATTGGCATCTGGTTGAGCCGCGTTCTAACATCGGCGGCTCGCCAGCGTCATAGCAGGCGGCAACACATTCAACCCCTAACTCCGGAGGACGGGGAATGTTCGATTCCAAGAGGCGTCTCTTCGCGCTCGCGCTGGTAGGCAGCGCGGTCGCGTTGGCCTCGGGCTGCGGTAGCAGCGGTAGCAGCGGGTCAAGCAGCGGCGGAGGCGGTAATTCCTCCGGCGGCAGCGGGTCCCACATGGGTGGCACGATGAAGCTGCAGGCCACCGGTAACCCTGACTCGCTCGATCCCGCGATCGCCTATGAGGTCGAGTCCTGGCAGAACCTGATCATGACCAACGATGGCCTGACCGGGTTCAAGCGCGTCGGCGGTCCCGACGGCGCGACGTTGGTTCCCGACCTGGCGACGGCAGTCCCCCAGGCCACGGATGGCGGCAAGACGTACGTGTTCCACATCCAGCCCAACGTCAAGTTCTCGAACGGTGAGCCTGTTGTCCCCAGTGACTTCAAGCACGCCTGGGAGCGCGACTTCCTGGTTGGTTCGCCGGGTACCTGGACGCTGGGCAGCATCGTCGGCGCCAGCAAGTGCACCGCCAAGGCGTGCAACCTGTCGTCCGGCGTGGTTGCCGACGACTCGGCAATGACGCTGACCGTCCACCTGACGGCTCCGGATCCGGAGTTCCTCGACAAGGTGGCGCTGCCGTTCTCCGACGCGGTGCCGAAGAGCGCGCCGAACAAGGACATCGGCACGAACCCGCTGCCGGCGACCGGTCCGTACATGTTCAAGAGCTACGTCCCCGGTCAGTCCATCACCCTGGTGCGGAACCCACAGTTCCACCAGTGGTCGAAGGACGCGCAGCCGCAGGGCTACCCGAACGAGATCGTGTGGCAGCTCGGCCTGCAGGCCGACGCCGAGGTCACGAACGTCGAGAACGGCAACGCCGACTGGATGTTCGAGCAGCCGCCTCCGGGCCGGCTGAACGAGATCGCGACGCAGTACAAGTCGCAGGTGCACATCAACCCGCTGACGGCGACGTACTGGTTCTTCATGAACGTCAACACGCCGCCGTTCAACAACCTGAAGGTGCGTCAGGCCCTCAACTACGCGATCGACCGCAACGCCACCGTCAAGCTGTACGGTGGGCCGGCGCTC